>JAABUQ010001056.1_pt1 | contig 62002 bp, 44 predicted proteins | sample 5560001 | NCBI WGS metagenome assembly JAABUQ01 (sample SAMN10711888, study PRJNA513371) | rock metagenome | isolation source: Antarctica rocks | place: Antarctica: Victoria Land, Finger Mt nord | collected 2015-12-18
GTTGTTTATTTGGTTTGTTTACGGGGTCGGCGGATTACCCGATTAGGCTTAGTGCGAGGGGGTGGTGTGCGAGCAAAGTGGAGGTGGTGTGCGAGAGCAGTAGGGTGGTGTGCGGCTAGTGGTTACCAGAAAGAAATCGCCTTGTCACTCAATTCTATGAACAAATACGACGAAGAGATTGGATTCCGCGAGCAAGCATTAGCGATGCGACGACAACGGCAAGGCTTCGATCATGTTGAAACACTTGAACAGGCGGTACACACAGCTGAATGCTATCTCCAGCTTCAACGATATGACGAGGCACTAGATTTATTCAAGGGAGTCGTGCCGATAAGAAAAAGAGTGCTTGGCGAGGAACACCCGGCAACGCTGCGCACCATGTTTGGGCTGGCGGGTGCGCATATTATGTTGGGTCAATTCGACGTTGGCGTGGCCATGTTGCAGCAACTGTTCCTATTGCAACAACGAACTCCCGTTGATGACCATCCCGACACTCAAGCCATACGCAATGCTCTCGAAATATTCAACCTCCATGCCTCCGAGCTTCGTATAGAGTAAAGATGAGCGCATGTCGTTGTTTGAGTACGAATTGACTTGTCAACATTGGTGGAAGCTTGGCTTCGGAAAATCAACAAGTCTACCAAATTGTCGCCTGAGCTAAGGTCTTGATTAATGACTTATGTTCTTAATTTACCAGCCGCTTTGGAGGCTCCTTCGTATGGGAGCGTCGAGTCGATTCGGCGCGGCAGGCAGAATCAGCGACATACAAATGTCCTTGCACAAAACAGAAAGGACCGAATTGAAGCTAGGAACTGCTGCATTTCAAAGTATCTCACTGCAAAACATACAAAGTCATGATCCAGCAGCTTCGCCACTACAACAAACACCTTGACCTTTCACCCCATCGTCAATTATGCCCCTTTCCACGTCTCCTCTCCCCTCCGCGCTACCAGTCATACATTACCACGCTTTGCTCGCTTTTCTCCTATTTTTTCTCCTTCCGCCTCTGCTCTTACTACCCAAAACTCTCAAGAACAACAGGTGGAGCTTCATCAATTCGAATTCTGTGAGCATGGCGAGTCAGCTTCGATACAAATACACTAGCTTTAGTAAGAGATTTAGGAGGCACGCCATCTGCTGCTTCCCACTACCTTCTGTTATGAATCAAAAATTCTACAACAGCATCGTAACCGACACAATTCTCTGGTACCGATCATTAGACAATCACACCTTCTTCTTTTCCACCGACCAAATCCTTATTCCCTGTCGACTCCCCATGGTATCAAGCCGCTCTTCATTTTCCCAAGCCTTCAACCACACCGCATTGACCTAACCTCATATTCCCCTTCCTGCCCAACACCAAGTCTACTCTCACACCCCAGTGATCCAGCTAGTGCCCTAATTTCTCTTGCCCAATCAGGCTTGTTTCCACTCTCTCCTTGATCAGCAATTCATGCTTTTATACCACACGTAGCTAATATCACAGCCGTGTCAGAGAAAGAGCCTCAAGATTTACTCCATGCGGCTCTTGACGAGTAAAGCCTTATCTTTTCGGGTTGTGAGAGGATAAATGATGAAGGCGGTAGGATTTCGTATGCAGATCAAGACAGGTTCTTTTAGGGGTTGAAGAGGATGATTCGTTGTGAGTGGAGAGAATTTGCAGATGCTGTGCATATGCGAACATCGCCTTTCCGAGATTTAGGATAGTGATCGTTGGACGTAGAGAATAGGGTGGATGCTTAGCATGTGCAGAAAAACGTACATTGAAACTCTACATATGCCGACTCGGCGAGCTACAATCGATTGCTGAAATTCAGCCAGCGGCAGCAACTCCCCTCGCAGCACTCCTCAACCCCTTCAACCCCCTCGCAATCTCCACACACTTCCCAAAGTCAATCTTGCTCTTCTCCTGCGGCATATACTCCCCACTCGCGATACACAGCACCCGCATACCCCTCGCATACTCCAGCCCATGCAGCAACTTCGGCGTGATCAAGAAGTACTGACTGCCACCACCATTACCTCCGTCGGCGTCGAGGCCACGCGCTGCAAATTCATCGCCTTCGGGATCGCCAGTGCCGCAGGCTATGTTCACCATGCGTTTGTGAACGAGGCGCTCGTTGCGGGGATCCATGCCTTGGTTGATTTCGTCGACGACGCGGAAGGGCGAGCGGGTTAGGGATTGGAGGGACATGAGGTAGAAGATTGTGGAGACGGCGCGTTCGCCACCGGACTGCCGGTGGGAGTCGAGGATGGTGAGGGGTTCATTTTCCCTGTTGCTGTTGTTAGTTTATTTCTTGGCAGGGAGAGAGCAGATGGCGAAATCAAGCCGACTATTGAAGAGAGAGAGAGAATGTCCGGCTGCACATACCTGAACTTGACCCGTATCTGGATGGCCCACTCGTCAAAGTCCTGTTCGTCCTTGAATATACCAACTTCACCTGCGCAATTGATCTGGCCCATATTGTACGAGAATGACCTGCTGATCTTCTCAACCAGCTTATCCAATTCCGGCTCCCAGTGTTCACGAATCTCCTTGATCTTATCTTGAAGTTCGTCAAGCGCATGCTTGCACTCTTCTGCCTTCGCCTTCAGGCTCTCGACCTTTCTCTGGCGTTGCTCGTACTCTTTGATCACCCCGCCGTTGCCCTCATGCATAAGCTCAAGCCTGGCTTTCTCGCTGGAGATTTCGTCTTCCATTTGCTGCCCGGGAGCGTCGGTTGGTATTGAGTTGAGGAAGGCGTTGAATGCGGCGTCTTCAGAGGCCACGAGCTGCTGGCATATGGCAAGGATCCGTCTAGCGTCGTCGCGAGCCTTCTGCGTCGTCTGTTGCAAAGCTTCAACCTCTTTACGTTTGTTGTCCAAGAGAAGCTTTACAGAGCTATTACGCTCGATGAGGGTCTGGACCTCGGAGGTTGCCTCAATTTGCATGACCTCGGCGGTATACAAGTCGTTGTGAGCCTGCCGAAGTCTCTCGACAGCGTTCTGACTTGTGCGTTAGCGGAGAAATATAGATTGTCCCAAGGGGCTAGGCTCACCGCATAATCCAGCGCTGCTTCGCCTCGTTCTAGTGTATTGCTATCTACCTTGTCATGGATAGCTTGGACTCTGTCCCTAGCCCCTTTGACTAGTTCATGAAGCGAGGCAAGCTTCTCTTCTTGTTGTGCTTGTGTACATTAGTCAAGGGCTTCCGAGAAGGGGTCACGGAACCTACCAAGCTTCATTGGCAGTGCTCTGAACTCGCTCATGGCCTTTTGGCGGACCGACTTCTCTTCTGTCATTGTTTTCTAGCCCGGTGATCAGTCACATTGGCAGGACAGTTGGTGGTAAAAGAACCTACGATCTCGGCAGCTTTGTCTTCAATTTGCTCTCGCATGCGTACAAGCTGTGCTTGGAGGTCCTGAATTTCCTTTTCGTACGACTGCACCTCGTGGTTCCATCCTTCAATGTTTTCTTGCAAATCGCGTTTGGCGCCGATGTCGACTGGCTGATCAGTCCATACAGTCCCTTTCCTGACTTCTCTGACTTGCGCCGACGTAGCGCTTGGTCCGTATTCTCTACGACGGATGATTCGATAGGAGGACTTGCTGGTGATCCAGAGGTCGATCGGGCTGTTGACCAGCATATCGTACTGCTGAGGCGTTGTGTCGTGAGTGCCAAGAGCGGCAATGTGTAGCTTCAGGTCAAAGGCAAGCATGGCCAGGACAGGCTCCGGGCCAGTCAAATAGTCTAGGGCGTAACCACCATCTAGACCGTAGCGCTGTAGGTCCTCGCGACTCACAGTAGACCGAAAATTTTCAAGTTTGCCATCCATGGTCCTCATGTTAATATGACCAAACTTCAATTCACCATGAAGCTTGTTGTTCAGAGTCGCAAAATCATTCTTCGTCTGTACGGTGAAGCAGGTGAAATTAGACAGTTGAAACAGAGACTCGATCTGGTCAATCCATTTGGGGTTCGTGATGGAGCACTCAAGCATTACAGGTCCGAACACATGCTTCTCGAAGAAATGCTGATTTTCTTGAAGCCACTGCCAGGCGCGCCATGTTTCCAGTGCCAGATTTGCGCACTTCTTATTTTGTTGCCCAGCTTGAGATTCAAGCTCATTGAGTTCGCCCTCCGCTTGGGCTATGCGTTGATTTCTCTCTCTTCCTTTTCTTGTCAAGTCCGCTTGCTTGGCTTTGACGTCCATGCTACGTTGTCGAAGATCGTCAATGGCTCGACTTTTCTCCCTCTATTAAAATTAGCGCACGAATATCTCCAGGATGGGCCGTACCCACTATTTGCTCGTTGTGTGCAGATATGTCCAAATCAGGAGGCGGTTCTTCCATCTGCTTCTTCAACCTTGCACAGTTGCCATCGATCCGAGAGATATCCGACTTCATCTTCTTCCCGCCCTCTCCTTCCGCTTTGGCTTCATTTTCGAGGTCTTTCTGGCGCTCATGCAAGTCTCTTAGCTTTTGATCGATGCTGTCAGCTGCACGCTCAGCTTGCTTGACAGCTTGGCCTCGCTCCTTGACCACTTTCTCGACTTGGCCCTGATAAATTTGCTTTGCATTGACTGCGCGCAGAGACGGTTCGACTTCCGCTTCCAGGTCTGCAAGCTCTTTACTTGCTTCGTCCTTCTTGGCCTTAGTCTCACGGTGTACGGTCCTTGCGTCGCGATACTGCCAGATCGGCCTCGCCTTCTCCAAATTCTCGATGCGCTGCTGAATCTCGTTTCGCTCGCGCATCCTTTCGACGTCTGCCTGCTGCACTCGTTGTCGGTCCTCAAGATTGGTAAGGGTTTCTTGGTTTGAATTGTTCTCGTATTCGACGATCTTCTGCTGCTTCCCAAGCTCCTTGAGGTTCTCATGCATATCAATCATCTCCTGGGGCGCCACAGCCCTTTGCGTAGACCGTAGAAGCTCAACCGGGGTCATGGCAGCAAATTCAACAACCTTGTCCTGTGGGAGAAACTGGCAGAGATTGTCGATCTGGATTGAGAAATGCCTTGCAAGCTCGAGTACGTTCTTCTTGCTGGCAGGCTTGCCATTGATTGAGAAGGCGCATTTGTTCCCTTCCCGGGTGATCCTGCATTGTACGATGGGATTGCTTTTGAACTTCTCGTCTGCAGCGAGCTCGATCTCGATGAGAGTCTCTTGACAGCCATTCTTGACGAATTCGGAGACATCCTTCGCGCGACCGAGGTGCTAAGATTCTGTAAGCCTTCTTTCGCGCCAGCTCCATTTTGGCATACCTGAGCACCCCACCCCAATCCCAAACATATCGCACAGACAAGTGTGCTCTTCCCGGTTCCGTTCGGACCAATGACCATATTAAGACTGGGACCAGGGGAGAATTCTACCGCTGTGTAGGTGACGAAGTTCTCGAGCTTGACCCTGACAATGGAGCCTGGTTGATGCTTTCTTCGGCTGGGTCTTGCGTGGATGGTTTCTGGCTGCGAGGTGGTACTTCGAGCAGAAGCATAGCTGTTTGAGGACGGGGTTCGTTGGGATGAAGGGCTGGCGTGACCGTTGACACTGAGGCGAGCCCGTTTGTTGCTAGAACTGGGGGTTGAGCCGACGCCTGAGGAGTCGAGAAGGCCATCACTGTCATTTTCACGCTGTCGCCTCAGCGATGTCGTCGCTGAAGGCATCGCAAACCCTCAGACATTGATTAAGGATAATGTGAACGCGGTTTTGATGCACTCGCGACGCGACTGCCGGTGCCAAGACTTCGATCGAAGTGATTGGATAAAAGTCCGTCCTCCACGAAAGAAGTGTTATAGCGACTAAAGCTACGGTCCTGTCCCAAAGGAAATTCCTACTCCCGCAAAACGCTCGGAGGCAAGTGCTCGATAGAATTACTCATCAGAAGGACTGTGTATCCGTTGAATTCAAGATAGATGGGCGATGCCAAATCTAGTCTCGGGCCCCTGATTCCTTCCGCAAGCAATCCGCGACAGGACCCACAGACACTTGAGCCATTGCAGCTTGACCATCCATTGTAGGACATCCTGGCGCCTCGGGATTGTGACTCCTGGGACAGAGGTTTGCTTGAATCTACTTTGCGTTTAGGTGATGGGGCATCGTTTTGTGTAGCCTCCGGCATTCGCTCTACATCATGTCTATCCCGCATCTCCATCAACATGCCTGCCCGTTACTGTTTCTCTCAACCGCTGTACGGATCCTCGAAATTCGTTCCTTATAAACATGATCCCTCCGTTCCTGGAGTCATAAGTTCATACATGGTGCATTACGGTTCCATTTCATATACCACAGTACGCTTCAGGGGTCAAGGACCGTCTCAGAACTTTCTTCCTTCATGAAAAGGCTGGATATATACCTTGTGCCACAGCCACTGGCCTAACATATAATTAAAACACTGACAATTACTAAATCTAAAAGCCCCGACCCAAATTTTCCAGATATCCATATACGGAAACAACAAGTCGAGGCTCGGTATTTGTACCAGGCCAGCAAGCACTACTACCCACGTCTGATCCTTACAGCCATAAACCACGATCTGACAGCTTACTCATTGCCTACAGGAGCACCATCCCACGAATATCCCTATCATGTGTCAACCGCTGTTCGGGAATTGCCCACATTGTCGTATGGATGAGTTTATGATGCAGGTCTGCTGTCACAAAAGAAGAATGATCTGCGAGCACAAGACGTGGATCGAGCGATCAAAACGCAGGGGTGAAAACAGCAATTCTAGCACTGGCCACTGCCGCTGCGAACGTTGCCGAGTGTCAGAGAAGCAACGCCGATACGAGATCAAATAACAGGGACCGGGCCACTGTCATCAATGGGCGGAGCGGCTACCGAGGTAGGGGCGAGAAGCGTACGACGTCCGTCGTCGGATCAACCTGGACTGGGACAACGGATGTCAATGTACCGCATGCCAACAGGCCAAAATGGGATGTACCGCACATCGAGAATCTAGGTTCGACAAGCTTCTACACTGTGACAGGGTGCATGGTCACGAACCAGAAATCCAGAGGTTGACACTCGATACAAAGATTTCGAATTCGAATCATACACCAACGGCACGGCAGGGAAGGGCATGCTCTATCGCATCAGGACGCTGTGGTTGTGCTTCATGTGCTTATGCTTGGAGGCATTAGGGCTTTAGATACGGAGATCTCCTCATTGAATACGTCATTCGTATCAATGTGGAAAAGGTTTGAGAAGGGGAAGTAGATGGTAGAAGCTTCTCGGTCTATCTGGCCATAGGGTGCTGAATTTTCGAGACTTCTTCAGACACACTCAATTGACCGCAGGGATATCTACAAATCTCGACGTATTACCTTTCCTGGCCACGGAGATAAGTCGCTGGCACGTCTTTCACTTTTTTTCTAGTGGCTTTTAGTGCTTTGAATTGTCAGCCCCTAGCCCCGTGGTCAATCCTATTGACAAACATAAGCACGCTTTCCCGGCTCACCGAGTCTATATACTTTCAAGAGGCTTGATTTGAAGCCTCGACATTCGGACGTTCCATGCAATCCTTTGCGACTTGCCAGCCTGAGGTCTTGGCGAGGGGCCGGAGATCCTCGACCGATGATCTCCGAGAGCAGTAAGTATACCACATTGCGTCAATACACATTTGCACTAAGCGTTGGTTCTGGCACCCTATCTTTGCTGCATAATCCACTATGTCTAGCCCGCTCAGTAGCTCCCGAGCTCGGAATTCCCAAGTCTAAAAGAAGAGCGTTTCCCGCCGTTCATCTTCGTTCCTCGAGTACAGCTCTGTTCTACCGGTACTATTCCGTTGAATCGACGACAGGAGGCTCGCAGCAGATTGACCAATATGCATTGTCTCACTCTCCTCAACATCGCTTGCTCGCTATCTTTGCTTACCAATTATACTCTTGGTCGGGTTTCCATCATCCCGCAAGTCGACTCTCAGGAGGTCCTGGCGGATCAAGCCACGCCGGGAACACGAGGGGACACTCACTGACCGTTGTTAAAAGTCCTGATTCAATCTCCTCAACCTGGAAAAGCTACATGTCGACGAACGATTGCGGCGGAGAAGTCTTTGCTTTCCAATTCACTTCGCTTACAGCCGATCCTAACCAGATACCGCAGTAGTAAGCAACTTTCTCCTGTTACCCTTCAGGAACTCATTTCTCTCCCGGGCATCCCTTCCATCAGGCTCACCACAGCACCTGAGAATTCTCCGTGTAAGGTGACAAATGCTGACATCCTTCCAGCAAGGCCAATATGACATTTTTCCTGACAGGAACCCTCAATGCCGTTCTCGAGAAAGAAGCCTACATCAAGGTGAACATCTTTTACAATACCTTCCCATATTGGTCAGGGTTCTTCGATATTTGTGACGAGCTACGGACCTATGGTGGGGACGTGCAGTGTCCCGTCCCTAAGGGAGACGTGGCGTTCAAATTCCAACATTACTGGGAGGAAATAAAAGGGGTAGGATTTTCACTCGACTCCCTTGCTTGTGGTTGCAAGAGTGCTAAGCTGCTCAATTATAGTCGGTATGGGAGATTGAGACGAGCGGCGTCACGAAGTACAACGGCGACGATGTGATGTGTCTCACCACGGAGGTTTCCATGGACAAAGATACTGAACCTGTCGGAGCTGCAGTCCGGGAAGGTTGAAGACGGACACGATGCGAGCCGGTGTTGATGAAGTTGCTTTGGAGAGGATCCTTTCTTGTCGACGAAGGGTTCGTAACATAACGCTTGGTTCTGTCTTCCATGCTGGGATAAGGGAGACACTGTTGGAAGATGTGAGCGTGCAGCGTGTCAAGGCCATTATCATTGAAAGGTCTAATGACCATGTTATCAGAGTCTCACGAGTTGTCGGTATGTCATTTAGGGGCGTTCAGACCTCTCGTAGCAAGATCCGTAGCAAGATCCGTAGCATGTCGTGGCGATTTGCTACGCTCGTAGCAACTCCGGATACCCCATTCAATATTGCTGATGGTAGCCGATCTGCCAGGATTAATGATTGTATATGAGATCCTGAGGGCAAAGTAAATACAGCTTCAAGAGAATCCAGGGCTGCTAATCGCTTCTAAGCTCCCGGGTGTTGCCTAAGCTTGGGTTGGCGAAGCTTGAGAGCAGGGTCTATGGAGCTTGGTGGGTGAGTAGGAGGATTAAGCAATGGGCTAAGCACACGTTCGTGAAGGTGCGGCGGCTGTGAAGAGTGGCGTGGCTGGAAGATTTCAATTACAAGTCATGCATGGATATATCAGACTCTCATCTAGGCAATAGACTACTTGGACGAGCACAGCTTGCTATACCAGTAGGAAACAAACTTTCTTGCAGACCATCACACAACCTTGAGGCCTTCAACAATACTCAACAACCCCAACGCTGCTTCGCTGCACTGAACAGTGAAGAGAAAACCTCAAACCATGAGACTCCTATCACAATGCTACTAAACGTCTTGAAATTACTGGCCCTTACACAAATTATGCTCCCTCTCGCGACGAGATCTCTTCAGCCCAGTTAACTTCAAGACTACATCAGAGCAGCCCACCATTACTTTTCTTTCGACTAAGAACCTCAACGCCGAAGCAACCTATGTCATCTTAGTTTTGCACGAAAATTTTGCGCAATGGCCAGACATGCTGATTACAGGCCATCGATCTCTGACCAATCCGCGCCTTTGGTGCCAGCATCGATGCTGAAGTCCAAGAAGAGCCCTGCAGGACAGGGGGGCTAGTGCCGGGGACGAGGGAGATTAAGGGGGCAGTGCTTGGCCGTCTGCCATACTATTTAGTATAGTGACTGCCTATTGCACTTCTCTCTTTTCTTCTCTTTCTTATTGTATTCGACTCTTTTGAATTATTATCTTTTCGCATTATTGCGCATCTTATTGTCGATTGCAATTGTTTTATCTTTTACTATTTATCTTATCGTTTCGACAATTGCTTTCTATCTTTTTACTATCTATTTATATTGTTGGTGCAATAATATCTCGCAATAGCAAGATTATTAACAAGATTGTCTTCAATAAGTTTTCGAATATTGTTAATAACAATATTTGTTGTATTGTTTATATTAGAAAGTTTGTCTTTAAAATACAAATTAATATTTGTTTTAAATTAGAATTCAATATCTTTTTACAACATATATTTAGAAATATTTAATATTGTTGTTGTCAATTATTGTTTTTTTGTTTATTATTTTCTTGTTTTTTTATTATTGTTGTTCGAGAATTAAGAGAAAAAATTTCAAGAACAATATATAGAATTTTGTTTTATACAATAAGATTGTTGTTCTTTGTTTTGAAATTAAGACAATAATAAAAGAAATTATTGCACAAAAACAAATAATAATAACAAAAAAGAATTTTTTTGTTTAAAAACTACAATTGCAAAATCTAACAATAAATAATATATATATATTTGCTTCTATAGTTTTTGTTAATTTAATAATATTGACAAATATTTATACTTATTCTATTGATATTGTACTTAAGTTTAATATTTTTGTTATTATATTTTTTAGTATTTTGCGTTGTTATTTGAACAACATCTTCTATAATAAACTAAATATTAAAAATATTATAGAATTTATAATTAATCTTTTTTTTGTTGTTGCAACAAACGTAGTCGACTCTTTTAATATAAGAAATTTTCCAATTTTTTTTTGTATTTTCGATATATATATCTTTATCGCTCTTAGCTTTGTGTTGTATTTAACAATAAGATAGAAGTTTTATCGAAATATTACTTTTTATTATTAATATATAATAGATATAATTAGCTATAAAATCTTTGTCTCTATTAAATTTTATTATTAGAAGTTTGTAACTTGTGTTATTTAAATAGATTAAAACAATTCTCTATATTAAATATTGCTTTATTTCAAGACATAATAAAAGTTTATCGATATTTCTAAGAAGCAATTCGATCTATTTTTGTTGTTAGAATTTTTATAAAAACTCTACTTTGTTGCTAGCTCTACAAAGAATATCTTAATATTTGTTTCGAATAAATTATTAACTATTATAAACAATATTTGTTATTAATAGATTAAATATAGCAAATGCAACAATAGTACTAATTGTTAATATAAGTATATATATATATTTTGTTAGAAAACTTACAATTCTAATTGTTGTTTTAATAAAATATAATTGCTAACAATCTTGTTGTTCTTCTTATTTTCTAATATATTAAGTTTGCTAATTTTTGTATCGAAGAGCTTTTTGTATAATTTAATATTGTTAGACGAATCTAATTTGTTGTCAATTAAATCTCTATTAGTAAAAAGATAATGCAAATATTTTAAAAAGTATTTTAATAAATATTCTATATTTGTTCTTCTAGATATAATTACTTACTTAAGATACTAAAATTAAATATATTAATTTGTAGATTTTTCGTATAAATACAAATTATACATCTGCAAACAAAGTTTCTAATATATTTATTGTCAATATTAAAAAATAGTTTCAAATAAATTATTTAATTGCATTATCTACTTTGTTATTTAATCTATATACATATTTATTATTAAGACTTGTATTAAAGTACAACAACAATTAAAAATATATCTATAATATTTTCTTTTCTAAAAATATTTTTGTTAATAACATTATTTCTTGCAATTAAGAAGCTCTTAAATATATTGCAATTAATAATATTATTGTTGTTCTAATTTTACAAGAACAAGAAACAATACTTCTTCAAAAGAATCTTACTAATATTTTTAAACATATATTGATAACAATATTTAATCCATAGTTATTAGATTTTTAGTAAAATTTTGTTTTCTATACAAAAAACTTTTTTCTCTTTAAATTGCGAATTGCTTTGTTTCTTTTCGATCTATTTGCAAAAACTTTATATTAAATATAGTATAATTGTTAAGTTATATCGAACACATTTTTCTTAATGCGATTTATTCTCTTGAATTTCGTAGAATTAAATTAGAATTAAGATGCGAATTCGATCTTAAAGTCGAGTTTTATCTAGTTAATGTTAAGAACTCAAGCTAACTTTGTTGCGTTAACATTTACTTATTTTATCTTATCTTATCTATGCGCTAACTCGATTGAACTAGCATAGAATTTACGCTAATTATATATAATTAGCGTATTAAGTAACGTTATATAATTGAATAAGTCAAGTTAAATACTCGACGCGCATTCTTCGCTCGTTCTACTCTATTAAACTAGAAAATTTGTCTAACTTTAAAATTAGAATTGAGCAAATTAATTCGATTCAACGATTACGTTAGTTAAATACTAGTATAATTGTTCGAATAACTAGTTCTTTTGTATTATTTAAACAATTTCTTTGCTATTTTGCAATTCTTTATCGATACTTCTTTTTATTAAAAAGAGTAAAATTTATTTTGCAATTTATTAGATTTACAAAACAAAAAAAGAAAAGACAATTAAATTAACAAGTAGAGTTTCTAAATATTAAACTCGATAGTAAAATAGTAAAAGTATATTTGCTTTTTCCAAAATTGTAACAAGTTTATTATCTTGTTGTTACAATATCAAAAACAAGATTTCTTTTCTATTAGAATCTAAAAATTCTAGTCGATTTTCTGTTTTTTTGTATCAAAATTGTTGTGTCTAAATATATTTTTCTAAGTATTTTTTATGTTTTTTTGACAAGAAATATGCAATATTATCGCATTACTATCTCTATAGCAAGAGATATAATCTAATAGTATTATTTTTTGTTGCATTAAAATAATATTAAGATTCTACAATTCTTAATCTTTTAATTAATCTTATATATATAGACAAATACATTTAGTTTCTAAAAGATAGATAATTACTAAATATCTAACAAAATAAGCAAGTTTATTAATATCTTTAGTAAGCGATATTCTATTTGCGTTAAAAATAAAGCTCTTTGTATTAATATACACAAAATAAAAGCAATTCTCTATATTTTTGGTCTTTAACTATCTCGACTTTGCGACAACAAAATTATTATTTATAACAATAATATTGTTATTGTTATAAATCTTAATAAAGAACCTATTTGCGACAACTCTATAAATCTCTTGCAAGATATTGTTATATTTCTTATTTTTAACAATATATTAATAGAAACAATTTAAATCAACTCTAAGTTAAATAATTTAATCGATTTACTTTTATACAATAAGTACAAAATTATTGCTAACAAGTATTTATAGTTAATATATTTTGTTGTTTAGATTTTCGCAATTTCTTTAAGTTCTAATACGTAGAAATATTTTTAGATCGAAATGCAATTCTTTATCTATAATAAGAACCTATTACTATAACAAAAGATTTCTATTCGATAATCTTTAAAAATTATATACAATATTATTGTTTTTATTTTAATTATAATGCTTTATTTGTTACTATTTAAAGTATTGCTAATGAAATTGTTTATTTAAATCTTAATTATATTAAAACAAAAACTATTAAAAACTAATATAATTAACAAATTGAATTTTAATTCTAACAAGTTAATTTGGTCAATTCTAATTCTAGAATTAAATAAAAGTTCTAGTTTAATGAAGTAAATCAAGCGCATAAGACGCGTTAAGCGCCTAACTTAATTTATTCGATTATGTAATGTTATGTAACGCGCTAACTCGATTAAACTAATGTAAGATTTATGTTAATTGTATATAATTAGCGTAAATTCTACGCTAGTTTAATCAAGTTAACGCGTAGATAAAATAAGATAAAATAAGCAAATATTAATGCAACGAAGTTAGCTTAAGTTCTTAATATTAATCTAATAAAATTTAATTTTGAAGTCGAGTTTGCATCTTAATTCTAATCTAATTTTACGAGATTCAAGAGAGTAAATCGAGTTAAGAAAAAAGTATTCGATTCGATCTAACAATTATATTATTAAAAATTATATTTGCAATTTTTGTTTTATCTATATCGATAGAGACTATTTCGATTATATAATTTTCGATAACTTTTTTCTTCTTTGTATTATATACAATATTAAATATTGTTAAAGCAACAATATTTCTTGTAAATGCAAAACTATTATACAAAATATTTTACAAAATATTTTATCTATATTTAATATATCTATACAATTAGATACTATTCTATATATTATCTTCTATCTTATTTTTGTAGATTTTCTACATATGGACAAATTTATATAGAAAATGTACAATTTATATAATGCGAATTTTGTTAATTAATTTATTATTAGATTGTTTATTAGACTTTTGACAAATAGACTTGAATTAAATATTTCTATCTTTAAAACAATTTTTTTTTGCAAAGATATAACTCTTAAAATTGTTGCTATCAATAATATCGATTATATAATTGTTTTTTTAAAAAGAATACTTTTTATAATTTCTAATTGTTCTATCAATTCTTTATTTAATATTAACAAGAATATCTTTAATAGAAAAAGAATTATTAATATTCTTTGTTAAAGATTTCGTTTATTAGATTATAACAATTACTATATTAATTAATTTTTTGTCGCAATACAATTATCGAGATACGTAATTTTAATATATTAAAAACTATAATAATATTTTTAGATTATTAAAAGTTTAATATTTATTTTTGCCATATTAAAATTAATTTTAACTTAATTTTGCAAACTTTATATTATTATTAAAGTTGCTAGTTCTTATTGTTCTTGTTTTAACAACGTTGTCTTAAAATTTAAAGAAAATTAGTTAATTTCGAAACAATTTTAATAATTTTGTCAATAATGTTATATTATTGACGATCTCTTTCGCACGTATTTAGATAACAATAAAATACTTTTCGAGATAATCGATATTCAAATATCTTATATATAGAATTTTTTTTTTTTCTATTTGTTTCGAGTTTTGAAAGCAATAGCAAAACTTTATAGAACAAAGAGACTAGTATTAAAAACAAGAGAGATTAAGAGAGTAATACTTAATTGTCTATTATACTATTTAGTATAGTAATTGTCTATTGCATTTTCTTCTTTTCTCTTTTTTCTTATTGTATTTAGCTCTTTTGATTTGTTTTTCTATTATTTTTGCTTTTGTCGTTTAGATAGAAGAAAGTTAGTTGATTTCGAAGCAGTTTTGATAACTCTATCGATAGTCTTATGCTATCGACGATCTTTTTCGCACACATTTAGACGACGATAACATACTTTTCGAGATAATCGATGCTCAAACATCTTATATATAGAAAACGACATCTTTGTCTCTTTTTTGCTTGTTTTGAGTTCCGAAAGCAGTAGCCCCATAAATCTGGCAATGGATCTGTAATGCATGACGTAAACAGTTTCGAGCATCCCAATACCCAAGGGTGATCCTGCAGGTGAAGTTCCTGTTACCTAAGAGTCGCTAGAATTGACGTTGAAACTCTTTTGACGAATAAGCGCAAGATGCGCTAGTTGTTGCAACAGATGCGACTAGTTTTGTAGATCATATGCCTGGCTTCGACGAAGAAGCTAAGAGATACTAATAGTATATTGTTATTCAGAGTCAACATTTCCTTAGTCCCGAAAGCCTCTTTTGGATTGATCGAGGGCCCTTAGTTCGAGATAAGAACGAAGCTTTGTGGGGTCGCGATCGATGAAGGAATGGATGTGTATCGCTTGATCTTCGCAGATAAGAGAGAAGCAAGGTTCGCAATCGTGCAAACGATGCGTATTTGATCTTGCATTGTATTGTACAACTTGTTGTTATCGCAAACAATGCGATTTTGAGACTATATTAAATCGTATAGTTTGCATCAATAGTGCATCAATAGTGCGAGCTAATTTGCACATGCTCAACTCTATTAGTTTTCTATTTTAAGATTAAGTTTTATTGTGTCGATTTGTTAAGATCGAGAAAAAGATCGTTAATTGAGCAAAAGTCTTTAGCTTATTAACTTAATATTTAGAATTGCATATAAAGCTAATCAATTAATAAAAAATATATTGTCAAGAATAGCATTATATTTTTACGATATACACAATAATATATACAATAGTGCAGACTCTTTGCATTACATTGCACGATTTATTAAATATCTTATATTATATTGCACTAAACATTGTGCATTAATAGTGCATCGATAGTACGAAACAATTTACGTACAATTTCAAATCTTGACTAGTGTAATCGTTGAATTGGGTCGAACACATTTTTTTTTGTTTCATCCAAGGATTCGAATAGACTTCTTTGTTTAACTCGAAGCTAAATTAATTAATTGCGCTACGCAAACTAGTTCAGGTCGAGTAATTCTTTTTCAATTTGAAAGCACGCTAAATTCTCTACAGAACGACGTAATTTTGATAAAATAGGTATAAAATACAATAAAGTTATAAATTTTTTAAAATTTAAGGTTTTTTAAAGTTAAGCTTCTCGAGCCCAATTACTTAGCAATTCTCTCGCGAAATCGAGTTCGACGATTAGACTAATCTTGACTTAGAGAAGATCTAGTCTTGCAACTTATAATAGAGATTGAAGATTCGATAGATCTAGCGATGTTAGTCGCTTGCTAATTTTTTGAAAGATCGTAAATCAATCTATCTATAGTTTGATATAATTTGTTCTTTGCGTATTTGTTGAACTTTAATATCTATATTAAATGCAAGATTTGCAAGTGTTTGTAAATTGTTTTACATTATTAATGCACTATTAGTTTAAATTGTTTAGTGCAATTTAGTTTAAAATATCTAGCAAATAGTGCAATTTAATTTAGAAGATTTATATTACTATTTGTATTAATAGATTATAAATATTTTGATATTTAGATTAGTTCTAGATATAGTTCTAAAATAAATTTTAATACTTTGTTAAGCTATTTGTTTTTTTTTAGTATTGTTCGAAGAAAGATTTTTGATAAGAAATTTAAATAAAATACGCATAAAAATCTTATTAATAGATAAAAATTACTATTTATTTTACTATTACTAGATCGATTAACAAACAACTTAACAATTTAATAAATTTAATAATTAACTTAAGATTTATTAAACAACAAAATTCTAAATCTTGAAATTCTTCTCTTACTTTGTATTTTACAATCTTATCTAAAATATCTAATTTAAAGTTTTTTATTGTCTTTTTTATCTTAATTGCTTTACGCAAGAATTTATAAAGTTTATTTATTAGTATTAAATTTTTTGCAAGCAATGCAAGCAATATAACAATCTTAAATTTAATTAGAAATACGCAATATATTAAAATAAAAAATCGATTATTTTAAAACTTATTAAATTAATAGCAAAGCAACAACAAGCTAAAACAAATACAAAAAAAAGAATCTAAAAACTATCTAAACTAGAAATATTAAGCAATTTTAAAGCAAAAATAATAAAAAGCTAGTTAACAACGTAGACAACAACAAATCGATTAATTCTTTTTTTCTACTTATTATCTCTTAAGTTGTATTGCAAGCAATCTTTAAATTATTTTTAATCAATAATATATTAAAATAGAATCGAAAACTTGTTTTAAATATTTAAAAGTACGACAAATTAATAGAAAACAATAGTATAAAGTGCAATTACTACTATACTATTTACCAACTTATTGACAAAACTTGTGTCTCTAGAAATTATCTAATTAAAAAATATTAAATCGACTCTATTAATTAACAAGCTATTGCTATAATTATTTATAACAAAAATATTAAAATAGCTTTTCTTCGATTGTTGAAAAAAGAAAAAGAACAAAAAAACAAACAATTAAATATCGATATAGCTAAAAAGATTAACAAAGAGTATCTAAAATATCTTTATATAAAATAAATTATTATAGCAAACGTAAAGTTTTTATAGATATCTAACAAGAGTTTTAGAATATTTCTATATTATATTAATTAATTTACAAATAAGTTGCTTTTTGTTGTATCTAATACAATTAAAGCTAGAGTTTATTTACTAGTTTAAAAGAGTTAAAAATATCTATAGTATCTTTTATATTTTGCAATATTCTTTGTATATATTATATGCGATATTTAGATATTCTCTAATAATTTTGTCTTTCTTAATAATATTGTATACTTTATTAATAAAGCAAACAATTTGCAAATTATACTATTAATATTAAGAGAGCTTTAGAATGATTACAACAATACAAATATAAATGTTATTATACTAAATATCTTATTTATCTATATAATTTGCAACAAATTAAGATATTTTGCTATAAATAATACTATTAACAACAATATTATACTAAAGACTATCGCTAAAAAAATTTAAAAAATAGATAATATTTATTATAATTTAATTAAGTATTGTCTTTGCTATATTATTATATTATTAATCTATCTATTTAGATATTTCTATTTAATAGATAATATTCTAATATTAAGAACAATCGTAAAGCTTGCAATAAAAACAATAGCAACAATTCTTCTAATAAAGAGTTTCAAGACTATTGCAAGCTTAATTTGCAAGACAAATTATACGTCGCGAAATCGATTAAATTCTACACAAGTTGTTCTATCTCTCGTCGTAGAATTACAAGAGAAACACTTTCTTATTTAATGATTTAAAAATCGAATTTTAGAGATTTTGATATAATTCTTGAATATTATTACGTAGAATAGACTAGTCTATTCCTCTAAAAAGTTTCAATACACTAGCTCCTATATTTATTGAAATAAAAAATATTTCGAATCGGGTTCTCCAGGTTGAATCCGGGTTGAATCCCCTAGATCGAGATTCAACCCGCCCAAAACTCGCCTCGTTCCGCGACGTAACAAATTATATAGTGTTATCATTTATATTATACAAAGTTTGCAAATAATTAAGAGTTCAAACAATTAAGTAAGAGTTTAATATTAAAAAAAGATTATTGTATTTAATAGAATTTATAATTTATAATACTTAATTAATCTATTAATAGAATTAAGTTATTTTTGCAATTTTTTATTAATAACAATTCTAATCTATTTAATAATATTCTAATTGTTAGTAATTGAAGAACGCTAACTAGTATAAGAAACTTTCTAGATTTGTTCTTTCAAATTACTAAATATATTAAGAGACAATATATTATTATTAATAGAGTTTTTTTGTTATTAGACTTTTTTCTTAATAGATACGAAATCGACGCTCTTTTATATACTATTAATAACTTTGTAAAGTTATTAATTAATATCAAATAAAAGAAACTTAAGAAATACTAAAATAAGAATATTAATCTAATCTCTATCTATATTGTTATTATTGCACTTAATTCTACAAAAAAAAATCTACTTTATTATATATTAATAGCTTGATTAAGTTAAAGATACAAAACAACAATTATTGCAACTATAACAAATATACAATACTTTTATATTAACAAGATCTTTGTCTAAGATAATTACAAAAACAATTAAGATTTTAAAATTTTTGCAATAGATAAATATTATGCAATCGACAATAGCAATAGACAAACTAAAGCAATATCTAAAATAAATCTCTTATTTATATTAATAGTCTTAATATTATTTAGTAATAAAAGAGTTAAAGATTACATCTATTAATATTTATATAAATAATTATAGATATATTCTTTATTTTAACAATATTATTTAAATCGAAATACGTTTTTTCTTTTACAAAATATAATTTTAGTAACAAAAGAACATAATTAAAATCCTATATAATAGAGAATTTAAAATACGTTAAGTATTAAATACAATAGAAGTTATATACAAATGCAATATTACAAGCTTGCTTGAGCTATATTAGTAATTTAGATTCTATACTCTAGAAACAAATCTACTATTATATTCGATATATTCGAGAAACAAGTATTCTAAATATAATATTTAATATGCTTAACAAGCAAGTATTGTAGATTGATCGCGTCGGGTTGGGTCATCGAGTTCGAGTCGAGTTCTCGACTCGCCAAGACTTGGGTCGAGTTAGAATTTTGATATCGAAAAGTCGATTTGGGTCACGATGTTAATATCGAGTATTTGGATCAAGTCAAAGGATAGATATGAAGTACTTAGCGTATAATCTAGCTCGACTCGCCAAGACTTGAAAAATTTAGATTATTTTTGAAAAAGTGCATTAATCAACTTAATCAAGTTGATTAATTTAATTAATTTGATTATAATATTATATAGTAATGCATTTAGGTAATGCATTTGTACGTTATTTGTGCGTTATTATTTTTAAACTATTTTAGTAATTCAAATAATGCGAATTTTTTTAAAAATAGAAAATCTTGGCATTTTGACGTCATTTTCGATTGCTTGGCGAGTCGATCGAGTCAGGTCAAGAAATCGTTGACTCGAGTCGATTCCAAGTTGGGTCACGATGTTGATATCGAGTATTCGAGTCGAGTTAGAAAGTTGGTATCGAGTATTTGGATTAGGTTAGAAAGTTGGTATCAATTCTTGATCTAACGATTAGTCTAAAGTATTGCAAGCAATTATACTTATTATGTTCGACAAACAAGCAAAATAAACAATTAGTATTTTCTTAATATATAGAAATTAGAAACGCGACTCTTGTATAAATTGTATTTATTTTATTTTAAGTTTTAACTTATTATTACAATTATTAAAGTTACAAATTCTTGTTATTAAATAATTGCTTATATTATCTAAAGATATTTACAAATCTTTTTAATAACATAATTTTCTCTAACATTTCTCTAAAAAGTATTAGTATAATATTTTGAATATTTTAAGAATATCTATATTAGATTAATGCGCTTTTATTTCGAGTACTAGCTTATTAATATTATATGAATTAATATTTAATAAAGACAACAAAATTAGAATTAACAAATCTAATATCTATTATAAAAATTGTATCGATCTAAAGAACTAACTTATATAAATAGATATTTACTTTATTTTCTATTTTGTTTTAGCAAATCAAAAAGCAATTTTTTTATTAATATTTCTTAGAAAAAGAGTTTAATATTAATTTAAGATAAATTTACGCAAGTATCTAAAGAATTATAATAAAAATTCTTGTGCAATATTTATAAACTTTAATAACTTTAAAAAAGAGCTTCGAAGAATTTTTAAAATATTTAACAAAAAATAAATTGCAAAAAGAATAATGTTACGCTAGTACTTTCGTAAGAGATATTAGAGAAAATTATGTTATTAAAGAGATTTGTAGACGTCTTTAGACAATATAAGCAATTATTTAATAACAAGAGTTGCAACTATAGACAATCTTATATTTAATAAATTTTCACAAGTAATTCAATAAATTAAAGTAATAATAAGTAAAGACTTAAGATAAGTTAAATACGATTTATAAGAAAGTCGTATTTCTAGTTTCTATATACTAAGAAAATATAAATTGTTTGTTTTGCTTATTTGTCGAATATGACAAACATCATTGTTCGCGATGTTCGCTTATTAAATATAACGAATATTATATTTGAAATGTTCGTTTCTAGAGCATGTCAAATATAATGACAAATTCGTTGATAACGCGTAGAATTTAAATCACTAGTATAGCTTAAGTAAGCTCGTAACATTATTTCTTTTCTTTAGAGTTTTCGTCTCGAAAACTTAATGTCTTTTCACAATGTCTTTAAAAAAAATTAATATTAGAAATTCTTCTTTTCGTAAGAAAGATTTCTTCGACGCTCTAGATTTTGTGTGTTTAGCGATGCGTTCTTGTCGCAATTGTGCGATGTCTAGTAAAGTTTATTGTGTAAACGATAATTTCGAAAAGTGTGTAAAATGTGTGCGATTAAGTCGTAATTATGATTTAACAATTTTGTCTATTTCGATTAAACGAATTCATGAGAAACGATTACGTTTAAAGAAAAAAGTGCGCAAAGCGCATACTAAATTAAGTCGCTTGAAAAAACAATTGAATTTCTTAAAAGATAAAGAGAAAGAAATGATCGTATTAAAGTAAAAGAACATCAACGATTTAGAAATAAATAAAGCGTTTTTTGCTAAGCTTGTTGCAAAGACTTTTGAGTTGCTATTTGATATATCGTTCGAACGATTTTAATTTTTAATTGATTGAAATTAAGTTATTGCTTTCTTGTCTAACTTTAATAAAACTTTCTTAGAAGATCTTAACAACAATTAAGATTTTTTTTTGACTTTTATGTATTTTTCGAGATAAAATATTCTTTTCATTTAATAAAATATTTTTGATCTTTTTGTTTTAGGATTTTTTCAACTTTATATTGTTTCTTTTCTTGTGAATAAAAATAAAATATGTTCTATAAAGGCGTAATTAAATTTGCTAATTTCAACAATAAGATATAAAATATTAAAAATACTTTGACGTCTTTGAATAAATCGATTTTGTAATTAATTAATCTCTTTGTCTTCTTAACGAGAAACGATTCAACTTTAACATGATTTAATTTCTTGCTTAACTTTCTTGTCTTAAGATTTTTTGTAAAAAGATATATTTTATTTCTCTTCTTTAGTTAAGATGTTGTTTTTCGTTTTTTGTTCTAATACTTAATCGATCTTTCTTGCATTTTTAAGATGTTGTCGTGTATCTTTTTTAATGTTGCTATCTTCTTGATGACTAACTAAGTTAATAGATGCTTTCGTTCTTTCTTAAAGAGATTAAATTCTTTGTTATAATTGGCGAAAAATAAAGTTATTTTAGTGATATTCGAAATCTTTGCATTTAGTGCTAATTGAATTATAAATAAAAGTAATATTCAATTGTTGTAAGTATTGTTGACGTAATGTCTTAAATATTGCTTTAAACTTTAATTTGTTCGTTCTATTTAATCATTTGTAATCAAATAATAGATAATGAACATTCTAAATCTCGTTTCTAACATTAATAGAAATGTCTTTCAATAGTTAGACGTAAAGAGCTTGTCTTTGTTACTAATTAGTTCTTTAAATATATTGTGATATCGCATAAGTCGATTTAATATAATGTGTTTTAGTTGTTTTGTTGTGAACTTCTTCTTGCATGCGATAATATATAAATACTTAATAAATTTGTTAGTTATTATTAGTTTCGAATTATATCTATTTTTAATTGCTAGATTCGTCAATTTGAACAACTTAATAATAAAGTTTATCGTAACTTTATCTTATAACAATTTAGATAATTTCTAATATTGAATTTCGTTATAGCTCGCATATGTATTATGTTTGTTTTGTTAATAACTAAGATATTGTTTAATGTATATTTTAATAGTTTGTCTTATTTAAGAAAATTAATAATGTTAACGTAAAAGTTAAAGAATTTTGATCACTTTCAAATGCTTTTGCAATGATTTATTATGATGTTTCTTTATACATTCGTCGATTTTGTTAATAAATATTTGAAGCTTTTCTTTCTTTATTGAAATTTTTTTTTGTCGTCTCTAAGTATTCGTAAAGTAGCACTTAGCTTGTATTTGTTTATTAATAACGATTTGTTTTTGTTAATCTTAATTATGTTATAATTAAACAATTTCTTCGTTTTTATATAATTATTTCTTTTATTAAGTGCGTTTAATTTGTCATTATCTTTATCTAATGTATATTGTATTTTAAACTTGTAATGTTCAAGTCGCTCTAATTATTGCATTTGTCTTTTGTTAAGTTATTTAATAATAATGAAGTGTAAAAGATTTTTGTAATTTGTAAAAATCGTAAATTTTAATAATTTTTCGATGTATACTCTTCATAATTCTAGAAAGACTACAATGGCGAATAGCTTCTTATTATAAATATCATAATTTTGTTCCATTAACGAGAATTTTCTCGAAAGATATGTTATTAAATGTTATATGTCTTCATGCTTTTAATTGAAGCATATATCAATAATTAAATTTAATGCGTTAATTTTAATCTTGTTTAACAATCGTAAATTGTACATCTTTAGTATTGATTTTTTTAAACATTCTAGTTTAAGATTTTGAAATAATTTCTCTTCTATTAATTTTTATTTTTATAACGTCTTTTTTTTTGTAAGATTTGTCAATAATATTGCGCTAACAAAGTAGTTCTTAATAAATTTCTTGTTGTAATTTATAAAATCTAAAAAGAATTAAACTTTTTTAACATTAATAAATGATTTTTATTCTTTAATTGTTCGTAGCTTTTCGAAATTCATGCGTACTTCATGTCGTTTAACGACAAATTTAAGAAAGTTAATTTCTTTTTAATAAAATTCGCATTTCTTTAATTTAAGATATAGATTTCTTTTATTTAGACATTCTAGTATTTTGAAAACATAATTCATATGTTCTTTCAAGATATTTAAGTAAATTATGATGTTGTTCAAATATATTATGACAAATCGATTCAAATATTGTCGTAGTACATCATTAATTATTTCTTAATACGTTGTTAGAGTGTTCGTAAATTCGAACAACATTATCGTGTATTTATACAATCTATATCGTGTGCGAAAAGTTATCTTTCATTTTTTTTGTTTTTATTCTAATTTAATTGTATTCTTCTTGTAAGTCTAATTTAATAAAGTACTTTACTTCAAATAATCGATCTTAAAGCTCGTTAATGTTAAGTAATAAGTATTAATTTTTTATTATAATATTGTTTAGCTTTCGATAATCGACACATAGACGAAGAATTTCGTTCTTCTTAAATACAAAAAGAATCGAATATCTTGTTTATAATTAAGATTTTTTTATAAATTTTTTTTTTCGTTTTTTGCCAAGTATTTGCGAAGTGTTTTTAGCTTTTTTTTGAATAAAATATATATAAGTTCAAACGTAAGTTGTTTGCCTAATTTAAGTTTAATCTTATAATTTTACGATTAATGTTTAAATAGAATCTCGATTGTTTTCTTTTTCTAAATTAGATGCTTTCAATTGTTGTATATTCGTAATATGTGCTTTAGCGATTTTCTCGTTGTACTAGATAATTTAGAGCTTTCAAAAAATTCGCAATTTTTTTCACTTATTTTGACTTTGTGATTTAGCTAATTTTCGTTAATGTTTGTCGAATCGAACTTTATTAAATCATTTTTTTATAAGAATGCAAATTCGCTATTTGCGATTTAATTTCAACTCAATCTTTTATTTATTATTGAACGCTATTAATGCGTAAATTGAATGTGAATTGCGTGATCACATTGTGCGAATCTAAGTACTTGTATATTTTAGTTAACTTTTAAATTGTGTTGCTTTAATTAAGACATTTCTAGAACAATATTGTAAGTAATTATTCTCACTATGTTAAAAATTAATTTCTCGTAATGTTGCTAAATAGTTATCGATAATAATTTCGTTTCTTTGTTCATTCTTTTATTTCTTGCGAATAATGAAGTTTTATCTACAATTATTAGATTGTAAGCGTTAAACTTCTTTTAAGTAAAGTATTCTTTTCTCTTTACAAGAGCTTTAATCATAAAATTACTTATTACATTAAAATCGATCATTGTTATGAATCGATAATCATTAATCTTAATTAATGTGATAAAACATCGTACGTGCGTTATTAAATTTAGTTGTTATTGTTGAGCTAACATATTGCATTTCTCTAGTATGCTCTTTATTAAAAAATTTAAACTTTTCTTTGCTTCTATGTTGTAACTTTTGCTTTAAACGTCTATTTGCGTTAAGCTTTCTTCTATTGTTGAATTGCTAACTTTAACTTTTTAGAAAATTAATTAACTTTGTTCTTTTCTTTTAGATAAGTTTAATATAAGTTGTTATAGCAAGTTGTTCAATTAAGACTTGCGTATATTGTAAGATTCAATCGTTTTATTGTAATGTCAAATATGTTCTTTTTTGTAATAGCATTGCTTTTAGCTTCTTCTCGCATTTGTTTACGATCTTCGATAAGCTAACTATAGTCTTAAGATAATTCGTAGTGTTTTTTTTGCATTCGTGAAAATTCTTTTAATTATACTCTTCGTTTAAGTCAATAATTAAGCTATAAAATTTAATAATTTTCTAAAGTGCTTAATTAACTTTCTACGTAAATGCGAATGTCTTGCTTAATAATGTTTTATCTAGAACTTTTTGTAATTAATTTAAGTTCTTTATCAAATAGTAATTGTTATTCGATTTAGTATTAAGAATGTTTATCTTTGTGTTAATTTGCTTTCTAATGTCGTTTTAACTATCAAGTATTTCTCTTAACATAACATTGATTTGTTAACGATTTATTAAGTTTCGTAATCGATAATCTCTTGCGAAGTAATTCGATTTGCCACATAAATAGTATGTTTTCTAGAATTTGTTATTTTGCTTTCTCTTAGAATTTTTTTTTTGCGTCGTTGAATAAAATTCAATTTTATAAATGTAGATTTACGATAATTTAAATTATTGTATTTCTAATTAAAACGAAATTCTTCTTGCTAATATTCGATCGTTAATTCAAAGAAAGTTCTTGCTCTTTCGTAAAATTAATTATATCGCTTTTTCATAACTCTTTTATATAATTTATCGTTAAAATCGATAATTACTTTGATAAAATCGAACATGTCGCTAATGAATTTGTCATCGCGTATAATTTTATTCTTAAGATTGTTTTTAAGATTTCGTCGAAACATTGTTATAAGTGCGACATCGTTTTATTCGATAAAATTAATATATTTTTAAAATCTCGCTATGTAGTTTGTTGCAAAAATTCGTTAAATTAAGTGCTAAATCACTCTTTTTGCGATTTGTTTTTCGTTAAATGTTTCGAAAATTCTTCGAAGCTCTTTTTTGAAATTATTGAAGTTCATAAACATCGCACGAGAATTTTCGTTATAATTTTTCAAATACTTGCGTAAGTTTAACTTGAGCTAATGTTAAGCTCTTTCTTTAAGAAATATTAATGCGAAAATCATTCTTTTGTTCGCTAAAACAAGATAGTAAATGAAATAAATATTTATTTGCATAAGTTAATTCTCTAGATTGATACAATCTTCATAATAGACGTTAAATTTGTTAATTTTTATTTTGTTGTCTTCATTAATAAAGAGTCGACGTAATGTTGTTAAGCTATTGTTTAAGATAAAAGCGCGTTAATTTAATACAAACATTCTTAGAATGTTCAAAGTGTTACGCTAGTACTTTCGTAAAAAATATTAGAGAAAATTATATTATTAAAGAGATTTGTAAATGTCTTTAAACAATATAAACAATCATTTGATAACAAGAATTGCAACTATAGACAATTATATGTTTAATAAATTTTCACAAATGATTCAATGAACTAAAGTAACAATAAGTAAAGACTTAAGATAAGTTAAATACGATTTATAAAAAAGTCGTATTTCTAGTTTCTATATATTAAGAAAATATAAATTGTTCATCTTGCTCATTTGTCGAACATGACAAATATTATTGTTCGCAATGTTCGTTTATCGAACATAGCGAACATTATGTTTAAGATGTTCGCTTCTAGAGCATGTTAAATATGATAATTAATTCGCTAATAGCGCGTAGAATCTAAATCACTAGTATAGCTTAAGTAAGCTCGTAACAAGTAATTTAGTATTTAATTTAATAAATTTTTGCAACAAACTACACAACTAAATTTTAAAAATATATTAATTTTATTAAGTAAAACAATATTATATTTATAATAATATTTTAACAAAATTTTAAAAACAATTTTAAGAACAAAATTATATACAATAACAAAAATATTAGCAATATATTCGATTTTATTAAAGTAGTTATTGATCTCGACAACATATTATAGAAAAGAGCTATAAAAAAGTAATACAATTAACTTTATAAAAGAATAGAAATTTTCTTTGAATTAACAATCAAATATTAATAGAAAGAATTTTATTCTAATTAGAAGTACAATAACTTAGACTATTGTAAATCTATTAAAATATTTTCTTATTAACATTATATTTCTAATTAATAGTCTTAATTAGAAAGATGCGTCTTGGCGCGTCTTATATATTAGATAGACTTTCTTTATAGCTAAAATTCAATTTCTTTACAACGTACATAACAATTGATAGCTTTAATCAAAAGACTTGCAATACAACAAAATTTACTTATTTATCAAGATTTTTGTTCTTCATTAGTTAGTTTTTTAACAATTATTAAATTAACTACAATATTGTCGCGATGTCTTGTGCCAACAATTCTACTACTTGATAACTTACTTTCGTGATAAATAATCAAGTTTATCAAGACTCTTGTTACGATCTTTTTATCTCGTTAGAAATTTCTTATTCTTAGAAATTCTTTATCTCGTAGTTCTTCTACGAAGCTCTACGAAAGCATCGAAATGTCTATCGCAACAATTTTCTAAATTACGACAACAAAATGACTATCTTTATCGCAACATTCTTTTTCTACTTGCATATTTAAGTTTTTCAAATTCACAACTATTTAAAGATAGCAAACTTACTTTATCTTGTTATTAAGACAAAAGTTATCATCACTAGCATCGTAGACGAACGTCTTCGCTTCGTCGTTTTTCGCAAGTTTATTAATCGAATTACACAACGAACACAATCTTTCGAATCGCAATTATATTTTGTTAAGTAAGCTATCGATCGAGTTTAACTTATCGCGAACATTAAGACTTTTGTGACGAAATATTATATTTAGAAAGAACAAGTCGACGCGAAGAAATTCGATACAATAATATTATCTAAATTGAAAAAATCTTATTTCATTGATAACATCTCGATTAATACGTCTTTTGCTTTACGAAAAGAACGTCATTACTTAATCACAAATCTAGGCTTCGTCAATCGTCTACTAATATTCTTGATTAAGAAATTTAATTCATAGACGATCTTTAGCAATTCTATTATTAAAACAATTGAAACAATTGAAACAATTAATTTCGAAAACATCTTTTAGAAATCTACATCTACATCGTCGTCAACAATAATGTTAAGCTAGAAAGAGATTAGTTTCTCGAAGTAGCAATGAAATGTCTTGCAAACTCTTATAAAGACAATACGAATTATTATTCTTAATCTTGTTAATTTTGTTAATTTTGTCGATTCTTAAGATTTTATTAAGAACAACAATGATAATTATTGATAAAACTTATTTGAAGTTGATTTCTTTAATCTTATGTATAACGATAAATTCGTTGTTATCGATAATTTCATAGAACATGTCAATAAGAACATTTATTTTTGAAATGTTTATCTTTTTATCGAACGAATTAAGAACATGACAACAATTAAGAATGCAAATCTTCTTCGCAATAATTTGTACACTTACTTACGCAACAATGCTTTTGTTTAATATATTAAGATGCTTATTAAAGAGCAAAAGAGATTGATAAAGCTAAGAAATGACGTTAATAAGTGATCTTTTGCACTACTCAAGAGATTTAAGGAATCTTTGTCAATCGCTATGATAACAATAACAAAAGAGCGCTACATCATAAAAGACGTTCGTCGTAAACGAAAGTCTTTCGAATTTGCTCAAATCATTATTAGAGTAGCGAAATTCGCAAACATAATTACGTTTAATTAGATTTATTTCATTTACAATAATTTAAAACTAGAATTTCGTCGCAATTTTATCAAATTATTCGAACGAATTATCATGAACGTTTTCTTGTAGAAATTGAAGACTAACAAGAAGATTTGATAAAATCTAGATGCTAGGCATCGCGATGAAAAATATTTTGTTTCGATAAGAAATTGTTAATTAAATAGCTTTAATTGTTTTAATAACAATTTCTTTCGATCTTAAGATTAAAATTAATACGAAGAATATTGTGACGATAACGAAATGCAATTTAGCAATTTTAGTCTTCTACGAGCTCAATTTTTTATTTCTTATTAGTTTTAAACTCTCTTTTAATACTAGACTTCTTATTAGTTTGTCTCACAAAATCGTGCTTATTAATTTCTACAATCGATTTCACAAAGCTAGTTATCGTAATTTGATAAATATTTTAGCTATTAAAGCAAGCAAAATCTTGTCTTAACATCGACGCAAAGACAAGTTGATCGCAATCAATTATTAAAAAACAATAAACAATCTATGCAAGCAAATTCTTTAAACGCGTTAGATTCTTAGCAATAGCAACGTTTATCTTTTCGTTTATTTAATAATTACAACAATTAGACGCAATCATAACGTTAACAATAAAATCAATGTGCTTATTATAATAAAATAGACGAAAACAAGAATCTTAATCTTAATTATAGTGACTACGAAAACAATAATGTTTCGAAATTTTCGAAACAAGAGAAACATAACATTGAAGAGCAATTTGCAAAGAACTTCAATTATAAATATTACGATTAAAATAATTACGACGTGAAAGAATATTTGTTGCGAATCTTGAAATTTCGTGTTCGTGATGCTCATTGTTAGCGATGTGACGAGAAATTTTTTTTTCGCAATAAACTACATAAGCATTTGAGTTCTTATAAAATTAAAATTATTGTTGTCGTAATTAAGACAAAAGACGATACTATTATTATTAAATCACATTTTGATAACGCAAAGATAATATATTTCGTCGCTTTATTTAAAAAATCGCAAGAATTAAACTTTCGCTTTTAGTATTACGTTATCGTTAAGAATTCTATTAAAGCAATTTAGAACGATGATACGATTAACAATATAAAGAACACGAATAGTGCTTTTGCTAAATCAAAGAACAACGATAATTTTACATTCGACTTCGAATACATTATGTTAATGATAAATCGTAACTTTTTTGTTAATAAGATTTTTTATCACATTATTAATCGCATCGCGCAATCAATTCGCGTTCGCAATATTAAAGATGTTATAATATTCTTACTAGAGTATACTTTTTTGAAAATTTTCTTACTAGAAAAGTGAAATGCTTTAGAAAAAATCGTAATTAAGAAAAATCGTCGTTACGTTCACATCGTCGATGATCTTAACACAAATTTTTTTATCGAATTAAACATTTTAGACTTTGAACAAATGATCATTGACTACAAATGAGAAAGACTTTATATTAACAATTGTCGCAAGATGCAAATTCTTATAATAGTCATTCTTATTAAGAATAAGATAAAGAGAGTAGTGAGAATCTTTAGCAAAATCATTGTCGTTGCGAGTTCTAACACTATAATTTTTATTCGACTTCGTAATAAGAAGCTTTTTAAGAAACGTAATTTAATGTTTATTTCGACGAAAGAATTTAATAGATTCGAGATTAATGATAAAAACTTATTTCATATTATCGACGTCAATCTTTGCGCAATTTAGATCAATAATACATCTTCTAAAGCGATCATTATATTTAAGAATTCTCGCCTTGATTTTGTTCATAAATACGAAGAAAAAAATTATTACGTCGCTTCGTCAAAATACGTTTATCTTGCAATTGAATTTTCTTCGAAATTTAATTTATAATTTAAGAAAGTCTTGAATTTCGATGTCGCAACTTTGGCAATCTATATTGCGTTCTCTACTATTATGTTAATAGAACAAGAAATTAATACGTTATTGTCGTCAATTATGAAAGCATTGCTTGCATTTATGATAACATCGTTCGTAATCTTTGCATCTATAACAATATTCGTAATTTTAAAAAACGAAATTACTATTTCGATAAAATACATCGTTTACGAAATTATTAAAATAGTAAAAAATCAAATTATCGCAATCGTCAATAATTATTCTTTACTATGATAGAATATCAAGAAAACAATGAACATTTTCAAGAAAAACTAAATGCTCATCACGTTTAAGTTAAACGTCATTAAGATCAACGTTGTCAAAATTTATTTATTAGATTTTGCGAATCGAGAATTTGTTAACAAGAAATTTAATACACTTTATGATCAAAAACGCATACAATATACTACTTAATCGACGCAATTCAAATGATCGATTTTCGTAATATGACGAACTATTAAACATTCTAGTAAATTAACGATAAGAAAAGAACGAATAATAATCAATATAAGAAATCTAAATAAGATTATTATTATTGATGCGTATTTCTTGTCGCTACAAGCAAACATCATAATTTTGATTTTCAATTGTTTATACATTATCGTAATAGATACTACGAGATTTTTTCATTAATGATTAATTTAGATTTTTGATTAAAATAAATTTATCGTCGTTTCACATCGCGATTAGAAACAATTCAACGTAGCAACTATAAAATTCAAGAATTTCTTTTCTTATATATAGAGATAAATTGACAATATGCTTCGATTTCATCGATCGTTCGCGTGTGTTTACGTAAATGACATCGTCATTTTTAGCAAGACGCGACAAAGTTAGCTTAAATTCTTGATATTAATTTAACGAAATTCGACTCTAGAATCGAGTTTGCGTCTTAATTCTAATTTAATTCTACAAGATTCAAGAGAATAAATTAAATTAAGAAAAAAGTGTTCGATTCAATTTAACAATTATACTAATCTCGAGAATATAAAAAAAATTAATCAAATATTAGAACAAAAAACAAAAAACAACATTTTAATTAAAGAAGAGAAATAAGATATATCTTTTTATAAAAAAACTTAGAACAAGAAGATTAAACAAAAAATTAAATTATATTAAAATTAAATCAAATTATTTTTTGTTAAGAAGACAAAAAAATTAGTTAAGTACAAACTCGACTTACTTAAGAATGTTAAAGTATTTTTAGTATTTTATATTTTATTGTTATAATTAACAAATTTAATTATATCTTTATAAAATATCTTTTATTTTTAATTATAGAAAAAGAAATAATTTAAGATTAAGAAAATTCTATAATAGAAAAATTAAAAATATCTTATTAAGTAAAAAGAATATTCTATCTTTAAGAATATATAGAAGTTAAAGAAGAATTTTAATTGCTATTAAAATTTTCTAAGAAAATTTTATTAAAATTAGATAAGAAAACAATAACTCAATTTTAATTTATTAAAAGTTAAAATTATTCGAACAATATATCGAATAGTAGTTTAGAAATCTTTGCAACAAATTTAGTAAAATATATTTTATCTATTTTTAGATTATTAATATTTTTTTATTCTATTACAATTATTATTTTCTTTTTATCTTTTAGAAAATTTAGTTGTTTTTTTAAGCAACTTAGCTTAGTATATGCTTTACGCACTTTTTTCTTTAAGTACAATTGTTTCTTGTAAATTTATTTTATCGAAGTAAATAAAATTATTAGATTTTAATTACAATTAAATTATATATATTTTATATATTTCTTTAAATTATTATTTACAAAACAAGTCTTGTTAAATATTACATAATTATAATAAGAATATATTGCTAAAAATATTAAATCTAAAATATTAAGAAAATCTTTTTTATAAAAGAAAGAATTTCTAATATTAATTTTTCTTAAAGATATTGCGAAAAAATATTAAATTTCGAGACAAAAATTCTAAAAAAGAAGAATAGTATTACAAGCTTGTTTAAACTATATTAATAATTCAAATTCTATATTCTAGAAACAAATTTGCTATTATGTTTGACATACTTAAGAAACAAGTATTTTGAGTATAATATTTAATACGCTTAATAAGTAAATATTGCAAGCAATTATATTTGTTATACTTAATTAGTAAGCAAGACAAGCAATTAGTATTTTCTTAATATATAGAAGCTAGAAACGCGACTCTCTTATAAATTGTATTCAATTTATTTTAAATCTTGACTTACTATTACAATTACTAAAGTTGTAAATTCTTGTTATCAAGTAATTGCTTGCATTGTCTAAAGACGTTTACAAATCTCTTCAATAGTATAATTCTCTCTAATATCTCTCTAAGAAGTACTAGCGTAACACGCAGATCTAATTGTCGTTATAGTTGCAAAGATAACAAAGAAAGATTATTAGATGCGCGACAAAGAGATAAATATATATACAAAATCAAGTTTCTATTGCATTACTAAAGATCTAAACTAGCGCATACTATCAATTTAAGTTGTGCAGTTTGGTTTAAGACCTAAAACGCACGATTTAGGACGACGACAGGCAGTTCAGTTTGGTTTAAGGTCTAAGACGCACGGTTTGAACGATTGCGACCCTTGGTTGAACTTTCCGGAGGAGAATGATCCCTACTATTGCAGATAGTCGAAGGGTGAGAATGAGCGGGTGGCCTAAGCTGACAGCTGTTATAACTGCGTGACGAAATACTAATTATATTGTGGGGAGACTAGTTGTAAATACTTCAAAGGTTGAATTTGAGCAACACTGCTGGTTATAAGACTCTTTACACACGCTTATGTAGATATATCCTAGGCTGAGTAATGTGACACCCTGAACTTGTCATACTAATTTACAATGTCATCCATGAAGCTTGAGTCGCTGTCTTACTGCAATTCTTTCACAGTAATACCAGCTCCGAATAACGATTTGATGTATAAACAACTTGAGTTATATCCTGTGCGACGGCAGAAAGTGGTTTCATTTGCTTCTTTACACTTGTCAAAGAATGTCTTAACGAGATGATAATATCTTGATGGACCAGTGAAATGGCGCGCCCGGTGAGGTTGGAAACCGCTTTCCAAGTAGAACACCACAAAAAATTTTACGAAGTCGCTGTGTTCGGCCCATTGCTATGGTTGTGCGGATCCGTAAGCACGATCCTCGCTCCAACATGCGTGAGCATCTGATTCCCTGACGTAAGTTTCAAATCGATCATATACATACCCTGCCGTATGATCGTCAGTAGAGGACTCGCAAATCTTTCGCCATGGTACGGAAAATTCACCTCCATTACCCATCCCGGCGGAAGCTCCATATCTGCGCTGATTGTTGCCACCCCGTTTTGAGGATGGCAATTCGAACGATCTCCCTGCTGTAGAGTCGCCCAATTACACAGATTGTCCTTGACCGCTATGATCTTCCCTTCTTGGCCGTCCTTAAGGCGTGCCTCGACGTCGAAACTTAATTCAACGGTTTTTAGATCCTGACGGAATGTGCCTTTGGCTTCGACCGCGCAAGGAAGACCTCTTGAGATTGCATTAGTATCGTGCCAAGGTGAAGAGGGACTTGATTACATTTGGCACGGAGTCGGTGTCATGGAGATCGACGAAATGGTGAACAGATTGTTCGCTGGGTCTTCCATGTAAAAGAAGGGTGAGCCACCAGGAATGACGTTACCGGCGTTGTTTATGTTGGCCATGATTTGGAGTGCCAATTGTGGAGTCAATACCGCTGGTCGATTGTACACAATACTCGCTGCTGACATCTCACTGTAGATAGATATGGAGATTGAGGCAGCATGAGCCGCGATAGTTAGGAAATGCATCTTTGGGACCTGGATGGAGAGACGAGGAGGGTGATGTGAAGCCGAAAATAATCTATTTGAAAAAGAATCTCGTGAAGCCAGGAAGCTCTTCGAGGGGCACTTTGTCTAGCGCATTGGGATCGCGCTATGGTCGCGAAGAAACTAGACATCGCGCAGAGCTAAGAGCGTCAATGAAGCGGATATAAAACGACGTATAAGATATCTTACCACCGGAAGAATTTCGTAGCTTTCGACGAATCGCGACACCAGGTGTTCTGCTCGATAATAAAGCGTATGAGCTTCATCTACTCTAATAAAGGGGTTTGCACACCTTCAGCTGTATGCAGTGTAAAGCTCGAACCATTGACTGCCATGAGCGAGAGGCTTCAACCGATCGTCTTACAAATGCAAATTTCTGCTGACAACTGTAGCCGACGCTCTGTCCTACCTAGTGACCTGTACGCCACAGGCCACGGATGTCAATCTATAATATGTGGGTGGCTTAGATATCGGAAGATTCTGTGGCTGGCTTTTGGACCGTGTATCCGACAGCGCCTAAACAGCGTTGAGTGAACAGCCGCGCCCACCAGAATCCTAGCCCCTACTCCATCGCAGCCTATTTGAGGTTTCAGAAGTTGTCTCCGGGAATAGAAGCGACACAATCAACGCAGCAGCCCTTCCTCCATCGCTTGAAACAAGAGAACATGCGGGCGGATAATTGATTACATGTTGATGACTGCATCGTGATGTGTCTGCCCACGTCGAGGTCCACTTCAGCACTGGAACACTGGTACTCGTACTAGTAACTTCGAGACAGCTTGCAAGCCCAAGTTCTGCAATTGAGAGAACTGCATATGCTCCGTGAGCCTCGTCTAGAGAAGAGAAGTCCTGTCCCAGTGCTGGCCATCGTCATCGCATGATCCAGGTAATGACACTTACCCAACGATTAATCGGAAGTGAACGGGATGGGAAGATACGCAGCCTCCCAACCACGGACCGTATGCAGTGGGTATACTCTCCACATAGAGGCAAAAGCGTGCCTATCCGTGCCACGTCGGCAAGCAGCGATGTGCTTTAAGGGGTCGAATGGCATATAGATTGCATGCAATGCTGAGATTTGATCTCTCTCCATTGCACGACCGCTTCCACTTTCGAGAGCTCCGGATCCAGGCAATGGTGGTGGAAGCGTCTTCTGCAAGAACGAGACGGTCGTGGATGCTGAAATGTTAGGCTCAGATTGCGCTGAGCTTGTACATGTCAATGCCAGGCCTTTCGTGTCGATTTTCAAGGCTCTTTTTCAAGCAACCGGGGTGGGATGCTGCGCAAAAGAACTATCATTAAAAGCAGCTCCTGGGTGGGGGTTGTACAAGAAATCTGCGCGCTGAGAGGATCGGTTCAAATCCTGTAGGAACGGTCAAAAGAGGCGGTATACGGGTCAGGAAGCAAACACGGGAGTCATAAACTGACCGCAGGTGAGCACATCGCCATGACTACCGATCTGCAGGTCGAGATAAATAACCACCACTCTCCCTACCTCATTTTCCTGGCCGTATTTGATCAAACTTTCCTTTCCTAGTCGTCGCTCTATTTGCCATTTTCTGTGCTAGTACCGTCGTCCTACACGGCCCTTTTTGAGTGCTCAATGTGTACTCTGATGCTGTATGAGTTCCTTGCGGTGGTGATACTGTCAGCCAGCTTTCTGTACCATTCAGACGCAAGGATCATCCATCTACCCCAAGTGTAGGTTGAGTCATGACTCGGCAATGATGGGACTGTGCTGATAACACATGAAGCAACGCTACCAGAGCTATAATTGAGTGGACAGGCATGGGCGATTCGTATGCCGCTGGAATCGGTGCCGGGCGTTTGATCCACTTTGATCAAGGCTGCTTTCGCTATGATGAAGCTTACCCGGTCGTACTTGATGGCGAACTCCAGCCTCGCCCATCGAGATTCAACTTTGTGGCCTGCTCAGGCGACAAATTCCCAACAATTTTGGAAAAGCAGTTCCGTGATGCGCCATCCACCAGAACGAGACCGAACTGGGGAGACAAACCGGAGTTGGTGACTCTGAGTATGGGTGGCAATGACATTGGCTTCAAAGAATTGGTCTCAACCTGCATATACTCTATTCCTATTACTCTCAGGGATTGCGACCAGATCATCGCAGACTCGATGAAACGCGTCCACAGCCCCGAATTTGTCAGAGATACTAGCGGCGTTATCATCACGGCTCTTCTCAAGGGTACCGCTAGGGTAGGTCAAGATTTCAAAGTCTACGTGACCGGCTATGCGCAGTTCTTCAACGAGCAGACTACACAATGTAATCACGTCAGCTTCAGACCCTCTTGGTCACAATTCTTGCCGAAACAATACCTGACAATTGAGAGACGCCAGAGACTGAACCTGATTGCTCGGGAGCTCAACCTCGCGTTGAAAACCGCCGTCATGACTGCGAGCGTCGGTGCACCAAACAGAGTGTTCTTCGTCGACTACGACGCAAAATTCAATGGCCATCGATTCTGCGATCGACATGAGCCAAATCCTGAAGATCCAAACACATGGTTTCTTACTTACGGGTCCGATGAAGCAGCGATAGGAGACTTTCTGAACAGCATCCCTCGAATCCATAGTCTCTTGAGCGGCCAGTCGAATAATACCCTTAGCGAGAGCGAATTCTATCAACTCATCAGCGAAGCAGCGGAAGGCGACCCGACGAAAGTCATTCTTGGTGCAGGAGCGGTCCGAATCTTCCATCCGAAGCCTGTGGGCCATCAGGTCATCGCGGAGCAATTGAGGTTGGCAATCCTGGCTACTAGAGCGCTTTCTTCGACTGGAGCGCATAGAGGTACAGCATAGACATTGGGCCGCTCTTCTAGCTGTCATGATATTAGATTCGAGTAATTCGTTTCCCTTGAAGGAGACTCATCTCTTTCAAGCAAGCATGCGGCTTGTCGCTGGCATAGATTGATGTACTGGTCGGTGGTCTAAATCAAAGCGGAATCGATCGGTCTTGTAGTCAGCCTCTTTGGCTCCAACAAAGAACTAACGTGACACTGAAAGTATCTCTTTATCAACCACATCTCAAATAATCATGAAAAGTATTATCTACCTATAAAAAGAGTTTAGTAGCGCCACATTTAGTCATGAAGAAGATATCTATATCTTGGTCCCCGCAGATGAGGAAGTAGATCTGATTCCGCAATTCACGGTGAAAATCTAGTATCCGAAAAGCCCTGGTGATGTCAGACAGCGGAGACTGATTTATGTGCTAGATGGCCAGAGAATATAAAGCCTGACGTTGGGAAGTCGGGGGTGGCTAGGCGAGCCTGATCGCTATTATTTCTCAAGCTGATATTTTGAGGACCGGGAATTCAACGAACGGAACAGGCAGGAGAGGGTGGTCATGGTCGCTATGGGTCACTGGTATGTTGTTAATCAGTGTCGTGAGAGTAATGGTAGCGGAGGTTGTGACTCTTGAGAGTATCGGAGCACTGCACAATGACGCCGGAGGCTTGCTCACTGATATGTGTACCAACATTCTGGGCCAACTTGTCCATACCACCTGCCTTCTCTGCTTATCAGAGCTTGACCGTGGAGCGTCTGCGCTGGTCTTTTAGTATCAACCTGTCCCGAGGAGCTACACTATCAAGAAAATACAGATCGACTTCCCAAGTCACGGAATTGGTTTTGAGGTGCTCTAGCCCAGCTTGATTTCTCCTGCGAAAAATCTCTGCAACTCTTCCAGATATGTCTCCAATACCACACGTTCATCTTTGCCACAATACCATTGGATTGTCGCGAGCTCGAGCTTAGGGAACAACTTAGACTCCCGTACTTCCAAAACTCTGTCACGGACCTCGTCAGGTTCGTGATAGGTGGGGTAGTCTTCCATGGTCGATGAAATCGTGAGGTACTTGATCCCGTGCAGTCGTACCACTGCCTGCATTGTCCATTCCCACCAGTAGCGCCTGCTGCCGAAAAATGTCAGTTTATCGCAATCAAGATGCAATTTCGTGATCGAGTGTCGATGCCCCTCTGCGATCTGGTCCAGGAACATCTTCAGTACACCTGGCCTTTTGAAACTGAACCGGTTAGTGGAGTACAATATGTGTGCCACTTCCTCGAAAAATCGACGAGAAACGAGGAGCGAGTCCATGATAGCGTCGGCGCCAGGTCGAGAGGAATCATCATCATCATTGACGAATGTCGATGTGATGCCAGTGAAAGAGGTTGGCATAGCTGGATTCGTTATCATGTCTGGGTCGCCACCACTGGTAGCTATGCTGTAGATGCGCCAACCGCCGTAGAGGTAGGAGTAAATCTGATCCCTCAGCTCACGTGGAAGAACACCAAAGCGGCCAAGCTCAGGCCTGAAAGCTAGACCGGTCGTTGGGTGTCTAGGTCGAAGCTGCCGTGCCATCTTGTTGATCCTGCTGAGAACACGATGACGCTGGCACTCTACCTGCTATTGCAGACTCTCAATCAGCAGTAAAGTAGATCCCTTAGAGGGATGAGTGGAGTATAAGTAAGGAAGCTTGGGTTTGCGCAGATCGAAACACGTCGGACAAACCTTGACAAAGCATCAGGCAGACAAAGCATAGGCAAACCACTTCTATCATTGCATGAGTTGCGCATCAAGTCACACATCACCGCTTTCAGATAGAGGAGTTTGTTGGCGCCCAAAGCTCCGGCATATGCTGGCAATAGACTTCGCGCAAGCGAGCCTCGCACATTCCGCTGCAGCTTCAATTCTGCTTTGTCCTCCTTGCAAGAAACTCTCCGCCGATACATCGTTAACTTCGGTGGTGACATGTTCTGGCAGTGATGTTGTCGACATTTCGTGGGATACCCACATCACCGTATCGCCTCTGAACCCATGCACTAAAAGAATTCCCTGCTTACGAAAAGGCTGCCACTGAGCAACCAGCAGCCGGATGCTATGTTTGACTGCACCTCGGAAATGCTGGAGTAGGTGATGCTCGAATGTAGACTCAAAGGCCAATACCAGAGCACAGACCACGTTATTACTCAGTGGTTACATATTCCCCAAGATCAGATCACGCACCTTCCCCAAGTACCAGTCGCCGTACTCGATACCGTCCCGTGTGTAATCGGATTTGCTGACGGCGCTGACCATATTGATTGTCGCAGATTCAAGGGCTGGTAGTGCTTTCGAGTTCGAGAGTTTCTGGCTGAATCGAAAAGTCTCACGAGAGGGTACATTGCTGCGTAGATAGCTGCTTGCCAGGTTTGCCTCACTTATTATTATGGTGATTGTCTTGACGCCCTGCAAATTTAATAGTAATTTCACTGGATTGAGACAATCGGTCCAGGAGGTTGATCTGAGCTCGTTGGAACTCAAAAACAGCAGCACGTTGGTGATGGAATATCGCTGTTTTCCCCCAAGATGATCGATATGCCATAGATCTTCAGGGCAACTGAACTGAAATTGGCGGTTCGAGTAGAGCATTACTGCCACTTCATCCGAGAATTGGCGCGCGACAAGAAGCAGGTCTAGGAGAGCGCTGTAGCGAACTTGCTCTGTCGCCGATCGTCTGCCAGCAAAGGGTATGGCTTTCCATTGGAAACCATTTTTATTAGATTCCATGGTAGTGCCTTGTTCTCCGCAGAGGTCGAGATAGATCTCATCCCGTAGCTCTCGTGGAAGCTTGCCCAGGAGGCCAAGGTTTACTTCGACACTATAGAGGGCTTCAGTAAAGTAATGCAAGCACAAGTGGTCAAACGGCTAGTCTACCTAGGCTCCGGCTTCGCAACGAGGCCTGTTTTCGGCAGGATACGCCGAAGCTGGGTTGGCATCTTTGCGTCGTCACCGAGAAGATACTCAACCTGACATGCGAAACGCTAGTCGATATGCGATCGGGGGAGCAGGAAGATGTCTGTATTGAAGGCGAAAGGCTATGTCCATCAAGAGAGCCTCGATCTCTGTGTGTGGTAACAATTCGGTCGAATGAATTGTTTGCGTGATCTGTAAGGAAATGGACAGCCAAGTTCACAGGTCAGATGAACCGTGTCAAGCCTTATGCCATGCACTTCGTTGTTCACCACTACAGCTTCGCTTGTTGCTTTGCATAGAGTCGCTAAAACTCTCTACTAGAATATCGTGTCGTCGATGCTACTTTGCTGATAGAGCGATATGCATCCGTTAGCATGAATAGGGATTGAGTCTCGTAAGTACCTTTACGGAATCACGCTCTGGTTCCTTCAACGATGTTCTCGGATACTGTGTGGCTTTGGTATTTGGCCATCGCTGATCGTTCGGTCCATCGCCATTCCGTCAAGACGTTTTTCATGTTTGCAGAGAAACGTTTGTGGCTAAGCTAGCCATTGAAATCAGCACCCTGTCAACGCAAACGGGATGGCGGAAGGGTATGAAATTGCACATTGCTTGATTCTAGATCTTGCTGTGTGACGCTAGCAAAGAAGGATTGAGCCCAATATCAACACCAGACCTGGTGGGAGGGAATTGCTAAGGCAGGATATGAAAATTCTTGCATGGGAATGTGTGGGTGCGATAAGCAAGCAGGCTCAATCACTACAGAATACTAGCTGAAATCCTCGTAGGCTTGAGCCGGATTCATCGATTCAACGAGTGTTCTAGCCAAAAAACGATGATTCTTGCGATTTTCCCGTCTCTTTCCCTCAAATCAAGTGATTTGTAATCCGATGCGAGTATTGACACTTCCAGGGAGCGATGTCTTCCCAATTGACGGACTTGCAGCTTACGAAAATCACCGGGTTGATCATATTCGAAGAGAACTATCTTGAGATAGCGCAAAGACTGGAATCGAGAAGGTAAAGTAGTCTTCAAGAGATCTTCCCATTTTCGAAGATGGAACGAGTAGAAATTGAGTTCGAGTCGCCGAATCTGGGCACGAAGCTTGGGGCGTATCCGAAGAGTGAGGGAGTGAACATTGTTGATCTTACGGATACGGAACGTGGAGCTGGAATAGAGGACGAGAGCTGCTTCTTCGTACACTTGACGGGATACCAATAGAGCATTCAGAGCAGTTGGCCAATATTTGCTCGGGGCGCATAACCAGTCCTCTATGTTGGAAACTCGCCATCCCTTGGTGGCAGATCTTTGGTTCAACAGAGAGATGGGAAAGATAGGTTTGCGAGGTTTCGTGCGGTACGAGGTGAGGTCTGGCAGGAGAGCTAGACTTCCGCAGACGTAAAAGTATATCTGGTCACGGATCTCGCGGGGTAGCTCGAGGAAGGGAAATGGCTCCTGAATGCTAGAACATTCATGAGTAACGTCACAACGGCTGTAACGCAAAAGACGTACTCAAGGAATCGGATCTGGACTCGACGTCTGTGAGCTTGATCGGCTTTTGGGGTATTTGCCCCCCTGATGATGCTGGTGGACGAGCTGTGTTCCGTCCACAAGGGAGACTCTAAGACGGAATTCATACCAGCTTCAGGCGGTACTTCAGACATGAAGTCGCGCAAGCAGTCTGGAATCAGTGTGGAAGCCCTGGCCGGTTGTTCGATCTGGTCCGGGACTCAGGGTTGCGCAGGAGCAGAGATAGGATAGGTCATGGGTCCCACAAGGACTTTTCCTCGAATAGAACGTCCCTTACCGAGTCCCTTGCGCCGATTGGTCTGCGGGTGCGATATCTTGGCCCGACTCGCGGGGGACACAAAAATTGGCAACGTGCCGAAAATCCGCCGGGGATCCCCACACCCAAATGTCGCTTTTCTACTAATCATTATCGCCAAATGCACCACAAATTATAGATATACGCAAGCGCACACGCAGTCCTAGGACTCCCCGGAGATCTACACGCTTTCTACAGAGACAAAACGGCAATTCTAGTAGTTCTATCACTATAAGATGTTCGCTATCTTCGTATACTCTTACGAGAAAGACGTCAAAACACAAGCCTAATCTAGATACGATGCAAAGAGCAAAGATTCAAGACGCACGCGAGTTTCTACTTGCAAAGAACATACCTTACAATTTACGAGATATCTTTGATCAATTTAGCGTTAAATAGTGCTTAAAATATCGCTATATTAAGTCTAAAAACTTTGCTCGAATCAAGCAAGAAAACGTTAAAAAACGCAATTCTAAAAACAAGCTCTTAAGAGCAAACATTGTCGCGACTAATTTTTTCTTAGAAGAGACAAAAATAGATTTTGAAGTTAAGAAAATAATATAACAAGCAATAGCATAAGAGCTAGATTTTGATATATAATTTAAAACATTGAAAAAAACTCTTAAAGAATCTATAAGATACAACAAATACAATACTACTATTAAGAAGAGTCTTCTTAAACAAATTAAACGCGATCGACTTAATTGAGCAAGTACTATATTAACAAAGCAACATACAATTGAGCTTTGAAAAGAGATACGTTTTAACAATAAGTTTTACGCAAAATTTGAATTAAAAGAATAGCTCAAAATTATATACAAACGTAACGTAACTATGCGAGATCGATTTAACAATATTTAGTACGTTTAAAAGTCTACAAATACGCAAGCAATTAATAAAGTATATATATAAACAACAATTAAATAAAACTTTAAATTGTTATTTATTTATTATAAGATTAAAGATTTACAAAAAGCAATTATATACAAGACTTATATTGAGCAAATACTAAATATCGAAGTTATTAAATAAATTAAACGAGACGACGCTTTTGTGTTTAAAGAAGACGACGCTTTAAGATATAACAAAGATTTTAAAGCACACAAAAACAATTTTGTTGTTAAGTAAAAGAAGCGCTACAATGTTAAGACTTACTTTAATTGTTATAACTTGCTCGATTTAGCTTTAATTAAGATTTGTTAAAGTTCTTTAAAGTGTTTTTAATATAAAAGATTTTATTAAGACAAGCAAATACTTAAAAAGTTATTAGAGAAGAACTAAAAATACATTACGCAAAACTATATTAACTATTTAGTAAGCACAATATTGCAAAGACTTGAAGATGTAAAAAGACTTAATAACAATAGAACTATTTGATAAAATCAAAGAGATATATATAATGTGTAGCTCAAAATTGAATATAAATATATGTAGTTTCCTGTCATGCCGCCGGGCTCGCCCCCCGGGCGCGTAGGGGCAACCCTTTTAGTATATATGTGTAATAGGTGGCAATCATACCGTCAGGTCGTGATTACTATGGTCTTTTGGCACGATGAGGCCCGGGGCACCTATTACCCCAGGGGCGCTACACTACTTCAAATTTTACAAATTTACATTAAATAAGAGCGAACAATTGGTTCTATTGCTTTAGATATTCTTGTACTAAAAATAGAAGAGTTGCGAAAACTAATTACAACAATCTTGGTGTATAAGATCTTGAAATAAGATCGAGCACAAGCAAGCGTTGTGACAACGCTAATTGGCGTATGCCTCTCGCGAGCTTAAAGCAACCCTCGAGTCAAAGTAGTTGATATGACGAGCGGACAATGCAGAGGAGAAGAACGGTCAACCCTTCCTCATCCCCTGATAGGATGGACAGCTGTCCTATTACGGGGAATATCGGTCCCACCATTCCATCATTTCCTGCCAAAAATCCGGTGCGGTTCGCTCATAGATTCCAAAAAGTGGTCCACCGGAGCCAGGTGTTCTGAACGAGGAAATTACGACATTCAGTGGGCGAACACCGCCTGGTCTGGAAGCTTGCAACCGACAGACCCGTGACTCCGCTCTGGGTGACGATTTGCGACCCTTGGACGATAGCTCTATATTCAGATATTGCAAGCAATTAAGTTGAGTCCAGATTTTATCCTTGAAGGCCCGCTGCCATTGCTCGCGCTCTTCTTCGCCCTCATAGGTAGATGTATTAAGTTTGAACTCGAGGCTCCGTATTGCGCCACGATACGTAGGAGGCAGGCTATCATTGAAGCAAGAAAAGGAGTTGAAATCGTGAAACCGGAACACAGAGGTGGAGAAGAAGGCTAATATCGCTTCGTGAAGAAATCGGCGAGATACCGGCAGCGTTTCTCCAATGATGGGACCGAGAAGCTTGGATGCACTGTATCGTTTACCGAGCTCTGCGGAATAATCTTCACAAGGCAAGACGTCGATAATCTGGGTTTCGAACACATGGGAATATATATGGTCGCGGATCTCACGAGGTAGCTCGAAGAACGGAAAGGGTCCGTTGAAACTTGAGGCAGCGTTAACAGAATCAAAGTCTGAAAAGAAGCAAGACTCACTCGAAAGGCAGACTTTGCAGCGTGTGCAGTGTCTCAGCATAATTTTCGTCGTGTGCTGGACCATTGGTCTCTTCGCAATCGGTCCAGTCGCTGGAGATCGAGGAGTCATCTTCATCCGTCGCCCAATCGATCATTCTTACTTGGTCTGCGCTAGACGATTGATTGTTCCCATCGAAGTCGAGTGCTGCCTCGACGGAGAAAAGAGAAGTGGTGAAAGGTTTCTAATTCACGTTACTTTTTAGATGCAATTTCCCGTCGGGCTAAACCTAGAGCACGGTTTTAAGCTTCTAATCTCCGAATTCTATTTTCAATCCTACCTGTTTAGTAGCAGCATCACAAACAATATAACGAGTAATCGAAATCTTCTGTGGAATAGATGTCCATATATAAGGTCAAGATCGTAGTATTGCGGTCTGTAAGTTACCGAACAACTGGTACCTCTCATGCCAGAGCAAACGTATCTCTGGTCCAGCCAAACCACTTGTTCATTCTCTTGCCCATGACGCGGAACATGATAGGATCGATCTTCGCCACCGGATGCGGTTTATGGAATACAATCTTCCCAGACGAGCTCTCGCCTTCAAAGACCACGGCAGATCCACCACCGTGTCGAGCAGTGAACTTGGCATCAGCCATGGCCTGAACAAAGGCGTTCCAGTCTACGCTCTTGGCGGCTTCCTCCGTATCGTTTGGAAACATGGTCGACAGAGTGTTCAAGGTCTGCTGCCTAACGGGAACGGTGGAGTGAACGGGTGGGCCCTCATGACCGATGGTTTCGTCGCTTTTGGCTTGCGGCTCTGGAACGATTGGTTCTTCAGGACGAGTCTTCACCTTCCGTTGTTCTCGGATCTTGAGAGCTGATGGCTGAGATTCTGTGTCCGGACCCCACATCGTCTGTACAGGCGCTTTCGTTGCCGCAGCTGTTGTGGCTCGGATGTCGGTCAGGACACGTTCTCTTTCTCTTTCGAGATCAGCTAGGTGTTCTGCACTAGTTCCTGCGCGAAGATCTTCCGTGCCCGCTGTGATCTCATCCGCTGTAAATCCTCTATGACGGAGCAGGGATTCTCTACCAGCGCGGATTTGCGCCCATAGTGTGTTCAACGTCATGCGAACCTTCTCGCTCTGCTCATGCCAGTCGAGATCCTTCTTCCCGCTTGGCGGTATTAGTTCAAGCAAGTGCTGCACTTTCCTCCCCACGCCGACGACGTCCAGGCCTTTCTGTGAGCCCGGAAGGTGATCATCAGGATCTTCCATCACCCTCCAGGCCAGACGATGTTCGGTTTTAATAACGTCGCTAACGTCCCTATTAGTATTTACAGGTCTATGCAAACGTACGGCCATGAGCAATTCGTGTGTTGCAGCGTAGTCTGACAGTCTATCGTAGAGAGCCTGATCTAGTCGAGCTCTTTCGGCTGCAGAGCTTTTCGAAAGATGATCGTCGAGGACTGCGAAAAGCATGGCGTGATCGAATCTGCGTTCCTGATCAGGGGGGCCAAGAAGCTGAGTAAGACACCAATCCAATCGGTCTTTCTCGAAAAGCTCTCCCTGAGGAGTTCGAAGGGTACGTTGGTAGCTGACTTGACCAGGGACACTATGATCATGACTATAAGCGTGACGGAACCCAGGGCGGTCTGGGATGAAAGCTGTTAAGTGCTTAGCCCAATGATGCATCTGGTTGACTAGTAGCAGCTCTAAAGCGCCCAAAGCACGATCATATTCGGGTGGAAGACGCTCGCCTGGGTGAATGCAGTCTCGAAATCTTTGATATTGTACTCTGACATTTTCGCACTCTTCGAGGACCCACTGCCATTGAAAACTGAAACCAGCGTCCCTCGAGAGTTCTACTCCAATGATCTGATGAGCGTCCTGACGCCTTGCACCTTCGATCACAGCACCTGCGCTCAGAATTCTGCTGTAGCGGCGAAGGTAGGCTGGATCCGTCTGAAGGAGCCACAAATGGTCTTGGGAAGCCTCCAATCTCGTCCGGGCAAACGAGACAAGATTGTCTACGTTGAACGTCGGAGGTGCAGAGAATGGCTGATTGAGGTAGGGCGACCAGAATTCCACGCTATCAGTTTGTTTGAAGCCCAAGCTGGTCATTTGCGCCCACTTTTCAGAAGCCCCTGGATGAGTCATGTCAACCCCCTCAAGTAGCTGTTCCACGGCTTTTCGAAGGAAGCCCATCAAGCATCGCTGTGCATCCAAAATCATTTTTCCGCGAGGAAAGCCCACAATATCCCATCGATGTGCAGCCCTCTCATTGTACGGGGTCAGATCCCCGTATCCTGATCCTTGCATTACAATGCACTTGCGCGAGAAGTCTGCGCTGATGTGCCCCATTTGCCAAGCCAAAGTTAGCTGCTTGTTGTCGAAAGGGGCCCATTGTTCTGGCGTATAGCGCGTTCTGTTGTACAAAAGACTAAGTAGTCTTACATGATCGTCTTTCAGTGCCTCCAGACTCAGGTATGGGAGTAGCCAGGCAGTGCTGTATTTACGTGCCTCCTTCCAATTCAGGAATTGGTAGCCCAGACGCGGATGGAACCATAGACTGGGGTACATGTCGGGCGCTACTTGTAACAAAAAGGCCTGCCTTTTATCGCGGCTTTTCTTCTTCCAGCGACTGATGATGGTATTGCCATGAGAGCAGCACCGATCTCGCAGAAACTGTAAGTCGTTCATGATGCTGGTGGTGCACTCTTTGGCGATACTCTGAGCTGCTGAGTCGGAGATCTTTCTTTCGTAAACAAATCTGTCGACATTCTGATCGGCTAAGCATCGATATTGCTGGTCACAGTCTACGCATTCGCAAGGCGGCGGACAGATAGGTACATCGGGCCTTATGGAGTATTGAGGTCCCTTTCCTGGAGGCGGTTTGCCTAGGGGCAAATGCTCTGAATACATGTTCTGCGTGGCAACACAAGGTGATGTATGTAGACGGTTTGATGGACTGATGGTATGGTTGTGAAGCAATGCAAGTCGGAGAGGTCAGGAAACCGCGTCTTAGCGCGTAATGACGCGTCCCTCATCGGACGCTAGACTTAGTTTCTCATCTTCCAAAATTCGGTATACTTATGGCTTGAATCCTATGAGTGTCTCAGAGATCCTCGTTCAGGTCCTTCATCTTTCAGTCTAAGAAAGCTCGCGATACGTCTTGAGTATCCGACGTTGACGACCTGAGACTGGAACCACCCCAAGAAAAGACCAGAGTACGCTGCATCCCAGGCCTTATAGCTGTCAGTTTGATATGGTCGATTGAGTGGTGGCGAGTCTGAGGGGGAAGGCTGTGGCATATCGGGAATTTTGCATTACTAGAGAAGAGGTTGCACGGTACCGCGCTAGATGCTGGGGAAGGACTGCATAGTAATCTGGTTGATTGTCCGTGATGGTTGCATAAAGTAGGAAGGCTGGGCTTGAGGTAGTGTCCTAGATCATGGAAGGAGTGTTGTCTGCCATGCGCCGAAGATATCTACTGACACACAAGCGACAAGCGCGCCGTCACGTGGACTGGGACTTGGCAGCCGCCCTTGAACTGCAACAGCATGGTGCAAACAGCCCCAGAACGCCGGGCAAGACCCGTCCCCTGCCGTTCGAATTCTTCCAATGTAGTCTCAGCGCTATACAGCTACATCTACACATTTCAAGCCAAAAGCCAGCTCAAGGGGACTTACCATCACATCACCACAGCCACATGATCGTCCATATATTGATCGATATTCCCCAGAAAGCAACTCGCAACGATGCTTATTGCCCCAAACGCCAGACTGGCCAGATATACATACTTATAACTCTCCGCAAACGCAATCTGCCCCGCACGGACAATGATCTCCCACGCCTTCGGGTTCGGATTATGAGCAACGCCCGGCAGCAGCTTCATCTCTTCTAATAGGGAAGCACCAGTCAACTGAATGGCTTCCGTGATCTCAGGCACAGAGGTGATGTTGAGCTTGAGGACCATGGCACCGCCAATGTAGTGCTTGGCGTTGGGGATGAATTTATTGAGGAAGACGTTGTAGTAGATCGTGTAGCCTACTGAGCCGCCGATGACGCGGATGGCTAGTGTCAGGGCTGCCACTGTGGCGATGAGGTCGTCAGGGCAGATGATGGTGGTAATTATGGAGGCGGGGACGACAATGCCACCGATGCCGAGGCCGGCGAGGACTAGTAGGCCCCAGAGTGTATGGAGGTTGTCGACGCGAGCACAGGCGAGGGCTCCGATGCCTGCATGGGTAAGCGAAATTACGACCAGGCCAATGAATGAAAATTGTCTTACCAGCCGTCATGAGAACGGATGAACCAATCATCAGTTCCCTATTGTGGCCACGAAACACGCTCAGAAGCCAAAGGACGACGAAGGCTCCCGTAAGGATGCTGAAGCCGATGGGAATGCCACGGATGCCAACGCCAACTGGATCTTGACCGTAGACGTTGAAAGCCTGGGTCGGCCAGAAAAGCAGGACCGAAAAGAAATTGGCGCCGGAGATGAGAGTAATGATGAGCGTGAGGATCAGAATCCGAGGATTCTGCTTCAGCCGGCTTGGGAACATGGGGAATTTGGCGAACTTCCATTCCCAGATAAAGAATGCCGCGATCAGTGCGGCCCCAATTAGAAGTGGTGCGAGGACATGTGCTGATCGCCATGGGTACTGTATTCCCGTTAGTATGAGATCCTCGTTCTGGAAGGCTGCCCTGTATCTTCGAGGGCTGTTCTCTGCGTGCCAGATTATGAAATGACCAGCTTACCTGATAGCCACCCCACTGAAGCCCTGCCATGAAAAGCAACATGCCTGCGACGCTGAGAAAGCCACCAACGAAGTCGATCTGCTTGATTACTTCGGCTCTTGACAGGCCCTGCGAATTCACTCGTGGTGGTGGGAGGTAGAATATTAAAGTCATGAGGAAGCCAAAGGCAGCCCAAGCTCCGCAGAGCGCTCCACAATACCTCCAGCCATGTCTTGACGCGATCAACTGAGCCCAGAGTACCGAAGGACAGAATGGGATGATGGTGAATACCAAGATGGCCACATATTTGCCACGCTTCCGGGTTGGTGCCAATTCGGATGTCACAGCCAGGGCCGTCAGCTCGTTAATGCCAGCTCCTACGCCTGCAAGCGCCATACCGCCTGTGGTATTATCAGCATACCCCAGGAATATTGGAAATTATGCCAGCGGCTTTGTGCTTACAGATGAAGATGTTCATGGTATGCGCAGTGCTTGAAACGATCATCCCAAGGATTAGGAATGCAGCGCCAATCAATGCAACGTATCGTCGGCCCATCAGGTCGGACAGAGAACCAACGAACGGACAGACGGCGGCCAATGCCAGCAAGTTGGCTAGGACCTTGTATCGTTCAGCTGGACATTGCGACCTAGGACTACTTATGTTGACTCACAAACCAGATCCATCTATCAGCGCCTCCAATATCACGGTAGATGTAGGGTGGAATGCCGCCTGGGAATCATCAGCTGGAAATTGTGAATCCATAGAAGAAGCCGACCTAAGAGATATAACGGGATTTGCGAGCCGGTCCATAGGAAAGCCATTGCAATGAGGGACATGATCCTCCTGAACGACATCTGACCCTCGTGTCAGCTACTGAGTAGGTGCTGCTGTTAGCTGCTAGGAACTTACACGAGGCTCGTGATCATGATCCTCGTTGTCGCCATAGGTGCGTAGTCCATCCTTCTCGTAGTAATTGGCATGGCCAGGAATGCGTTCTTTAGTGTGAACCGGTTTCAGCTAGATTGCAATCTCCTTTTCCGCACGCGAGCTTGTAGAGCTGGGCGACATGACTTCGACTGGCTGGCGACGGGGCAATTCTGTGCTAGAAAGTAGAGAACGGTACGTGGGGACTTGCAGGCGTTGATTGATCTAGACAGCACCCAAGGGGTGAACGGTTTAGAATCAACAGGAAAGTGACGTGGACGAGAAGGAAGAGTCGATTGCTTGGGTCACTGTGGATTCATCGCATCACAAGCGCCTGCCGCCGGTAGCCAGATAATAGACGCGGATATTACCTCTGGCGCTGTAGATGGGCAACATGGGAGATTATATAGTTGACCTCGAGAATTAGCCATGTCGAGACCTCCGTGTCGTCACGAGGATGTATTGGGTCAATACAGGCAAGTCGCAGGCTAAGGCACATCAAAGGTCCGTAGCCTAGAAGCGAGCGGACTTTGGGCCACAAGAATGGCATATTGACCTACCACATCCGTCTAAGTGTTCCCATTGCACCAGTGGACTCGTGCAATATCATTGGATGTATGGGCAGCGGCAGGAGTTGTGTGGTTGCACCTTTGCTCGATAGGGGATTGATCGCGCTGGGCAGAATTTTGCCGACAAGAGAAAGCGGGGTCCCGAGGCATGCATTCCACATCGATCCATGAGGGCAGAGGAGCTTAAAGTAGTGTTAGATCCGGGTTCAATTTGCGGGGGAGGAACTATAATTCAAGCTTAATACCAGTCGAGATGCAGAGCTTGTAACATCGTACTGGTGGGCGTCTCACGCATGGATGGCCTAAAGTACGAGTGATTGTACCGAGGCTACTAGTGGCGACAGACATACTATTGACAGACCCGCGCTCAGCAGCTTCGTCCCACGTCTTCGGAAAGCTGTCTTCGATATTGGCGTGGAGAACCATTTGATAAGTCCTAGTGATTCCGACGTACTCGATTAATCTGGGTCCGCAAAACTCTTTGAATGTAACTTGACTCATTGGATGCTCGGCAGCAGGACTGCCGATTGTATTCTTCCGGAATATTGAATGGGTGTCCACAAGCTTCAGAGTGTGAGGCTTTCGCAATCGGGCAATATGCTCCTTCAGCTGCAGTTGCAAGTACCGCTTGTCCATCTTGCTGCGAGACATATTCAACTTCCCTTCTTCACCGAAGACGTCTCCAAAGTGATCCTTGTAGAACCTTCGTATCTTCCAGATGGGTCAGATGCACGACATTCCACTGGATGCAAATACCCAGATGAAAAGGATGACAATCCAGGCCACGTGAAGTCCTCCAGGATGATGTGAAATGGCAGGAACCTCACCAATGTGATTGATTGCAGAGTGGAGTACCTATAGCCCTGCGAAGGTAAGAAAACACAACGAGAACTACAGACAAGCAACTATCCATGAGAGACGGAAGTGAAGCAAGAGGAGATGAAACAATCATCGCACTTAGCCCTTGGATAGAAAGCCTACCAGTAAATCACAAGCATACTGTACACCCCACAGCGACCTGGGGCCGTCGATGAACTGTAGTGATCTGCCAAGTATAAAAATGGTCAATTATTCTTGGCCGTCGATGATGGGAGGCAGTGCGCTCTCGAGGCCAGGAGTCAGCCGAGATGTATAAGTATATACGCAAGAATTATACAGATCAGAGGCAACGGATGCGAATTTGGAAAGCTATTTGCGGTCTCTAGGACTCAGCATAAGCTCGGGACGAACGTGCTTGTCAAAGTCCTCTTCAGAAAGAGCTTTCAATTCCATCGCACTTTCTTTGAGCGTCAAGCCTTTTTTATGTGCATTCTTGGCGACTTTGGAAGCCATGTCGTATCCGATGACCGGGTTCAAACAGGTTACAAGCATCAGACTACCCTCAATCAGCTGCTGTTCGTAGATAATTCGAGATCTGGCTTACCTCTCATGCAAGAGTGTGCTGATCCTCTTCTCATCGGCCCGTAGTCCCTGCATAAGGTTTTTTTCGAAGCTTCGCATGCCATCACTGAGGATCCGTATGCTGTGGAGAAGGTTACTTATCATTACAGGCTTGAAGACGTTGAGCTCAAATTGGCCGTTCATGCCAGATATGGTTATGGTGGTATGATTGCCCATAACCTGCGCGCAAACCATCGTCAAGGCCTCGCACTGTGTTGGGTTAACCTTCCCAGGCATGATGGAGGAGCCAGGTTCGTTCTCAGGAAGCTGCAATTCCCCAAGACCACAGCGCGGTCCAGAACCCAGGTACCGGATGTCTTGTGCGATCTTGAACAAAGAACTTGCAAGGGTGTTCAACGATCCGGACGCCTCGACAATCGCATCATGAGCAGCTAGTGCTCCGAATTTGTTCGGAGCAGTCTTGAACTCTGACTTTGTCATCTTGCTGATCTCGGATGCGATGGCTTCCGCGAAGCCCTTGAACGTATTCAGTCCCGTTCCAACAGCCGTTCCACCTTGTGCAAGTAGCCGGAGGTGTGGCAAGGATGACTCCACGCGTTCAATGCCCCTTTCAAGCTGCGTCGCATAGCCTGAAAACTCCTGACCCAGCGTCAACGGCGTTGCGTCTTGGAGATGTGTACGGCCAATCTTGATGATCTTCTCGAACTGCTCTGCCTTCGCATGTATTGCATCCCGTAAGCTCTTCAAGGCCGGGATGAGCGATTTCTCAATCTCCAGAACAGCCGCAACATGCATCACCGTCGGGAAACTGTCATTAGATGACGCGGACATATTAACGTGGTCGTTCGGATGGACTGGCTTCTTCGAGCCCATCGTACCACCGAGGATCTCAATTGCACGATTGGAGATAACTTCATTGGCATTCATGTTGGACTGCGTGCCGGATCCCGTCTGCCATACCACCAAAGGAAAATGATCCACGAGCTTCAAGGACGCTACCTCTTCAGCAGCCTGCTGTATGGCTTTTCCAAGCTTCGGGTCTAGTCAACGCTCAGCTCTGTCGTCGGCTTCAGAAGTTGGCAAGTTTACCCAGGCCGTATTGCATGTTGACTGTGGCCGCCGCGCCCTTCAGGATGCCAAACGCCCGGATGACAGGTGATGGCATTCGATCTCGGGGTTGATTGATCTTGAAGTTTTCTAATGATCTCTCTGTTTGCGCCCCCCAGTATCTGTCCGAAGGGACCTGGATCTCGCCGAAGGCATCGCTTTCTGTTCGTGTAGACTGCAGGGACGTCCGTTAGCATTCCAGAATAATTGAAGAAAGAAGGCTTCAAGGCGCTGTCTGACCATGTTGCGTAACCTTGTCAAGGTATAAGCATGTTGAAGTGTGGTTGTAGGAGCTCGGAGGTGCTTTGAGGTTTGCCGGATGAAGCGTAAGGCATGTGAAGATCGAGGAGCCGAGCAGCATGGAACCATCATTGCGACTGCTAACCTCTTCCGAAGCCCCGCGAGTGGCTGCCTCTACGACTGCTGCCTCGGACAGAGTCAATGGCTGCTGTAATTAAAGGAATTCAAAATGTCTTTCCTAAGGAGGCCGGCCATCTCTCTCTATCTGACACGAGGAAGAAGCCGGGGAGCCTCCCCGAAATTCCCCGTTCGAGGTGGTCAATGATTCGTTCTCCAGGGTTCAAGTAGGGCATTAAGTGTAGATACTCGGTGCACCTCAATCTTCTATTTTGGGCATTGTAAAATCCATCATTCCAACACTTAGCATTGATCCAGACTCGAGGAAGCGCTACTAATAGGAGGTCAAGGCCATGTGCAGCTAATATAAATAATCACCAATTCTTTGGGCAATTCTGCCTGCTTTCGCCTCTCCAAATGGGCCGTCATATCCTCTGTGTTAGAAGCCCATAGATCATTTCTCGTCATGGCTCAATCTTCGTCTTATTAGGAGAATTTGATTTGGGGCCATTAGGGAGGTTGCGCAGCTCCAATTGTAACAGTGATACAATTGGTTTTGCGGGGGCTAGTCGTAGGGCTGTAACGTACTTTACATTAAGCGTCGGAGTGATTTTATCCCGTACCAAGTCGTCCCAATTAGGCAATTCGGGAAGGATCAAGTCGCACCCGACATTTTGAACATCAAAACTTGATAATTTGCTATTTTTGCCTACACATTGTGTCCACGCAATGCGCCATCGTACAAGTTGTTAAGATAATCGCACTGTTTATAGAGCTCGCTATGAGCTTTCTATTGATGCAAAAATTGTCAAAATCGAGTCGCTTTTGATGTGGAAGTGCTGCGTTTAAATGTTATAAACAATTAAAGCAATTGCCAATTGAATCACTTTGAATGGAATTACTGTTTCAAATTTTGTAACAGTGATACAATTGACGGATTGCCTCTTTGGGCAAGTCGTATTCTTGCTTTTCAACTACAACCCAATCTGGTAATCCGTCAATTGTATCACTGTTACAATTGGAGCTGCGCAACCTCCCTATTATCAGGTCATTCCTTCAAAACAACCGCTCAAGCCATTTTTACATGACTCTCTTTTCTTACACCATTTCCTAGTCTCACCATCTCATTTGGAGCTGCCTAGCACGCTGCCCACGTGTATGATCTCTCAGTGCCGAAGTTGACTCTAAGGTAGGACGAGCAAATGATTACGAGCATGGGCTCTACAAAGTTGATACTATCTAAGGGCAGAATGGCCATTCCTCGTGACAAGCCTAGCCATTCAACCTGGAGCTGGATTTAGTGCACCTCAGGTTTATTTTTGTACTTTATACTTCAAGATATGAGGCAGATGGAACACATGTTGCTGGAATAAAACTGACAAGCTATGACCCAGGCAGGAGTGGAGTAATCGGTAATTATTATCCTGCTTTACAGCTCGTTCCATCGTCTCATCGACTGAATCCGTCTGGGAAATCTCTGCCATTTCCAAGCCACTCGCCTTCCGTTTTCGCGGGCTAGGCAGCATCGCATCGTTCATGATACCGCAACTAGCCGTCGTCATGTGTCTACCTCAACTTGCGACACGGGTCCTGGCATGGTGGGCCAATGGACCAAGGTAGCTCTTCTATACTGCCAATCGACAAAACGAATATCACAGTCCCTAGGACATCACCAGGCGGCGCTCGGTTGTCACATACGAGGAGAATTACCTTGTTTGGCCGTGAGTCTGGCGTCCATGGTCATCATGCGCCACACCGATCGATGTGGATTATGTTTCAGGTCATTTCAGGATCTTGAATGCTCAATCAGACCTTTTCGCTCTGAAGTTACGGGTTCTGGCGATTACTGCTTCATCCACCCATGGGAGAAGGGAAGAAGTGAAGGGACGCCACTGTTGCCTTAGAGTGTCACGCCTGCATGTCACCATATGGACGCCACTCTACCTCCAGATTGCCACTTGCTTGGCTGGACATGCTTACTGGATCTCAAACGGCGGCAAACTTGAGACTCTGCTACTGACCGGTTGCAGGCAGGGACAGGAAATGATGTCGGCGTGATCTGGTGTCGGCAAAGATCCAGGAGGCGAGGGATTGGGTGAGTCAGGACCCGGAACGACGATTAGGCGCCAAGCACAACACCAGTCATCAGTCATCACCCTGCTCTGTTGCCAGATCGTCGAATACGCCACACGTCGAAATCAAGCATCGTTGAAAGAAACACCCCTTGTCTCCTCCGTTGCGCATTGTACCGCATGTTGCGTCTCAGCGCATCCCGGCAGCTCCTCGTATCTCAACATTGTGAATCTGCCAAGAAGTTCCGCACTCGGAGGCTCAAGCAAATCTGTGCGAGGAATAGCCAACAGCTAGTGGAGGGGATTTTAGCTGTGTCTGGTTTAGCGTGTGTGCTGTGGATATTGAAGATCCAATGAATTGTTGCTGATGCGAGGCAATATCTTGAATACTTTAGCAATCACGGACACAACCACACTGTGGAAGAATAGGTCGCAAACAGATATTTGGTGATTGAGCGTGTAGCAGATGACCGTAGACCTGGTATGCACCCGTTGCCAAGTGCACACGCCCCCGAGACGTCTAGTCAGTGAGCTGGCAAGTTCCCAACAGCTGCAGAGGCAAGAATGGCAAAAAGCGATCGGCTGGAGTCATACGGAGCACGCTAGGGATGGCGAAAGCTGGCTGGCTGGAAGGGGCAATTAACGTGCGACACACAACTAGAAAACAAAATAGGCCCTCTCCCGCCGCTCTCTCTCCGCCTCTCCCCTCCTACCCACTGCACGATGTATCACCAGCAACATTAGAGGACAGCACGCATTCTGATCTCAGTCTGTGTCTGCTTGATATGTTCCTTGGTCCAACCTCTCCACTCCACCTCTCTGTATTTCTAGCCCCCTACGTATTTCTTTCGTCTACCTGTACCACCACAGTATTTCCGCATGCGACCGTAAGAACAAAGCTCCTTCTCCCAGCTTTCTTTCTGACTGAATCTGAAGGAGTCACAAGCTAACAGTCACTGCTCTCTCACAGGTTTCCTCCGCTGCCTGATACCCGTCTTTCACAGATCAACCTAGCGCTGTCGTCTTGTCTGGCCTCTGACACAACACCCTTGCCACTCCTTGCCCTGCCCTCGAGTTCCCGCCACTTCATCCGGATACCTTCCTCAGCACCTCGACGTTCATTCCAACCTCGGCCTATACCTTCACTGTACATTCTCGGCACCTCACACTGCGCATAAATATCCTCGAGTCCAGCTCGTCACAGTCAACGACCTCTCACACCAGGTTTTGCTACCGCATAAACCACCGCTCCATGTTCCTCACACTTCTCGAGCCAGTAGTCAGAATGGGTCTCGTACCGAATATCAATCTTCCAGTCGCCTCGTATACAAAGTCCATCGTAACCGTATCCGATAAGAGATCCTCAAGTGCGTTGTGGTAGGCCCACATCGCGCAACAGTCTCTCTTCGGCAACAGCTTCTACGCGAAGGGAACTACTTGCTCTTCCGTAAACGGTTTCTCACGATTGGATTTGTATACACGGCGACTGGAAGATACTACACGGCGCAGTCACATCGAAGGTTGATTGAGGTTCTGAGAGGAAGGTTGACTCATCTGATCTAATCTTTTAGGCATACACCGAGTCTGCCTACTCAGGAGTCAAGTGGCGTCTGGATCTTGAGTCAAAAACCACCCTTTTATTTGCAACTTAAACACGGTCGCGCGTATTATCGACATTCCCCACTACCTACATCCGCATACTGGGCTTCCTGCTAGAGCTTGGAGCTATCCTTATGGAGACCAGCTCAGACAATGATACAAGCTCACCAGCTTCTTCGCCCTCGTGCTCCGTCTTCTCCTACGATGCAGCATCAAGCCAATCTTCAGTGACGTCGGCTTCTTCAACTTCGGCAGACGGAGTCTGGGATAGTGACGATGGCTTCTCCGCCTACGCAAATCCCCCCCAGCTACCTACCACAGATGTTCAGTATCAGCTAGCTCGTGTCGAGTCTCATGCAGGCGCTGCTGACCATCCACTCACTCGCGATTTCGAAGATGTATTATGGCGAGATCTTACGGAATCAATCCCTGTATTGGAGGCGCAACAAGTATTACCCATCAGCGCTCGACGGAATCCTCGCCGGACACAACCCCAATCTGGAGTCCGTTCACAAGACGGGAGTCTGGATACATCAAAGTCTCGACCACCGCCCTCCCTGGTTCGGCAAGATGTGCGCAAAGATAACTTTGTAGATGGCCTTGTTGGTGAGCAATCTTCGGATTCTGCTATTCCGTAGGTAGATGCTAATTCAGCCGCGTCCGCAAGACACCACAACACAGACTATCGAGACCATTTGGCCGCTGTCCAAATCATGTCCGAAAGCTCTCAGCGGAGATCAAAAGCTTATCCCTCTTCGTACCTTTGTACAGGAGGTATTGAAACGATCCAGGACCAGCTATTCGACACTGTTGGTTGCACTACACTATCTGATCCTGATCATGTCATCCGTCCCGAAGTATGGAAATTTCACAATGGAACAGGTTGAGGACTCGGAAGGCTGTCGGGCAATGCAATGTGGTCGCCGCATGTTTCTGGCTGCCCTCATACTGGCCTCAAAATATCTCCAGGATCGAAATTATTCAACCCGAGCTTGGGGCAAAATATCTGGTCTTCAGGTCTCGGAAATCAATACCAACGAACGAGTGTTCCTCTCTGCTGTTCATTGGAAGCTGCATATCCCGGAACCCCTCTTCCAGCGCTGGGAGCGCATCGTATTAAAATATTCACCGTCGGCGGCCAGTAACCCACCAAGGTCATGCCCGACGGCTTGCCGAACCTGGCAATCCCTTATTCCACAACTCAATTCCGAACTGGATCAGTTTGATGATAAGGGATGTTTGATATCGGATAATGATTCGGGGTATTACTCTTCCAGCTCTCGCGCAAGTTCGAGGGACAGCTCTCCCCATACCAAACGCACAATCTCAATCCGATCTATCCCTCCTCATCTTCTCCCTACGGACCCTTCGACAATACCACGCTACCTCGAACCAACCCCTTGTGAAGCAACATCTGAATGCCGGATGCTACCTCCACTTCAACCTAGGGAGGGCCCGCTTCCCACCCCGACGTTCACCCCACGGAATATAGCTCTTTGTACTCCTGCAGTGAGTGCTTCAGGCTTGCTTCCGCGAAAGTCGTCGATGGCTGTTGCTCAGGCTCATATTCGGAATCGCCTGGATAAGTCACTTCTCGACAAGTTAGACGGTGTTAGTCCTCTGTCAGCGACATCCGACCCGATGTCCCTTCGACGATGCTCTCGTACCTCATCTATAGCGTCTCAGTGCTCTTCTTCGCCAGACTCTACGGTCTGGGATCAGTTGACGAATCCTTCCCGGTCATCTTCGATCTCATCAGTTTCGTCATCAGCTAGTACAGTGTCCAAGCCGGATTTGGCTTGGCAGGCCATGCATCGCCGTGTAGACATGCAATCTGCGACCTGGGGGCCTGATCAATCTGGTATCCGAGATTCATCTTTTACAGGTGACGTCGTCTGGAGTGATCCTTTTTCTAAGCCCGAGGCTGCCAGACCCGTAGACGGATTCAATTTTAGTCTTGAAACGGAGGGCTCAACGCCATCTCCGTCTGACGCTGCAAAGGAGCGGGCATCCGCTCCTACCGACGATGAAAGAACTCCCCGGGCAGCTCGGTCTTGCACCCCAAACACACGAATGCCCTGCCAGAAAACGTTCGATGCAGCAGTCGCTTTATGCGAATTGGATCTAGAACGCATGCCTCATTTTCTTCCACGTCCTCAACCGACATCTGATTGTAGGACTCGAAAAAGGGAGCGGCCACGCTCGATAGATACCACGGTGCAATGTTTGGTCCGTGAGAGGGTCAAGCCTCGATCGCTGGGGAACGTCAGCCAAGATAACGATATGGGAGGCATTGTTCTGCCAGACATGCGCCAGGCAAATTCGTCGTTCTTGCGAGATAACTACGAGTCAGCTGGCCGCATGAGAAAGAAATCGGCCAGCAATTTGCAGTGGCTCGCCGCAGAGGAGTGTCGCAATAACCGTGAAGTTGCGAAGCGTGCTGTCAGATGCTGTCCATGGTCAGAGACGGAATCTGGCTCCAACAACAGCCTCACACCTCGTAAGAAAACATGTATTCCTGCTTCTTGTCCGGAGCAGGGCAAGACGGGTCTCTGTGTGCGTAGTGGTAACACTATGCCTACGAAAGCTGCTACCCCAGCTATTGCAAAGACGACGCCCGCACGGAATCAGAACTCTAGGCCGCAGTCAGGGTCTGCAAGCCGCACAATGGGGTGGAAGGAGAACCAGGCTTTTCATACCAGGTCCACATCAGCGCCTAGCATCAAACCAGCCTCAATCAATCATTCTTTACCAGAGACTATATCAAGTGATATATACTTCCAGGCAGCTAGCGCCGAGCTCAAAAGGATGGTACGAGTTTCTCTGGGCGAATGTACCGATGATCGCTCCTACGGGAAACTCTGGGGACAGATCATGTGATCGCCATGCTCAGCATGGTAGGTTGCGCAAGTTTCCTGCCTTCTACTGGCCCTTCCAAGGGTCGCTTGAGGGAGTAATTCAGGGGGGAGATGGGGGAATAAGGGATCGAGACACTTGTACAAAGTATCTTGAAATGGGAAAGAGACGAGGAGGAGATGATAGTGGTAGTGGATATTAGTTGCATTATTAGGACACTTAGGGTGCTATCTGGGCAGGATGCTACTTAAGGTTGCTTCAATTGACAGCATGCATGTTCAATCATTCCGTCCTTGGACTTCATGGGAGATCTACTGCTCACCAAGTCACTCCGACCGCTCCACATCTGGCTTTCGATCAAGATCGGGCACCCATGACATCCACAAACAGACGCCTTGATCCATTTCCGTAGTATATCCTCTACCCATCCATCCACACCCATCCTCCCCGGACTTAGAACCCGCCTCATCCCCATGCCACCCCTTCAGTATCCCATCCGCAACATCGCCACACCCAACCCAGTATTCCCTTCCCCCATTCACCCCCACGCCCATCCCCTGAACTCCTCTCCATCCCTCCACCCGCCCCCCCAACGAACCCCCTGTAAACCCACTCCCAAACCCCCTCCTCCTTCCCCTTTTCCGAGATGCTCAAGATGCAATGCAAAACCTAAAGGCGTCCGGGCGAAGGTTCAAGGTGACCGTGGTAAATCTCTCGAGGTGTGCCTAGAAGCTAAGGATTCTGGATTGGAACAACGGAAGAGCTGGTAAATTCCCTCCCTGATACCCCTCCTCACCCTCGACTCCCGTCCTCTCATCTCTGCTCATTTCTCACTCTCTCTTCTCCCTCTGACTGTCCCACCCCCCTCTGCCTGTCCCTCAACCCCCCAATTCTCTCCTCCAGCCCCCTCTGCATACCCACCATCCTCGCCCTTCTCTCCTCTAGATATGCGATTCGCGCTTCGGGGGGGGCGGTGAGTTGTTGCTTGACTTCCTAGAGATAAGGGGTGAATTAGTCAGTGTGCATCTCCGTAATAGTAAGGGGGGTGAGAGGTGGAGGTGACGGGGAAGTGGGAAGTGAGAGGGGAGAGGGGGGAGAGAGCTAGGGAGGGATAAGAGAGAAGTAAGAGGAGGGAAGGGGGAGAAGTAGAAGTAGATAGAGAAGGGAGAAGGGAGGGACGAGGGGAAATTACTAGTTGGGTTTCCCGTTCAGCCTTAAGGCTGGCGCCGTACCAGGC
>JAABUQ010001057.1_pt1 | contig 61967 bp, 55 predicted proteins | sample 5560001 | NCBI WGS metagenome assembly JAABUQ01 (sample SAMN10711888, study PRJNA513371) | rock metagenome | isolation source: Antarctica rocks | place: Antarctica: Victoria Land, Finger Mt nord | collected 2015-12-18
GGAGGGTTCTGTGATGGTTTCGTCTTCGGGGGGGGGTTCTTCGTAGCCGGAGAGAGAGACGTTTGCCGAGGCTTCGAAGAATTGTTTCCAGAACTGTTTGGGGGGAAAAGGGTAAGTAGTGTTCTGATTTTTTTGGTGGGATTTGAAAGGGGATGGGTGCGCGGGGGAAGGTACTTTGGATCCTTCCCAGACGTTCTTGGAGTTCTCTGCGTATTGGTCGACAATCGGTAGGATGGAAGTGGTGACGATGCGGTGAGCCCGGGAGAAATTGTGGTCAATTTCTGGGGAATTGGAGGTTAGTATATAATTGGTTTCGGCTGGGATGGGATGGAGTGCCTTGAAGGGTTAGGGTAATGGATTGTTCGAGTTTCTCCAGTTCTTCTGTCAACGTCAGATTACGCTGAGCTGCTGTGCTTTGGCGCGACATGACTGCGTTCGATATGTAGTCCAATTGGGCCTGGCAGACTGGCAGAGAGCGAACAATCGAAGTATCTTGTGAGAGTCGCGTCGCCGATATCACAAGGATAAAAGTTTCTCCGTGACCGGTCTAGATCCAAAAATCAACATCTTTGCATTGTACGAGTGGTCTTACACTATATCTTGCTCCTATACCACCATCCATCTGTTGTACTGTGCAGAAGCTTTCAATTTGGAGACATTTAGGTATATTTCAAGTGGTCTAGGAGCCATTATTTGGCATCTAAATCAGCACAGATATGTTCAGGGCCCAGTGCATCTATTTACATCTTTTCTTAGACATATACATCCCCTTCCTTTACCCATATGCTTCAATTCTTGTACCGCTCTGTTGAAATAGCCCGAATATCCACGCACATCCGCTTCTGTTGTCACAAACAGTGGAAATGAATAGAAGTGAAAAGCCGGGCTTCTCAAAGTGGATTACTGTTCCCCTCTCAAGAAGGTTCTCTGCTCATCGTCGTCAACTTTTGGCATATCACGGATCGCATCCAGCGTCCTCGGGGCAACCTGTGGTAAAACCTCGCTCTGTGTATGCTGGTCATATCCTAATTCCATGTAGGCAGCTGCAAGCTTGACAAAAGTCAAATATGTCGGCAGCCGCTTCGTAGGCTCGAAACGAGTCTTTTCGGCAAAGAATCTGAACATGTATCGCATGCGGTTTGGCCGATGGATCGTGGCCCAGCCAGGCCAATTGTAGATGAGGTGTCGCTCGCAGAACTCAAAGGCGGTGATTTTGTACTCGAGTTTGGACGAGGATGACATGTATTGTATGTATCTGTTCCAATTACCGTGGTCGAGGTCGTAGCCTGCGCGGAGAACATCGTTCATGACCTTAATCAGGTCTTCCAAGCGGTCTTCGTCCATGAGGTAGCTCATGTAATGCCGTAAGGGGAGATTGATGATGAAACGTCGCGACTCGAGGGCCCAGTCAGGTTCAGCGGTGTTGCTCTTTGCCTTACGCGACAGTGCTTCTGACTTGTCAAGCGCTAGATACCAGCATCGCTCAACCTCTTCATGATTGCCGGCAACTTTGTGGGAGACTAAAAGGGCAGATATCATATTCATTGGAGGACTGTCATTCTTCTTGCCCGGGTTGAATTTCCCAGATGTGAGAAAGTAACGTTCGTAGACTTCTCGCACTTTATCGAAGGCAGACTCCCTCCCGTAAAGAACAATCATATGTTCGAAATAACGGGAGATGAATGCATCGTAAAGAGAGTAAGGTCCAACGAATCTTTGAGGCGAAGTAGGGGCTAATTCCTTTGGATCAAGATTAGCTAGTGTCTGCTCCAGAATCTGTCCTGCCAGAACAAAGTCTGTCTTAGCAGTGGGGTCCTCCTCGCGGCTCTTTTGCTTATCGACAGAGGCTCCCGCTCGAAGAAGGGACATTTGGGTACTGAGGTTGGGGCTTAGCTTGCGACTCAACATATCCTGGTAGACTTGGAATAATTGTCCATACTGCTTCGTCTCAAAGAAGCCAGTCATGACGAGAGCATAGTGAAAGGCGGTACGTCTAATCCCAAGTCTAGGCATAGTCTTGTCCAGGAGCTTCCATGCTGAGCTTGGGAACTTGGCAATTGTCAGACTTGTAATGAGAGCGGCAAACGTGCCACTGTCAAAAGGCACCCCGGCTTCTTGCATACGTCTTCGAAGTTCAGAGACCTTCCCCATGTCTTTGATAATAGCATACGCATTGAGGACGATGTTCCACATGTACGTACGCGACCCCTCTAGGTCCATATGTAAAGCGTCTTCAACAAGCTTTTCCGCTTCGTTCAATTGGCCTTCATTGACGCCACACAACACAAGTTGATCAATTGTTCCTGCGTCTGGTATGATGTCCATGGCCCTTGACTGCTGCATCCAATCAAGAACAGCTTCCCGATCTCCTCTTTTAGCGTACATTGACATTATTGACGAAAAAGTCATTCTGTTTGGTTTGAGGTTTTCACCTCGAAGTCTAGCAAACCACTCGAGAGTCCCGTCGATGTCACCGACACGAGAAAATGCCATAATCAAAATGTTATACGACTCAGTAATAGGTTTGAAGGCGTGAGAAGATTTGAGGTCCTCAAATGTTTGCACAAGCCGATCCGTGTCTGCTCGCCTGAAGTGAACGTGGAGGAGTGAATGGTAAGGCCATCTTCGTTGGGGTACTGGTGATTTGTAACGCCAGATGGCTGATTGTGATTTGTCAAAGGATTGGATATCAAAGTCGGCGCAAAGCTCGGCAAACACTTTATACAGAGCATCAGCTTCACCTGCTTGAGCGAGGCGTTTCATGGTCATCTCGTAAGCCTTGAGAGTCACTTTTCCGATATATCTACGCCAGTCTTCGATCATCATGAGCAGGCCCGAAGCACTGCGTATTGAGTAGAGCCGTTGTAGGATATCTTCCAGGAGTTTTCGCGCGGGCTTGAAATTCGACGCTCTGCGAAGACGACGGTAGAGATGCAATGCTCGATGCCCATGTTGCCGACTCTCAACAGACAGCAACTGTTCCACAGCTAAAGCCGATAACTGCGTATTTGGGTCTTCCCCAAGCGCTTTAAACTTCTTAAGGAGCTGCTCATGCTTCGAAATATCGAAATCGACGCCTTGCACCTTCAATGATCTTTTACTGAGCTCCAAGGCGAATTGACGTGCGGTCTCTGCGGCATTGGGCTCGGATGATTCCGCCATGGATACCGCATAGTCTATGGCCGACGAAGCTTTCTCAATTAGGTCTGATAATGGTAAAGCATCAATGCCGTCCCAGATATCAGGCCGGGTATAATACAAAATCTTGGAGTCCCAGAAAATCCTCCACATATCTATAGCAGCTCTCCAGTTGTTGTGGACCACTGCGTACCGGATTATGGAAGATGTCCCGACGTGTCCTCGAAGCCTCGATAAAGCTTCGTTGTGAATACCGACTGCAGTTATCAGGTCATTGAGACGCAATGCTGCATTTATTGCGTGACTGTAATGTATGGCTCGGCGCTGATCAACTGCGATGCTCTCAAAAAGCGCAATAGATCGCTCGATATCAACGGGCCTCTTGGAGGAAGTCAAACACTGGAGAATTCTCACGAGTTGCTGCGAAGACAACGGCTCTGATGCCTCCAGAAGGTCCTGATGTTTTTGCCATACCTCATCATGAATCCATCGTTGGTCTTCAGCATTGAGTAGTTCATCGAGTCTCATCCGTAATTTCTTTTTCCCAGCGCCAGCATCCGAAGTTGCCTGCGGGACAGGAACTCCACCTGAATCGCTGCCTGACGCACTGCTGGAGTTCCTTGACCCGGTAAGGAGTGCAGTAGCGTAGGATGTATATTCCCTGGCGCGGTGTCTGGTGTTTTGGGCGGCTCGTTTATGCGCCGTAGTGGAACGTTCGATTCTTCGAATCAAAGCCAGCGTCTTGGCTGGGTATAAGAATTCGAGGACCACTTCCTGTAAGCCTGAAGCCGCTCCATCCACAGCGGCATCATTCTTGTGTGCTTGTCGAGGGTCATCGTTGGGCTCTTGAGCTTGGAGAAGGGCGATCCACCAAGTTGGAAGATTGATGGCACCGGCACCGTGGGACCAGAAGGTGGAGTGCAGGGAGCGACGAGTGCGAACGTGCAATTTGGGTCCGCGAAGAAGACTTTGTCCTCCATGATTGAGGCATTCTGCTGCCCTCTCTATCATGCCCTCGCGAGCCTTCCTCTTCCTGCAGATGCCCCAAATACTCTGAGGTTTGGGTAACTCGCTTTGTGTTGTTGAGATACGGACAGAATTGATGGCGCCCAAGTAATCGGAAAGTGGACGATCTCACAGATGTTGTTGTGGATCATCGGACAAAAAAGGAAGAGGATATATTGTACATAACTCATTGAGGAACGCACTAAGGGTCCTTCGACATCATCTAGCGCCACTTGATAGACTTCGCAGAGGTCGGTTGTTCACAGCTCGGATATTTTCGTAATTTCAAGAGAAGATTGCGCTAAACCTATCCAAGCGGTTCTTTCCCCTCCAGCGTCGAAAGTGGACGAGAAATGCCAGATCTGCTTTTGATACGCTACACTTGTTTGAGCGGTTTTTGGTCCTCCAGCGTCGAACGGGCTTTCCTCGCGAACAACTTGAAAGATGTCCAGCTTCAAAATGCAAAATGCCAGATGACTAACATTTCTCTTAGAGCACACATACGAGGGGTCAGTCGTCGACGAGGAAGTGAGCTGCTAGAGACATGAATGTCACCAAATTTGTTGTGTCACAGCGTGAGAAGTCTCTCTCGGTCGGAGACTATGGTCTCTATCGAAAGCAGCTCTCTCGGCGCCTGCTCGTCGTCCGCAAAAAGCTCAAATACACTTCTCCCGGAGGAAAGAAATTCACGGCCAAAACCCCTATTACGTCTGAGGCCGTTGCGAACAATCATGCGTATGCCGTTTTCCTCATATGTATGTACAAATGCTGATGCCCCGTACTAGGTTCGTGCATCTTCTGCTCCTCACCTCGGAGCGAGCTTGGGCGCATGCCATGTATATGAAATCGTCTCATTCAGCAGATGCCACATCGAAAGGTTTAACAGGCTCCACCAAAAGCCATATTGTATCCCGGCTGAATAAAGCCTGTGGGTATGCCGGGCGTCTTGTTGAGGTGCTCAAGAACAGAGATGTCTCGAAGGCGACAATCGAAGCCGTACTGGAGGCACGTGCTTACTACCTTTCCTTGCGCGGAGCCATTGAATTCGAGAAACAAGTCTGGGAGTACTGCCTACATGCATACTCGGAAGCGAGGGTTACATATACCAGCCTGGCTCAGTCGCAGGGCCTAAAGGAGGAGGATCTCTTCCGAGATCTCTTGAGCACCACTATCGACCCTAGCATTCGCTATGCCGCTTATCAACTGAAACTTCCTCGAACGACTTCGATAGACACGATCGTCATACGTTACATCCCACGAGAAAAGAATGAATACCTCGAAGAAATACTCAAACGCGATCCCGAAGCTCTGGCCGACCCATCCACAACCCAGAAAAAGACACCCAGCGGACAAGCCGAGAATGTACCCAAAGCAATTCAATGGCGATCTCGTACCGTCAACATCGAAGACGCAGCCACAGCACAAGCACTCGCCGCCGTCTCCACCGCCGAAACAAGCCTCTCCACCTTCCTCTCCTCAAATTCCTCTACCCCTCCCCAGACCAGAGCCGCCGCTTACGACGAAGTCCTGATCCCATCCCAAGACGCAGTCGACGCCACCAAAACCGCTCTCGACGAACTCTCCGCTGAAGGCATTCCTCAAAGCGACCGACGCATGCAATCTCTCCAAATCACACGCACAGCCGTAAACTACGCCCTAATTGGCTGGCGAATAGGCCGCAACCGAATCCTCTGCGGGCCTCAAGACGGCGCCCTCCTCTTGCCCCTCCCATTGAAAAAGAGTAAGTTTTCCAAAAATTACAAGTCAACCTCCTCCCAATCAGATCCCCTCAAAAGCAGCGAAGAAAGCACACCCCACCTCCTCAAACGCCTCCGCGAGCGCGTCGTCCTTTACGACGCAACTCTCCAATCCCTAGACAGCATATCCGATCTCCCGGGCGTCGCAGCCGACGCCGCATTCCTCTCGATCCTCACATCCAAACGCGCTTACTTCTCCTCACTACGCTGCCTCGCCATAGCACGCTCACATTCTCTCCTTCAAGCCCCGAAGACGGCGCTAGCGCTACTGGCACGAGGGATGGAACACCTCTCCTTGATCGCCTCCTCAGCTCTCGATAACCCAGAAACCGAGGCCAAACCGCCGAACCTACACATCTCCCCCAGGCAACTCTCAGCACTCAAGTCCCTCCTCGAGACTCTGCTCCTCCACCACCGCGCGCTGGTGACATTACACAATCTCTCTCCCTCTAATGCTACCCCCAAACGCACAGACCCGCCGCTGGTGGAGCGACTAGACACCTACCCCTCCACTCCCATCGATTTGAAGAATCTAGTAACCTACCCTCCGAAAGTGGAGCCGATACCGGTGAAGCCGCTGTTCTTGGATGTTGCGTGGAACTATATCGACTACCCCGGCCGGAATAGGGGGGCAGGAGAGGTTGTGAATGGGACTGGAGTGGAGGAGGAAGCGGAGCGAGTGGGGAAGGGGAGGGATGGGAAGAAGGAGGAGAAGGGGGGGAAGGGGTGGTTTGGGTTTGGGCGGTAGAAGTGGGTTTTGGTGGGGGATGTTGGGGCTGTGGGGGAAGTGAGATGAGCTGCGACACGAGAGTGAGATGATAATCGCATTGTATCGATATGAAAAAGTGAGCTTGCAAGCAAGCATGAGACGAGGCATCCGCTAAGCACCAACGCAAGTAATGACATGGTCAAAGCTGATGAAATGGCTACTATCTCACAAGCCTTCCCAGTCCTGTCTCTTGAGAAAGACGGATACAGCCTACCTCCTCCTCCCACTCCTCCTCGTATTACTCCTCCGCCCTCCCGCAACACCCTTACCCAAATCTCTCCCCTCATCCTCATCCACATCCATCGCATCCCCCTCCTCTTCCTCCTTCTGATCCCCCTCAACACCAGGCTCCACAGACGCCTTACTCGTCCGCCTCCCCGATCGCGGCCTCGATGACTCCGCCAGCTGCGACGTCCTAGTCCGTTTCGATGCACGTGCGCTTCGGCCTCCGCGGTTGGAGGCGGGGGAGGAGCGTGGTTCTTGAGGAGGGTTAGCTTGCTTGCGGATTTGCGATTGCGCGGGGGGTTGGTTACCGTCTGTGTCGTCAATTGTGCTCTGCCTTCTTCTCAGGCCCAATGAGCCTTCTCGAGATAGTTGATGCGGCACTGATGGTGGTGAGGAGGAGCCGTCGGGCGCTAAGCGCCGTGCAAATTGCATGTCTGCGTATTCGTCGTCGGGCAGTTCAAAGTCGGAGAAGGGCTCTTTTGAGTACCGGCCGTCCCTGCGGTAGCCGAGCGTCGATGTGTCTTCCTGGATAGCTCTGCTTAGTAGAGCCCGAGGATTCTGTGTTGGGTGTGGGATTGTATACTATCTTATCGAGAGCTTCGAGGTTATAGAGGGTACTTAGTTTTTTCCAGATGCCGGGGGGGCGGGTGTGGGCGTCTTGGTCGGTGGTGAAGCCGTAGTTGCGGAGGTGTTGGGAGATTGCTATCATACGGAAGTGCTTGTGCATGCCTAGGTAGGTAGTTTGTTCAGTGTCCAGCTAATATCCTTGCTAGCTTGGTATAAGGGATGTCTATCCGGTATTGTTGAAGTGAGAAACGAACCTACAGGCTTCCATTGTATTATTGCTTTGAGGAGAGAGGTCTCTTGTTCATCCGTCCACGCATCTTGGATCGCCACAGGTTGAGCATTTTTGCCAGCCTTTTCTGGCGAAGACGCTACCTCTTCTGTATGTTCTGCAGCATCTCCAGAGGGGGTAGAATCCGCGCGGGGAGGAAGGCGAGACTTCCTTTTGGGTGGCATGACTCAATCTTCAGTGCCGATATAGCCCTCTCGATTGCCCAGTGCTTGCGGATCGTCAAAGCCAGATCCTCGACAGGTAAAGTATTGTAGATATGTGTTTAAAATTGGAGTTGGAACGATATCAATCGAGCGGATAAATCTCGGCCTGACTATCGCGTGTTTTCAAAATCATCTACATTGCAACATACTTGCACCGACTTCCAGCTGTGGCTTTATATATTATGCTCGAGAAGCCTGCATCTCGCATTGAATGGACGAAGGCGTCGGGTCCGGCGATGCGTTCGCAATTCCGGACCTGTGGAAGAAGTCCACCCTTGCCGACTTCACGAATGATGACGCGACACACCTAGTCGTGGAAGAGCTGCAGCCTTTGGGCATGTATTCGATCCCCCTTCTTGTTTGCCTCAAACTAATCTCGACGTGCAGGTCTACAGGATGAATCTTATAATGGCTTTGGACTGTCCAAAGATCTCCTTGAGCTCTCAGACATATCGGCTTTCACGTATGGTCCAATCGAGGAGGTAGGGCATCTTGAAGAGTCCTCCTCGCTCTCTTCCGTCGAATCTATCGATATCCCGGAGTTCATCGAAGAGGACGTATGGATATTCTCAGCACATCCAACATATACAAAGGTTTCAGGGAGATTAAAAAGCTGGGAAACATTCTATAATGGGAATTTCCAAGAGGCCAGAAATCCATTCTTCAGTGAAGCAGCGCCGCACATCTATGACAGCGCCCTAGTCGAGCAAGCCAAAGCAGGTGCTGCAAGCGGAACAGAGGAAGCAGCCGGCCGAGTGGTCCTGTCTGAGCCCCTGCTGGCAAGCCTCCTGCACTTAGGTCTCGGCAAGGAGTCTATACTGTACCACTATGTAGACGACAAACAAACTTTCCATGCCCGCCTCGAGGATGCGCGCATGTCGGGGTACAGCCTCGCAACCTTCCAAAGCCTTAGTACATCATTTATTCACTATGGAAACCAGACAAGGCGGCTCAAAGAATTCGTTGATCAGGCATACATTTTCGATAACTCAGTTCCATCATTGGTGGCTTGCGCTGGTGAAATATCTATGATCATGTCGTCTCTTGAAGCACACATTGTCAGCAATGCCACCTCCGTCTGTAGCCTCCTTCAGCTTCAGTCTCTGTTTGAGCGACCCGGCCAAGTCCTCTCATGCTTTAGCGATTTGATTGCCACCGTACAAGGAGCGAGAGCAGACGAGGAGGTTCTGTCTAGACTGTACGACATCGTCAACAATTCGGAGCATGAAGCCGCATGGATTCAGCAAATGCTCTTCAATATAATGGCAGGTGCATCGAGGCTGTGGCTGGAACGGACAGGGGGGTGGCTTGGCTTGCGATCGGACTCGGTATCGAAACCGCAGGGAGTCGTTCCGGGATTCGTACATGTCACGGAAAGGGTGAAGAGTGTCCAAGGCGGAAGGGAAGTGACTGAGCTAGACTACGAACTGGATTTATCATCCATGCCGAAATTTCTGTCTGAGGACGAGGCTAGACTCGTGTTTGAGACTGGACGAAGCCTAAGACTCCTCCAAGGCCTTCAACCAGCACATCCTCTCGTTAGGTCAACGTTCGCCCCGATGAAGTATCCAACGCTCGACTGGCAGTTTTCATGGCACGACATCGAAACGATTTCAAATGTCGCGGAGTACGAATTCATACTATGGGAGGCCATCAAAGACTTCGATATCAATGGTGGAGTTGAACGTCCTATTTATCCCCAGAATGCGACCTCAGAAGGAGAGACTGCCTCTAAACAAACTGCTAAGGAATTCATTGATGTAACGACTGCGGCGTTCGAAGTACCTTTACCTAATCTCACGGTGGCTCGAAGGAGCCTTCATGCCGAACCGTTGATTTCGGATAGTTGCTCCGAAGATCAGACATTTGTACCTCCAATATTACTACTCGCTTCCTTGTCATTCCACCCTCTCATCTCGGCTCAAGCCAATTTGGTAAACCAGGCTTGCCTAAGGCTACTTTTCAAAGAACATAACATTCGCTTCCATTTCTCCCTCTTGTATCGCTACAACCTCTTAGGCGATGGCGTATTCGCGTCGCGACTATCTCACGCTCTCTTCGATCCCGAACTGGCATCTGCTGAAAGACTCAAAGGCCGTTCTCGGTCTGGCACCTCAGGCTTGAAGTTAGGCTACCGAGACACTTGGCCACCAGCCAGCTCTGAATTGCGTCTTGCTCTGATGGGCATTCTTACAGATAGCCTGTTCCCGGATGGACAATCACAGACTTCGTCCTTATTTGGGGTCGAAATGCCAGGAGATTTGAGTTTTGCCATCCGCGAGATGTCTGAGGACGAACTGCAGCGATGCATGGACCCTGATTCCATAGAAGCCTTGGACTTTCTGCGTGTGCAATACAGACCCCCGGCCCCATTGGACGCGGTCATTTCGCAGGCTTCGCTGACCAGGTACGATACCATTTTTAAGCTGCTCCTGAGGGCAATGCGTATGCTCTTTGTAGTCAACCAAGTGGCTCGAGACAAGGCAATCCGCATCTCCGATCGAAATAATTCCGACCTTGTGGCTTCACGCTTCAAAATCGAAAGTCGTCACTTCGTTTCCGCTGTTTGTAATTACTTCTTTGACGGGATCACATACCATTGGGGCATTCTCGAACGCAGAAGCCTGGAGATAGAGAAAGCCCTCGATCATCAGGACTCGAAGAGCGGTGACAGCCTGCACAAGCTACGGGACTTCCACGAACATCTTCTAGATGCCATGACGCTAACCTTGCTACTACGAAAGCGACAGGTGCAGGTAATGAACCTGCTTGAGGAGATATTCAGCCTGATCCTATCATTTGCACGCCACGTGCGGACCTCAGATGGTAATACCAAACCCGCTAAAAACGAAGTCGATCTCAAGACTTTGTACAGCACCTTCACCAAAAAAGTAAACGTCTTCATTGACGTCTGCCGAGGACTAAGCGAGCGAAGAGGGCAGGGAGGCACAAATGATCCGAAACCAGCTGATTCAGGGGTGGGTTTGAATGAGGATGGGGAGAACACCATTGGGCAGCTTTTGCTGAGGTTTGAGATGAGTGGTTTTTACTCGCGGTGATACCCCTATTTTAAACGCCTTGACTGATATGTAGCGCCTTTGGTACACAGTCCTGGGGTCTATTTCACGAATTCAAACACGACCCCTTCCTCCGTCCCATTGCTTACTTTCAAATTCTCTAATCTCTCACTGAATACCCATCCGCCTGCTTCCATACTGTCTACGTCCGGCGTTTCTTCTCCCAGCATCAAATCTTCGAACTCGCCTTCATTGTCCGGCAGTCGCCATTTTGCAAATTTCTTCTCCATTAATTTGTCCTCTAACCCGCCGATATTCCACCACCAAATGAAGTCGGTCACTCTTCTGGGTGTCATCCTCACGCGGAACTTTTCTCGCGGTTTGACATCTGCTAGATTGATACCTGACGGATTGCTGCCGCCGGAATTCTCGAACATTCGCTCAATGGGTAGATCATGCCGAATCTCCAGCTCGCCTTTCCCAACGGCTGGAACGGTCTCGAATCTCATCCACGGTCTCTCCTTCAAGTTCGAACTAATATCAGGGTAGGTGTAGCTTGGTGGTGCGCAGCTTGGGGCCAGGGGTATTAGGCGTTCTGGATCGGAGATGCTTTGGAGAGGTTGGAAGGCTCCACGGAAAAGCCCATTGTGCTGAGAATGATTTCCGTTATCGAGGACGGAGCGGTCAGTGCAGATGGTCACGGGAGAGGAAGAGGGATTGGAGGAGATGAGACAGGCTGTTGTGATGAGTTGGAAGGGTTGTGAGGAGGGTTGCGAGAGAGAAATGAAGGGAGATGAGGTAGAAAGGGTGATGTGCAAATGGGCGTGTGTGGAGTCTGTCATAGTTGTTTTGGTACGATTCGCTGACGTTGAGATTGCAGGGTAAGCAGGTGCGAGAAGAAAAAGGATGGGAACCTTGGAAGGTGAACCTGTAATCATCTAATATAAGTAGGTAGTAGGAGCGCGGATTAGCCCCGAAACTTACCCGGCAGCTACCCACATCAACGTCAATTACTTTGCTCCGTGTGTCACATGAAGTATCACCCACGAACAATGATGATGCTGATACGAGAAGTACGCTGAAACACTGACAGCTTCGTTCTGCAGCATTGTTCCTCTTGCCCTCACGGTTGCCAGGCTGTGTTCGTCTGATGGTGAGCATAGTCATAGAAAGATCGAGTCAGCGGACCATGGATCCTCATGCAGCTTCGCAGGATTCCGTATTATTTTCCTTTCGACATATCACAAACACCCTCTGGAGCTTTTCTTCTGCAACCTTGTTGCAATCCTACTGGACGCCTAAGCAGGCCCAGTTTCGTTTCACCCTGTCTCGACATTACATCGGTGAGACTTGGAATGTCTGTCCGCAGCCTCATTTCATATTAACTTCTTGCCCGGGTATTCCTTCCTTCCCGATTGTTCCTTTCCACTTTCGCTTACTCGCCTCATTGTGGCCAATTCTGCATTTGCTATGATAACGTGCCTGATGGAGTGGATACCTATGATCTGCATACGTGATGGTGTGAATTCTGGTGACATAGCCCAGCTCTGACCCCTGAGCATTCTTATTCCGCCGTGCACAACGCTGAATGGACGCTAGATTGCTTCGTGTATGGCTTTGTCCGACTTCGTAGCACACACTTGCTGTTTTTGACGAAGTGCTTGTTTGCAGTCCTGTACGGACTTCTTTCAGAATAGCGAGTGCAGAGCAGCCAGCTCGATCCTTGTGTACACAAGTACTTTCTGGGCTGTAAAACAAAAGCTGCGATTGTGGTATCATGCTTCGCCACTTCGAGCCTCTGTGCCTGAGCACTCGAAACATCGCCGTGACCAAATAAATGCCAATTAGAATTTTGTAAGCACAACAGCGCTTACTGCTCCATCGTGGCAATGACAATCCTGCAAAGAATGTAAGATGGGCTCGAAAGTGTGTGGCTTCCTATTATTTAATTGAGCTTTCTAGGGACTTTCTATAAAGATCTCCCTCTACTCCGGACACTCGAGGGGTTTCTTCATCGACTCTGTCTTTGCTCTTTCAATTAAACAGCCTTTGCTGTCATTGAGGTACTTGTGTTGGAAATATGTTCACTCATATCGTTCTGGTGGTCACTGCTATCCTGCGCATCATTGGCCTCACCCAAGCAGCGCCAAGTCCATCTCCCGGTATTATCAAATACCTATCGAAAAGAACAATTCTCAATTGGGAAGACTGTGGTGATAACGACGACCCTAGACGGCAAAAGGCCGGTCAAGCTTTTACCGACGCCGCACAACTTGCACGTTGGACTTCCGACAATAATCTGGACGATAGTACAGCCTTTGCCAGCACAAAAGCGTCTGAATATAGGTACCAGAAAGTTTATATCTCAGCGCTGATACGAACGATAGTTTCTCCCATTATTATGAGGACTCGGATACCACAATTGTAAAGTCAATGATGGCACTGATTCAAAAAAACAACAATCCCCCGGAGAATGCCGGATCGCAGTACACATTCATCGTCACTTGTCTCAATACGCCTGTTTGTAACGCTGGCTCCCTGGCTGTCACAGATACGAAACCTCCAGAGACAAGGTTCACCCCGAGAATACGCCTCTGCCCTCCTTTCTTCGACCCGAAAACACCTGAGACCCAGAACAATCTGAGTTCCAAAGCGATCATAAGAGATCCCAAACGCAGAGACAACAGTTGGTGCCAGCCAGGCCAGTCGTTCTCGTTCTTTGAAACAGCCGGTCATACTATTATGCACGAAATGACCCAGCTGGACCAGCTTGGAAGTAAGCCCCAAGAAACTTATTTGCCCTTATATGAGTAGCTCTGACGCCTACCACAGAAGCCGCCGGTCTTAGCGCTCGGCCCTATGGTCTCGCATGCTATCAGAGTTTCATTAGAGAATTGTACTGATGGACTTTAGAGGCAGTGGCCTGAGCCACGCGACAGACGATATCTATGCGTTCGATACCGGCTACGATCCGAGCAGTCCCGAGCGTTCTAGCCGCAAGCTTAAAGACAATTGGACCGCCTACGATAACGATAACAACAAACCGCAGCCCCCTCTCCAGCGAGTGGAGAATGCAGAGGGCTACGCGGCCGCTGCAACGGAATTTTACTTCCAGCAGGTGTGCGGGTGGTCTGAGATTATACCATGAAGGCATATCAAGGGCTAAATTGACGTATGGTCTCGTTGAAGCTCAGGAAGTTACTGAGGACGGTCTTTACTGCTTGTTGTTTTTCCTGCGTTGGTTAAAGTAGTACAGCATTTCGTGGTGCAGTTTCTGCGATGAGGGTGGCCATCGTGTTGTATCCTATCTTCATTTTGTACTAGATCTGTCTGGTTTATTGGAGCGGACTGTACGTATTCTACCTCACTGTTGTTTGTCAGATGACACCACTTGAAGAGAAGATACTCCGGCACAAGTCTACCCTTGAAAGTATGTGTAGAGTAGAATGACCCAGTGAAGAGCTTAGGCCATGCTTCGAAAGTAGACGGTGTTGGATCGATCGATCTTATTGATTAGATAGAACAACGAGTTACTTTCATACCTCTTCTCAAGTTCGCAGGGCTCGCTTCCAATCAAACACCTATATCTGCACCTGACAAACCCCGAGGAGATTTTGTTGGACAAGGCTTGAGGATCAGATGCAGTTTCGGAGCCTTGATCCATCCCTCGGCGTTCCATCTTTCTTTCGTATGATACATTTGTGGCAGCGTGCACGGTAGAGGAATTGTCTTGTGCAAAATGGGAGAGACGTGAAGCATAGAACATCAAAGCTTCTACTTGAGGGTGACAGGAAGCAAGCCAAGCCTTTTGACGGGAGTATACCTTGTTGACAGGGGCGAACATTATGGATGCTCATTGAAGAATCTGCCTGTCCAGTGAGAACAATACAAATGATATTGCGCTAGTAAACACTAGCGCCGTATCATACCAAGCGTCGGATTGTAGAGTAGTCAGGTCAGAAATATTGACTCGCAACAGCACCTCGACCTCTTAAAAGCTTTTCCGCGTGATGACATATTCAGTATGTGGCTTGACCGCTTCTCGAATCACACCTCGAATCACACCGCCCCTTTGCCAACCCAAAACCGCTCCTCTTCAACAATCTCCCGCCGACCCAGTCATCAAGGAATTGGAGCTGCACCACGACCGGGCTTCAGCCCACGGTCGTCAGCTCTGAATGTTACTGCTAAATTCAATGTGTCTACAGTATCGTTGAACTCCCCTCGATTGCCTAATGGATCTGGGCTGAGGCAGGAGATACTCCCGTCGCCTTCGCCTGCTGTTGAGGATCCGTTGAAGATCTTGGAGGAAATAGTAGGGCAAGCGGCGCGGGACGGAGGTGACGGGGACGAACGCGATGACGCCTCGAAAAATCCAGAGAGACCGGAACAGCTTCTCGAGGAGGTTGACTTTGGAGGCCTAGAGCTGCATAAGTTTCTACAGGACGGAATGGAAGAACGTCATGAAGGATTGAGCCAGAATATTCATACTGCTCAGACGGTTGAGGAATGTGAGTACGTATGTCTTCTATATGTGGAAGCTCTACAATTGCTGACTATGGGCAGATGAAAAGGACAAAGGCAGGTTCGAAGATTTGCATCAATCGATCTTGGTATATACGAAACCCCCACCTTGACAATTTCTAACAAGCTAACGGACAGTCAGGCTTGCGATGATGTTCTCAAGTCTGTTGAGGTATCTCTCAGCAACTTCCAGAAGGACTTGGGCAACGTCTCTGCGGAAATCGAAACGCTCCAATCTCGCTCGACCGCTCTTAATACTAGATTGGAGAATCGAAAGGTTGTCGAGAAGATTCTGGGACCAGCAGTCGAGGATATTTCCATCGCTCCTACTGTTGTGAAGAAGATTGCCGAAGGTGCTATTGATCATGACTGGGTCAAAGCCTTGGACATCCTCGAGAAACGTTCAAGAGCCATTGAAAGTAAGAGCAAAGGGTCTGAGAAGGTCCTTGCAATAGGGGATGTCAAGCCACTTTTAGAGGACTTACAGAATTTGGTAAGTGTTCGAATGGATACTACAAACATTGCCTTACATTTTCTAGGCTATCGAACGAATACGTGATTTCTTCGTCTCCCAAATCAAAGCCTTGCGCTCTCCAAACATTAACGCACAGATAATCCAGCAACGAGCTTTCCTCGCCTACAAAGAACTCTACGTCTTCCTATCTAGGTATCATCCCCAACTCGCTGGAGAGATCGCTCAAGCATACAGCTATACCATGGGCTGGTATTACTTCAGTCATTTCACACGCTATAAACAAGCACTTGAAAAGATGCTCTTACTCCCTGTTGAAAAGTCCGATGCCCTAGGGGAAAACAATCAGCGAGGTAGACTCCCTCCTGCCATCTCTTCCCATAAGCTGAAAACCCCCAGGCCCCTCCGTTTCCTCAAGCAAAACCCCCTCACAGCCATCCAACCCCCTCTCCCTTGGCCTCCGCCTCAACATCCTCACCCGACCCCCCACCAGTGCCCTCCCGTCACACATCGCCACAGAGACAAAAACCCCTGTACACCTGGAAATGCCCTTCAACGCCTTCACCACTGCCCTAACCGACAACGCCTCCGCCGAGTACACCTTCCTCACCACCTTCCTTCCCCCACCAGCGGTCCAAAGAACATTCACCATCATCTTTGCCCCTACCTTCGCTCTCGCCCACTCCTTCACCAAGCAACTAATAGATCCCACATACGATTGCCTTGGCCTCCTCCTATGCGTGCGGATAACACAGCACCACGCCTTCACGTTGCAACGGCGCAAAATCCCCGCAGCCGACGGGTGGGTCAACGGCACAAACATGCTACTCTGGCCGCGCTTCCAGAGCGGCATGGACGCGCACATCGAGAGCGTCAAACGTGCCACCGCCGCCACCTCAGGCGGCCGAGCCACCCTCTCCCTCACCTCCAGCAAAGACGACGGGAAGGGCTCCACAGCCCCGCACCCCCTGACCCAACGCTTCGCGCAACTCCTCCAGGGTATCCTTGCACTCTCGAGCAATGATCCTGCAACCACGCCCGCCACCCCTTCTGCCCCGCAGCACGACAACAACACCGAGCCCGTAGCCCGCTCTCTCGAGCGGCTGAGGACGGAGGTGGAGGCGTTTTTGACGAAGGCAGCGAAAGGTTTGCAAAAGGGGAGGGGGCAGCGGTTTTTGGGGAATAATTATAGTTTGATCCTGACGATTATTGGGGATTGTTCTGGGGGTTTGGCGAGGGAGGAGAGGGAGTGGTTTGAGGGGTTGAGGGAGGGGGTGGGAGGGGTATGAGAAGTGGTTCTTGGAGCAACGGGAAGGGTTGGGAGGGTTGGGACTGTAGGCACAGCTGGGGGGGTACAGAAGTTTTAGGCGGATGAATGAGCTTTCTTTCTTGGATTGGATGGAGTATTGCACAATCTATACCATGCGCCTCCTGATACTGGTACATATCTGACGAGTCCTCCATATCGAAGAACGCCGGAACGATGCATGTGACGGACAGGATCCCCGGTCCTAAAGCTCATCGTTTCTCCTTCTCGTCGAAAACCCACCGGGACGTGCGGACTCCGCTTCTTCCCCCTCAACCCCAGCAGTCCTACTGCAAAACATCATCCTATTCATCGAACACCTCCTCAACCCTCGGCGCCGCATGTTGCGCCCTCTTAGCCACACTCCCTCCATTTGGCGTCGCCGTTGCCGTCGTGGCCGCCGTATCCGGCGCCGCAGCAGACGTAGGACCCTCATTTCCGTTCCCAGCAGCCTTCCCCTTCTTCCCCTTCGCCTCCGGTTTCGCCTTCTTCCCCTTCTTCGCAACGCCTTTTTCCTATCCTGCAGTCAGCATCACCCATTTCCGCGTCCCCCCCACCCCGGCAAAAATAAGAAGGGAAACTCACCTCCTGCCACCCCCACACGGGCCGAAAACTATCAAAGAACCCCACATCCTCGAACAAATTCGGATACAGCCACAGCCCCCGCGGCATACTCACCACGGTCACGCAGAACAAGATCAACCGGAAAATCGCCATGGCGAAAAACAGCCCAATCAGCCCCAGGAAGCCCATGCTCAGATACCAGACCCCAATCCGCAGCGTGACAGGCCACAGCGGGAACATAACCACCGTCATAATCACCACCAGCGCGCCCAGCGCATACAGCTTCGTCCGCCACTGCGGGCCCTCGTACAGCCAGACGTAGTGCAAGTCGTCGCTGATGTCCTGCTGCTGTTCGATCTTCACCGTCCAGAGGCCTTTGACGTGCTTTTGGGGTTTTGCGGGAGAGGCGTGGTTGTGGCCTTCGTGGGGGTCTGATTTCGACACGCGTAGCGCGAGGAGGGAGAGGGGGAGGAGTTTGAAGAGTTCGGCGGCTTTGGTGGGGGTGGTGGGGGGGGGGGGAAGGGGGGAGTTTCTAAGGGAGGCGGTTTTGGTGTAGGCGGGGGATTGGAGGGCGCGGAGGGCGCGTTTGACTGTGGGGGACGGGGGGGTTAGGTTGGTCCGTGTGGAGGGAGGGGGGTGAGGCAGTACCTCTGAACATGTCTTTTCGCTGGCCGTTCAGGATGCAGGTCCGGACTTTCAGGTCTTGCCCGCGCAGCCATTTGGCGAGTGCTAGGGCTTTCGGATCTGGGGCGCCGGGGTTGATGGGGACTTGTTGGCCTTGCTGGCCTTGGGCGACGGGTTGGCCTCCTTGCTGGGCGGCTTGCTGCTGGGCGGTCATTTGCTGCTGGCGTTGATGTTGCTCGAAGGCTTGTTGTTTGAGTCTGGCGATGTATTGGTCGAACGTGAGACCTTGTTTGCGGGCGTCCTCTTCTATCTGCCGCCGTTGTTGGGCTTGGAATTCTTGGGGCGTCATGCCTCGTTTTTGAGCTTCGACCGCGAGTTGTTGTTGCATGGCTGCCATTTGCTGGGGTGAGGGCTGCTGGCCCGGATTCGGTGGTGCTGCCATGGTGGTGGTGATGAGAAGGTGTGAGTGTTGGGAGTGAGAAAAGCAGTGCTTTGATGCGTGCCTCTTGCTCCACTGAAATGGTTCTGGAAGGAGAGGACCCTGGGATTTTGATATAGAAGTTCAAAGGCCAGATAAATGACAGGGGTGCAAAAAGCCGCTGGTGCATTGTTATCTCCATATCTCCGGGTTTCAAAAGCGGGATGGTCACGTGATGTAGGCTTCAGGAACAGGAATGAGGATGTTTCTTCTGATCTTATTCACGGTGATCTGTTCTCAGTGTCGAAGGGCCATTGGGCTGAAAGAGTGGTATTCGATTATTGGACTGTCTGCAACTGCGAAAGATCAATTTCGATGCTCTATTTCCTCGAGCCCATTCATTTCAATACCTCAGGACACTGGACACGCTTGCTACATCAAATGCAACCCAGAACGGCTATCCCAATGTTGACTTCCCCACGCTCAATCGCTCACTCACATTGAGCCTACCGGAAAACCATTTAGCTACCGGTACGGCTGGCAAGCTCCTTTTCCGTCCAATCCCAAAGCTCCTCCGCCAACTTGGGATCTCGAGCGTTCTTTGAGCCGGGATTCTCCACGGCGATTGGTACATAATAGCTTCCACTCTTGGCATCTTTGTTCGTCGCTGCGTACAGCTGCGTAAGAGCTCCCTCATCGGGAGTTTTGAATACACGCGACACAATGGGACGGTACATCATGTTTATCCACGGATGTGCTTTCGAGAAGCCTTCTGACAATCCACTGTTGACCCCACCCGGATGAACAGCCATGGACTTGATGGCGGGATATCGCCGTGCAAGCTCCTTTGTGAAGAGTATGTTGGCAAGCTTGGACTGTCCATATCGTGTCCACGTGTTGTACGGCTGCATGTCTGTGCGCGCTTCTTTCAAGGCAAGGCCCCCTTTAGGTGCCATTTGATGACCGGTCGAACTAACATTGACGATGCGGACATCTGAGTCGGGCTGCTCTGCTGTTCGTTGCAGAGTAGGCATGAGCAATTTGGTGAACAATGCGTGACCAACCTAATGGTATACATCAAGTTCAGTACGAGGGACAGCCATGAGCAATGGGAGAAATTCTTACGTGGTTGGTGCCAAATTGAATCTCATATCCGTCTTTGGTAGTTCCTGCTGCTAAAGCCATGATACCAGCATTATTCATGAGAATATTGAGGTGCGTGGACGATGCATTGAATGTATCGGCGGCCTTTTTGACAGAGTCCAAGGACGCGAGATCGAGTTCCAGGAAGGTGATGTTCGCTTCGAGGACTTTCTCTTTGATTTCAGCAATCGCCGCTTCGGCTTTTGAAGGCGTCCGTGCAGCTAAGTAGACATGTGCGTTGTGCTTGGCGAATTGCACGCAACTTGCAAAACCGATGCCATTGTTCCCTTGTCTTGATCAGCTCCGACTCGTTTTTTGTGTCTGAGAGCCACTTGCCCCCTGTAACAATGATGATCTTCCCTGTGAGATCAGGTATGTCCTTGTCGGCATCGAAGGTCATATTGGTAATGGCTTGTCTGAGCGGCTGATCTTCGCACTCCGTATCTTTAATGTTACTGGGGAACGATGGTATCGAGTCAGGAGTCTCCTCATGCTAAAATTTGTGGCAGATTACTATTTCTTGTACCTTAGGCACCAGTGTTCACGAAGCCTTCGTCTGAAGTCAGCTGGCCTGACCTCTTCCCGCCCACTCCATGAGTCGAGGCGAATCTTGCTGAAGAAGAGCTCTAGCTAGAATACTTTCATTACAAATTCTGAGATTCACATTTTCTTGTGGATAAGAAGAACCTTGCCGCGACAATCAACTAGCCAAGGTTGATCTCTTTCATGTCCATCAGCCTCGAGCATCCGATAATGAGTCGAAGAGGAGGGGCAATGATAAACCGACACTCAGCTAGCAATATTGATTCTAGCGCGACCCCACCAAAATCGCACTTTTCCATCTCCCATCCATGACCTCGACTTGGTTCTTCAAATTCCATCTTCAGTGTAAATTCACTTGTGTTACACTTTACTATCCATCGCAGTCGCCGTTATATCTGCTGATATATCTGTGCACTCGCTCCTTCCTAGTCTCATTAGCAATCATGGCGGACGATGCACAGGTAAGCCCTTTCGAATGCGACTCGAATGAGTGTTACCAGTCTGCCGCCTGAGCTCCCTTGCTAATTCACCTTCACCTCCAGCATGAGCAGCACACTTTCGAAAGCGCCGATGCTGGCGCCTCTGCTACCTTTCCCATGCAGTGCTCCGCCCTGCGCAAGAACGGACATGTTGTGATCAAGAGCCGCCCTTGCAAGATCGTCGAAATGAGTACCTCCAAGACCGGCAAACACGGTCACGCCAAGGTCCACCTTGTCGCCATCGACATTTTCACCGGAAAGAAGCTCGAAGATCTCTGCCCTTCCACCCATAACATGGATGTTCCCAACGTCATCCGCAAGGAATACCAGCTCGTAAGTCGCCTCGGGCGAATTCGAGGGGCTAAAATTACTGAACGATCAATAGCTCGATGTCACTGACGACGGTTTCTTGTCTCTCATGTCCGACGATGGTGGAACCAAGGATGATGTCAAGGTTCCCGATGGAGAAATCGGCGACAAGATCGAGAAGCTTTTCCGTACCGAAGAGAAAGACACCAGTAGGTCCTAGTCTTACATACGAGTTGATCTAGAAGTACTAATCGTTGTAGACGTCATCGTTCTCACTTCCATGGGTGAAGAGGTTGCCATTGAGGCGAAGGAAGCTCCTCGCGGTTCTTGAGCGCTGCCTAACACCGCGCCTAGACCAGGGTTACGACTTGCATTCGAAAATGTGTCAAAAGGGAGAAATGTTAGTGGTGTCTTACTGCCTGGCGTGCTTTAGCGGGATCGAAAGGCTGGCAGCCCAGCTCACATAGTGGCGGTTTATGAATCTTATGCCCTAGAGAGGTCTTGGGTTTGGGCGAATACCACTCGCATGCATTACACGATGGATAACTGCATGGCAATTTGATGAAGCGCATGATTTTTCCGGTGTAGAAATACAATCCAATATCCTAATCTCGCTCGTTTTGCCTCCGTAAACAAGATTTCACTCCTCAGGAAGGCCCTCCAAAATTCAAATGAAGTTTCGGAGCAAATTCTACTCTACACCACTATCGTTTTCAGAGTGTTGGCCTATCAAGTATGTCACAAATTAAAGATTTTGTGAAGGGTCCCCGTTGCGGAATAGAAAACTGTAAAGAGACACTGTTCTACATTGAAGCCGGATGGAAATTCTGCAGGAGGAACGGCCACCAGCAAGTACGTCAACGGCCATCATTTCCACCTCGTTGGAGACTAACACAATTTGACAGGATTTTAGAGACACACAGGAAGGGGAAGGACAATACCGCACCGAGGGTAAAAAAACGAAGATAAAACGCCACCGAGTAGAGCGAGTCTCTCAAAGTAAATCTCCCGTCCTATGATCCTCTCTATTCTCATCTATGTCTTTTCTCCTTTTCCATCTCCTAGACACTGAAAGAACCATAAGTCCTCCGCGCCCACTCCGCAACTCAACTCTTCCTACAATCGTACCAATTGATCCTCTGGAAACAATGCCACGCTCTCATCCACACCATCGGTCTCCCCTCGGAACTCGAGACCGTTGTTCGAGACTTATGGGCTTTACGGCTGCAACTACTAGAAGGGAGAGTAGATACCACGTCCGACGATGATACGATATTCAGCTCGCAACCTCAAAGTGAGGTGGAGAATGAAAGGGGGAGTGGGGCGAGCAGGGAGTGGAAGCTGAGGGCTAAGGCTATGCCTACACTGATTGAGACATTGGGGGTATGTTATTTAGGGGCCATGGTTTTGAAGTTACCTGTTAGTATGGGGGAGATGCATCGGTATGTGGAATTTGTTCTTTAGATTGAAACCGTTTGCTGACAAGAAGACTTCTACAGATGGGCAGACCGAGAAGTCATCCCGTATATGAGGGCTATTCGACATGTACCTCCAGTGATGAAGGAGCAGCTGCCGCCAGAGTATGTGGCGGCTCTGGATACCACAGTACGCTGGTGATCCTGTCATAGAGTCGACTCTGACGGGGCTCTAGCACCTTCTTGAACCGGACCATCTCCGCAAGAGTATTCACAACCTCTGTCTGCAGTATCAACACCACTTTGATCTCACCATACCTCGCGGAAATACTCCCCTACTTCTTTATAAGCACGTTCGAGATTTGGCGCTTCCGAGTAGGTCTCTTGCCGGAACCCTCGATCTGCACTTCATCTAAATGAGTACTCACCCAGTCAATACATTTCCCGCTGTTCGCCGGATAGCGTCTTTGGTATCAATTGACTTCGCTTTTCCGACCCCAGGCCATCGTCAACGACTTTCTGCTCTACCGGAAATCTCACTCATCAGTCTCATCGTCATAGTAGTGAAGTTATACCACCCTTTCGACGGCTTCGATCGCTCTGCCCAATCCTTCAAAGACCCGGCGGTGTTAGCAATCGATTGGAGGTCCTGGATCGACGCGCAGCAAAACTGGAAGTCCCGCCTGGAGAATGAGGGACACCTGGCCCCAGGTTGTGCCGCACGCGTCACTGAGAAAGATGCAATGAAGATGTCAGGCGAGCAACTCGATGACTACCTGGATTGGTACGAAAAGACCTGGGTCAACGATGAACGGGCTGTAAACAAACAAGGCGGGCTGCCCAAGCAATTATTGGATATGTTCCCCACAGGACGGCTGGATGGTTCTACACCCACTGTCTACAATCATGACCAAGAAACGGCCCAGGAGTATCGGTCTACAGGGCAGAGGATTCTTGAGACAATGGGCAAAATGAAGATGAGAAGTGTCGTTCCCGAAGACGGAGAGGACCGGGAGGGTCAAGGTATTAGAAATGTTGGATCGCTGTATAAGCGGTATCGGAGAGTGGACAGCTTGAATCAACAGGCACGAGCTTTCCATGAAGCTGCGGCCAGTGCCGTGGCGATCAAGCTGGAAACACTGCTTTTGGGGGTGTTGCAGGTCGAGAGGAAATTGATCCTCTGGCGGAAGAAGCAGCTAAAGGTAGAGAGGGAGGGATTGGGAGAGGATGAGGATACGGACGAAGGGCACTCAGCCAGGGGAAATTCGAGGGAAGCAGAGCAAGTTCTAAATCCGAGTGTGGAAGCAGGTGACGATGCGATGGAAGTGGAGAGTTCCAGCGAGGATATCATTCCCGATGTTGGCAGTAAGACAACATCATGCATGTATCTGACTGAGTCACGAAGCTTTTAACACTCCCTTTACTCTTTCTTTTACTACCCGCTTGTGAAATTGGATGGAAAGGTTGGTGGTGAAAGCGGCCGAGGGTGCTGCAGTGCTGGAAGTTCTGGCGCATTGGCCCGTGCATCCGGCGCGCCACCAGTGCCCAGAGAAGACAAAGTCAGGGGTTGATGATCTTCATCCCGCGTAGAGTATCGTTGCTTGCATTACGGTTGGCGGTTCGCGAAATGGGCCTTCCCCTACTACCAATTCTATACCAAAATCCGAGGCTAGTACCGTAAACAGCATATTAATACGTATAAATCGATATTTTGTATATCGGACCTCCCTGGCCCTATATATATATAAATAATATATATAATAATTAAAATATATTTATTATTAAATATTTATCCTTTAATAAGTTTTTTACCTCTTTTACTATTATTATACCCCCTTTAATTGCGGCTTTAATTAAGAAAGATATTAAATATAAATTCTAATTAAATTAATTAAATAAATATATTATAATAAAATATTATATCGATTATTATATTATAAAATATATAAAAGCTTATTAAAAATTTATTAATAAATTATATATTAAAAAAGATAAAAGGAAATAAAATTTCAAATTTAATAAATTATATTATAATATATTATTTATATATTTTGAAAACTGTCCCTAAACTTATTTAAATAAGATAATTTAATTTTTATATAATAATTATAATTTAAAATTTAATAAAAATATTATATAAAAAACTTTATAAAAAATAAATTAATTTAAAAAAAAGTTTAAATATTAAGTAGCTTAAACCTTTAAAGAATTATAAAATTATTAAATAATATATAAGCTCTATTAAATAATTGTTAAATAAATAATATTCTTTAATAAAAATATAAATTATAAATATATTAATATATTATTTAATATATAATTTATTTAAAAGGGCTAATAATTAATATTATTAATATTAATTAATAAAAAATAAGCTTAAATATTAATTAAAGTTATATTATTATTAATATAATAATTAAAAAAGTATAAAAAATAAAATATATTATTTATATATATTATCGAAAGTTATATTATTTTCGAAATTTATTATAGCTTTTTTATTATAATAATTTTTTTAACTTTTATTCGAAATTAATTCCTTTTATTATATAATCTTTTCTTAAAGCCTTATTCTATTATTATATAAAGTTAAAAGAAATATATAATAATAAAAGAATATATTTCAAATATTTGCTATTATATTTGTTTAATTTTAATTTAATTAAGATTTTATTTTTATTATTAAAAATATAAATTAAATAATATTAAAAATAATCTTTAAAAGGGATTTGGAAGCTTTTTAAAATTTATAATAAAATATTAAAAAAATTTAAAAGATTTTAAAATATTTATATTAAATATTAAAATATATAATAATAAAATATATTTATAAGATTTTATTATAAAGAAAATATTTATTTTAATATTTTTATATATTTAACTAGGCTTATTTCTTTTATATATTTAAATTATATATATTTAACCTTTAATTATCTAAAAATTTGAATATATTAAAATAATTTAGAATTTATTTAAATTATTTAAATATATGTCCTTATTTTTAATATTATTATTATTTATTTTATTTTATATAATAAATATATTTTGTTAATTAAGCAAAAGGATAGAAGTTCCCTTGCTATTACCGCTATTACTACCGTTATTATCCCCCCCTTTAAGAGGGGTATTATAGTAATAAATAAAAAAATATTAATATATAAGATTTATATATTTAATTTTTAATTTTTAATGTTATTTATTTATTAATATTCTTAATTATTTAATATTATATATTTTATTTAATCTAATAATCTTTTTCCTATTATATAATATCTTTTTCGCTTTTATATTTTTATATTTTTAAATATATTATAATATAAAATATTTTTTATTTAATTTATTAAATATTATTTTATATTTATCTTTTTATTATTTTAGTTTTTTGGTAATAAATTATTAAATATATTTTAAAAAATCTTATTTAAAAGGGATAAAGTTATTAAAGAAGGTATTATTATTTAATTTAAATAAAAAAGGGAGGATAAAGTATATAATAATTTTTTTCTTTTTTATATTATATAAGAATAATTTTAAATATTAAAATAGCTATTTATTTTATTAAAATATTAAATATAATATTTTATATAAAATTATTTTATATAAAGATTTGAATTATTATTATAATTTTAAATATATTATTTGTTAAAAAGGCTTTATTTGCTATTTTCCGATTATTAACTTTTTATTATTTTACCTTTTTATAATATTTTTTAATACCTTTTAAAATATTTGAAAAAGGCTTATTTTTAATAAAACCGGAATCTGATTAAAATATTATTATTATTTATAATTTAATATTATTTATTTATATAAGTAAATAATAGCCTTTATTATTATAATAATATCGATTATTATTATTATAGTTAATTTTTATATAGATTAAATATAGATTAAATACTTCTAAATATTATATTTAAAGGTTATTTTATATAATTTTATTATATTTAATTAATATAATATTTATTATAAAAGATTTATTCTTTTTAATTATTTTATTTTATATTTTATTAATTTTAATTATTTATCTTTAACTTAATTATTTAAATTTATATATTATATTTATTTCTAAATTTTTCTTTTTAATTTCCTTTTATAATTTAAGCTCGTTTTTAATAACTTATTAACTTATTAATATAAAAATATTATATATTATTTTATTTTTAATAGCTTATTTATTATAAAATAAAATAATATTAACTCTTATTTAATAATATTTATAATAATATTTTTAAACTTATTATATAGCTTTATATTTATATATATTATAAAAGGTAATTAAAGTTATAATAAAATTATTATTTTTAATAAAAAGCTTTTTTAATTTTTAATTTTAATAAATAAAATTCTTATTATTTATTTAAATAATTTTAATATAAATTTTATATAATATTAACTCCGATTCTTTTTTATTTACTTTATTATTATTATTATAAAATAAAAAGAAAAGATTTATTAAAAACAGAAGTTAAAAGGTTAATATAAATTAAGAAATTAATTAAGAAGTTAATTAAAAAGCTAATAATATTTTAAAAAATAATAAAAATATCCTTTTAAAAGGGGCTATATAATTTAATTATTATAAATTAAGAATTTAAGTCTTTAAGAAGTTTATTTAACTTTTATATAACATCTTATTTATATAATTATTATTATTTATTTCCTTTATATATATTAAAGTTTCTTTAACGAAATATTTTAATATAAGGATTTAAAGAATATTTCTTGTTTATTAAATTTTTAATAATATTTTTAATAATATTTTTAATAATATTTTTAATAATATTTTTAATAATATTTTTATATATTTAATTATATTATTAAAAAGGAATATAAATAATATAGCTTATATATTTATATTTATATTTTTTATATTATTTTTAATAATAAAATTAAAATTCCTTTTAAAAATAATAAAATATAAATATATTCAGTTTAAAGTTTTATTTAGATTTTTGCTTAAAGGATAAAATCTTAAATATTAATTTAAAATATTAAATAATAAAATAAAAAATAATAAATAAGTTATTTCTTAATAATTAAAAAATCTAAGATTTAAAAAATAAAGTTATTTATTAAGTTATTATATTAAAAATAATATATCTTTTTCTTTTTATATTTTTTTTATTATATTAAATTATCTTTTCTTAAGGACTTAATAGCCCTTTTATAATAATAAATTTTTCTAATAAAAAGCTTATTAACTATTTCCTTAAAGGGCTTATTTTAAAAGCTATTTTAAAAGTCGTTTAAAAGGTTATTTGGGAGGTTATTTAGGAAATATAATTTAATATTAATAATAACAAAAGGAGTTAATAAATATAATATAATAATAAATATATTGAATTAATTATTATAAATTTATATATAAGATTTATATATATATAAGGCCAGGGAGGTCCGATATATAAAATATCGATTTGTATATATTAATATACTATTCGCAGTACTAGCCTCGGATTTTAATATAGAATTGATAATAGGGGAAGGCCCATTTCGCGAACCGCCAACCGTAATGCAAGCAACGATAGCATTTCTCACCCTCCCTGTCCCTGTGTCCTACTCCTCTTTGTTGTCCGCTAAAAGGGCCCAAAGCCCAAAGGGATCATTTCGAAATTGCAGGCAACGGCACCTTCCATTGCTACTTATCTCATGCAATCTGTATCTAAGCCTACCTCTGGACCCAAATACTCGGGATGGAGGGGATGGGGCCAAATCGTGATTATGAGTATGCCTGTCATCAATCCTTCTCCTTTCTATCTTTATACACCACCAACACTGATCTGCCATTCTTCTACTAATCAATTCATCATCTGTCCTTACTGCCCAAATCTCGCTATTCTTTACAATTCATCGTCCACGCGTATTTGGCAAAGTGTCCCACATCTTCCCCTGCCAATCCTTCTTGTGTCTACCGTTTCACTTTTCTATGCCGCATTCTCTGCCCACAGGCCACGGCACTACTGTCGTTGTCCGCAGAAACTCGATCTGCTTGACATACTACCGTTGAACCATCAACAACTGACGTCTAGGCTATGTCACAAATTGATTGACCGTTGAGCCAGCCACATTGCTGGGTATCAGACCGTGCGGGGTCAAGCACATCCCTGGCCTTCGAATCGAGCCTCGAATGTGTTTACTCTACATCATTGGTCTCACACTATCTACATTGATTCGAAATCACCTGCATCAAGTATCTTTGTATCACGCTTGAGATCAAAGCACAAAGCCCCTGGCCACGGTTGCCTCTCCACACAACTCTACGCACCTCTCCACTCTCGCTTCCCACAGAGCATGGAAGCGGCCGACGATCTGCTTGGACAGCCTGAACGCACCACTCGACCTCTGCCACCTCTCCAGACTGCGCACAGCTACATGTACATGACCCCTAAACAGCAGCAGCATCAAAACAAACGAGAAAGCTTGAACCATGAAAAGCCATCAAGATGGAGCTCGAGCAAGAACCTTGCCCCCAACGCCGACAACTCCAATCCGAGTCTCAAACGCCGACCGTCGAGTTTTGGCCTCTTTGGGTTGTTCGGTAGGAATAAAGCACCCGAGTCAGAGGCTACACAACAGAAACCGGACAAGACACAGGAAGGAGAGAGCGATGGGGAAAGACCACAGACGGCGGGAACGGAAAGCACCGATCGGGCTGGTTCAACAGCATCCGTTCAAGGTCTTGGTCTGCTGCCGATTCCTGAAACACCGATTGTCGACAGAGAAACCCAACCGATACAAAATCGATCTTCCAGGCCTGCTCTACGGCCTAAGCCATCGTTCAAGACAGATATCATGCTCAGAACTCCGAAAGTATGGGATCCACCTCCGCTATTCCAAGCTTACCCCCAAGCTGTCAAATATGCTACACTTCGCGCGCCTACAATGTCTGCAGAGGCCATATTGCCTCTCAATAACGAAAGGAAGAGCTCAAGCTCGAAGAGAAAGCACCAATCAAATCTTTTGGTACCTGAACCTGATGGTACAGAAAATATGGATCTGCCGGAGAAGAGATTGAAAAGGCGCACAAGTTCTGAAATGGTATCGAGAGGCGAATGGACGGATAAGACCTATGTGCTGGTCACTTCAGGCTACTTGCTGCAATATGCTGGCCAAGGGGCTCATGACCGGTTACCCGAGAAAATTTTGCCTTTGAGTAAAGATTCTGCAGCCTTCGCGAGTGACGCCATTCCTGGGAAATATTTTGTATTGCAGGTTTCACAGGTAGTGGACGATGATGGAGCTGTTAGTCTCGAATTATCCCGATCGGTGTTCAAGAGATTGGGTATAAAGTCAGAGATGAAGCGGTCTACATCAACATTCTTGTTGGTGCTTGAGGATCCAGAGCAAATGAGCGAATGGCTAGTTGTTGTTAGGAAAGAGATTGAAGCTATGGGCAGCCTGGAGTACCGTCCAGATGTAGTGCAGAAGGGATCAAATCAGGACATTGGAGGGCGATTACAACATTCGACCAGCCAGCGATATAATGTCAAGAGGGATCCTAACAGATTTTCGGTGGTACCTTCTGTAGTGACTTCTGAGCCCGCTCCGGATTTGACCCATGAAGACGATACCAACGAAGTGGACGAACCTGTCGATTCTGTGGGCACAATGGCTTTCTCGAGCACCAAGAGGCAGTCAGTGGTAACTCAGAAGTCGACAGATTCTCCTTATACATCAGACACAAATGGATCTATTGATCAGGTCCACCTCGACAAATTGAGGGAGTCTCCTACACACTCGTACGCTTCAACAGGCGTGGGGACTACACCGACCTCTCGCCAATCGTCCGTTGACCACTCTCCTACCGATGGGAAACCCGAAACGTTCCATGACGTAAAATCTAGATTATCAACAACGGCATCCGCCTATACAGGACCGCTTCCTACGTTGGAGCAAGAAGTAGAGCAAGTTTTACTTGACCGAGAATCGGATCAGGCTACTCCAACACCTACGTCTCGCCCCGTCTCCACTGCCCTCTCTCATGGACGTGCTGCGTCGCCAACCCCCCCCAACTTCAGTGTCCCCACTTTCAGCAAACGCTACTCGAATGCCAGCAACTCCCCTCCCCTCTCTGTCAGGACTCGGGTCCCTTCGATCATCATGCAGGTCGACACAACTCAGCTGCCAGTGCCAGCCAACCAAAGTGAAACTCCAACGAATCGTGTTTCCGTTCTTGGTGAGCTACTGCCTCGTCCGGTGTCAAGCTCCAGATCCTCCAGGAGGAATTCTGGTTCTGCGGAACACGTAGGCCGGCTGGGTACCCCACCGAAATCCTCCGGCTCTTGGGATCGTCCGCGCACATCAGAGGGTGAGAAACAATTCTCCCGCCGTTTCTCTTCCCTTGAGTACGCACGTGGCATATCTCCTATCCCGTCACCGAAACAAATTCCCTCGCCTCATCCGCCGCCAACGGCTGCCCTCCCACCCCTCCCAAGCCTCCCAAGTGCAAATTCCTCTGGACGTGCATCCCCGAATCCACCTCCCAAGGGGCCTTTGCCACCGCTACCGACACAAGAAACTTCGCCTCGATCGTCATTCCCTCCACACAATATCTCCCTACAAAGTATGCCCATAAACACATCACCTCTAGCAGTTCCCTTGCCATCAACGCCTCCAGCTTATTCCGCAACTGCGGAGCCAACCCCCAACCGTATATTGCGTCGACCTGTCAGCACGCAAGTACGTCGTGGACCCAGTCCAGCTGACAACGTTCCACCGCCACCACGGCCTACTGCTTTCAAGCCCGCTTTTGTCGAAAATAACTTTCAGCTGACTGCGATGCCATCGCCTCCGCAACCAACACGCTCTCCTCCTCTGCCACCCCCTCCACCAAAAGTGCAGCCACGCAAAAGTATGCCTGGACTAGGTTGGGAGCCATCGCCGGTTTACTCTTCGCCAACAGCTGCAACAAGTAAGATCTCAACCATTCCTTCAGCTGGAAATACGGAGCAGGGAGCGGCTCCGCATCCTTTCATACCGCCTATTCGGGTTTCGGAAAGAAGGAGCAGGGGATCTTTGACGCTGGATGGACCTTGGAATGCTGGCTATAGCCCTCCGAAGCGGACTTATCTTGATATGAGCTTTAATTGAAGTTGTCATGCTTTTGGGTGTCACTTGGGGGTATCCCATGGGCTCGAGGTTGTATAAATGGACTGTTTCGATTATCGGGATGGGTGATGGCCGACTGTCTAACCAGAGTATACCCACAAGGTTCTTTGCGTCAAGGGATATATGTTGTGGAAGGAAATGATCAGAACTACATCAACAAGTGCTTCATATTTTAAGCAGTACATTTCCCACAATGACTCTAGATCTGGTCTGGTATTTCCACACTGAAATGTAGACGGACGATTATTTGCATCCTGCGTGTCATATGGTGAATGAGAGGGACGCAAAAGATGCATTTCATGCTCCCGATACCGTGATCATCGTATTCGTATGAGCCCAAAGCCCGATATATAGCCGATATCTTAGCGCCGTTTCTCAAGTGACGATGTTGAAGCTCACCTCGTCAACTGCAGAGAAACATTTTCACAGAACGACAACTCTCCTCACCGGCGGCGACGCCGCACACAATCAGAAAGTCTCGGCACCGAGCCACCAGCATTCGCTATGCCAGACATAGACTCTATCTTCCGTGCGTGCACCCTGGCTCGTTTCCGTTCTAACGATAACTCTAACCGTAGTCAAGGTGAGGCCCACCTCAACCTTGCCTGCGCGATTGAGGTGAGTACTATAGCTGACCGGTTTATACAGTGGGAGGGCCCCCCTTATCCACAGCCCTACAGCGCAATAATTCCAACCCTGCTGCTACCCATGAGGACCGCATCCAGGCAACAGTAGTTGTCGATGGTCAGCGCTTCCGTCGCTCGCAGGAAGCTGGACTTCTATCACACGGTCCCTCACTCAACGAATACAGCCCGGTCCCAATCCGTCCTCGTCGTCGTAACTCAACATCTCATGTTCTCACAAATAGCCATGTGGACGGCCCAGCTGGTCCTCACTGGAACGACATCAACGTCCCTCAGAATGTGGGAGGTAACGCTCGCCCTCGCCTGCCTTACGTAGATCCTCTCGGACCCGGCTCCTCAAGTATGGCAGGTCGCTTTACCCGCGACCGTGCACCTAGCTTGGGAGAGCTACATCAAGAGCTGGAGCAGGAAAATGAGGCCCAAGTGGTAAGATGAAATTTTGATGATCTTTCAGATCGAGCTAACTCTGTGCTCTTCGCAGAATCGCCTACTTTTCTTGATCACGGAACAGCAAGCCCAGCTCAGCCTAATCCAGCGTCATGCCGATATAATCCGCCAAAACTCGGACTTCGTGCCCTTGGGTAACACTGAGCCTTTGCCTGCTCCACCTCCATATCCAGCCAGCCCCCCCACACCGCAGGCATCCTCGCCAGCGTCTCGCTTCTCATTCAGCTTCCGTCGCCGCTCTTCACGTAATTCTCAAACTCCAAGCACCGCTTCTCCAGCCACACGTCCTGTGTCCAGCGGTCTTGACCGTTTTGAGAGTGCATCGGTCGGAGGTACACCCATGCACGCGAGGGATGACAGCGCGTACTTCCAAGCCGAGACCCACATGCTGACACGCGAGAATCAAATGCTCCAGCAGCGAATCAGGGACTTGGGTATGGAGAAGCTCTTCAAAGATCAATCTTTTATGCTGACTGTGCTAGAACGCCAAATCGCCGAGCTCAGCTCCCAAAACAACTCCCGTCGCAACTCTCGTGGCGGCGGCAGTCCTCGTGTCGCTTCCAGCTTGTCCGCTCCACCTCTTGACGCAGACGATCTTGACGACTTACGCAACTAGGGCGTCAACATGTGAGACCCTTTGATGCTTTGACCGCCTGTCTGCTGCGCCCCTTTGATGCAGACGGCCTTGGTAAAGGTCAACATGAGAGGCTACCACGGATGGACGTGTTACACTGATGTTTAGTCTTTCCTGAGTGGACTGAACATCCCCTTCTAGCTCTCTTCACAGAGTCATGAAGGCATCGAACAGGACTTTATGAAATCAGGGTATGAATGCATGATGAGCGGCGTTCGATACCCCAAAGCGCAGACTCCATGCTGGAGGTCTTGTCGCAAGCGTGTGACTTGTGTAACTTGAATGATGCGATAGGTAGCATACTGGGTAACCAATCAATGATACCATCTTCCAAATACTGAACTTCCCACTCTCACAAGCGAGATGAAGTCTGTAATTGGTGGTATGTGGGCCATGGCGGGGGTTCCCCTTAGCGTCTTTGCACGCGTTCTGTGCTACCACCGTGTTTGACCTTTCTCAAGACCTTCCCACACACCACGCACCTTTTTTTCTACTCCCATAAGCCTCGAATTGTTTGCTATCTTCCTGGTGTTTCAATTGACCATGTCACATCGCCCATAATCCTCTGTGAGGCTCTATCACCCCCAATATCAAAGGTCGAGTTGGCTCGCGTCGTGCATGGACCCCGAGGAATAGAGAACGAACATGGCCTCCCCTCGACACCACACTTTTCAAGTGTCACCAGTTGCAGGCCAGAAGCGCCCAGCACCCTCTCTACTCCCTGCATTTGAACCACTGACATCTTCACCTGCACTACCTCGACAGCCAAACCGCTCGTTCCACGCGCCTCTCCCCAAGTCGTCTAGCGGAGAAAAACCGAAATATCCCACTCCCGTGGCCACATCCTCAACCTTCATGCCAACCTCATCACCACCGCAGCTGCCAAATACGCGTCGGCCGGGTTTGAAGCGTACATTCTCTGCACTCTCCGAGCGAGCTCCACTTTCCGCCCTTCCTTCGATCGAGCTTTCTCAGCATGGAGAACCCACGCTCATGGGCCGATCTAGTAATTCTTCACACTATCAGCTCTCCACCAGCAAACTCATTTCCCGTGTGCATGTTCGAGCTGTCTACATCCCAGCAGCGGGCTCCGCGTCAAGAAAAGTCCAGATAGAATGCACAGGTTGGAATGGAGTCAAAGTGCACTGTCAGGGAAAAGCATGGGATCTAATGAAAGGAGACACGTTTACTTCAGAAACTGAAGATGCGGATATCATGATCGACGTGCAGGATGCACGTGTATTGGTGACTTGGCCGCGACTCGAGCAGAAGGCATTGACCCCTACGGATTCGGATGGGACGTGGGATAGCGAAAACTCTCCTTCGAGGCGTGCTACTGCTAGTTTGCGTAATCGAGTGGTGCAAACGAGTCCCTTGCGCCAACAGCATCGCTTGCAATCGCCTGTGTCACCGTCGCCGGCCGTGCAGGCTACGCATGCTGCTCCGTCTGGGCATATAGCTTCCGACCCACCTATTCCTGTACCCGTGCAGGTGTACGAGGACGAGCCTTCGGATGAAGACAAGGAGAAGAGCTTTACGCAGCTGACTCAAGCTACAACCCAAATAGCATCTCAACCGCTGCATGGGGGAATGAAAGATTCACAAGCTACGGAACCAGCCAGCTTCTCAGACAATGACGAGGAGAATGACCCCATCATCACGTCTTTTGGTCCTTTCGGCGCTAATCTGGATGCAAGAATGCAAACGTTCACCACGAGCATATCACCAGAAGTCCGTCGACCCCTGCTTCCTCTGAAAGAGGAGAACATATCCCCGCAACGACCATCTCCACCAAAAAGACGCCGCATCATCAAAGGTGAAAATATTGCTGAATCTACAGCAGAGGAGGACACCAACAAGTCCATCACCAACTTCGCAATCAACCATCTAATGTACTCCCCCCTCAGCGCAACGCCCCTCTCAACACTAATGCAAAGCATGCCCTCGCATCTCCAACCTGGCAAACAAGACTCCGACCCCGAGAGCGCGTTCTCCTCCTCGACGCTCAACTTTCTTTTGGAGAGCACACCCTGCATCGGCGCCGTAGAGCGCGAGGGGAAAGACGCAGCGGGGAAGCGGCTGGAGAGCGAGTACTATTACATTCCGGAGCATGACGAGGACGAAGGGAGGAGGGCCGCGGTGCAGGGACTGGGCATTGGGGCAAGGGGCCTGAGGAATTGTCGGAAGAGTCACAAGGTATGTGCTCTCACCCCGGTGGGCTGAGGATGTCTGGATCTTGGGCTGGATATGAATGTGTGTTCGCTAACGCTCGTGCAGCAATATTTCTGGCGGCGCCCGAAATGAAGACCCTCCAGATCCACCTCTTCTCACTCACGGAATCCATCCGAGCGACACTTTCATCTCTTCACCCTCGCCCCGATGTCGGCTCCCCACCTCACTATCCCTCGCTTGATCACGTCTAGCCCAGCAAAACAGTCACAACATCCCAAACCACCAACCCGCTCATCAAGCATCACTCGAACAAACCTTCCTTCATATCATCCTCTTACCATCTTCGCCACACTTCCAACAAATTATCCACCCTCGCCCAACTCCTTCGAGTACCAATTCGCTTCATCCCCCTACCGCACCCTCCCCCAAAAATTTTCGCATCCGGCGATTACGTCTACATAGCGCGGCGTCCGCTTTTCTTGTCTTTGATTGATTGGTTGACTTTGCACAGCTTCCGACCTATGATGTTTCTGGGGGAGATCCGGGGGGTGTTGTGGTGGTATCCGAATGGGATGGCATTGTCAGGGGGGGAAATGGAAGGGACGGCGCAGTCAGGGGGTGGAGTAGGATGGAGCGGGGGGTGGAGTAAAGGTGGGGGGGTACGGGATAGGGATAGGATAGGGATAGGATAGGATAAGGGAAAGTGAACAGATCACCAACTCAAGCTCTATCATTGCGAATGTCTTCTTCGCTACAATGGAAAATTGCATTTACATCTTTCGCTCCGCACCCTTCTTCTCCAGACCATTAGGTACGTACCTAGCCAGCCCCGCCATCGACTTCGCTACCTACTGTATCTAAACCCCCTTCCCCTTCGCGATTACAGATACCATTCCACCCGTTCAATTGGAGGAAGTTGACTGCATCCTCTGTGTTTCCATCTACCTTTCCGTGATCGGTCCAATATACATCCCTCTTCCCCATTCCCCCCCCTTTCCCCTTTCCATCTCCCCACTTCCACTTCATCAGCGTTTCCCCTCCTCGCGTGGTATCTACCTGGCAGAAAGCAAAAGCCGCGCGTACCCGGGGACGAATGGGGTAGGTGTTTAAACGAGGTATTTAAAATGAGGTAGCTCCACAACTCGACCCAACTAGTCGTACGATCTAAGCACCCAGGTATCCAGCCGCGTGGTGTAGGAAAGGAGATTGTGTGTGAGTCGCAGGAGTGGTGCGGTCGATAGGTTAAGGACTGGTGATATACAGTAGTATGAGCGGTGCGGGATAGATATGCAACACGCCCGCCGACGCGAAAACAATCTCTTTTGCTCAACGGAAACGTGGAGGTCTCGGAAACGGCCGCGAGGGCGAGATCTTCGGTTGAAGTCCTGAGCCTGCGGTGCAGTCGTCGCGGAGGCAGGTGCGGGATGACCCCTCCCCCACCCGGGACCAGCGGATCCCTCCGCTCTGGCTCACCAATCTGTCCCCATCCCTCGGCTTCAGCAGCAGTAATCGCCTTGGCAGTGCCTGGGCGCCCCCCCCCACTCCCCTCACCAATCTATCCCCTCCCCCTCGCCTCCCCCAGCCGTGATCGCCCTCGCAGCACCCACCTCCCCACTCCCCCCATTCAAGTGACTACCCTCAAACGGCTTCCGTCCCTTCATCCCCTTCAACTTCTCATCCAACTTCCGGAACGGCTCGCTCCCCTCCCCCTGCCTAACTTTCCACCTCTCGGTCCCTAATCGCTGATCCAGCTCGTCCACGGGGGGCAGCTTGAGATAGATCCACTTGTCGTCGCGCTCCTCGGCGGGGAATGTGGCGATGGAGACGGAGGCGTCGGTGGTGCAGGTGCCGGCGGCGGGGGTGTTGAGGGTGAAGTTGCGTTTGTGGTAGAGGCAGGAGACCCAGAGTTTGTTCTTGGCTGGGTCCGGGTCGTGGGAGGGGGAGTCGCCGATCAGGCCTTCTGAGAGGGCGAAGGTGCGTTTGTGCGGGCACATTTGCTGCGTCGCATAGTACTTGCCGCGGATCTTGAAGATTGCGAGTTGCGTGTCGCCGCGCTTGATGGGTTTGCTGCTGGTGCTCACGTCGGAGGGGAAGTGGGAGGACTCGAGGATGGGTTGCCAGGTTAGGGTCGACCATTGCGTGCCGCGGAAGTCTTCGGTGGTGGGTTCTTTGGGCCAGTAGGCCGGGCGGGTTTGTCCGCGCTCGGTGACGCCTTCGACGGCGGTGAGCGTGTCCGGGGTGTTTGCGAATTGGCTGAATTGGGCGCGCCGGGCGGGGGAGTTGATTGCTTCGGTCCATTCGCAGAAGAAGGTGCCGACGAGGTCGTTCATTTGGGTTTCGAGGGAGGAGGCGATGCCGAGTTTGTCCTCGAGGATGACTTGGCGGAGGTAGGCGATGCCGCCGGGGAGCTGCTCAATCCAGCGGGCGGTGCGTTGGAGTTTGTCTGCGGTGCGGATGTAAAACATTAGGTAGCGGTCGATGATGGGGACGACGTCGTCTGGGGGGACATCTTTGGCGAGGAGATCGCTGTGGCGGGGTTTGGCGCCGCCATTGCCGCCAACGAACACGTTGAAGCCTTTCTCCGTGGCGATGAGGCCAAAGTCTTTGCTCTGGGCTTCGGCGCACTCGCGCACGCAGCCGCTGACGCCGCCCTTGATTTTGTGAGGGGAGCGAATGGACTTGTAGCGTTCTTCGAGCCGAACGGCCATGCCGACGCTGTCGCCGATGCCGAAGCGGCACCAGGTGGTGCCAACGCAGGATTTGACCGTTCGGAGGGACTTGGCGTAGGCGTGGCCGGATTCCATGCCGGCGTTTACGAGGGCGGTCCAGATGTCGATTAGGTCTTCTTTTTTGGCCCCGAACATGTCGATGCGTTGGCCGCCGGTTATTTTGCAGTAGAGGCCATACCTTTTGGCGACGGTGCCGATGACTATGAGCTTCTCGGGGGTAATCTCGCCAGCTGATACGCGAGGGATCACGGAGAAGGTGCCATTTCTTTGGATGTTTGCCAGAAAGCGGTCGTTGGTATCTTGAAGGCCGTGGAGTGGCTTGTCGATCACATGTTGATTATAGAGAGATGCTAGGATAGAGCCGATGGTAGGTTTGCAAGCTTCGCAGCCTAGAGACTCTGGATTTTTACCACAGTCTTTCATGACTTCAGTAAAAGTTTTGAGTTTCTTGACAGAGATAATGTGGAAGAGGTCAGCTCGTGAGTGTTCGAAGTGAGGACAGAGATGGTTGAGGACTTCATTGCCTTGGGCTTTCATTTGAGCGTTGAAAATTGAGGTAACAAGAGGCATACATCCACCGCAGCCTGTGCCAGCTTTAGTACACGATTTGACGTCCCCGATGCTCTTGCACGTTGCGTCTTTCACTGTCTTTGTTATGTCTCCTTTAGTGACGTTGTAGCATGAGCATATCTGGGTATCGTCGGTTAAATCGTTACCGTCATCCTCTCCTTCTTTGCTGGCTCCGAGGATGAATTGGCTCGGCGGAACATCCAGTGGCTTTTGGCTCTTGACCATAGGAACCAGCTTGACATAGTCTTTGGTGTCTCCAATCATCATGCCTCCTAGGAGGTATTTGCCATCAAGTGTGAAGAGGTATTTTTTGTATACAGCCTGAAATGGGTCCTTGTAGGTCAAAGCTTTCACCGGTGGTGGGGGTGGTCCATCGGTAATGTTCTTGACTTGTTCTTGGGGTCCTTTTTTTTCATCTTTCCCAGCCCCATGCCGACGGACAGGTAGCGACAGAGGCCCATCCCTGTCGGCGAAGAAATCTCCAAAGCTGGCAACTTCGACACCCAACAGCTTTAATTTTGTACTCAAGTCGGGTCTTTTGAACCTCCTTGGCGCGTGAACCTTTGCCTGGGTGAGGTTGAAAGCAAGGACTTCAGCCATTTCGATACCGGGAGCAATCAAACCGAAAGTCTGGTTCTCCCAGCTGGCGCACTCTCCGATGGCATAAATACCATCTTGGCTCGTCATCAGATCAGGTTTGATCACTATTCCCCCGCCTCGATCTGCGCATTTGATACCAGATTTCCTAGCTAGCTCATCTCGAGCTTTGATGCCGATTCCGAACATTATGCATTTGCAGTCCATGCGCTCTCCGTCTTCAAATACAACTGCTTTGACAGCATTTTCTTCATCGACTTCGATTTTGCCCACACGCTTGCCTAGGAGGACATCCAATCCTAGTTTTGAAACGAGATCGACCACCATGGTTCCAGCATCACTGTCTAACTGACGACTCAGCACCCATCGATTCCGCTCAATGAGTTTTACTCTGCCGAAGGTCTCGAGGTCCATCATAGCTTTCGCTGCTTCGAGCCCCAGCAAGCCTCCTCCAACGACAACGCCTGTGCTACCCTTGCAGGTATCCGCATATGTAATGAGCTTTTCTAGGTCGTCTATCGTACGATAGACAAAAACGCCTTTCGCATCGTGCCCCGGTGTATGTAATGGTAAAAGGGCATCCGAGCCAGTCGCGAGGACGAGTATATCATAGGGGACTGTCTCTGCGGTAGATGTCGAGACGAGCTTTTCTGTAGGATGTATTTCTGTTACAATGGTATTCAAATGATAATTGAGAACTCCTTCAGGCATGCCACAATACTGCGCCAGAGCTGTTAGCAAGCTCTGGAAAACATTTTGCTCTGATAGAGATGCATTGACTAACCCAGTCTTTTGCATTGAGATATAGGTTTTCCGCCTTTCGATGCTGAAAGAAGCTGGTCAAGCCAACGCGGTTGTATGCCAGATGTGGTTCTTGTCCAATGACAATTACATCATACTCCCTTCTCTTTGCATCCATCTTCAGCAATTTCTCGCTGTTGGACGGCCCATTAGCACGCAGCACCCAAGATGACGAGAGGACACTCTGGGGTAGATGGTAAGCTCACATGAAGGCAATGCCCACCATACCCAGCCCGACAACAACAACCTTCTTCCTCTGGGTCTTTGGCCGTGGATACTGCGCCCCATCTTCCTCTGGATCGTGACCATTGACCGGCACCTTGCCGGCTTGCATAACGGGTGAAGAATCCGCCCAAGACATGGTGGTGAAGTCTGTAGTATAGTTGGAGTGTCCTCGAGGGGTGCTTGAGATTAGTCTAGCAGCATCTGGCAGTTCAAGCCGACACTTCAGAAGAGCAAAAACAAAGAGCAAGGCACGGTGCGAAGCGGATCTTATTTTTTAGGAATACATAGATCTATGGAAGGAAAAAAGATCACACCACCATGACCATTACCTTGCAAGTGCAGGTGAGAAGGTCGAGAATTCTCCAGAGCCGCGCGGAAAGGCATAGATTTGCAGCATGCCGCTTATCGCAGTAATCGTGGCCACCCTCTTCTTGAGGATGCGAGAGTGGCATGTGTCAGTGACTGCCTCCATGCATGAAATCTAGGAGCATTGATCATGCAATCCTGGCCGGCCGTGGGCCTGCTTTAGGAGTCCTGCTTTCTCCTCGGCTGACGGCTGAGGAGAAAGATGGTGAAGGCTTCTTGGAGCGCTAAGGTTACGATAGATAAGAGACCCCCTTCTGATAAGGTCGATGGATGCCAAGCCTTTTAAGCTCTAGCTATTTTCATCGATAGAGGAGACGACCCTAAGACCTCGCGTTTTCTCTCCACATTCAATTGCTCGTCTCTGTGGCGACACACTTGCTTTCTATTGCTACGGGTGCGGAGTGGGTGAACTTCCTTGATAAAGCTTTTCCTAGCTGTGCGCACAGGACACAATGATGAAGACGGACTCTTAGAGGCGGTGATGAATGATCCTACCGCTCAGTATTCCTGCGCCGCTGCGCTGGCTGGCATTGCTTTCCTGCGTGCTGGCTGCTAAAGTTTGAGCGTCATTGGGTCAGTGCAGACTCCTTAGATCCTGCACGTTATTACGCATTTGGTCTGTTGCCCACCCGTTCGTACACAGCCAAAAGATCCTTCATTCCTACTTGGGCGAACCACGATCCTATGGCCTTATCCAGACACTCTATCTGGTAGCCATACACTAAACACGTGATCTAGGGGCCAACGCAATTCTCCGAATGGAGCCAAACGATCGTTGAGCCACATGCCAGACGGTTCCGTCTAAGATTGGTTTTATCGGAAAATTCAATGCGCCATACTTCGGGCTGAGCCACTTCCGCGGGCTTCTTTTCCTATTCTCACGCGGCACGCCTGGCGATTCGTTGGCTTCCTATTGTCCTTCCCCAAAGGTGCGAAGCAGATTATGCTGACACCCCGGAGACATGGCCTTCGGGTTTGTCTTATGTAGTAGTTCCCCATTTTCCTCCCCTCCATAGTTTCGGGAAATAACGGACAGACGTGACGATCGTTCTCACAATATCACTCTTCTATTTGTGTAGCGACGAAATCCCTTCGATCCTTCTCACTGCGTTCCTTATATTCCTTTTCTGTATAGTGACGATACAGCGCTCCTTCCCTTCTCACTTATATGTATATTCAACATGGAGGACCCCAATACCCAAGATGCATATTCCGATAGAGTATTTAAGAAACATGAGAACCTGCCTCCGACACCACCCTACGACGAGGATGCCTCAGATTCCAGCGATGAAGTCGAGCTTCCACTTCCACCGTGTAGCATCGAACCTGCGGAAACTTTAGAGGTCGACAAGAAAACGCCAGATGCTTGGGTTCCCCGAGATCCACGATTAATAAGACTCACTGGTGTCCATCCTTTCAACGTCGAGGCACCATTATCTGCGATGTTCAACGAAGGTTTTTTGACAAGTCCGGAACTCTTCTACGTTCGCAATCATGGTGCTGTACCTCATGTTAAGGATGAAGACATTCCTGACTGGGCATTCAGCATTGAAGGGTGACCAGTCTTTGAATGCACCAAAGAAGAGATGACTGACATGTAAGAAGACTCGTAAAGGCACCATTGACCCTCACTCTCCGTCAGCTTATCGCCGAATATGAGCAGATTACCTGCCCTGTCACATTGGTTTGCGCAGGAAATAGAAGAAAAGAGCAGAATCAAGTCAGAAAAACAAAAGGGTTTTCATGGGGAGCTGCAGGTGTCTCGACGGCCTTGTTCACTGGCGTGGCGATGGCTGAATTAATCAAGCGAGCGCGTCCAATGAAGAAAGCGAAATATGTATGTATGGAAGGCGCGGACAAATTGGTAAGTAAATGCCACATTGCCATATGAAGCATGGACACTGATTTTGCGTAATTAGCCAAATGGGTTTTACGGCACTTCAGCCAAACTCAACTGGGTTATGGACCCGAATCGGGGTATTATGTTGGCATATAAGATGAACGGCGAAATGCTTCGACCTGACCACGGGAAACCTTTACGAGCTGTTGTACCAGGCCAAATTGGTGGCCGAAGCGTCAAGTGGCTAAAGAGATTGATTGTCACTACGGCTCCAAGCGAAAATTGGTACCACATCTACGATAATCGAGTGCTACCCACGATGATCGATCCAGAACAGTCTGCAAATGACTCGAAAACATGGGCAGACGAGAGGTATGCGATTTACGATCTCAGCGTCAACTCCGCAACCGTTTATCCTGCCCATGGCGAGCAAGTATCATTAGCGAATGGCCCGACGAATTACAAGGCTAGAGGGTATGCGTATAGTGGTAGTGGGAGAAGAGTCACAAGAGTGGAAATTTCACTTGATAAAGGGCGGACGTGGCGCTTGGCTGAAATAGAATACCTCGAAGACAAGTATCGCGAAACGAATCAAGAATTATTTGGAGGTCGAGTGGACATGTCGTGGAGAGAAACGTGCTTTTGCTGGTGCCAATGGTCTCTTAATATACCCGTCTCGGACCTGGCAGATGCGAGTGATGTGCTACTAAGGGCTATGGATGATAGCATGAACGTGCAGCCAAGAGATCTCTATTGGAGTGTTTTGGGCATGATGAACAACCCATGGTTTCGAGTCACCATTACCAAGGAAGGACAGAATCTCCATTTCGAGCACCCAACGCAGCCGGGACTCATGTCAGGAGGCTGGATGGAACGGGTAAAGAAAGCAGGCGGCAACCTCACCAATGGCCAATGGGGCGAGAAACTCGGAGGCGAAGAAGAGCGGCAAGCTGTAGAAGAGACACCTAAGGAAGTATCAATGGTCAAAGAAGGCCTGAAGAAAGAAATCACTTTGGACGAATTTAAAAAACACGATAATGACAGCGACCCCTGGTTCGTCATCAACGGCGAAGTCTACGAAGGCACCTCATTCTTGAAAGAGCATCCAGGCGGTGCATCGAGTATAACCAGCGCAGCTGGCCTCGACACCACCGACGAATTCATGGCTATCCGTGAGTTCTCTCCCACCTCTCTACCTCCCCAGCAACCCCAACGACTAACATCCCATAGACTCCGAAACTGCAAAAGCTATGATGCCCTCCCACCACCTGGGCACCCTTTCCCCCGCTGCTCTTCTCGCCCTCTCCAATCCCTCTCCCTCAGAAGAGGTCTCAAATGTCCCCAGCGCCACATTCCTAAATCCCAGATCCTGGTCCAAAGCCACACTGTCCCGCAAATCCTCAATCTCAGCCGACACAATCATCTTCACCTTCGCCCTCGCATCCCCCACGCAAACTCTCGGCTTACCCATAGGTCAACACTTAATGATCCGCCTCCGCCACCCCGTCACCCACGAAGCCATCATCCGCCCCTACACCCCAATCTCGGAAACGTCGCGCCCCGGAGAATTAGACGTGCTAATAAAACTCTACCTGACCACCTCCCCCGCGAACCCAGCCGCAGGAAAAATGTCCAAAGCAATGAGCGAGCTCCCCCTCACCCACCCCGTCGAAATCAAAGGCCCCATCGGCAAATTCACCTACCTCGGCAACGGAGCCTGCGATATCCGCGGCCAACGCCGCCACGTCACCCGCTTCATCATGATCTGCGCCGGCAGCGGCATCACCCCCATCTTCCAGGTCTTCCGCGCCGTCATGCGCGACCCCCACGATCCCACACACTGCACTGTCCTTAATGGGAACCGCCTCCCCGAGGATATCCTCTGCAGAAACGACCTCGATGCCTTGATGCAAGGGAACAAGCATAAAGCGCAGATTATCTACACGCTCACGCGCCCGCATGCCGACTGGGAGGGTGCGAGGGGGCGGATTGATAATGAGCTCGTGGCAAGGTATTGTCAGCGTGATAGGGAGGGGGAGGGGATGGTGCTGGTTTGTGGGCCTGAGGCGCTGGAGCGGAATGTGCATGTTGCGTTGAGGGAGTTGGGGTGGCGGGACGAGGATGTTTTGTTTTTTTAGGGGGGTTGGGAGTATGGATGGGCGTGGGTGAGGGACTGGTGTGTGATGGGAATAGGGGGAGTGAGGTTATTGGGGGAGGTACATATGGTGAACGGTGTTTTTGTGGGCACGAGGGAAGCCGTGGGGGGGAGATGGGTATTGTTACATCAAGGGACCACTTTGGATGTGGGGGATGATGACTTTGGTAGAGGGAGGATGCCCTTTTTTTTTGGGAACGGGAAGATGCAAGAGCCGGGATGCATGATTGGGTAATGCATCGTATATGATAACCATGGAAAACCAGTTCACAGGATAGCCATCCGAGGATCAGACTCCTTGTTCTTGAATCTATCGAGCTTTGCATCCTCCCTCGGGCTGATACTGTACATCCCCATTCCCACCGCCTGTGTCCCAAAATAGCGGGCAGAACACCAGGCACAAGCATAACGGATTCCCCCACAGTACCATGAATAACTCAATCACGCAATCCACCCCTAACCGCCTACGAAAGTCTCCATAGCAAGATCACTCAACTCGGATGTAAAATCACAAGGAACAAGCAAGGTCGTCGCATTCGATATCTATCTCTTTATCAACCGTAACACACTCGTACGGAGTCTCGCCGTGTAGAAAAACACCGTCTTTCGTCCTTTCTATGGCTCATCTATCATATCCCGGGGGACTCTGGCATCCGCATCTGCATTTGCATCCGCATCCGTTTTGGAGAGCAGGGCAGAGCAGAGCAGAGCAAAGTTTCGTGCAAGGAAACCCAGCTGCGAGCGAATACGGCGGCTCCGAACCCTCCCCTACTCCCCAACTCCCTACCCCTTCATCTCCGCATCCTCCGGCTCCTCAACCGCATCCGCCTTCACACCCTCCCCCTCCTTCCCCTCCTTCCCCTCCTTCTTTCCCTCCCCCTTCTTCGCCGCCGCCGCCGCCTCCGCCTCCGCCTTCTTTCTGGCCTCAATCTCCGCCCGCTTCCTCGCCGCCTTCTCCTCCTCCACCTTCAGCACCGCCTGCCGCTCCTCCTCAATCTTATCCTGGAACCGCCCCACGATCGGGCCGGCCACGAAGCGGATCTCGTCCATCTTGGCCACGTACACGCCGCGCGTCGCGTCCTCGCCTTCGTCGTAGAGCCAGTCTTCCGAGGCCTCGAGTTTTTCTTTGAGTTTGGATTTCTCGTCGTCCGAGGCGAAGGGCGCGTATTGGTCGTCGATTTTGCTGCGGAGTTCGTAGATGTAGGATTCGAGTTCGTTTTTCTTGTCTTCGGTGTCGGCGACCAGTTTGTCTTCCATGAACATGTCGCCTTCTTTTTCGGCTGCGGCGTCTTTGGTGCTCTGGTCCAGGGAGGCTGTGCCTGAGGAGATGGGGAGGTCGCCTTTGCGGACTTGTTTTTTGACTTTGCGGGTTTTGGGAGGGGAGGTGCTGTCGGGAGTGGTGTCCATTGCCTGCGCGGGAGAGCTGTTAGTGGGAGTTGATTCGGGGTGGGGTTTTTTGGCGAAGACGTCTTTCATGAAGGTCTTGACTTTTGAAGATGTGGAGGTCTTGGGGTGTTGGTCATTGGAGGTACTGGGGTTGGGATGGGGGTAGACACTTACATCGCCGTCTTTCTTCTCTTCTTTCTTGTCGGATTCCTTCTTCTCGGCCTCTTTCTCTTCAGGTATTGGTTCCTCGATTTCAACGTCTTCGACGTAGTAGCCTGATTCAACGTTGAGGACTCCGTGTAGGTTGAGGCGGGCTTTGAGTTTGCAGATCATGAATTCGTCCTCGCTGCTAGCCTTGACGCCTTTAACTGAGAAGCGGCCGATCCAAGGGTTCATTTTGCCGGGCAGCATTTCTGGTTTCGCATACTTGGCTTCGAGATCGAAGGGTTGTTTTCGGTAGAAGGTGAGGATCTTGGTTGATGGCATGACGTTTCCTTTGTTGAAGACTGTGAGACTTGTGTCTTCGTCTGGTATATCTGGTGATTGCTCCCAGTTGAATTCAATAGGATAATTGACAATGTCATGGACGGAGAAATCTCGCACCCGGAACACAGGCGAGAGAATGGCGCAGCTGAAAGCGCAACCACGAGCGACGGCCTCGTCTTGGTTGAGGGTCGCGGAAAGTGGCTTGCCAAAGAATTTGCTGATCCGCTCCTTCAACGAAGGAACGCGGGTGCATCCACCCACAATCTCAATAGTATCAATATCCTCGGGTTTCAGCTTGGCCTCGGTGAGAGCTTGCTCCAAAGGTATCGTGGACCGTTCTAACAGGGGCTGGAGCAGTTCTTCAAGTTCGGCGCGTTTCATCATGCTTGAGACGTCCACATCGTTCATGAGCGACTCTATGCTGATGGGAGCTTGTGCATTGGCGGAAAGGATCTTCTTCATCTTCTCAGCGGCAGCTGTCACTCTGACAAGAGCTTTGGGATTGCTGTTAATGTCGATCTTGTATTTTTCCTTCCATTCCCTGGCGAAATGTTGTACGAGCGCCTTGTCAAAATCTCGTCCACCGAAATGCCTATCATAGGCGGTCGACTTGACAGCCAATTCACCCTTTTTGAACTCGACTATGGAGCAGGAGTAATTGCTGTGCCCAATATCGACAAAGGCAACACGCTTTGGCTTCTCTTCCGCTGTGGGGAGGTCAAGTTTAGGGATGCCGTAGCCAAGGGCTGTAGCGGTAGTATCGTTGATCAACCGTAAAAGTTTGAGCCCGGATATCTCGGCCGCATCCATGATACTTCTTCGCTGCACGTCTGTGAACCATGGCGGAACGCTGATCACGATATCGGAAACTGGCAGCTTTAATTCCGCCGAGGCTGTAGCCTTGACCTTGCTCAAGAACATCGAGCAGAGCTGGGTCGCTGTGAATTGGGCTTTCTCCCCCATATACGTGACCTCCGCGCCCACTTGACCTTTGATATCGATGAGCGGCGCAGAGACATACTCCCGCTCGATCTGGATGTCTGGGTCATTGAGATGGCGGCCAGCTAGTCGCTTGAGAGAGCCGACAGTGTTCTTGAGATTGGAGATTTCTTGGGTCTTTGCGGTTTCACCTAGGTATCTGCTCTTAGGGCCAAAGCCAACAAGGGTTCTATAAGAAATTAGTGAGGAGAGGCAGGCAAGATATTGAGGGAATGCATACGGTGTGGCTCGGTTCGAAACCTCATTGGTGATCTGTGAAAGTTATCAGCAATGGCACTTCCGTGAACTTGGAGAGTCAAACGTACGACATCGACCCCTCGATTCCGAGCAACAGCTATGACGGTGTTGAGCGTGCCAAAGTCCACCCCAACAACGCTCATTTTGGCGGTGTCACTGAAGTGTTGACGCTCGACTGACGCGGTTGAAAGAAGGTAGGTGAGGGGATAGAGCAGAGATGGCGAGTCTCAGTCGCTTAATCACAGAGGAAAAGGTCGTAATATGCGTTAAACGTGAGTGTTGATGCCTACCCTAAAGTATCCTCGCGAAAGCTCATAGAAATATCTCGAACACGCTCGAACTGACGGAGCGTTTTGAAGCTAGTAGCTTTTGCCGAAAGATTCAGCCCTATGATGAAGACAGCCAATCACTAGGACTGCACCTATTAACCGCAAGGAAAGCATTCGAAGCATCAGTATCACCGAACGAGCAAAATCACTTTTCGTCTTGTATTCCATTACCACCCTCGATCTGGACACTACCCTTAGCTACCACTTTGTCCTTGGTATACTCCTCCTCGCTTATCAAATGCATGTTGTCGTGAGACTTTCCATCTAATTCTACATCCTCGCTAATGTTCATGCTATGCTCTGAAATGCCTGAATGATGCCCTTGTTTCCGAAACCCTCACTTCTTTCCCCTCCCCTTGAATAATCTGTTCCTTTTCTTCTTCCTATTCGTCTTCTCCTCCATCTCATCCTCCGCCACTACTTCCCCTGCTAAGCCGTCCTGGTGTTGTACTTGGCTCGTAGACACAGCCTGCGCCTTCTGCTGTCCCATCAACGGCTCCCGCACTCTCACCCGCTCCTGCAATTCAAAACTCTCCACCGGCTCGCCAGTCGGTAAGCGTATAAGCGGGACTTGAGCTAGTGGACTCGGCTCTACACTATGGCGGCGAGGGCCGCTGTGAGATCGCTGAGGCGGCGGAAGGTGGAAATCCTGTCCTCCAAGCTGAGCGTGATCAGGGCAGTGCAATGAACTAGAAAGTCTGCTCGGTCGTCTTGGTACAAATGGAGGCGAGGAGCTGGGAGAGACGCTACTCGAGCTTGCTGGGCGCGTATAGCGCGGATGATGCTGAACATGAGGAAGGTTATCTTCACCTGAGCCGAGAGATTCAACGGACGAGGACCACGGCTCTTTGCCATTTGCCTCCTCGCTCATCTCATACACCTGGCCACGTGGGGGATCCACGTTTAAGTAAGCGCCTGTTGGGGCAGCCTGCGCTTGCTGTGCGAAGAAGTATTTCCGTCTGTCTTCCTCGGACATGATACTCTCGACGCGGCGGGGCATGTAGACCGAGTTTGTGGGTGAGGCGGATGTCACGAGGGATTCCCACGAGTCCCTTGGATGGAGGGGTACACGAGGGACATCTAGGACATGAGGGAACATGTTGGGAAGAGTGAGGCCCGAGTCAGCGGCTTTGTTTAGATACCAGCCGCCTGGAAGTTCTTCTGCGGGAGCAAACCGGCCTTCAATGTTTTCTGTTGGCTGGACTGGTACAAGGTTGATGGGTTTCCTAGGGTGGATTGCTTCGGCGGCGGGTTTGAAGGTCTCTGGTACGACGTTGAGATCGTCACCCGTTGCTATGGCGTGTTCGATCGCTTGTTGGGGTGTGGTGTGCGTGTCTGCCGCTCCTGCATCTGCTCGTGGTCCTCCCCATGTGCGTTGGCCAGCTGTGAATATGCCATAGACCATGTACACCCAGTTGAAGAAGGGGTTGATGACGAACATGACTGGGTATAGCCAGACTTTGTAGCGTCGAAGCTTGGCACCGAAGTAGATCATGAGGAGCCAGTTGAGGCCGAGGGAGACGGCGATAAAACCAACTGGAAGGTTGGAGACCTTGTTCGATGTGGTGATGATTGATATGACCATGATGAAGAACAGCAGGGCGGTTGTCCTGATGGTGTTGTTCATGAAGCGGACGATACAGAGCAGAGGATATTTGATCCATAGCCGAATGTCTGTCAACATACACACTTCGTTCGTGATGAATCCAAGGAACCATCGGCGGCGCTGCTTGAGAAGGCTTTTGTATGTTTGGACGGCTTCGGTCTTGCAGAACGCTCCGGTACACATTTGAATCTGGTATCGCTCCCTCGCACCTATCATGAAGAGATGGGTCAACCATCGATCCTCCCCAAGGTGGCATTTTCCATAATCGAAGAGATCGTCGCATTGTTCGGCTTTGTCCGCAAAGTAGTACTTTGCCATTCTCCGGAAAGCCGAGAAGCGCAGCATCGTTAGCGCACCAGGGAGACAGGTAACAGATCCACAGCCAGATTCCACAGCCCTTTCGAAGAGCTGACCGTGTATGTATTCCATGTCCTGGAGAAGCGTGATCAAGGTATGCTTCTCCGTCGTGGACGTAATGACACCCGTCATTGCCAACATGTTCTGCTTACTCCCTGGTCTCAATTCCATTTCATACATGAAGTTCTGTATACAGACCTTGTCCAGGATGCAGTCTGAGTCGATGAAGAGAATGAACAGGTTGTCATTACGCTTTAGGTACTCGGTATAGATCTTGTCAATGAGCTTGAAAGTGTTCTTTTGGCACTGCCTCTTACCCCCATGCGGGAACCTCGAAACTGTGACTCTTGCCATCCGATATGCTATATCGATGCTTTTGGGGTAGTGCTCCAGAGTAAGTGGAACACCCAGCTTCTCAATGGTCTTCAGGTATAACTCGTCTTCTTGATCGCCGTCGAAGGACAGAAATACATGCAGGCACGACGGTGGATAGTCGCAGTCCACGACAGAATCCACAGCAGCCACAAGAACCTCCGGCTCCTCTTTATATACAGGCATCACGATGACGGTCTTCGGTGCCGAGTCTTCATCCAGTATAGTCTTGATTCGCTTTGTTCGACCGAGCGAGTTTGTGACGAGTTGGTAGATACAGAAGAGCCAAGGCACAGTGAGGAGGACTGCGAAAGACCAGAATGCAAACCATTGCAGGAAGGACACCATCTCTTTTGGATAGTATTGGGTCACCCGAGCGGGCAGTGGTAGGGTGACAATCATGATGGGGAGGAAGATGAGCCTAGAACAAGTGTAAGCCTTGTTTTTCGTGCGAGTGAGTGCAATCCTACCTTAGAAGGGTGAAGCCAATCATCATGACGATAGCCAGTATCTTGATGGTCCAATGGTCGGCTTTTATGTAAACCTTGACCAGACAGTACAGGAAAGCTGCAAGCCAGAGGAACCATTCGAGGAAAGCAGCCATCATCACAAAGCCCATGATGGAGACATATACAATCTTTGTGTTGTCAGCCGAGCCTCGTTGTACAGCACAAAATGTTCCCAACTCACATCCGCCACGGGCCAAGGTGCCGTGATGGGCGCGATGCCAGTGTCGGTTGACATGGTGTGCTCTCAAAGGCGCTTGAGCACTTGGTGTAGAGTCGAGATTGCCAGCACGAAGATTGACAAAGAGTGTGGAAGCGTGGTGTAAGGCAAATCAATTCCTCGGCTAGGCGCGTGGGTATATTTTCAAAGCGCGGGTGCCTGCAGGTGACATGAAGACATGAGTGTTTTATCCTATTCGAGAATGTTGGGAAGCAAGGGCATACGTGGGTCACCTGAATGGGATTGCGTTTGTGCTTTGAGTGAGTGTCAAAAATGTGGATGTGGGACATTAATTGCACGTTGTGATAAGATGTGATATCCACCAAGAGAGCGACTTTAGACGGCACTTGCGTACGGATGAGAGAGGTTGCACGAAATTCAGGATTAGGGAATTGGCACATTCAAGGAGCGAGTGAGACAAAAATGCAATGAGAAGGAGTGAAGTGAAGTCATTTTATACAAAGGGGGGACCCGAAAGAACGGAATCGTTCCAAGGTACCGTGCAGATGCTCGGAATAGGCATCGTCATTGGACGGCGGTGTACATGATATTGCTTGGCTACGGGGATCCCCTCATGCAGATATAAAAATAGACTGCATAAGTACGAAGACCAAGGAAAACATGGGGTAACAATCTCGTTGTGCACAATGCAATACTGGTCATGAGGGGCATTGTGATTGTACTCTTCTCTGTCCTTTCCAAACTTGGGAGGTCAGATCGGACGTCGTCGGTCTTGCAGCGCGGGGTAGGACACCTACTCGCCCTTTTGAAGGGTGCTTTGATTCGTATGTCGATGCGATACTGGCGGGATTTCTACCAGCTTGAAGCAAAGACGTTGGAGTTGGTCCAACAGTGGATGATCGCTGCAGGCATTTGTAGAAACCCCCTAGCGACCGTTGGGATGACGAGGTGGCGCCCTCCATGTTGATATTGCTAGAATATGGCACCAGTCTTTTCCCTCAGAAGGACTTCTTCTCCGCATTGACTCGTACTGCTATGAATTCCTCACAGCCTTGCCACTCGCTCTCCTCCTATCCTCCAAATTTGTGTGTCCTGACAAACGAAATTTCAAATGAGTGTGGTGTCACATCCCCGCGCTACAATATCTTGTCAATTTCCGCCGCAGTATGCGCTGCTTCTCCGAACGCTGTCCTCCTTACTGCCTTTCTCATTGCCTTCTACTCTTGCCTGTGGCCATCGGTTCGGTCGCAGTCGATGGGTCGGTCGCGTAGACTTGCCTTGACTGACGGGAAAAGCCTGCAGTGAGGCTGTTCGAGGGCCATCAGGCTTAGATTGAGTTGGCATGCCCACATCGTGTAGCCCGTTGTTGTATGTGATCTGGTTATGGATATATCATAATATTAGTGCCGCCGTAGCCTATGGCGATAGGCAGCATAGTCATCGTCAAGTCCTGTATGCGCCCAAAAGAGTATCATTAGCTAGCAGTCCTACGAGAACTACGAAAGTGGGAGCCTCGGCCTCCTCGGCTTCGGGAAGGATAAGGATCTTTGATTTCGTACCAGTCAACGTCACTGAGCTGTAACTTCCTTGCACGATGTCCGCTCCGATTGGAGCTGGACTTATCCGCGGCTCTCGCGTTCGCGGGATTCGGGATCGAATGGTGCAGGGGGCCGTTGTGCTGGTGTTGAGAAGTAGTGTACTTGTCACTACTCGAACCTTGAGTTGAGTCATTGTGAGTAAAAATTCCTTGTGTGGGGGATCCATGGGGGAGGCCATGATAGCCTTTGGGGAAATTGGGGTTTAGATAAGAGAGATGATCACAAGGATCCTTATCTGTACCAGCTTGATCTGTGTTTGAGTCTTGAAGATCGTAGTTCAAGACTAGGTTCTTGATACGTTGCTGTTCTGCACGTTCAGCTTCCTTTTGATTCTTCATTGCAACAGCAAATTGCGAGTCGGAGGGCATTTCGATGGAACGAGTCTAGGGCATGGTTTAGTATAGGCGCCTGGTGGGAAAACATATCGAACACATACCTGCTGCTTGTTGCCTTTCTTTGTCATCAAGGAGAACGCCATGGTATTCGTGGCAGGAGGCGTAGCTGTGCCCTCGTTTCCACTGTCATCACCACTAGTGGCAGTGGGAACTTCGCGATGTACTCGGCGCATGGGTAGAGGTACATCGAAAAGAGGCTTTCGGTCGAATTTACGGGAATCCAAGCTCTCAGACATCATTTTGGCAAGTTCTCTGTCGAATTCAGCTTCGGCTTCAGGGTCACGTTCCTCTTCTTGACGCGTAACAACGATGGCCTCCTCGAAATCGGAGTCCGGCTTCGCATCGCCATTGGTAATGGGCTTTCGAGAGTCAGCGGGTAGGGAGTACTTCAGAGGGGGAGTCTTGACCTCAGCCTCCACCTCATCGCCAGAAGACTGTGCATCGTCCATCTCAGGTACTGCCATGTCCTCGTCATCAGGTTCGCCATCAGACGAAGAGCCGTCCTCTGGCTCCTCCGGTTCGATGACCTTCTCCGCCTCTTGGGTCTTGTAATTCTGCTTCACCATGTCTGCGAAAAGCCTGCCAGCCTCGTCAAAGTTGGTGACCAACTTCCACTGCGGCCTTATCAGTGCGAATGTGTCTTGCAGGATGAAGTCAATATCCATGGGGAGGGGCTCTTTTGTGTTGATATAGTACTGGAGGAAGGTTAGGAAGAAATCTAGCTTCTTCCTCGCAGCGCCACGGTCAAAACAAACTCCGCAGACATCGAGCAGGTTGCAGACCAAGCGGAGTCTGAAGTAATCATCTGGCATGTCAAGCGGATTCAACTGATCAATGCTGGGTGTTCCTCCGGGGTGGCCAAAGGTGACTAGTCGATACAAGGTGTCAAAGATAATTGTCGAGTCGACCATTTTGTAATTGTACAATTCGCCAAGATACCTCACCTCCGCAAGTCGACGCTGATTGAACTTGAAATCATTCTGCTCCAGCCCTAGTATAACATGTTCTAGGACATTGTCAATGACCATGATCACAAAGTCTTGGTGGAACCGGTAGAGCGATTGCATCAGCACCGCGAGGATGTAGATGTTGCTATATTTGACCTTGCCGGGTTTCGAGAAAATCTTGGTCAGCAGGCCCACAACCTCTTGTTCTTCCCAATGCAGCTTCCGAAGGGACTTGAGTACCTTCGGGAACGTGCGCTTGTTCATGTCCAGGTAGATCAGTCGGGATACGTACATGTCCACAGGAGATCTCTCCTTCTGCTGAATGGCAGCTCGGTCAGGCGGATTGACGTAATACATTGCGTTTTCGATTAGCATTCTCTCCTGCTGACCAAGATGCTGAGCCGCCTTCTTGCGCTGTAGCGTCTCTAGAAAAGAGCTCATCCTCGGGGATGTGTCAGGGTTCCGCAGTAGAAAGCGCCCACAATTCTCAAGAAGATTGCCAATAATCTCGATGTTCATTCTCGAGAAATCGTCCAGGCTGACTTTGAGACAGTGGAAGATGACGTGCTCGGGCACAACGCCGAATTTGGTGAGCTCAGCAAGGTAGCGAATGTTGCCAGTTCGAACCTGGCCGAGGAATTCTTTCTGCTTGCGTCGCTGGAGGCTTCTGAACTCATCATCCAGGTGGGAGACTAATCCAAGTGAAATGTCTGGCATATATTTACCAAGTGTCGCCACTAGACGCGAATAGCAAGGCAAGAGGTCAGAACGGCCTTTTGGCACCTCTTGTACTGCCTTGATCAAGCGGTTGCGAGAGGCTTTGGAGTTGAGAAAGCAGAAGTCCATAGCGGTCTGATCAATTTGGTCCTTGGTCTGAAGCTCAGGGAGGTGTCCTAATAAGGCGTCTACTTGTGCGCCCACTGTTTTGTTGGCGATGGCTGTGGACTGGTCGTCCAGTGCAGATACGAGAGCCTTCTCGTCCGTGTTCTTCGTCTCGCTGTCAGCGTCTTTCCGTTTGCCAACTTGCTCGTCTTCTTCGGGCTTCTTCTTCTTGACATCTTCAAGAAGAACACCACGCACCCTGTCTTGTAGATCGATCAGATTTTCGTAGAATCGGCGCTCCTCTTCGTCCTCCCAGATGCCGGCACCATCGCCTTGACCTCGAAGGTACTCGCCAGTTTTGACCAGACCAATGCCTGCCGATGCTGTAGAGTCCTGGTTATCCTTCTCTTTCAGGTCTGGCATCTCCTGATTCGCCAACGCATCGCACAGTATCTGAGCATTGGAAATAAGTTTCTCCTGCGCCTTCAATTGCTTTTCATAGTTCGTCTGGCGATCCTCGAACACCTCTCCAGACTTGATATAGGCCTCTGCGTTTCGCCTTCCTTGCGATGCGAGTGTCTCGTTATCTCGAAGGATATGGAGTTTGACGTCTTCGAAGTACCGGTTAAGTATATTCTTGAACCGTTGTTGAAGCTCGACGCTCACTAGGGGAGTGTCATCAGCCTTTGTAGGTGGAAAAGCCTCGTCATCCGCAGAGCTTTGGTCGTAGTTGTCGGGAACAGCGGTGATCTCGCCATTGGCCTTCACTGTTTTTTGTCCGTCCGCATTTGACGCTTTGATTCCAAGGACATCCCAGGCAAAGCTCTTGACAAATAGAACCACCAAAGGGAGGTTCGCATGCTCTTTGTCGTGTCCGAGCAGATCTTTGAGAACTTCAAGAGGAAAGGGTTCTGCTTCCAAGGCTCCATTCACTTTGCTCGCCGATGGGCCCGCCTTCGATCTGTTGACCCCTTCACCCAACTTACTTCCTACTGAAGCTGCATTGTCTTTACCCCTAGCCGTAGCATCCTCAGGTCTTGCCACATCATCCAAGCTCCTTAGTAGCCCCACAAGCCATAACTCAGTCACGACCTTGAGCAACACTCGGTGTCTGGTCAAGCGCTCTTTCTCTTCTTTCTCCTTCGCCTCCTGGCCTAGAGCCTTCAGTTGTGCCTTGTCGGGTGTACTCAATCCCCGTCCTATGAGCCATCCAAGATAGCTGGTATAATCAGCAGGCCCAAAGCGCTGGTGCAATGCGCTGACAATTTCCACCCCTGCCGTAATCTCTCCTGGAGTCTTCAATTTGGATAAACCCTCGTAGCTGGCGGATATCACTTCTGATAGATACTTGTGTAGCGACAGGGAGCTTATCTCTTGAATGAAAGTTGCGGCGCTTGTGACGGTAATGGCAGTTCGCAAACGTTTGATGAAAGCGGTATTTTTCTTCAGGGATGAGTCGAGAGACTTGCTGACAGGAAAGACATCTAGACTCTGTGTAAGTAACATAGCTCGGTTGAGCTACCTGGAAGACAAAGTACCAGTTTCTCCAGCCCAGGCTTGAGCATTTTTATCACGTAAATCACCTGAAGAAAACAATTTAGTGGGATTCGGCTACGCGCTTTGATGTGAAATTCTTACGCTTCCTCTTACGATCCATAACACTGGAAGATCTGTGGTGAGACCAAAAAGTGTTGATCCGGACCTCTCATGTGTGACAAGATGAAACAGGTGACACGAGAGCTGAAGAGCTTCATGTGTGGGTCGTGGGCCGTTTCTGCGTATGACATGGGAAAGTTATGATACAACTTGAAAGAGAGTCTCCTGGCAAACATACCAGACTGGTAGAAGAGCAAACGGATGAATGGTGGAGGGGGTAGAGGAAGCCAGTATGACCAGAGCTAGAGTAGAAGACGATGAGTCTATCGGTCGCCCGCCTTTTGATACCGAATCCCGCCCACCATCGAGAAGCTAGCGGCGGCTCTTCCCGCCTCCACTGCAAGGCACCCCACAACCGACACAACCGAGGAGATGGAGAGCCACCTCGACGGCAGAGGAAGCTAACTTATCTATGTTAGGCATACGGTGGGAACGGTCCATCTTTCTTGGCTGTTAAAGTCCTTGTTGAAACAAATGTACATGTCTGATATTAAAGCAGCGGACAGTACTGCCTAGGTGCTTAGCTCTGCCTATATACTTCGAATTACAATGGATGCCAATCACTCTCCCCGCACATGCTCAATCGTCTGATGTTCCACGATTTTGCCTACTTGCTTAATATGCTCGAAATCCGACACGGTGCTCCTTGAACTGTCACCAGATCAGGCCCGTTAGCAAACATGCTCGCAATCTACGGGACCAAGGGGACTTACATCGAATGCTCCGCCGACACCCCGGAAGAATCCTTCTCCAATGACCCAGACATCCCTCATCCCATTGCCGCCCAAGTTGCCTTTGACTGAACCTGGCCGTGTTCCATGTCTTCCCTCTTTCAGCATTTCCTCCTTCTCTTCCTTGATGCCCATCCGAGTCTCCACCACCGCTCCAACACAATATCCACTGCCGTCTTTGAGCCTGCCTAAACTGAAAGGCCCACCGGGGAGACCGGACCAATCTGCGAAACCACCTCTGGGACCTTGCATGAAAGGAAACTTTGTGCCGCTGAGCTCAAACTCTAGCTTTGGTGGATTGAGACATGGAAAGGCGTAGAAGTTCGAATAGGGGGACGGCAAAGGATAAGAGCCAGATACTGATGCGTAAAAGGCTTTGGCTGCCAGTGGAGGAGATAGAATGAAAGGGCTGTTGATCTACAATCTGTCAGCTGTCGAGGGTTCCTCAAGGACACGGGAGACTGTACGTCGATGACTGCAGCTTGATTTTGGAGAACTTTGCTGCCATCCACCCAGATTCCCTGCACGAGGACCTGCCACCATCCATCTGCACCTTGAACTTTGTTCCAGGCCCAGCCCTCCTCCCAATCTGCATGTCTTGGCTCGACTTCCTTGACTTTTCTGCCTCGTTTCACTAAAGGGCTGCTCCGCGGTATCGGTAAGCTTTCTCCTCGTTCGATTGCTCCCAAAGTATCCAGACTGTTCTTAGTCTGGCTGACAACCATTTCTATTGCATTTGCCGCAGTGCCACCGATACTCAGAATGCCTTCCTGGCCATTGATGAGTGTCAAAGAAAAGATGGGTCGTTGAATAGCTTCTTTGTCGATTAGCTGCTTCAAAAGCGACATGGAGCCTGTTTGGCTGACATGCTCCGAAGGAGCAAGGCCCAATGTGCTGCCAGATGCCCCAAGTGTATTGAGGCTGGCCTTGGAGGGACGACAATGGGCAAACTCTAGTGGCAACGACCTTCCGACTGTTGGTAGGTAGAACACATCGGTGGGCAGGCCGCACGTTGGATAGGGGTGATGATCCGACTTGACTGAAAAAACAAATTCAGCAAACTTTGGGGCTTCATTGATGAGGAGCTCGTACCATTGGACTTGGAGAAGTAGTCATCATATCTACTACCCCTGCGGCTCGTGGTAGTGAGAAAATAGAAGTCGGAGACGAGCATGTTCAGATCCATCTCAACCTCCTGTGGTGGGTCTCCAATCTTGACATGGGCGTACCTGCAGTGCCAATCTATCAGTTTCCCCTAGGGCGCTGCTCATCCCGGGTACAAACCAAATGCCATCAGCAGCCACTTCGCCCATGAGCACGCCTCGATTCCTACCATTAGCGGTGTTGACTCTTGCTTTCCGGACCAATCTGTTGCCTTTGACCTCTCGCTTTGTCAGATTGAACCTGCTCTCCGTATTTTCAAGTCTACGAGCAAGCGTGGTCAGATTGGCATGGTCCGTCGTAGGCTCTGTAGATCCAAATGGGCCGCCTCGACGAGAAAGAGTGAAGTGGAGCACTGGCGCTTCGTCGAGAGACCGAAGGGAAACCGTGTCAGCAAGTGCCATCAGGCATGGTACTGTAAAGGTCAGGTATAAGGCGAAAAGCATGATTCCTTTGTTGAGTGTCTAAATGAATATTGCAGTATGGCGGAAATGTTGGGCAGCATATGTTTAGTTGAAGCTTTCGAAGGTGGAGTGGGAGATGAAGATGATAAGGTGTTGAGTTGGGCGTCTCTGGCTTTTAGTCAATTTGTCAATCCGTCTACCATTGCCTCATCACGACTCACTCAGTTGAGCTTTCCCAATCTACAGAATCCTCTGTGGATGAGAAAGACAATATCGGTCCCTTCCTGACGCCTCATGATAAAAAGGAGGGCAAGTCATCTCGAGATGGCCTATTAGACAAGATGCAGAGAGCGCCTGCCAAACTTGATCCTTGGATATTCTCCCTGACTCGCAATACTCGCAATGATTTTCCAAATAGTCTACGGGTATCGCCGTCATCATCCAAATCAGTCGCTATGCAAATCTCATATCGCGTTCAAGGAAGTCACCTACCATTCTCCTCTACTGAGTTATCTCTATAAAATTCTGTCACGTTCTCAACCTGAGTCATTCTCAATGCTTCATCAACACTCTTCACAAAATGTTGGTGTCCTCCCGTCTTCTTAACAATACCGCTCTTCTCAAACATCTTGTACACTTGGCTGCTTGGCTTTGGCACACGACAAAAGAAGACTCGGTCTCCTCTATCGATGTAGCTTTCCACAATCTCTGTCAAGACTTGAGTTCCGGAACCATCGATAGACGTCACTCCGTGCACATCGAAGATAATATTCTTGTTATGCTCTGGTGATCGAACCCTGGGCAAGGCTGGATGTGCTGCCGTAGTTCCGTACAGTTCCAATCTTCTCAGCCTGTTCTTCAGGTCTCCAGTATTTGCGAATGTGAGTGGCTCAGGTATCTTGACAATCAAGCAACCTTCGACAAACTCCACAGTTTGGGGGTTTTCTTCCGCATTCTCGAATTGATCCTGGGTCCCAGGAACCTTGCCTAGAATCTGGATTCTCGGTTTTGTTGCGTGCCGAATCACGGACAGTATCGATAGGCCAATCCCTAGAGCGATCCCGAGAGGAAGTGAGTACAGAATCGTCGAAGCAAAGATAATGAACATCAAGACCAGTTCGGACCAGCCACGGATATGTATGAAGAACATAATATCGTGCGGAGCTTCTTCGATAAGTGAGTACGCGACCACGGAGATCATGGCCGAGAGTACAGCTTTCTGAAGTCGGTCAGCAGATATCTCAAAGTCTGAGGAGACACCTTACAGGTATATAGTAGAAGTACGGCAAGAGGAACAGGATACAGATCACCGTGATGAGACTAAGGATGATGCTACTCATCGGCGTCTTCCCGCCAGTTGAAGCGTTTACTTTGCTCCTGCCATATCCACCAAACGCCGGTAGAGCCATGAAGCACCCTCCAATGATATTGGCAACCCCGAGAGCTATGAGCTCTCGGTTTGCACTGAGAGACATGCCTTGGATGCCATCGCCTCCACCGCCTCCGAGGCTCTTTGCAGCGACAGACGATTCGAAGAATCCTAGCAAGGCGATAAGGAAGGATGTGCTCATAGCTTCTCGGACATGCCTCATATGCGACGGAACGAACGGGAAACGAAATGGGAAGGGAGAGCCGGTGCTTGACTCGACGTTTCCAAGTATCTCGAGACCCTTTTTATCCCAGCCGAATGACCAGGTAAATACTGCAGACAGCACGACCACTAGGAATCGGTCGGGCACGTATGCTACCTTAGGATACCGAGGCTGTAAGTATTTCTTGAGTTGCCTGTACACGTTGTCATCAGTGATTGCCAGCAACAATGTCCGGAAGTCTTCACCACTCACCGACAAATCAGGATGATAGCAAAGCTCCCAAAGGCAACCCCACAAGTCAAAGGATGAGCAAATCTGATGTTTTGCAGCAGAAATACCAACTTCGCAGCACTACTCCCATGCCCCACCCCCCCAACGTGCTTCATCCTCCTTGTCAACCCGGTCTCAGGAATCAGCTGATCAGCCAGAATCACAAAACCAATCGCACTGATAAAACCTCTCAGAAACGGCCTGCTGAGCACGCTATCCAAAAACCCCAGTCTCGTCAAGCCCGCAACAAAAATCACCGCTCCCGCCATCCCCGTCACAACCCCGGCAACCCGCGCATTCATCTCCTCATCCGTATCTCCAATCTGCCCGCTATCAACACTCGTCCTCACCACCGTCCCCACCAGCAAACTCCCCGCCGCTTCCGGCCCGACAACCATCTGCGGACAACTCCCCAGCAAGGCATACACAAACGGATTAAACACAAAAGAATAAAGCCCGTTGATGGGCGGCAAATGCCCCAGATTGCTCGCATAGGACAAACTCATTGGGATGTAGAAACTCGCCATCGTGAGCGCCGCAACCAGATCCCCCTGTAAATACCCCCACTTGTACTGCACAATCCACTGCATGAACGGGAAATAGTACGCCAGGTACAGCTTCCTCCGTCCCTTCACACCATGGGTGCGGGCAAGCCATTGCGTTGTGCTCATCCCCCCCCCACTATCCTCACCAGGCGGCGGTTTCCCCCCCTCCCCCTGCCCCTCCTCCCTCCCCTCATACCCTCCTCTCCCTCTCCCCCCCAACGTATCCCCCGTCCCATCCCCTAGTACCCCATCAGCAAACGTATCCCCCAGAATCCTATGCCTCAAATCCGGCCCTCGAGCGTATTTACCCCCTTGATACCCCTTGCCCCCTC
>JAABUQ010001058.1_pt1 | contig 61950 bp, 49 predicted proteins | sample 5560001 | NCBI WGS metagenome assembly JAABUQ01 (sample SAMN10711888, study PRJNA513371) | rock metagenome | isolation source: Antarctica rocks | place: Antarctica: Victoria Land, Finger Mt nord | collected 2015-12-18
CCAAACAGATTGTGGTAACGGTGAGGGCGACATCATGACATCGTTCTACCTGCTCAAACACTCCAGCGAAACTAGCTACCCCCCGTGAACGGTTACGGGCGGCGAATTGCAAGATCAACTGAATTCGGCTGAAGGCTTACGATGAAGCAGCTTCTTGACGCGGCGAGGGCGTGCGGCCTCCGCCTCGAAGGGATTCTCTGGAAAGTAGATAAGGCCGGGAGCCTGGATCGCCCGATGCTCGTTTACCTGAAACAGGGCGAGCACGGCCATTTCATCGTCGTCCGCCCGGTTGGCCGGATGGGTAAAATGGTCCAGGTCCTCGACAACGATCAGGATGTCCTGGTGACCGACCTCACCGACCTCACCTCGGCGGTCGAATGGGCGGGTCTCTCACTTCGGCCTATCCATGTCGATTGGCCCGGGCGATTCGGGGTCGTGTCGGCCATCATCGCCTCATGCCTTTGCCTTGCCTTGATCCGAAAAATGCGAAAAATTGTAAGTCGTTGATTTGAGATGGATTGGCGTGGGAGATGGGGTCGATGCAGGATCGCGGCTCCGCGCCTCTCTGATTTAATCCGGACTTGCGGATGCCGGGCCGTCCTGTCACGATCGAAGGGGGCCGGCGCGGGCGGCGCCCGGGATTCCCCGAGCCCGCCCCGACCCTCCCCGACGACGCCGTTCGGCCCGACCGCCCCCTTCCCATCCGGAGAGCACCCGTGAAACGACTCATCTCGAAGGGATTGGCCCTGGCCTTGGGCGTGGGGTTGATCGCGTCGTCCCCCCGAGCCTCGGACGCCCAGTCGCCGCCGAGGCCCCCGGCCCGGATCGACTTCGACGGCATCATCAACGAGGCCCACGTCGCCAACGGCAACAACAACGACGCGGCCGAACCCGGCGGGACGCGGTTCCGCGACTTCGCGGCCGTCACCAAGGGGGCCGAGAAGGTCGACGGCCTGTTCACCCTCTACCACAAGGGGGAGAACCTTTACGCCGAGATCCGCAACGACCAGTTCAACCAGCCCCTGCTCCTGCCCGTCACGATCGCCCGCGGGATGGCCCAGGCCGGGATGCCCGTCGGCGACGACGACATGGTCCTGATCTTCCGGAGGGTCGGCGACAAGGTCCAGCTCGTCCGGCGGAACATCCATTACAAGGCCCCTTCCGGGACGCCGCTGGAGAAGTCGGTCCGCCAGAACTACGTCGACTCGATCCTGATGGCGCTGCCGATCGTCGCCATCAACCGGGGCAACGGGTCCAACGTCCTGATCGACTTCTCCGAGATCTTCCTGACCGACTTCGCCCAGCTCGGCCTGGGCTCGATGGACCGGTCGCGGAGCAGTTGGAGCCGGGTCAAGGGGTTCGCCAACAACCTGGAGCTGGAGGTCGAGGCGACCTTCGGCGGCGGCCGATGGTTCGCGCCGATGCTCGGCGGCGACGACGGCGTGGCCGACCAGCGCGGGATCACCCTGGTCATCCACTACAGCCTGATGAAGGCCCCCGACTCGGGGTACCACCCCCGGACCGCCGACGACCGGGTGGGCCACTTCCTCACCGCGTCGAAGGACTTCGGCAAGGCCGACGCCGACACCAACTTCGTCCGGAACATCACCCGCTGGCGGCTCGAAAAGGCCGATGCCCACGCCGACCCGTCGCCGCCGAAGAAGCAGATCATCTGGTACATCGAGGACACCGTCCCGGTCGAGTACCGCCCGTTCGTCGAGGCCGGCATCCGCGAGTGGAACAAGGCGTTCGAGAAGATCGGCTTCGTCGAGGCCATCGCCGTCCGCTGGCAGGAGGCCGGCCGCGACGACTTCGACCCCGAGGACACGAACTATTGCACGTTCCGATGGGTCACCAGCGACGCCGGTTACGCCATGTCGTGCCTCCGGGCCAACCCCCTGACCGGCGAGATGATCGACGGCGACGTCGTGTTCGACGCCAGCTTCATCCGGGCCTGGAAGCAGGAATACGCATTGCTCGTCGCCACCGGCGCCACGCTCGACGGGCGGCCCCACGCCTCGGCCCTGGCCATCGGCGAGGTCATCAGCCCGATCCTGGCGGCCCGGATGGGCTATGGCCACCCCGCCGCCGGTAACGCCCTGCCCGGCGCCTCGGGCCTGCTCGGCGACCGCGACAAGCTCGTCGCCGAGGCGATCCCGGCCACCCACGGCGGGCTCCGCTGGCAGGTCGGCCGCCGGCTCGCCGAGTCCCCCTCCGGCGCCTGCCGGCTCCACGGCGGGATGAGCCGCGACTTCGGCCTCGCCTCCATCGCCTTCGCCGACCCGGAGAAGGACAAGGACAAGGACGGCAAGGAGAAAGACAAGGACGACAAGAAGAAGCGCAAGGACGAGCTTCCCCGCGACTTCGTCGGCCAGGCGATCAAGCACATCGTGATGCACGAGGTCGGCCACTCGCTCGGCCTCCGGCACAACTTCAAGGCCAGCACGATGCTCACGGCCGACCAGCTCAACGACCCGGCGATCACGCGGGTCAAGGGGCTCGTCGGCAGCGTCATGGACTACAGCCCGATCAACATCGCCCCCCGGGGCCGGAAGCAGGGGGATTACTACTCGACGACCCTCGGCCCCTACGACCACTGGGCCATCGAGTACGCCTACAAGGAAGTCGACGGCGACGAGGGCGAGGCCCTCAAGGCCATCGCCGCCCGCGCCCCGGAGCCCGACCTGGAGTTCGCCACCGATGAAGACATGTTCTCCAACGGCGACCCCCGCGTCAACGTCTGGGACCTCGGCTCCGACCCGTGCCAGTTCGCCAAGGACCGGATCGAGCTGGCCACCAACCTCATGAAGGAACTCGACGGCAAGGTCGTCAAGGACGGCGAATCGTGGGCGCGGACCCGCCGGGCGTTCGCCATCCTCCTGGGCCAGTGGGGCGACGCCGCCATCCTCGCCTCGCAGTACGTCGGCGGCCAGTCGGTCGCCCGCGACCACAAGGGGGACAAGAACGGCCGCGACCCGATCGTCCCGATCTCGGGGGCCAAGCAGCGCGAGTGCCTCAAGTTCGTGGTCGACCAGATCCTTTCCGACCGCTCGTTCAAGTACTCGCCGGCCTTGCTCCGCCGCCTCGGGGCCGAGAAGTGGATGCACTGGGGGAGCACCGGCGGCTGGGGCACGGGAGTCGACATCTCGGTCCTGGAGACCATCCTGTCGATCCAGAAGATCGCCCTGGGCCACTGCCTCAACCCCGGGACGCTCAACCGGGTCCAGAACCAGCAGCTCCAGGCCGACGCCGGGGCCGACCCACTCCGGTCCGAGGAGATTTTCCGGTCCTTGACCGACGGGATCTGGGCCGACCCGGGCCTCGACAAGGACCCCAAGGCCGGCTCGGTCGTCTCCTCGACGATCCGGCGGAACCTCCAGCGCGAGTACCTCCGCCGGCTCTCGACGATGGTCCTCGGCGGGACCCACCGCGAATCGTTCGGCGACCGCTTCGCCTACATCGTCGTCCGCCGGGGCGGCGACGAGGTCGTCCCCGCCGACGCCCGGTCCCTGGCCCGGCTCCACCTCGGCGAGATCGCCGACCGGATCGACCAGACCCTCGCCCGCAAGGACGCCGCCATCGACGACACCACCCGCGCCCACCTCAAGGAATCCCGCCAGAGGATCGGCAAGGTCCTCGAAGCCAACCTCGACGTCCGCGAGCCTTGAAAACCCGGGCAAACCCGGATGGGTGATGGCAAATGGTTGATGGGCGAGGGAGGCCCGAGGGTCCATCCATCACCCATCACCCATCACCCATCCGGGATCGCCCCCACGACCGGGAGGACGCCCCATGACCCACCACCCCCGGCGGATCACCGCCCTCGCCGCCCTGGCCGCGACCGTGGCCGCCGCGTCGCGGTCGCCGGCGGAGGAGCCCCCGCCCCCTCGCCCCGGCCTGACGGCGCTCCAGACCCAGCAGGCCGTCCGGATCGCCGGCGGCTCGCTCGACGCGGCCCGACCCAAGGGCGGCCCCGCCCCCGGGCCCGACGCCGACCGCCGCGAATACGTCGTCTCGGTCGAGCGGATGGTCGAGAAGCCCGCCGCCGGGGCCGCCGACGCCCCGGCGCGGGCCGTCGTCACCCAGTACCGATACGCCGACGACACCACGGTCTACTCGGTCGTCGACCTCGCCAGCGGCAAGGCGGTCGAGGTCAAGACCGCCCAACACATGCGGACCCCGCTCTCCGACGGCGAGTTCCGGGCCGCCCAGGCGCTGGCCCGCGACAAGGTCGAGGAGGTCCGCGCCCTCTACGAGCGGTTCGGCGACCGGGTCGAGGTCTACCCCCAGTTCAGCCAGTACGCCCCCGACGGCGACCCCCGGGTCCATCGGGTCGTCCACATCCTCTACCGGATCGACAAGCGCGACCTCAGCGCCCCCCGGCCGGTCGTCGACCTGACCACGCGCGAGGTCAGGGTGCCCACGCCCGCCCCGCCGCCGGGCGGGGTCGCCCCGAAACCCCGGCCGACCGGCAAGTGACGCCGGACTGACCGAGTCCCACCCGCTTCGCTTCGAGAGGTACGCGGCATGGCCCGATCTCGGCTCGCGCTCCCGATCCTCCTCGGCCTGCTCGCCCCCTCGGCCCGGGCCCAAGGGCTCCCCGATCCCCCCTCCCAGGAGACGACCGTCGAGTTCGTCGTCGGCGACTCCGGCGGCGTCGCCCCCCGGAAGGGGACGGCCTGGAAGGTCCACTATGCCCGGGGGATGCACAAGGGCCTGTACATCACCGGCGCCTGGTTCCGCCGCGACCTCGGCGAGCCCTGGATCAAGGTCCTCCACGACGCCCGGGTCGCCGACCTGTTCGTCCCCTACCACCGATCGGCCGACACCCGGTTCTTCGACCTCACCGGGTTCGACTTCCCCCTCGCCGAGGTCAAGGACGAGGACGCCGGCGCGACCGGCACCCTGATGCCCCCGTTCGCCGGCGACGCCTACCCCACCGTCGTCCGCGAGGTCCGCGACCGTGGGGTTGTCTGGAAGGACTATTCCAACGGCGTCCGCCGGGGCCGCGAGCTGGTCCTCTGGGCCGGCCTCCAGGCGGGCAATTACATGTACCTGATGCAATACAGCTTCCACGACGACGGCGTCGTCGCCTTCCGCGTCGGGGCCACCGGCCAGAACCTCCCGGGGGCCCGGAAAGAGCCGCACATGCACGACGCCCACTGGCGGATCGACGTCGACCTCGTCGACGGGGCCAAGAACAGCGCCATGCTCATGACCCACGTCGAGTCGACCGACCGCCTCCTCGCCGAGGACACCGAGGAGCCGTTCCATTCCGGGGTCGAAGGGGGGATCGACTGGGACCCCAAGCAGTTCACCATGATCCGGGTCGAGTCCGACCGGCTCAACGCCAACGGCAAGAAGATGGCCTACGACCTGATGCCGCTCCGCCAGGGGTCCGCCCGGCACCAGGAAGACTTCACCCACCACGACCTCTGGGTCAGCCGCTCGCACCCCGACCGCCCGACCGAGATGCTGTTCGCCAACCTCCCGAAGATCGTCGCCGACTCCGAGTCGGTCGAGCAGACCGACGTCGTCCTCTGGTACACCTCGTCGTCGCACCACGAGCCGCGCGACGAGGACGGCAAGCCCAACGCCACCCGCCGGCTCTGGTTCTACGACGACGGCTGGGAAGGCTCGGCCCTGGTCATGTGGAGCGGGTTCGACCTCAAGCCCAGGAACCTGTTCGACCGGACCCCCTTCTACCCCTACACCCCGCCCGCCCCCGCGCCCCCCGCCGACGCCCAAGGCCGCGTGATCGCCCCCGCGAATTGAGGCCCGACCGGGAAAGGGAAAGGGGTGACGGGCAATATTGATGGGGATAGGGACAGAACCCCCCGGGCTGAACCCGGCCCATTCTTCCTCCCGAGACCCCCTCACCCATCAACCATCCCTCATCAACCATCCCGACCCCGGAACCCGATCGCCACGGAGCCCCCACCATGCGACGAGCGCTGATCGTGACCCTGGCCTGCTCGGCATCGCTGATCGCGGCGGCGGACGCCCCGCCCTTGGTGGTGCCCGACGGCCTGGCGCTCCGGGCTTGGGCGGCGACCGACGCCGTCCTGGCGCGGAGCATCGACCCCCCGACGCGGCAGGGGATGCTCCTGGCCGGGACCAAGGCCGTCCACAAGGCCGCCGGGGTGTCGACGCCGCCCGACCTGGCCCGCCGGGTGTCGAGCCTGGCGTCCCCCGACCAATTCGTCGCCTTGCTCGCCGACGCCTGGCCCTGGCGGATCGTCGCAATCAACATCAAGACGAATGGCTCCGACAGGACGGTCGGGGAGCGGGACCTGGAAGCGGCCCTGATCGACGGCCTGCTCGCTGGCGTCCCCGGCGAGGCCGAGCTGATCGCCGCGCGGGACCTCAAGGTCGCCGAGCAGGTCGCCGGCAACTTGTACGTCGGCGTCCAGATCGCGCTGGGGCCGGATGGGGTCATCGCGCAGGTCCTCGAAGGTGGCCCCGCCGACAAGGCGGGCGCGAAGGATAAAGACCAGATCGAGGCCATCGACGGCGTCGACATCAAGGGTATGCCGCTCAAGGACGTGGTCGACCGGCTCCGGGGCGAGCTGGGGACCGACGTCGTCGTCCGCCTCCGCCGCCCCGACGTGGCCGAGCCCCTGACCCGGACCATGACCCGCGGGATCTTGCCCCGGAAGACCGTGGAAGGGCTCCGCCGCCGCGACGACGGCCACTGGGACGTCGTCTTCGACGGGCCCGACCCGATCGGCTACCTGAAACTCCTGGAAGTCGTCGGCAGCACGCCCCGCGAGCTGCGCGACTGGTCCCGCCAGCTCGAAGCGGCGGGGGCCCGCGCCCTGGTCCTCGACCTCCGCCAGGTTTCGCACTCCGACCTCCATTCCGCCGTCCTCCTGGCCGACGCCCTGCTCGACGGCGGGACGATCGGCCGGGTCCGGTCGGTCGACGGCGAGGAGGTTTTCCGGGCCGAGCCCGACGCCCTGTTTCGCGGCCTCCCGCTGGCCTTGGTGATCGAGGCCACCGCGCCGGGCGAGGTCCGCTGGCTCTGCGCCGGGCTCGAAGACAACAAGCGGGCCGCCGTCATCGGCCTGCTCGACGACCTCCCGGCGGAGGTCCGCTCGGCCGTCGCCCTGCCCGGCGGCGAGTGGTCGGTCCTGATGGCCACCGGCCGCCTGGAACGCGGCGACGGCCGCCCGCTCGGCCCCACCTCGACGACACCGTCCCGGTTCGACCCGACCACGAGGGTAACGACCAGGCCGGCCCCGGCGGCCGGCGACTACCAGCCGCGACCAGCCGCCGTCGAGCTGGAGAACGCCCTGGATCGGTCCCTCCACACGTCCAACAGCCTCAAGCTCAACCCAGCCTTGCCCAAGGCCTCCGACCCGATCGCCCAGGCCCGCGCCACGCTCACCCAGGCCCTCCACGCCGCCAAACCCTGACCGACCGAATCCGAGGAAAGGACCCGGCCCATGCCGTCGAGGACATCGAAGGTCGCCCCCGCGCTTCTGGCCTTGCTGGCGGCGCTGGCCGGCCCCGCCCGGGGCGACGACGGGCCCCCCCTGGCGACCCGGTGGCGGGAGCCGGTCGCGCTCGCCCTGTCGAGCGACGGGGCCCGGATGTTCGCGGCCAACGCCCGGAGCGGGAGCCTGTCGGTGGTGGACCTCGCCGGCGGGAAGGTGGTGGCCGAGGTCGCCGTCGGCCGGGGGCTGGCCGACCTGGCGAGCCTGCCCGACGGCCGCCTCGTGGCCGTCGACCGCGCGGGCGACACCCTGGTCGTGGTCGCCCCCCGGGGCGAAGCGGTCGCCGTTGGCCCCCGGGTCGCCGTGGCCCCCGACCCCGCGACCGTGGCGGTCGCCCCCGACGGCCGGTCCTGCGTCGTGGCCTCGACCCGGTCGCGTCGGCTCACGGTGGTGGCCCTGCCGGCCTTGACGGTGGAACGGACGGTCGCCTTGCCATTCGCCCCCCGGTGCCTGGCCTGGGTCGGCCCGAAGTCGCCCCGGCTGGTCGTCGCCGACGCCTTCGGCGGCAAGCTGGCCGTGGTCGACCCGGCGGCGGGCGTGGTGGCGTCGGTCCGGTCGCTCCCCGGGCACAACATCCGGGGGCTGGCCACGGCGCCCGACGGCCGGTCGCTTCTGGTCGCCCACCAGACCTTGAACCGGCTGGCGCGATCGAGCTTCGAGGACATCCATTGGGGCTCGTTGATAGGCAACCACCTCCGGACCCTCCGGGTCGACGCCGTGCTCGCCCCCGACCCCGACGCCGACCCGTTGCAAGGCGGCCACGTCGTCGACCTCGGCGAGGTCGGCCACGCCGCGGCCGACCCCGGCGTCCTCGGCTTCGACGGCCGGGGGCGGGTGACGGTCGCCCTCCCGGGCGTCGGCGAGGTCGGCTTCGGCCCCGCCTACGGATGGCCGGTGCGGCGAGCCCGCGTCGGCGGCCGGCCGACGGCCGTCCTGACGAGCCCCGACGGCAAGAAGGCTTACGTCGCCGACGCGGCCGAGGACGCCATCACCGTCGTCGACGTCGAAGGCGTCAAGGCCCTGGCCTCGATCCCCCTCGGCCCCCGGCCCGAGCCCGGCCCCGCCGAGCGCGGCGAGCGGCTGTTCTTCGACGCCCGCCTCTCCCACGACGGCTGGATGAGTTGCCAGAGTTGCCACACCGACGGCCAGTCCAACGGCCTCGTCGCCGACACCCTGGGCGACGGGGCCTACGGGGCCCCCAAGCGGACCCCGTCGCTCCTGGGGGTCGGCTCGACCGGCCCGTACACCTGGCTCGGCGGCGTCGACCGCCTCGAAGACCAGGTCCGCAAGTCCATCGAGACCACCATGCGCGGCCGGAGCCCGACCGACGGCCAAGTCGCCGACTTCGCCGCCTACCTCCGTTCCCTCCCCCCGCCCGAGCCCGAAAAAACCGCCGGCCAGGAGGAAGCCGTCGCCCGGGGCCGCGCGCTGTTCGTCGCCCGGAAGTGCGCCGAGTGCCACGCCCCGCCCGACTACACCACGCCGGAGACCTACGACGTCGCCCTGCTCGACGAGGCCGGCCGGCGCCGGTTCAACCCGCCGTCGCTCCGAGGGGTGGCCGGCCGGGCGCCGTTGCTCCACGACGGCCGCGCCGCGACCCTCGAAGACGTCTTCCGAGTCCACCGCCACCCCCGCGACGCCCGCTGGACGCCCGAGGAAGCCGCCGACCTGTCGGCGTTCCTGGGGACCCTCTGATTGGAGCCGACCGATGCCCCCGCCCGCCGATCGCCGGATCGACCGCCCCACCACCGCCGCCCGGTGGGTTGCGACTGTCGTCCTCATCGTGGCCCCGATGCTCCCGGTCCAAGCGGCTGACCACCCGCCAACGCCCGAGACCACGCCGATCGACGTCCGGGGCAAGGCCGTCGACGCCGCCGGCAAGCCGGTGGCCGGGGCCACGATCCGCCTGATCTCGACCAACGGGATCGACGCCGACCTCGCCACGACCACCACCGACGAATCCGGGACTTACGCCTTCCTCAAGGCCCCGCTGCCGGTCCGCCGCCACCAGAATGACGACCCCCTCTCGGGCACCTTCCAGGTCTACGGCACGGCTCCGGCGCTGGGCTTTGCCTGGCACGGGATGCGCTTCTATATGCCCGAGCCGAGGCCCGCCAACCGTGCGGTCCAGGGCGGGGACTTCTCCCGGTTCCGTGACGAATCGCTGACGATGGACCTGACCTTCCCGCCCGCGACAACCCTCGGGGGCCGGGTCGTAGACGGGTCGGGACGGCCGGTCGCCGGGGCCAAGATCCGGCTCGTCGACTGCGACTACCTCGACACCGCGGGCAAGGAGCAGCACCACAACTTCCGCGAGTTCTGGGGGCTCTCCCAACTTCCCGCCGCCCTCAACTCGGCGATCACCGACGCCGACGGCCGGTTCCGAATCGCCGGTCTGCCCAAGGAGGCCGGCTTTCGGATCTTCATCGACCACCCCGACTATGCCAACCAGTCCCTTTACGCGGCCACGACCGCCCGTCGGGAGGACCAGTATTCCTACCCAGGGGATCAACTCATCACCGGCGTGCCCCGCCCGGCCGTCCGGACCGGCGACCTCGACCTGACCTTGATCTCAACCCGCCGGGTGATCGTCCGCGCCCTGCTCGGCGACTCGGGCCGGCCGGCCTCGAACATCCGGGTTTCCGCGGGGGGCTACGGCGACGGCCCCTCCGCCTCCGGCACGACGGACATCGCCGGCCAGGTCACGCTCAAACTCCCGCCCGGCACTTACCCGCTCATGGCCGACCCCTCCCGCGGCTACCTGCATTACATCCGCTCGAAGGCCGAACTGGCCGTGGCCCCCGAGCCCGCCGAGCAGACCTTCGACCTTCGGATCGAGCCCGGATGCGTCGTGATCCTGGAGGCTGTCGACGCCGACACCAGCAAGGGCATCCCCGCGGCCATCTTCATGGTCGACGTGCCCAACCGGCCCAATGCCCGGACCACGGTCCAGAGCGACGCCTCGCGGGTCGACCACCCCCGGAGCGGCGCCGATGGTCGGCTCCGCGTCGTCACCTACCCGGGGCAGCGGACCTACTCGTTCAGCCACGTCCAGGGCGACCTGACCTATCAAGCGATCGGCCGCGAGAAGGTCGCGATCCTCCCGCCCGGCGGCGAGGTCACGGTCCGCTTCGAACTCCGCAAGGCTCGCTGACCGATCGGCCTGGCTTCAGTTGAACAGGAAGTGGCAGATGTCGCCGTCTTGCATGACGTAGGCCTTGCCCTCGACGCGGAGCTTGCCGTTGGCCCGGATGTCCTTCTCGGTCTTGAAAGTTTCCAGGTCGGGCAGGGTGTAAACCTCGGCGCGGATGAAACCCTTCTCGAAGTCGGTATGGATCACCCCGGCGGCCTGGGGGGCGGTGGCCCCGATGGGGATGGTCCAGGCGCGGACCTCGGTCTCGCCGGCCGTGAAGTAGCTCTGGAGGCCGAGCACGCGGTACGCCTCGCGGGCCAGGACGGTCAAGGCTGGCTCGGCCAGGCCGGAGGAGGACAGCATCTCGGCGCGGTCGGATTCGTCCAGCTCGGCGATCTCCGCTTCCAGCTTGGCGCAGACCGGAACCACCGCCGCCCCCACCCTGGCGGCGAACTCGCGGACCTTCCCCACCAGCGGCCCTTGCCCTTCGAGGTCGGACTCGTCGACGTTGGCGACGTAGAGGACCGGCTTGGCCGTCATCAGGCCGAAGCTGCCGATGGCCTTGGCCTCGACCTCGTCGAGGGCGAGCTTGCGGAGCGGCTGGTCGGTGGCCAGGTGGTCGAGGCACTTCCGGAGGACGTCGGCGCGGAGCTTGGCCTCCTTGTCCCCCCCCTTGGCGGTCCGCTCGGCCTTGGGCAGGGCGGTGTCCAGCGTCTGAATGTCGGCGAGCATCAGCTCGATCTCGATGGTCTCGATGTCCGAGACCGGGTCGACCGTCCCGGCGACGTGGACGACGTCGGGGTCCTCGAAGCAGCGGACGACCTGCAAGATCGCGTCGACCTCGCGGATGTGGCTCAAGAACTTGTTCCCTAAACCCTGGCCCTCGCTGGCCCCCTTGACGATCCCGGCGATGTCGACGAGCCGGAGCGCCGCGGGCACGAGCTTCTTGGGGACGATATATTTGCTGATCCGCCCGAGCCGGTCGTCGGGGACGCTGACGACCCCCTCGTTGGGCTCGATCGTGCAGAACGGATAGTTCGCGCTCTGGGCCTGCTTGGAACTGGTGAGGGCGTTGAACAGGGTGCTCTTGCCCACGTTGGGCAGACCGACGATGCCGGCTCTCATGGTGCCGCGGCGACCTCACCGGGGGAACGGGGCGGGGAAAACGACCTCGGGGCTCTCGCCGTCCCATCCTACCCGCCCAAGCCCACGATTGCGACGCCGCGCCTCGTCGGGTCCGCCGTCGGAGGGTTGCGCCTGGCCATTCAAAAAGGGAAGACCATCCCCAGGTTGAACTTCCCCGCCGTGGTGTCGGAGGCCAACTTTTTCTCGTGGAAATCCCGGAATCCGCACTTGCGATAGAATCGCAGGGCCGCCCCATTCCGCTCATCGACGTAGAGGGTGACGACGGGCTCGATCCCCGTCGCGTGCCACCGCCTTGCCTCCCCGATCAGGTCGTCCATGATCTGACGGGCGTGACGGACTTGGTCATCCCCCGCCGGCTGACCCCGGAATTCCCGGGCGACTCTGAAAAAGGGGATGTGAAACACCTTCAATTTTGGGCTATCGATCCCGGGCCACTCCCACTTCGCCGTGCCCAACGACCCGTACCCGACCAGCCGTCCGTCTGGCAGATAGTAGAGCCAAACCTTCGTCTTGTATCGGACGATCGCGAGCAGGGCACCGTCGGGTTTCTTGATCCAATCCGAGACCTCGGCGCACCACGGCCCTTCGACGTCGCCGCAATCAAACGCGGCGACGTCGGGCAAGAGGGACCGATCGAAGTCTTTCCTGGTCAACTGGCTCATCGACCATCTCGGGGGGTGCCGATGGTCTGACCGTCATTCAATCGCGAGGTATCGAATCGCCGACGATCCGCCGGAAGGCTTCGGCTTCGCCCTCGCTCAAGCGAACTCCCCGCATTCCGTGACTGCGTTCGCGGTCGGCGATCCGCTCGATCCGAGAGATATAATCCTTGGCGGCTTGGATCTGATCGCGGAATTCTCCCGCTCCACTGACTGGAACCTCGTTGATCAATTACGAAAGCCCCGGAAGGGCCTTGGTGCTGTTCTCTAACCAATGACGGAACATGAAGAGGATCTTTCTCTCGTCCTTCTCGGAGAAATTGAGAGTTCCCTCTTCAACGGCCCGTTCCCAAGAATGGGCGTGGGACTTGATGAACGAGTAGGCGGCCGATTGGTCGGAGATCCATTCCTGGAAGCGATCCCGGTAGTCGTAAAGCTCCATCGCCTCCCGGTGGGGAGCCATCCAGGACTCCCGGTCGCGGGCGATAACCTCCGTTACCGCGTCAATGAAAAAGCTGCGGGCCATGACGATGTACCTCCTGACCGTACCTGGCGGTCGCCGGGAACTTGCCGGGGGAACCCTCGTCGGTCCTCGGCGTCGTCCTTGACGCAGGTGGCAGGATACCGTCGGGGATGGTACGGTCAAGACTTCCTGGGGTTTAATCCTCTATCTGCCACGATACGCATTTGCGAATCGCCGTACAACTCTTGAAGAGAAAAACCATCGGCGTCAATTTGATAAGCTTCGGCGAGTGAACGGGTTGAAGCAAATTGGTCGTCGTGGGTTTTTTCGCGTGACGGCGTGAAGTTTTTTCGCTGCTGGTCGCCCAACGACTCAAATCGACGATATGGCCCAGCTCGCCAGGCGGTATCGCGTCCCTCACCCCCGGCCCCTCTCCCGAAGGGAGAGGGGAGGAATGCTTGCGCGTCCAGGATCAGGGCTTCTTGCGGCCGGTGATTCCGGCCTTGAGGTAGTCGCGGTAGAGGCGGGAGATGAACTCGATTCCGATGCCTTTGGGGCAGGCGGCCTCGCATTCGGCGTGGTTGGAGCAGGCGCCGAAGCCTTCGAAGTCCATCTGGTCGACCATCGCGGTGGCGCGGCGGGCGGCCTCGGGTTGACCTTGGGGGAGGAGGTTGAGGTGGGCGGCCTTGGCGCCGACGTAGAGCATGGCCGAGGCGTTGGGGCAGGCGGCGACGCAGGCGCCGCAGCCGATGCAGGCGGCGGCGTCCATCGACAGGTCGGCGTCGTCCTTGGCGATCGGGATGGCGTTGCCGTCGGGGGCGTTGCCGGTCCGGACCGACACGAAGCCGCCGGCGGCGATGATCCGGTCGAGCGAGCCGCGGTCGACCATCAGGTCCTTGACCACGGGGAAGGCGTGGGCCCGCCAGGGCTCGATGGTCAGCTCGTCGCCGTCGACGAAGCTCCGCATGTGGAGCTGGCACGAGGTCGTCTGCTGCTTGGGGCCGTGCGCCGCGCCGTTGACGACGACGCCGCACTGGCCGCAGATCCCCTCTCGGCAGTCGTGGTCGAAGGCGATCGGGTCTTCGCCCCGGCCGATCAGGCCCTCATTGACGACGTCGAGCATCTCCAGGAACGACATGTCCGGGCTGATGTCGGTCGCCGGGTAGGTCACGAACTGGCCGGCGGCCTGGCGGTTCTTCTGGCGCCAGACCTTGAGGGTCAAGTTCATCGTCCGCTCGCCGCCGTCGACGGCCCGGGGGGACGCGGGGCTGGTCAGGGTGGTGGTCGCCATCACTTGTAACTCCGGGTCTGGAGCGGAATAGCTTCGAATACGAGCGGCTCGACGTGGCGGTTCGGTCGATTGCCGTCGCCGGTGTATTCCCAGGCGGCGACGTGGCAATAGTCGTCGTCGTTGCGCTCGGCCTCGCCTTCGGCCGTCTGGAACTCCTCGCGGAAGTGGGCCCCGCACGACTCGCGGCGCTCCAGGGCGTCGCGGCAGAGCAGCTCGCCCAGCTCCAGGAAGTCGGCCACCCGGCCGGCCTTTTCCAGGGTCTGGTTGACCTCGCCGTTCTCACCGAGGACGCACACGTCTTCCCAAAACTCCTGGCGGAGCGCGGGGATCTTCTGGAGCGCGACGTCGAGCCCTTCCTCGTTCCGGGCCATCCCGCAGTAGTCCCAGAGGATCTTGCCCAGTTCCCGGTGGAACGTGTCGACCGTCCGCCGCCCGCGGATGTTCAAGAACTTGCGGAGCCGGGCGTCGACGGCGGCCTCGGCCTCGCGGAAGGCCGGGTGGTCGGTCGTGACCTTGGCCGGCTTGTTCGAGGCCAGGTAGTTGCCCAGGGTGTAGGGGACGATGAAGTAGCCGTCGGCCAGCCCTTGCATCAGGGCGCTGGCCCCCAGGCGGTTGGCCCCGTGGTCGGAGAAGTTGGCCTCGCCGCAGACGAACAGGCCGGGGATGGTGCTCATCAGGTTGTAGTCGACCCAGAGCCCGCCCATCGCATAGTGGATGGCCGGGTAGATCCGCATCGGGACCTGGTAAGGGTTCTCGTCGGTGATCCGCTCGTACATCTCGAAGAGGTTGCCGTACCGCTCCTTGATGAGCGGGGCGCCGAGGCGGCGGATCGCGTCGGAGAAGTCGAGGTAGACCCCCAGGCCGGTCCGGCCGACGCCGCGGCCCTCGTCGCAAACCTCCTTGGCGGCTCGGGACGAGATGTCGCGGGGGGACAGGTTCCCGTAGCTCGGGTACTTCCGCTCCAGGTAGTAGTCGCGGTCGTCCTCGGGGATCTGGTCGGGCGGGCGGTGGTCCCCCTTGGCCCTGGGGACCCAGATCCGGCCGTCGTTGCGGAGCGACTCGGACATCAGGGTCAGCTTGCTCTGGTGCTCGCCGGTGACGGGGATGCAGGTCGGGTGGATCTGGGTATAGCACGGGTTGCCGAACGCCGCGCCCTTCTTGTAGGCCCGCCAGATGGCCGAGGCGTTGCACCCCTTGGCGTAGGTGGCCAGGTAGAACGCCGTCCCGTAGCCGCCGGTGGCCAGGATCACCGCGTCGGCGGCGAACGACTCGACCTTGCCGGTCTCCAGGTCGCGGGCCACGATCCCCTTGGCCACGCCGTCGATGACGACGAGTTCGAGCATCTCGTGCCGGCTGAACATCTTGACCTGGTCGAGCCCGACCTGTCGCTCCAGGGCCTGGTAGGCCCCCAGGAGCAGTTGCTGGCCGGTCTGGCCCCGGGCGTAGAAGGTCCTCGACACCTGGGCCCCGCCGAACGAGCGGTTGGCCAGGGTCCCGCCGTACTCGCGGGCGAACGGGACCCCCTGCGAGACGCACTGGTCGATGATGTCGACCGACACTTCCGCCAGGCGGTGGACGTTGGCCTCACGCGACCGGAAGTCGCCGCCCTTGATCGTGTCGAGGAACAGCCGCTCGACGCTGTCGCCGTCGTTCTGGTAGTTCTTGGCCGCGTTGATCCCGCCCTGCGCGGCGATCGAGTGCGCCCGCCTCGGGCTGTCCTGGTAGCAGAAGCAGGCGACCTTGTACCCCAGCTCGGCCAGGGTCGCCGCCGCCGACGACCCCGCCAGCCCCGAGCCGACGACGATCACGGAATACTTCCGCTTGTTCGCCGGGTTCACCAACTTCATGTGCAGCTTGTGGTCCGACCACTTCCGGTCGATCGGGCCGGGCGGGACGTTCGCGTTCAGTTCCACGGCTGCCCTTCCGGGGGGAAAAAGTTGAACCGCCAAGGCGCCAAGGGCGCCGAGGCGGGGAGAGAGGAAGACAGAGAGATCAAAACAAAAGAACTCTTGGAAATTTCTATTTACTTCTTTCCTCCCTCTTCTTCTCTCTTACCTTGGCGTCTTGGCGTCTTGGCGTCTTGGCGTCTTGGCGTCTTGGCGTCTTGGCGTCTTGGCGTCTTGGCGGTTGGTCGTCCCCTCTTGCTTCACCACGCCCAGGACCGCCGCCACCGGCACGGCGATGAACCCCAACACGACCAGCGCCGTGAACACCGTGGCGAACCGCCGGGCCGGCGAACCGTATCGCCCCTGGTCGGCGCCGAGGGTCTGGAACATGCTCCAGACGCCGTGCCAGAGGTGGAAGCCGAGCATCACCATCGCCAGGATGTAGGTCACCGCCACGGCCGGGATCTTCAGGCCGCCCACCAGGTTGTTGTAGACCGACCCCTCGTGATAGTCCGGGTGGACCGAGCCGGTGGTCAGGTGGAGGATGTGGTAGACGATGAAGGCTAGGAGGAGCGGCCCCGTCACCCGCATCGACCGCGAGGCCCAGGTCGACTCGCGGTGCTTGACCCCGCCACCATATCCGACCGGCCGGGCCCGGTTGTTCTTCCGGCGGAGGGCCAGGAACGCCCAGATGTGCAACCCCGTCCCCCCGAGCAGGACGGCCCGGGCCGACCAGAGCACGGCGGGCTCCTTGTGCAAGAGCCGTCCGTAGGCGTCGAGCGACTCCGCCCCCTGGAACACCTGCAAGTTGCCCGCCATGTGGACCAGGACGAACCCCGAGAGCATCACGCCCGTCGCGGCCATGATCAGCTTCAAACCGGCCGACGACACCCAGAACCGCGCCAGGCGGGACCGGGGCTTCGCCATCGCTCCGGGCTTGGTGACAACCGCGCTCATGGGCGTCCCTCGGGGAGTTCGGGATTTGGGAGGAAAGGAGAAGCCCGACCGGATCAGTTTAGAGGGCGGGGTCCGATAGGTCCAATTCTTTGTTATGATCGTTACGATAGCGCCCGCCAATGAATTCGAGGAGTCTTCGAGCGTGGAGTTGCGTCATCTCCGCTGCTTCGTCGCCGCGGCCGATTCGCTCCATTTCACGAGGGCGGCCGAGGCCCTGGGCGTGTCGCAGCCGACGCTGTCGCTCCAGATTCGCGAGTTGGAGCGCGAGCTGGGGGCGTCGCTGTTCGACCGGGTCGGGCGGACGGTCCGGTTGACCGAGGCCGGCCGGGTCTTCCGAGGGCACGCCGTCCGGGCGCTCCGCGAGGTCGAGTCGGGCCGGGGGGCGGTGGCCGACTTGCTGGGGGTCCGGCGGGGGACGTTGCGGGTCGGCGTGACCCACTCGTTCAGCACGGCGTTGATCCCCCGCGCCGTGGCCCGGTTCCGCCGCGACCATCCCGGCGTGGGCGTGACGATCGAGAAGACCAGCGGCCGGGCCATCGAGCTGGCCCTGACGGCGGGGGCCCTCGACCTCGGGATCGCCTTCGCCCCGCCCGAGGCCCCCGAAGTCGTGGCCGAATCCCTGTTCGAGGAAGAAGTCGTCCTCGTCGTCGCCACCGACCACCCGCTCGCCGGCCGGGGCCAGGTTCCCCTGGCCAGGCTCGACGGCCTGCCCCTGGTCCTCATCAGCCGCGAGTTCGCCACCCGCCGCCTCTTCGACGAGATCCTCCGCGAGGCCCAGGTCCGCCCCGAGATCGCCGTCGAGATGAACGACATCGACTCGTTGCTGGAGATCGTCCGCCTCGGGACCGGAGCGACGGTCCTTTCCCGCCGCGCCGTGACCAATCCCCGGGGCCTCGCCCTCGTCCGGATCACCGAGCCCACGATGGCCCGGACCGCCGCCCTCCTCTGGCCCCGCGCCGGCTACCGATCGGCCGCCGCGCTCGCCTTTGGTCTAGTGATTCGCGAGGTGTCGGGGGCGGATTGATCGGGGAATAGGCCGTGAATCATTTTCCCCGACTCTCGCTATTCTGTCCGCCTTCATCGTCTTTCCACTCGACCCGATCCCAAGGAATGCGGCCACCGATCGCCCTGACGTAGTTCAGGATCGTGGTGATGGTCGGATTGGCGAACGGCCTGGTTTCCAGGCGGGAAACCGCCGGGTGATCAACCCCCATGCGAGCCGCGACGTCGGCGAGCGTGAGATTCTTCCTGATCCGCTCCGCCCTGGCCTTGGCCATGAAGGAACCGAACGCAAGGTAGTCGTCCGGCTCGATCGTGGTGCCGGCGGCAACCGTCCCGGTCGCCCGCCGTTCCTCCGCCAACGCCTCCCGGTCCCGCTCCTCCGCCTGTCTGACCTCGGGCGTGTGCCATTTCGCGGTGATCCGCTCCGCCTTGGCCCGCTGCTCGGGCGTCAGGTCATCCAGGGATTTTCGCCCGCGATGGCTCGCCATGATTCAATCCTCCGCCGGGAAGGCCGTGACGGGTCGGACGACGACAAAATCATCGTCCTCGCCAATTTCAAAGACCACGATGATCTCTTCGCCGTCGCTGGTGGTCCCGTGGACCATCGGGCGTTTCGTGTCGTCGGTCAAGCCAACCGGACCCCAATGGCCCCGGATGATGTCCTCGATCTCGTCCAGATCGTAACCGGCCGACTCGATGTGCCGTGTATTCCCGGAGTCGAAGTCCTCGTCATCCCAATCGAAGTGATCGACGTGCATGGCAAGCCCTTGACGACCACTCCCGATCGCGGTTGTGTATTATATTACACAGACAAAAGGGTGGGGTCAAGAGGCAGTAGTCATCCTGCCCGATCGCGGAAGCCCCGAGAAACGACGCCAGCCCGGAAACCTTGCGAGGGCTCCGGGCCGGCGGCTCGGCTTTCTCGGATCGGCTCGGATCAATACTCGCGGTCGACCACGATGCCGGGCTGGGGCCAGGGGTAGTGGCCGGTCGAGGGGTCGACCTTCAGCGGGGCGGGGCCGTCGAGGACGAGCTTGTCGATCTCGGGGGCGAATTCGTGGGGGCAGTTGAGCATGTCGTCGAAGGTGACGACCTGGCCGGTGTGGGCGGCCATCCGGCCCATCGAGGTGACGAGCGAGGCCTCGGCGCCGCGCTTGACCTCGTTGTAGGGCTTGTCGTCGCGGATCGCGGCGACCAGGTGGTCCCATTCGAGCTGGTAGGGGTTGGGCTCGGGCTGGGGGGCGGCCCAGACGACCTCGGACTTGGTCATCTTCTGGCCCTTGAAGATCCGGGACTTCGCCGGGGTGTGCGAGTTCGACGAGATGACCGCCGAGCCCTTGGTCCCGTGGACGTAGCTGGCGAACTCCTGCTTGCAGCCGGGGATGACCCGGCCTTCCAGGAGCATCCGGGCGCCGTCGTCGAAGGCGTACTCGACCGAGTAGGTGTCGAAGTTCTGGTCGATGTAGTTCTCGCGGTAGGTCCGGGCGCCGGTGCCGGTGGCCTTGGTGGGCCACTCGTCCTTCATCCAGCAACATTCGTCGATGTTGTGGATCAGGAAGTCGCTGTAGCAGCCGCCCGAGGCCCAGAGGAAGCCGTGGAACCGCTTGATCTGGTACATCAGCTCGCTGATCCCCTCGGGCCGGGGTTCGACCAGCGCCGAGCCGACCGGGGCGGTCTGGCGGTAGGCGCGGAGCAGGACGATGTCGCCGATCTGGCCGTCCTGGATGCGCCGGAACAGCTCGCCCCGGGCGTCGCAGTGGCGGCACATCAAGCCGACGCCGACCTTGAGGTTCTTCTTGGCCGCCGCCTCGCCGAGGGCGAGCATCTTCCGGGTGCTCGGGCCGTCGACGGTGACGGGCTTCTCCATGAAGACGTTCAGGCCCTTCTCGATCGCGTAGCCGAACTGGACCCATCGGAAGCCCGGCGGGGTGGCCATGATGGCGATGTCGCCGGGCCGGAGGCAGTCCATCGCCCGCTTGTAGGCGTCGAAGCCGACGAACTTGCGGTCGTCGGACACGTCGACCTTGCCGGCGTGCTCCTTGGTGATGGCGTCGAACGAGCCTTCGAGGCGGTCCTTGAAGACGTCGGCCATCGCCACGAGCTTGAGCGGGCCCCCCTTGGCGGCCAGGGCGTCGGCCGCGGCGCCGGTCCCCCGGCCGCCGCAGCCGATCAGGGCCACGCGGATGGTGTTGTCCTCGCCGGCGTGGACGTTGGGGACGGCGACCCCGGCCAGCGCCGAAACCGCGGCCACCTGGCCGGTCGTCTTCAAGAATTCGCGCCGCGAGGCGCCGGACTTCGGCTCGGTCATGAGTCGATCCCTCAGAAGGGGAGGTCGGAATGTGTCGACGGTCGAGGAAGGTCGGGGAGGGTCCGGCCGCCCGGCTGATTTCAGGATAAACCGCCGGCCCGGCCCTCGCCAAGGGGGTATCCGGATCTTCTGGAAGGAACGCCCAAGATCGAATCAAGCACCCCAACCCGGAAATCGGCGAAAGCGGACGGGCCATCCGGCCGGCCGGGAGCCGGATCGGATCGCGAGCCGGCCCCGGGCCGCCCGGAATCCGGGGGTCGGGGCGAAAAAGTGTATGAAACCGGGGTCGACCCGGTAATAAGCAGGTGGGGGACAGGCACGGGCGACCGGAGGGGCGGCGTGGTGAACAAAGGCGGCGGCGTCGATGACGCGGTCCGCGACTTCCGGGCCCTCTTCGAGGCCGGGGCGGTCGGCGGGCTGTCGGACGGGCAACTCCTGGACCGGTTCCTCGACCGGCGCGAGGGGCCCGCCTTCGAGGCCCTGGTGAGGCGCCACGGCCCGATGGTCTGGGGCGTTTGCCGGCGCGTCCTCCGCGATCACCACGACGCCGAAGATGCCTTCCAGGCCACGTTCTTGGTCCTCGCGCGCCGGGCGGCCTCGGTGTCGCCCCGGGAGCAGGTCGGCCCTTGGCTTCACGGCGTGGCCTCCCAGACGGCCCTCAAGGCCCGGGCGGACCGGGCGAAGCGGCGGGCTCGGGAACTCCGGGCGCCGGACGTCCCGGAGCCCGGGGCGATCGGGGCGGACCCTGGCGACGACCTCCGGCTCCGGCTCGACCGCGAGCTGGGCCGCCTGCCCGAGAAGTACCGAATCCCCATCGTCCTCTGCGAGCTGGAAGGGAAGACCCACCGCGAGGCCGCCGACCGGCTGGGCTGGCCGATCGGGACGGTCTCGGGGCGGTTGTCGAGGGGCCGGGCGCTCCTGGCGAGGCGGCTGTCTCGCCCCGGCTCGGCGGCCCCGGGCGGCTCGCTGGCGGCCCTCCTGGCCGTCGAAGCCGCGTCGGCCAGGCCGCCGGCCGCGCCGGCCGCGTCCACGGTCGAGGCCGCCCGCGCGATCGCGGCGGGGCGAGCGGTCCCGGCGGGGGTGGTCTCCGCCGAGGTCGTCGCCCTTACAAGAAAGGTGTTGCGGACCATGTTGCTGTCCAGGATCGGGTTCATGACGGCGGTGATCTCGGCGGGCCTCGCCCTTGCCGCCGGGGCCACCGGCCTCGCCTATCGGGAGCAGGCCGCCGGAGGCCCCCGGCGCGAGGCGGCCCCGGCGCCGATCGCCCCGGCGCCCGGCCAGGCGGTCGACCCGCTGGCCTCGTATCCCTTCAAGGTCGACCCCAACGACGTCCGCGAGTTCCCCGAGCTGACGGTCGATCGCGGCGACTTCCACTTCCAGGCCGGGCCGGTCTCGGTCGTCCCGATCTCCTCCGAGCGGGGGATCACCGGGGTCATGGTGATCGGCAAGGGGACATTCCGCTACACGCCGGAGAAAGACAAGGTGATCGAGGGCCGGGCCCACGCGGCCATGCTCCGGTTCAACCCCGAGGAACAAGCGGCGATCTTCCCCCTGGCCAGGGGGAAGAAGGTCAGCGACCGGGGCGCCGCGGAGATGAGCCGGCACCTGCTCCAGGTGGTCATCCGGCACTGCTATCAAAGCTCGAAGGACGGCGGGCGGAGGCAGGAAGTCTTGATCCCCCCCAAAGGGGCGTTCGCGGCGGTCCTCTACTCCCAGGACCACGGCGACTTGCTGATCTCCGGCGACGGGCGGACCGCCACCGCCTTCAGCTTCACCGATCGGAAGATCCTTTACGAGAAGAAATAACCCGGACGCCGCGGACCTCCCATCCTCGGGGAATCGGCGGCGGTCAGTTCCAGGGGAGGCGCGACCGGGTCGCCCAGTAGGTTTCGGGCGGCTCGGCCAACGCGCGCATGGCCCACTCGGCCGGCTCGTCCCGGGGGACGGCCTCCGCCCCGAGGTTCGAGCGGAGTTGTTCCACGGTCGCCGCGCCGCTCAGGACGACGTCGGCCCACGGCATGGCCAACGCGACGGCCATCGCCAGGGCGTCCGGCTGGACCTTCAGACGCTCGGCTTCCTCCGCCAGAAGCACGATCCCGGCGAAAAGGCCCTCCCGGACGCTCCGGCCCGCCAGCCGGCCGTTGGCCAGGGCTTCCTTGACGATCACGCCGAGCCCGGCGGCGTGGGCGCGGGCGAGGGCGGGGCCGGCGGAGGGTTCGAGGAGGTTCCAGGTCGCCTGGACGGCGTCGAACAGCGGGCGGCCGTCGACCTCCACGGCCAGGGCCCGGTCGATCGTCTCCCCCTGGCGGGGGCCGGTGACGGACACGCCGACCCGGCGCCCTTCCTCCCGGAACCGGGCCAGCCGCTCCAGGACCGCCCGGTCGTCCAGGACGCCGCTTTCCAGGGTGGCGGAATGGACCTGATACAGGTCGAGGTGGTCGCCCAGGGTGTCGCGGGTTTCGGCGAGCTGGCGGTCGAGGGTCGCGGGCGAATGGTCCTTGACCTCGTGCCGATCGGCCTCGACGAGCCAGCCGGCGGTGTAGGTGTAGCCCCATTTCGACCCGACCACGGCCGCCCCCGGCTCGATCCCCCGGCGGGCGAGCCAGCTCGCCAGGAACGCCTCGGCCCGGCCGTAGGAGCGGGCGGCGTCGAAGTAGCGGACGCCCGCGGCCCAGGCGGCGTCGAGCACGGCATGGGCCCGGGCCTCCATCGCGTCGACGTCGAGGCCGCCGTCGAGGTCGTCGTCGTGGCCGAGGTTGATGTAGCCCGGCCGCCCGAGGGCCGCCAGCCCGAGGCCGATCCGCGACACGGCCGGGCCCGAGGCCCCGAGGGTCGTCGTCCGCATGGGAGATTTTTCCCGCCGAGGGGCGTTCTTTCGCGAAACCCTGTTTTATAATACCGGATGCCCGCGATGTCGCCGGGCCCCGACCACCGACCAGGGTCGATCGGTTCGTCAACTCGCGGGAGACCCGATTGCAAGGATTTCCGTTTCCAGACGCCGGCAAGATGAGGGGAATCTGGACTCCGGAAATCTGAAATGCTTGGGATCCGCCATCCGTCTCCCGACCGAGCTTGAAGAACCGATCGACCCTGGATCACCGACGAGACGAGACCTTTCCGATGTCCGAGTCGCCCGGCCAGGCCCGATCGAGACGCTTCCGGCCGGACCTGCGCGGGTCGCTGGCGGCGTCCGCCGCCGCCATCGGCGTGCTGATCCTGGTCGGCTGGGCCCTGGACCTGGCCATCCTCAAGAGCGTCGTGCCCGGCCTGATCGCGATGAAGCCCAACGCCGCGCTGGGCTTCGTCCTGGCCGGGTCCGCCATCGCGGCGATCCCTCGGGAGGGGCGGGCCCCCCGGGCCTCGACCGGGCTGGCGGGGGCGGCCACGGCCATCGGCGCGGCGACGCTCCTTGAATATTTCCTGGGGATCGACCTGGGGATCGACCAGGTCCTCTGGCGCGAGCCGCCGGGTTCGGTCGGCTCGCTCGCCCCGGGCCGGATGCACCCGATGACCGCCTTCGACTTCGTCCTGATCGGCGTGGCGACGCTGTGCCTGGCCGGCGATCGGTGGCACCGAGTGGCCCACTCGCTGGCCTTGGTGGCCGCCCTGGTCGCCGGCTCGGCGCTGACGGGCTACCTGTACGGGGTCCGGGTCTTCGTCGGCCTGGCCACCTTGAACCAGATGGCGGTGCCCACGGCGGTGGGGATGCTGGCGATGGCCTCGGCCGTGCTCCTGACCCGGCCGGCCCTGGGCCTGACCGGCGCGATCGTCGGCGACACCGTCGGCGGCCTGATGGCGCGGCGGCTCTTGCCGGTGGCGATCCTGGCGCCGATCATCCTCAACGGCCTGATCCTCCTGGCCGTCCAGGCCGGCCTGTTCGACGACCGGTTCGGCACGGCGGTCCGGGTGATGTTGATCATCGCCATCTTAGGCGGCGTCATCGGCCGGAACGCCGGGGTCCTCCACCGGCTCGACCTCGGCGGTCGGCGGGCCGACCAGGCCCTCCGGGCCCTGGCCGACGCGGTCCCGCAACTGGTTTGGGCCTGCCAGCCCGACGGCCGCCTCGATTACGTCAACCACCGATGGACCGACTACACGGGCCAGTCGCCCGAACAGGCCGTCGACCGGGGCTGGGAGTCGGTCCTCCACCCCGACGACCTCGGCCGCTGCCTCGACCGCTGGTCCCGGTCGGTCCGGACCGGCGAGCCCTACGAGATCGAGTACCGCTTCCGCCGCGACTCCGACGGCTCGTACCGCTGGTTCCTCGGCCGGGGCGAGCCGATGCGCGACAAGGGGGGCCGCGTCGTCCGCTGGTTCGGCGCCTGCACCGACATCCACGACGGCAAGCTCGCCGGCGAGCGCCGCTATCGATCGCTCGTCGAGGCCACCTCGGCGATCGTCTGGAACACCCCGGCCTCGGGCGAGTTCGAGTCCGAGCAGCCCGGCTGGAGCGCCTTCACCGGCCTGGGATTCGCCCAGATCAAGGGGGCCGGCTGGCTCGACGCCATCCACCCCGACGACCGCGACGAGACCGCCCGCGCCTGGTCCGAGGCCGTCGCCGCCCGGTCGCTCTACCAGGTCGAGCACCGGCTCCGCCGCCACGACGGCGAGTACCGTCACATGCTCGTCCGCTCCGTCCCGATCTTCGACCCGGCCGGCGCCGTCCGCGAATGGATCGGCGTCCACTCCGACATCGACGACCGGAAGCGGGCCCACGCCGCGCTGGTCGAGGCCAAGGAGGCCGCCGAGGCCGCCACCCGCGCCAAGGGGGAATTCCTGGCCAACATGAGCCATGAGATCCGGACGCCGATGAACGGCATCCTCGGGATGATCGAGCTGACCCTGCACACCGAACTCTCCCCCCGCCAGCGCGAATACCTCGGCCTGGTGAAGTCGTCGGCCGACGCCCTCCTGACGGTGATCGACGACATCCTCGATTTTTCCAAGATCGAGGCCGGCAAGCTCGGGATCGTCGCGGTCCCCTTCGACCTCCACGACGCCGTGACCGATACCCTCCGGCCCCTGGCCCTCCGCGCCCACGACAAGAACCTGGAACTGGCCTGCCGGGTCGCCCCCGACCTGCCCCGGGTCGTCGTCGGCGACGCCGGCCGGGTCCGCCAGGTCTTGATCAACCTGGTCGGCAACGCGATCAAGTTCACCGGGAGCGGCGAGGTCGTCGTCGCCGTCGAGGCCGGGCCGGCCGAAGGCCCCGACGTCGTCCTCCGCTTCTCCGTGGCCGATACCGGCATCGGCATCCCGGCGGCCAAGAAGGCGATGGTCTTCGCCGCGTTCGAGCAGGTCGACAACTCCCCCACGCGCAAATACGGCGGGACCGGGCTCGGCCTGGCCATCTCGACCCGCCTGGTCGAGCTGATGGGGGGCGTCATCGAGGTCGAGGACAACCCCGGCGGCGGCAGCATCTTCCGGTTCACCGTCCGCGTCCGCCGGCCGAGGCCGACGCCCGACCCCTCGACGCCCGACCCGCTGGTCCTGGATGGGCTCCGGGTCCTGATCGTCGACGACAACCGGACCAACCGCTTGATCCTCGAAGAGGTGATGTCGCAGTGGGGTTGCCGGCCCGTCGCCGTCGCCGGGGCGAGCGAGGCGCTCGCGGCCCTCGGCCTGGCCGCCGCCCACGGCGAGCCGTTCGCCGTGGCCCTGATCGACCGGATGATGCCCGAGATCGATGGCCTGGACCTGGCCGGTCGGGTCCACGCCGACCCCCGCTTCGCCGGCCTGGCGATGCTCCTGCTCAGCTCCGGCGGCCCCGACGAGACTTGCCGCCACGCCGACCTCGGCATCGGCGGCCGGCTCAACAAGCCCGTCCGCCAGTCCGAGCTGCTCGGGGCCCTGCTCGACCTCCTCGCCCCCGACTCCGACCCCGACCCGCCGCCGCCGCCCGAGCCGTCGGCGCCGACCGGCCCCCGGCTCCGCGTGCTCCTGGCCGAGGACCACCCGGTCAACCAGAAGGTCGCGACCCGGATGCTCCAGGATCAGGGGCACGCCGTGACCCTCGTCGTCGACGGCCGGGCCGCCGTCGACGCCGTCGCTTCGACCCCCTTCGACGTCGTCCTGATGGACATCCAGATGCCCGAGATGGACGGCTTCGAGGCCCTCGCCGCGATCCGGGGCCGCGAGGCCCGGCCCGGCCCCCGCCTGCCGATCCTGGCCCTGACCGCCCACGCCATGTCCGGCGACCGCGAGCGCTGCCTCGACGCCGGCTTCGACCACTACCTCAGCAAGCCGATCCACCCGGCCGCCCTCCGCGAGGCGCTCGCCCGGTTCGCGCCCGGCCTCGATCCCGCGCCGGCCGCCGGCCCCGCCCTCGCCTTCGACCGCCGGGCCGCCCTCGACGGGCTCGGCGGCGACGACCAGCTCCTCGACGAGATCCTCGGGCTGTTCCTCGCCGACGCCCCCCGCCTGCTCGCCGAGGCCCGGGGCGCCGTCGCCGCCGCCGACCTCGCCGCCCTGGGCCGCCTGACCCACACCGTCGCCGGGGTCGCCGGCAACTTCGCCGCCCCCGCCCTCGTCGCCGCCGCCCGCCGCCTCGAAGCCCTCGCCAAGGCCGGCGACCTCGCCCACGCCGACGACGCCCTCGCCGCCCTCGACGAAGCTTTCCACCACTTCACCGCCACCGCCACCGCCTGAAATCAAGCCGTCGGCCTGGAAGAAGCGCGACGAGGCCCGATTGACGGTCCGTCCAACCGCCGGGATCGGGCCCCCGACCCATCCTCCAAAAGGCCGGCCGAAGAGCCCCCGCCCAGATCGATGGTGGTGGTCAAATTTATCCGACGACGGAATATGCGGTTTCCCGTTGTGTACCATCCAGGCTCGGGCCCCAGCCGAGGCGGGCCGGCACCGCACCGACGAGGGGAAGAGGCTTATTGATTCGATAGTATTGCCTGAAATCGACGTTGGAAAAATTGTGGTGTCCTCCCCCTCCTGGCCTGATATACGTACTCCAGCCCGGAAGCCGGTCGGACGTCCCTCGCGGACTCCCTCGGCGGGAGGCCGCGTCGCCCCCGCAGGCTCGAGCCGATCGGCGGGATGTGGTGTCGGTCCCGGCGATCATCGCGGGGGCTGGCATCGGGCTCCCCCACCTACATCGAGATCCAATCGCCATGAGAAAACGCCTCGCCTTATCGATCGGGATGCTCGCCCTGGTTTGCTCCGGCACGGTCGAAGCCGGGCCCATCACCTATACCGAGACCGTCACCGGCTCGGGGAGCCTTGATGGGCAGGGCTTCACGAACGCCCTAATCACGATCACGGGGACCGGCGACACGACCAACATCTCCGGTTCCGGCCCCCTGCGCATCAACATCGTCTCGACCACGGTCACGATCGCTGGCGGCAATTCCGACACGTTCCAGGACGTCATCCAGGCAGTCGCCAACAACAACGCCGGTACCAATGGTTCCGTCGCCGGCTTCGGGGATGTGACGAACAAGTTCTTCTTGCTCGGCACGAGCAGTCCCGCCCTCGCCACCTACGACCTGGCAACTCCGATCGGGCCGATTGCCGACAGGGTCATCTACAACCCCGGGCTAACCTTCAAGGTGACGGGCGGGATTTTCCGCATCAACTCCGTCTCGTCGCTATCGACGTTCACCGCGTCGACGTCGGCGGCCGTCCCCGAGCCGGCGAGCCTGGCCATGATGGGGCTGGGGCTGGCCCTGGCGGCGACGGCGGCCCGCTCCCGGGCCCGGAAGAGCCCGAAAAGCCCGGCCTGATCGGCTCCCGCGCGGGATCGGGGATCGATAAGAAGGGGACCTTCTCCTTTATTGGCATCCCAATAAAGGAGAAGGTCCCCGTCATGGCTTCGGGATTTTGTGGCTGGCCCACTTCGAATTCATCCTCGCCTATCTTGTCGTGATGCCCTGCCTTCGCGTACACTTGGTGGCCCATCTCGGGGCCCTTTTTGGATTCACGCCCCTAAAAATTGTCAATATTCAATTATTAAAATGCAACGGTTTTTAAATTGAAAATCACGATCAACTGATTCACCCTTGCCGTCGGGACCTGCCCCTCGACACCAATCGGGCGATGGCCCGCCACCCGATCCCGTGGGAGTGACCCGTGAGTTCAGGCCCCTTGAAGCTTTCCATCGCCATGGCCACCTACAATGGGGGGCGGTTCTTGGCGGAGCAACTCCAGTCGTTCGCCGACCAGATCCAGCCGCCCGACGAGTTGGTCGTTTGCGACGATCAGTCGTCGGACGGGACGCTGGAGATCGTTCGCGAGTTTCAAGGGCGGGTCGGTTTCCCGGTCGTCGCGGCGCGGAACGAGGAGCGGCTCGGGATCTCCATGAACTTCGCGAAGGCCATCGGGCTCTGCACCGGCGACGTCATCTTCTTGTCCGACCAGGACGACGTCTGGGCCAAGGATAAGCTCAAGAGGCACAAGGACGTTTATCGGGAAGACCGGGGCGTTGGGCTGGTGTTCAACAACGCGGTGCTCGTCGACGACGGCTTGAAATCCCTCGGCAGGACCACCTTCGAAGAGCTGGGCATCGACGAACGTCGGTTCCGGGAACTCGGCGGCGATCGGGCCTTCGAGGTCCTGGCCCGGGCTTCGCGGATCAGCGGATGCACGCTCTCGTTCCGTTCGCGGTTGTGGCCGCACGTCCTGCCGATCCCGGAGCCTTTCATCCACGACGAGTGGCTGGCCATCGTGGCCTCGATGATCAGCCACATCCGGCCGATCCCGGAGCCCTTGAATTACTACCGACAGCACGCGACGCAAGCCATCGGACTAGGTGTGATCGAGATCGGGGTTTCGGAGCGGCATATCCCGAAGCGGCGGGAATGGATGGAAACCAAGGCCATCCAGAACACGGTCGCGCTCCATCGATTCAACAAACTTTACAAGTCCGGGATCGACTTGACTTACAAGGAGTACCGGGAGTACCTCCAAGGTTCTCTCGGGCATCTCTGGCGGAGGGTTTCGTTGCCGGAGAGCCTGATCAGACGCCTCCCCTTGTGCTTCGCGGAACTGATCTTCGGGCACTATGGGCGTTATAACGACAGCGCGAAGAACAGCCTATCGCTCGATCTGCGGCCGAAATACTGGAAGTAATCCCCGGGGAAGTGGGCAGGGGACAGTCAAGGATGTCCCCTGCCTGATCTCGACCGCGGGCGACCCGCGATCGACGGGCCGGGCGGCGGATCAAGGGTGCTCGGCCCTGGCGGCGGCGGCCTTGCGGAACCGATCGATGCTGTCGGCGAAGGACTGGAAATAGGGGTGGGATCGGTCCTTGGCGTCGGCTTCGAGGCGCCTGAGGGCTTTTTCCTCGGTCGCGATCGCGCCTTCGAAGTCGCCCGTGCGGTACTGGGCCTCGGCCAGGGTGTCGAGGTGGGCATAGGACTCGCCCTTGCCGATCTCGACGGCCCGGCGGGCGGCCTGGAGGGCCAGGCGGGCGACGCGGGGGTCGGGCGCCTTTTCGAGCTTCGGGGTGATCACGTTCCAGAAATAGTTGTTCAGGGCGAACGGGTTGTCCTTGTGGGCCTCGAACAGCTTGGCCCCGAGCGCCAGGCCGGCGTCGACGTCGCCGCCGTTGCACAGGCAGGCGAACTTGAGCCAGTCGAATTCGGCGGCGATCTCCGGCTCGCCGCTGGTCGCCTCGTCGATGGCGGCGACGGTCGCCTTGTAGTCGCGGGCGTTGTACAGGGGGAACACCCGGGCCCGGACGACCGAGGCCTTGCGCTTCTTGGTCTTCTCCGCGAGCCGCTTGGCGACCAGCGGGGTGGGGTCCCAGGTGCCGGCGACGACCCGGGCCAGGGGGTCGTCCAGGTCCGACGGGTGGCCGATCCAGGCGATCTTGGCGTCGTGGATCAGGAACGCGGCCGGGATGCCGTTCTCCTCGGCCGCGTTCATCCAGGTCTTCGCCATCGTCCCGGCGAACGACTCGGCCTCGCCGGCCGGGGTGTCGAGCGCGACGCTGTAATCCATCTTGGCGCCCATCTCCTCGACGAACGGCTTGACCCGCTTGACGTCCCGCTCCCAGACGTCGACGCCCACGAACCGGACGCCCCGGTCCCGGTACTCGCGGGCCAGCTCGGTCAGGTGCGGGATGGTCGCGCGGCACGGGCCGCACCAGGTCGCCCAGAACTCGACGACGTAGGTCTTGCCGGGCTCGAACCGCGCGACCTCGGCTCCCTTGATCCACCCCGAAACGACCATCGGCGGCGCGGGGTCGCCGATGTTGAGGATCTCGCCCCCGCTCGCGACCGGCGGGGCCAGGCAAGCGAACAGCGCGGCGAACACGATCGGCCCGGGACGCATGGCAAAGTCCTCGATGGGTGCGGCGGCTGCGACCCCCGGACGGCCCGAGGGCTCCTCGATCTGACAGATGTCGGACCAAGGCCGTCACTGTAGCGAGGGCGGCTCCCCTTGACAAGAGGTCGGGTCCCGCCGGGTTCAATCCCCGGTCGCGGCGGCCGGCTCGCCCTTGGGCCGTGTGGCGATGGCCTGGCGGATGATGGCGAGGACTCCGGCGCGCTCGGCGCCTTCGATGGGCAGGCGGGGGGCGCGGACGGTCTCGGTCCCGTGGCCGGTCTCGGCGGCGGCGAGCTTGATGTACTGGACGAGCTTGGGGTGGGTGTCGAGGTGGAGGAGCGGGGTGTACCATCGGTAGACCTCGCGGGCCTCGGCGAACCGGCCGGCGGTGGCGAGGTCCCAGAGGAGCCGGTTCTCGCGGGGGAAGGCGTTGACCAGGCCGGACACCCAGCCGGTCGCCCCCAGGATCACGCTTTCGAGGACGAGGTCGTCGACGCCGCAGAACAACAGGTAGCGGTCGCCCACGGCGTTCTTGAGGTCGGTGATCCGCCGGGGGTCCTCGGACGACTCCTTGATCGCGACGAGGTTCGGCTCGTCGGCCAGCTCGACGAACATGGACGGGGTGAGGTCGACGCCGTAGGAGACCGGGTTGTTGTAGGCCATGATCGGCAGGTCGGTGGCGCGGGCGACGGCCCGGAAGTGGGCGATGGTCTCGCGGGGGTCGGACTTGTAGACCATCCCGGGGAGGACCATCAGGCCGTCGGCGCCCGCCCGGAGCGCATCGGCGGCGAACCGGCAGGCCAGCGCGGTGGTGGTCTCGGCGACCCCGGAAAGCACCGGAATCCGGCCGGCGACGTGGTCGACGGCGGCCCCGAGGATCGCGCGCTTCTCGGCGGCGTCCAGCGAGCAGTTCTCGCCGACGGTCCCCAGCAAGATCAGCCCGTCGATCCCCGCCTCGATCATCGCCTCGACATGGGCCAAGGTCGCCGGCAGGTCGAGCGACTCGTCGGGGCGGAACTGGGTCGTCGCCGCCGGGAAAACGCCTTGCCAGGTCACGCTCATGGGGATCGGTTTCTCGTGGGTCGTGGGTCGTGGGTCGTGGGTCGTGGAGCGTGGGAGACCGCCAAAAAGTGTGTGGCTCATGTTCGGAAACAGGTGACTTGCCGCTTTCCCCGACGGGGCCGATCGGTTGAAGTGAGGGGGAGATCATTCGCTCGGCCCCGATCATGAGGCGATCATGGACTTCCCGATCGGCGAGCTGATGGACGAGTCGGCCTGCTACGACTTCCTCGTCGGCCTGCTCCATCCCGAGGGCCTGGCCTGCCCCCACTGCGGCGACCGCGACCACTTCAAGGTCCATCGTCGCGACCGCGCCCCGATCCTGGCCTATCGCTGTACCGCCTGCCGCCGCATCTGGACCGGCTTCACCAGGACCGCCCTCCAGGGGACCAAGCGGCGGCCGATCGAGCTGGTCCTGATCCTCCGGGGCATCGCCCAGGGTGTCTCCACCGCCCAACTCGCCCGCGAGTTGAAGTGCAGCCGCCCGGAGTTGCTCGCGTTTCGCCATCGCCTCCAGGAACTGGCCTTCGAAGGGCTCGATCGGACGCCGCTGGCCGACGCGGCGATCGAGGCCGACGAGATGTTCCAGAACGCGGGGGAAAAAAGGCGTCCCGCACCGCGACGAGGACGACCCACCGAGGCGTCGGGCCAACCAGAGGCGCGGCCACGGCAACTGGGATAACGACCGGCCGCCGGTGTGCGGGGCGGTCGGGCGTGAGAGCGGGCGGGCGCGGTTGCACGTCGAGCATCGGACCGATCGGGCGACCCTGGAGCGGGTGGTCGGCGGCTCGAGCCGTGAGGGGTCGATGGTCTACACCGACGAATGGCGAAGTTATGATCACTTGACGGAGATGGGCCGCGGCCACGCCACGGTGCGCCACGCGATCCACGAATGGGCGCGGGACGACGACGGCGACGGGATCCGCGAGGTGCATGACAACACCCTGGAGGGGATGTGGACGGGATTGCGGAACCATCCGCGGATCTTCCGGGGCGTCGGCAAGGAGTACCTGCATCAATATGTCGCGATGTTCGAGTGGTCGTACAACGTGAAGCGGGCGACTCCTGAGTTCCTGCGGGCCATGTTGGGCGTCCGGCCTCACACCAATTGCCGGACATGAGCCTCGCGATTTTCTGGTCCGACGCCCTCTCACTTTCAGTCAAAGTCCCAATCCCGCATGTTGCTGCCTCGGGAAGTACCAGGGTTGAAAGGAGACGAATCGCCGCCGCCGCCTCCGCTTCGCTTGCGCTTCTTCTTCGGACCCGACGATGGAATCTTCGAGGTCAAGGACGAGCGGGCAGGAATTCCCCGAGGGCCTCGAAAAGTCTGCCACCAAAGATCAAGTTCCGCCTCCGAATTAAAGGCTCCGATCTTGATTCCCCCTTTCGTCGCCAGGACCCAGGTTTCCCCCTGTTGTGACTTTCGAACATGAGCGACGTTCGCCAAAGCCTTCGGGACCGTGATCCCGAGAATGACAATATCGCCGGAAATTTGGTCGCTCATGAAAGGGCCTCGACGCAAGCCTTTACTGAGAGAATCCCATTGGGATTATCGTTACCCCCCACTTGGCGTAGGCGTATTGCAGATACTTCATCTGTTCGGAAGGATGGAGTTCATAGAAACAACCCTCGCAAATTTTGTTCGTACGCGGTACGCGACCATTTGTTCGTGTTTTGGAGTAACAAACTTCAGCCAGATAGATGCTGCACTGTTGACACTTCGATCCCGGCGGGGGAGGAGGCTCCGGGAAAGGGGATCTGATAGCGCCCTTCGATTCATGATCCTGTGCCAGGTGAGTGTTCAAGTAGTCTTCGCGAAACATTGACTTGCAAATCGGACAAGCCACCAGTTGTCTCGATGGGGTCTTCGTCCCTCCGGAAATGACGACAGGGGGCGGGCTAGGTGGGGGAACTTTTAGTAGCGGGTGCGTCACCGCGAGGTGAGCGGGCATCTGACCTTCGACAACCATGTAGCCGCAATGAATGCATTTTTGCCGGGGCACGATGAAAGCCATGTCCATCTCCCGATCTTTTTTCGATTTGCCTTGGTAACCGCCCCGCTTAGGACCGCCAATTCAATAACTTCCCGAGATCATGACCCGCACGGGACCGCCCGGTAGTTCCACTTCGGCAGGATCTCGTCAAACACGATCTTCATGCCCTCCTTGAATCCCGCCGCATACTTCCGACCCGTCTGGTACACCTTGTCCAGGACGTCCACCGTCACCCGCAGGCCCGTGCTCGTGCTCGCCTTCTCCATCAACTCTTTTACCAAGCCCATGCTCTCGAAAATCACTCCTTGGCAGGCACGACTCAGGTGTGGAAACAAGCGATGTTCGATCGGATTGTACTTCGAGCAGTACGGCGGGTAGTGCGCCACACGAATCTCGATCCCCAGACGATCCACCAGCCTTTGCAGGTCCTCTTTGAACAGGTAATGGCTTGCGTTGTTGCTGCCGCCTCCGTCACACAGCAGCAGGATCGAACTCGCGCCGGGATACAAAGCACGCCCCTTCTCCTGCCACCACCGCTCGATGCTATCGCAAGCGAACTCGCCGGTGTCGTGACTGGTCCCCAGGTTGACATGGCCGTCGTTCCGCTTCAGGTCGTACAACCCATGAGGAATGACCACCCCCTCGGCGAAGCTGGGAAAGTCGTGGTCGAACGTTTTGATGATCCCCTGCGTCAGGAGGTGCCCGGGACGGTAGAAATTGCCGATCAATTCCTTCTTCTTGGTGTCCACGCTCAAGATCGGATTGTCCGAGGCCAGGTACTCCCGCTTGATCCGGATGATGTTCTCGAACTGCCGGTTGCGGTCGGGATGGCTGCCCATCGCCTGGGACTTCTGGGCCTTGCGGGTGACGTAGTCATGCTCGTCGAGGAGTTGCTTGACCACGGGCACGCTGACCTTGGTGCCTGCCTCGGCCAGGTGGTTGGCGATCTGCTCGTAGCTCAGGTCGGTCCACAGGATCTCCTGACGCATCGGGTCGCCAGCGGTGTGATCGTGGAGTGTGCGAGTGAAGTTTTCCTCCAGGTGCGGGATGGTGTCCCGGCACCGCTTGCGTCCGCCGCCGGTTTGCGGTCCCGGTCGCCCAGTTGGTCGGGGAGTTGATCAAGGTCGAGTTGTCCTTGGCGGATGGTTCTGGGATCGCAGTGGAGCAGGGTGGCGATGTATTGGGTGCCGCCATGACCGAGCTTGGTGGCCTCGATGGCGGCATAGCGTCTGCGGTCCTTCTCCGAGAGGGAATCGTGGAACATCCGCATGGAATGCTCGATCTTGGGGCTGTAGGTCATGAGGATGTCCGTGGCGAGGTTGGGGGTGGTCCTGGCTACGGTTATACGGTACGGACGGCGGACCGGGAAGTTATTGAATCGGCGATCCTAAGCGGCCCCAATTCCCACGATCATGTTGTTGACCGTCAATTCCGCCGACGGCTCCCTGGCTTTACTATCCACTGACCACTATCCACGACCCACGACCCACGACCCACGACCCACGACCCACGATCATTCGTCGCCTTCGACGGTCACGGCCATGACGATCGGGGCGGTGTCGTCGGGGCCCTTGACGAGTTCGATCCGGGCGATGGGATCGGTCCGCCGGGGGCGGATGGACAGGTAGCGGAGTTGCCGGCCCCCGAGCTGAAAGGCGAGCTTGGAGCCGGGGACCTCGACCGGGCGGATGTAGTCGGCGAAGTGGACGCCGTTCTGGAGGGGGTGGTCCTCGGTCCGGCCGTCGGCGTAGTGGAGCCGGACGATCAGGGTGGTCGTCGGGGTGGCGTCGGTCGACTGGGCCCCCCAGCCGCTGATCCCGCTGAGGAGGTGGATCGCCCTGGCCGGGGCGTTGCACGGGAGGCTGACCGATTTGGGCATCCTGGGGGCGGTGTCGCCGTTGGGCCCGTGGAGCAGGACGGCGTTGGCGACGGTGTCTCCCTTGGGGTCGACGAGCAGGAAGGGAACATCCTCGACGACCTTGGGCGACCAGTCGGGGAAGACCAGGCGGTCGGTGGTCGACTCGGGGCGGAAGAACATCCCCTTCGTCGTGACGACGGTGGCCACCGGCCGGAGGTCGAGCGGCTGATATTTGCCCCGGCGGGTGAGGAAGGCCAGCAGGTCGGCCAGTCCCTCGGGGCCGAGCTGCTTCTCGAACCCTTCGGGCATCAGCGACCGCTTCGAGGCGGCGAAGTCGTCGATGTCCTCGCGGAGGATTCGATGCGACTTCCCCTCGGCGTCGGTCAGCTCGACGGCGGTCTTCGACTCGGACGCGAGCAGGCCGGAGAGGGTCCGGCCGTCGGAGGTGGCCAGGGTGTACTGGGCGAAATTCCCCTCGACGCTCCGGCTCGGGTCGAGGATGTGGATGAGCAGCTCCTCGCGGGGGTGGGCGGCCATCCCGGACAGGTCGGGGCCGACGTTGCCCCCTTCGCCCCCGACCTTGTGGCACTTGGCGCACTGCTGGGCGAAGGCGAGCTTGCCCCGGGCCGGGTCGCCCCCCTTGAGGACCAGGGGGGCCATCGCGTCGATGACCTTCTGGCGGTCGGCGTCGGGCAGGCCGCCGCCGCGGGCGATCAGGGCCCGGGCCCGCGCGGCGAGCGCCTGGTCGGGGTGGGCGGCGAGGCCCTGCGACTGGGCGAGCGAGAGCCGCGACAGCGAGGCGTCGCCGCGGTCGACGCCGTCGAGCAGCGCGAGCGTCCAGTCGGGGCGGCCGAGCAGGACCCGGGCGGCGGCGTCGCGGACGGCCGGGGTCATGGCGCCGAGCCGGGCGACCAGGGCCTTGCCGACCTCGGGGGCCTCGCTCCGGCCGATCGCGTCGACCAGGCCGGTGGCGAAGCCTTGCGACGACCTCGGCGAGATCAGGGTCAGGAGCAACTCGGCGGCCCGCGCGTCCCGCGGGCGGAACTCGATCAGGCGGCGGGCGGCCTCGACCCGCGCGGCCTCGGGCTCCTTCTCGCCGCCGGCGGTCGCCAGGAACGAGGCGGCGATCTCGCCGGCGCTGGACTCGATCGCCTTCGAGCCCCACCGGCCCGCCAGGCCGACGAGCTGCGCCCGGCCGGCGGGCGAGGCCGTCTTGAGCAGCTCGACCAGCGCCCGGTCGACCGCCTCGTCGAGGACCGGCGGCCGGTCCTTGGGCCACCCCCGGGCCAGGCCGGCGATCACGGATTCGGCGACCAGCGGGTTGGCATCCTTCAATCCGACGAGGACCTCGGGCGACGAGCCGGGGGCGACCCCCCGGGCATGGTGCTCGGCCACCCGGTCGGCGATGGCCACGGTGGTGGGCGTCGGCCGGGCGAGCTTCCGGGCCGACAGGGCCTCCAGGAACGGCCGGGCGTGCGCGGCGGCGGCCACGGTCGCCGCGTCGGGGAGCCAGCGGTCCCCCTCGACCCGGCCTTCGGCCAGGGCGTCGACGATCGACCCGGCGGCGGCGGGGGACTCGGGGGCGTCGGCCATCGCCAACAGGGCGGCCAGGCGGACCAGGGGTTCGGGGTCGGCCAGGAGGCGGGCGGACCGGATGGCCTCGGCCGCCATCGGATCGACCGGCAAGACCTGCGCGGCGGCCCGGCGGACGCCCGCCGACGGGTGCCCGAGGGCCGCGACGACGGCATCGGTGGCCGCCGGGTCGGCCCCCGCCAAAGCCCCGAGGCCGTGCAAGGTCCAGAGGGCGTGGATCGCGGCCGGATCAAGGCCGATCGCGTCGACGGTGGGGTCCCTCACCAAGGCGATCAGGGCCGGGACGACGTCCTTCTTGCCCCGCTCGACCAGGAGCCGCTGGGCGTGCTGGCGCCAGAACATATTCTGATCCGCCAGGGCGGCGACCAGCCCGGGGGCGTCGTCGGGGTCGAGGGCCCGGGTGCTGGCGGCCGCCGGGGCGCCGACGGGGCTGATCCGGTAGATCCGGCCGTGGGTCTTGTCGCGGAGCGGGGTCTCGTAGGCGTTCCCCTTGCCGGTGGCGAAGCCCTTGGGCGTGGGGTTGTGCTGGACGATGAAGTTGTACCAGTCGGAAACCCAGACCGAGCCGTCGGGGCCGACCTCGGCGGCGATGGGCGAGGTCCACTCGTCGTCGGAGGCCAACAGGTTCCAGACGTTGTGCGCGGCGAAGTCGCTCCCCTTCTTCGCGAGGGCGAAGGTGGCGACGAGGTGGCCGGTCGGCTCGGCGACGAAGGCCGCGCGGTTCCAGTAGACTTCGGGGAAGAGGCGGGCGGTGTACAGGGCGTGGCCGGCGCCGGCGGTGAACCCGCCGAAGTAGTCGACCTGGCGGACCTTGTCCGTCGCCGGGAACATCCGGTTCGAGTCGGCGATGCTGGCCATCGCCCCGGGCCCCTGGAGGCCGTGGACCTTCTCGTAATAGCGGTTCGGGATCGGCAGGTAGACGCTCGGGCAGCCGTTGGCGGTCGAGCCGAACAGCAAGCCTTCCTCGCTCAGGCCGACGCCCCACGAGTTGTTGTTGGTGTTCCGGAGGAACTCCAGCTTCGACCCGTCGGGCCGGAACCGATAGATCCCCTGGCGGAACTCGTGGCGCTCGCCGCCGACCTCGCCCTTGAACCCGGCATAGCCGACGATCCCGTAGATCCAGTTGTCGAGGCCGGGGCGGATGTTGCTCGGGCCGGCGTGGGTGTCGTTGGTCCCCCAGCCGGTGAAGAGGACCTTGCGGACGTCGGCCACGCCGTCGCCGTCGGAGTCCTTGAGGGACAGGGTGTCGGGCGCCTGGTGGACGATGACGCCGCCGTCGGCGAAGGTCAGGCTGGTGGGGATGCTCAGCTTGTCGGCGAAGACGGTGAACTTGTCGGCCCGGCCGTCGCCGTCGGTATCCTCGCAGATCTTGATCCGGTCGTGGCCTTCACCGCGCTTCTGGAGGTTGTTGGGGTAGTCGACCGTTTCGGCCAGCCAGAGCCGCCCCTTGGGGTCCCAGGCCAGGGCGATCGGCTTGGCGATTTCCGGCTCGGACGCGAACAGGCGGGCTTCGAGCCCCCGGGGCAAGGCCAGGTGCCGGAGGGATTCGGCCGGCGAGGCGGGGCGCTGCATCCGGGCGATCGCCTCGCCCATCGTCCCCCACGACTTACCCGGGACGTACCGGGGGATCTCGGAGGGGGCCTCCTCGGACTCCAGCGGCTTGACGCCGGCGGCGACCCGGGGCCGGCTGTCGAAGACGTCCCCCTTGGCGGCGGCCCAGCGAATCCCGCGCTCGATCAGGTCGTGAAAACCGGGATGGCCCCAGGTCCGGTGGTCGTGGCCATAGGCCGTGTAGAAGACCCGGCCCTTGCCCTGCGTCCGGGTCCAGGTCCAGGGCTCGTCGCGGCCCTTCTCGTCGCGGACCTGGAGCAGGTGGCGGTCCACCTCGTTGTGCTTGACATGAACATAAGTCTCGTCCCAGGTCCGGAACGCTTCCAGGCCCCTGGTGATCGGGTGGTCGGCGTCGACGACCTTGGTGTCGAACTCGCCGGTCCCGTGGCTCTTGAACTGGGCGCCGACGAGGGCGATATACTTCGGCGAGTTCAGGAAGCAGTACGACGCGCAGTGGATCGGGGCGAGGCCGCCGCCATTCTCGACGTACTCGACCAGCGCCTTTTCCTGGTCGGGCTCGATCTTCTCGGCGTTGGCGTAGATCAGCAGCACATCATACTGCGCCAGGTTCGCCGGGTTGAGGTCGGACAGCTTCTCGGAGTAGGTGACGTTGATGCCCCGCATGGCCAGGACCGGGATGAGCTGCGCCGCGCGGTCGGCCGGCCGGTGGTGCCCCACCTTGTCGCCGAGGAACAGGACCGACAGCGGCTTGCCGGCGGCCGGCGGGGCGGCGGTCGAGCCCGCGGCCAGCAGGAGCGACGCCGCCGTGGCCGCCGCCGCGAAGAATCGGTTCCGGATCGAGGGGGGCATGCCTTCGGTCTCCCGGCGTCGGCGACGAGGCGGCCGGCCGTCGAGGGTCGGCGGCGGGCAGGGGCGGTGACGTCCTTCGTCGGGCGCTTTGGCCTCCCATCGTCGCTCGGAACGGCCGCCCTTGCAAGGCACCTTCCGCCATCCGAACGGGATCGCTCCGATCCCTCCGCCCGGGATCAAGAGCCGGCCGAGGGTCGCGCGAGACCCTTCCGACTCCCTTTCCGCCTCGAAGGATTAAGGATGGGCATTGGGATCGTCCACCGACAGCCCTTCGGCGGTCGCGGCGGCGTTGAGTTCTCCGTCCGCCGAAATCAGCGTCACGCGACCAAGGCCCGCCGTTCGATGAAGTCGATCGACTTCGCGCATCGCGGCGAGTTGGACGGCATCGTAAGCCCTCAGTCCGTGTGTCCTCGCCAGGAGCATGGCATCGACCACGAGCGGCGTGGTCAGCTCCACGAGGTTGTATCAGAGGGCGAGATGGCGGCGAAAATGCCCCAAGATGGCCCCTGCCTGGGCTGGCGAGAGACTGCCGCCACGCTGTCGGCGGGAGATGGCGGCATAAACCTCGACGGCGGTGATCCGGGCCAGGAAGATCGTATGAGCGGCCTTTGGGCGAGTCAGGGAACGGACCCAGGCGGTCCCAGGCTCGCTCACATGGCGTTTGACGAGGCCGCTGGTATCGAAGAAGTAGACCGCCACCTCAACGACGCTCGCGGATGACGGTTTCGGAAAGCGACTCCCCCTCGATCTCGATCGGCTGGTCATCGGGATCGTCATCGTCAGCGTCGGTGTCGGGAAGCTGACTCATCAAGCCGGTATCCAGCATGTGCTGGAGAAGCTCCCTTTCGGTCATCGGCTTCGTGGCGGGCGTGGCCTGCTTGAGGAGCAAGCGGGCGGCATCGGCCATCGCCTCGTCAACCGAGGCGTACCGGCCGCCTTGCACCAACGAACGGACGGAACTTTCCAGGTCTTCGGGCAAATGGATCGTCATGATACGGTTTCTTCTTCGCATGACGTTTGACGAGTCCGCTCGAATCGAAGAAATAGGCGGCCACCTCGCCGACGTTCCCGGATGATGGTCTCGGAGAGCGGCTCCCCTTTCATCTCGATGGGCGGCTCGTCGTCGTCGAGATCCTCGGCCGGGTCCGGGAGTGGGGTAATCAGGCCGGCGGCGAGCAGCCGTCGATTCAGCTCCTCGGGCGTGACGGGATTCCGCCCAGGTTTGATCCGGCGGTCGGTCCTGGATTTCCGCGCGGGCGCCTTGCCGGCCGGTGGCAAGGTTTCCTTCAACCGATCGAGGGCATCACGGATGACGTCGTCTTCACGGTCGTAGAATCCGGCACGCACGGCGTCATTGACGAATTGCTCCAGGTCTTCGGATAGATGGATTTCCATGCATCGGGCTTCCGTGAAATGCCACCCGCTTCCCCGTCGTTGGGAGGGCGACGGTCGGGGGCGGGGCATCCTCCGTCGCGATCCGTGGCCTTCATCATCGTCGCTCGGCAAGGCCGGTCCCGCAAGCCAGCTTCCGCTGACATCCGAACAGGATCGAACCGGCCCCCTCCGCTGGTTATAATGGGCCGGATCGAGCAACGCGCACCGACTTCCCCAGGGCGGGCCGGACCGGATGATCACGGAACGGATCAAGGCGATGCTGGAGGAGTGCGAGGCCGGGGCCCCGGCGTTCCCGCCGACGACGTTGTTCGGCGAGGGGTGGCTGCTCCGGGTGGTCGTCGACTGGTTCGCCGAGCAGGGGGGCGACCGCTACCCGTTGTCGCCGCTGGTCGGGGCCCGCTGGTTCTCCGAAGCCTGGCTCCCGTCCGCGTTCCAGGCCCGGTTCCGGGGCGACGGCCTGGCCGAGTCGCGGACCCACGCCGACGGCGTGATCGGCCACTTCGCCATCGGCGACCCCGGCTCCTCCGGCCTGGCCCTGGCCCCCGACGCCCGCCAGTTCGTCCTCCTCGAAGCCAAGCTCAACAACCGCCTGTCGACCGGGGTCAAGAACGCCCCGGACTTCGACCAGGCCGCGCGGACCGTGGCCTGCATGGCCGAGGTCCTCCGCCGGGCCGACCGCGAGCCGGGGACCCTCGACGACCTGTCGTTCCTGATCCTCGCCCCCCGATCCCGGATCGACGACGGCGTCTTCGCCCGCGACACCGACCCCGACGCCATCCGCCGCAAGGCCCGCCGCCGCGTCGAGGCCTACGAAGGCCACCGCGACCCCTGGCACCGCGACTGGTTCGAGCCCACCCTCGCCCGCGTCGACATCCGCTGCCTGGCCTGGGAAGAGGTGATCGAGACCATCGCCTTCCTCGACCCCGAGGCCGGCCAGCTCATCGACAGCTTCTACGGCAAGTGCCTCCACTTCAACCGCCCCCGCGAGCGCGCCGCCTACCCCGGCCCCCGGACCGGGGCCAACCGCCCCTGGGCCCCCGGCAAGGCCGACCCCGCCGGCACCGAACCCCGCCGCCTCGAACCGGCCTCGCCTTGAGACGCGGGCAAACCCTTGATCCGCGGCCCAAGCCCAGCAGAAGACCGGCGTCGGGCCGGAGCCGGGAGCCTGACACCGGTCGAGGACCCGTCGGGGATTCTCAACTTGGGCCCATCGGACATCCAGGCGGAAGAACCGCCCCTTGAGCCGGAAGTCCGAACGGATTAAAATAGGGTTTTCTGGCGCTGGTCGAGACGGTCGCGCGTGATTTCGAGTCGACACCTGAAGTTAACCCGGCGGCGCGGAGTGCCCGGCCATGCGAGAAACGTCGCCAGGAGCCGGCCCGCGGAAAGCTAATCTCGGCGACGCGATGATCTTGATGATCGCGTTCGGGATTGGACTGACGCTCGGACTCCGCGCGTTGGAGAACATCGGTCAAAGGTTCGCCATGATCACGCCGACCGGCCGGCCGGTCTTGGTGGCCTGGGTGAAGGAGATTGCCCAGAGGCAGGGGCTGCGATTTCTAGTCTTCGAGGGCTGCGTCGAACTCCTGTTCTGTTTCGTGGCGCCCCTGACGCCTGCCCTCCTGGTCGCGCGGCTCCGGCGGCCCCGTCCGGCCTTTCCCGGCCTGGTCTGCCAGCCCGGCCTGGTGGCCTCGGCGGCGTTATGCCTGGCCACGATTATCGAGGTGGACGTGGCGTTCCTTCAACTCGCCACCGTCCCGTTTCTGCTCGAAGCGGCCTTGCCCGGCGCGATGGTGGTGGCGTCGTGGGCGATCCTGGCGCTGTCGGGCCGCTGGCACCCCGAGGCGAGTTGGGTCGATCGGTCCGGGCGACTCGTGGGAGTCTTCTGGATCGCGACGATCCCTTGCTTGGCCTGTCTCTGGTCCTGACACAAACCGTCAAGTCCCCCCCTGTGAATGGAAATCCGGGGTGTTCTTCACGCGCCGAAATCGACGTCTCGATCCAGGCCGCTCGCGTGACATCGATGATAAAGTCAGACCTCGGCCGGCAAGATCGCGAAAAGCTTTTATTCCCCCTCTTTTGACTCTTTCCGGTCTCCGCGTCCCTGGCGTCTTGGCGGTTCCATCTCCCCTTCTTCATCCCGGATTTTCCATGCTCCTCGCGCTGATCCTGGGAATCGCCGCCGCCCCGCCGGACGACCTGCTCACCGTGGCTGAGCGGACCGGCTTCCGGGCCACGGCCCGGCATGCCGAGGTCGTCGGGCTCTCCGAGCGGCTGGCGAAGGCGTCGCCGACGGTCCGGCTCGCGGAGCTGGGCCGGTCGGGCGAGGGGCGGTCGCTCCCGCTCCTGATCGTGGCCGACCCGCCGGTCTCGACCCCGGAGCAGGCGCGGGCGTCGGGCAAGCTCGTCGTCTTCCTGTTCGGCAACATCCACGCCGGCGAGGTCGACGGCAAGGAGGCGCTGCCGATCCTGGTCCGCGAGGTCGCGGGGACGCTGGGCCATCCCCTGCTCAAGCACTTGGTCCTGCTGGTCGCGCCGATCTACAACGCCGACGGCAACGAGCGCGTGGCCGGGGACAACCGGCCGGGCCAGGTCGGGCCCGTCGAGGGGATGGGGCAGCGGGCCAACGCCGGGGGGCTCGACTTGAACCGCGACTTCATGAAGCTGGAAGCCCCCGAGTCCCGGGCCCTGGTCCGGCTCCTCGACGCCTGGGACCCCGCGCTCACGATCGACACCCACACCACCAACGGCTCGCGCCACCGCTACACCATCACCTACGACGGCCCCAAGAACCCGGCGGGCGACCGCCGCCTCATCACGTATTCGCGCGAGCGACTCTTCCCCGAGGTCGGCCGGGCCCTGGAGCGACGATCCGGCTTCCGCTCCTATTTCTACGGGAACTTCGAGGACGACCACACGCGCTGGACCTCGTTCCCGGCCACCCCCCGGTTCGGCACGACCTATATCGGCCTCCGGAACCGCTTATCCGTCCTGTCCGAGGCCTACTCCTACGCCCCGTTCGAGGCCCGGGTCCGCGCCACCCACGACTTCTGCCTCGCCCTCCTCGAATTCGCCGCCGATCACCGCGACGAGATCCGGGCCCTCCTCGACGACGCCCGCCGGGCCACCGTCGCCGCCGGACTCGATCCCAAGCCCGACGACCGCGTGGCGATCCGCTCCCAAGCCCGCCCCTTGCCCGGCAAGACTCCCGTCCTCGGCTTCGTCGAGCGCGACCGGGTCGCGACGGCCGAGCCCAAGGATTACCCCTGCGCGATCGAGATCGATTTCGCGCCCACCGTCCAGGTCCCGCGCCCGTTCGCCTACCTGATCCCGCCCGGGCACGATCGGGCCGTCGAAGTCGTCCGGGCCCACGGGATTCGGGCGGAAACCCTCGCCGAGGCCGCGAAATTCCCCGTCGAGGTCGAGCGAATCGAGGCGTTCACCCGGTCCCGCCGCCCCTTCGAAGGCCATCACCCGATCGAAGTTGTCGGCTTCGCCACCCGCGCCGAGACCCGGACCATGCCCGCCGGGACCGTCGTCGTCCCCACCGCCCAGCCGCTCGGGAGCCTCGCCGTCTACCTCCTCGAACCCCGATCCGACGACGGCCTCGCCACCTGGAACTTCTTCGACGACGCCCTCGCCATCGGCCGCGACTTCCCGGTCGTCCGGGTCATCCGGCCGGGGTTGAAGGGGGATTGAGGACGGGGATTTCAACCGCCAAGGCGCCAAGGACGCGGAGGTCGGAGAGAAAGGAGAAATTTCAAATAAGGATAATGATATTATCAAGGTGATTTTCGCCAAACTAGATTACATGCTAATCGAACCCTTTCTCCCACCCTCTTTCCGATCTCCGCGTCCTTGGCGCCTTGGCGGTTGAAATCCCCGGCGTTTTGGACCCGGTAGACAACCACCCCGCCGTCGGGTAAACTCCCGGATCTATTGTTGACGGGAAGTTAAACAATCGCGGGCGATGGGGCCGGCTGCCATGAACGACCGGGAAACGAACGGCGCGTGTCGAGGGTTCGAGCGGCCGTCCCGCCGCCGGGCCCTCCGGGCCGGCCTGCTCGGCTCGTTCGGCCTGGGGCTCCCGGAGCTGTTCCGGGGTCGGGCGCGGGCCGAGGGGGCGGCGTCGGCCTCGGGGTTCGGCCGGGCGAAGTCGTGCATCCTGATCTTCCAGTGGGGCGGGCCGAGCCAGCTCGACACCTGGGACCCCAAGCCCGACGCCCCGGCCGAGATCCGCGGCGAGTTCGCCACCATCGCCACCCGGACGCCCGGCCTCCGGATCTCCGAGCACTTCCCCCGCCTGGCCCAGCAAACCCACCGGCTGGCGGTCGTCCGGTCGATGACGCATGACGACCCGGCGCACCTGTCGACGGCCCACCGGCTCCTGACCGGCCACCTCGCCCCGACGCCCAATTCCGACGCCGCGCCGCCGTCGCCGGGCGACTGGCCGCACCTGGGCGCCCTGGTGACGAAGCTCCGGCCGTCGGGCGGGGCGATCCCCTCGGCCGTGAACATGCCCTGGACCGTCGCCCACCCCGCCGCGCCCGGCGGCCGGGCCCCCGGCCAGCATGGCGGCTGGCTCGGCAAGGGGTTCGACCCGTTCCGGGTCGACGGCGACCCCAACATCCCCGGATTCCAGGTCGGTGGCCTCGGCCTGCCCGAAGGGGTGACCGCCGAGCGCCTCGGGGGCCGCCGGGCCCTGATGGCCGGCCTCGCCCCCGGGGTCGAGATGGTCGGCGCCGGCCCCGGCGCCTGGGACGGCTTCCAGGGGCGGGCCCTCGACGCCCTGGTCTCCGCCGAGGCCCGCGGGGCGTTCCAGATCGGCCGCGAAGACCCCAAGGTCCGCGACCGCTACGGCCGCCACATCCACGGCCAATGCCTCCTGATGGCCCGCCGTCTCGTCGAGGCCGGCGTCGGCCTCGTCACGGTGAATTGGCACGACGACGGCCGAACTTTCTGGGACACGCATGGCGATAACTTCAACCGCCTCAAGCGCGACCTGATGCCCCCGGCCGACCAGGGGTTCGCCGCGCTCCTGGACGACCTGTCCGAACGCGGCCTGCTCGACGACACCCTGATCGTCTGGGCCGGCGAGTTCGGCCGGGCCCCCCGGATCAACGCCGCCGCCGCCGGCCGCGAGCACTGGCCGCGCTGCTATTCGGTCGCCCTCGCCGGCGGGGGGATCGCCGGCGGCCAGGTCCACGGGGCCAGCGACCGATGGGCCGCCTTCCCCACCCGCGACCCCGTCGGCCCCGACGACCTGGGGGCGACCATCCTCCACGCCCTCGGGATCGACCCCGCCGCCGAGGTCCGCGACCCCGTCGGCCGACCCCTCCGGATCAACAACGGCCGCCCGCTGGCGTCGCTGTTCGCGTGACCGAGGCCGGACGGCCCTCAGATCGACTCCGCCATCCGGGCGAACCAGTCCTCCGACTCGAACACGACGGCATAGAGGCCGGGCTCGTCCCAGGCCGGTTCCGTCCTGTCCCAGTAGAAGAAATGCGACATGGAGCCGTCCTCGTTCCGCTTCTCCTTCGGCGTGCCCCGCTTCGTGTACAGGACGATCGTGTCCCCCAGGCTGACCTCCTTGTCGGGGAACCAGTAGACGAGCTTGACCCGATTGGTCAAACCTCCCCCTTCTCCCGAAGCCGCGGCGAAGACGGCATAGCGACCAACATTATCGTCCTCGACCGCTTCCAGGACGAGTCGCTCTCGCTCGGACTCGCCGCGATATTGGACACCCTTAATGGTGAGCATACTGTTTCATCCTAAAGCCGATACCGCCGGCGATCAGGGCGAACCCGAAGAAGACGAGCAGGATCGAGTACGGTTTCCGCTCCCAGAGGGCCGGGGCCACGCCGATCAAGGCGGGGCCGATCGCCAAGCAGACCCCGAAAGCCACATCGGCGGCGTAAGAGACTTGAAGTTGCCGCCCCAGCACCGCTCGTTTTCGATCCACTTCATAATACCGATCTCGGAAGATTTTCGCTTCATCCAGCTCGTGGCTCAACCTGTCGATCTGATGAACCATGAGTTTGTGAACGCCGGGACTCGCCATCTCCTTCGCCGTCAAAGGGATACGCATGACGGAAAAGGGCGATTGGATCGGTTTCGAGTCGGGTAGGGCGACATCACCGGCGGGTTGCGGTTCTTCCGAGACGGGGGACTAATTTCGCTCGTCCATGATCTCGGTGAGTTCGTCGGGGCCATCGCAAGATTGGTTCTTTTGTTCCCACGAAGTCCAATCTATCAGGTCCAGGCCCTGGCCGAAATGCCCGATCGTCGGGGGACGACCGGGCTCGGGCCGGCTCACTTCCTGGCCGGCTCGACGACCAGGAGGAGGGGCAAGCGGGGTTCCCACTCGTTGACGCCCTCTCGGCTGACGAACTGGTAGCCGGACCAGGCGCCGGCGCCGGGGCGGTCCTCGCGCTGGAAGCGGAGGACGATCCCGTGGCCGGGGCGGTTGTCCTTGGCCCGGGCCCGGACCAGGGGGGTGACGTCGAACAGCTTCCAGCCTTCGCCGGGCTCGAAGTCGAAGGTGGCGGCGGGCTTGGATTCGAACTCGGGCTGGGTCTTCCAGGAGGTCCGCTCGGGCCAGTCCCGGGCGACCTCGGAGGCGACGATCGGCCCGGCCTTGCCCTTGGTGGTCGTCTGGCGCGCGTAGAGGGCGAGATAGAACCGGCGGTCGGGGGCGTTGGCCTCGTCGGGGGGGACGGCGGGCCAGTCGAGGAGGGTCCGGACCCCGCCGTCGCTGTTGGCGATCCCGATGTTGTCGACGTGGCCGAACGCCCAGTCGGGGATATGGGCCAGGACCATGTTGTCCTTGGTCAAGGGGGCGTCGCGGACCACCCGGCCGGGCACGAGCTTCGCCAGGGCGGGGTCGACCTCGGCCGCCGACTTGTCGTCCGGCTTCGCGGCGACCGGGGCCGCGGCCTGGGCCAGGATCACGGCGGGGGGGCGAGGGTCTTCGGGGCCGCCTTGTCCCTGGGCGAGCACGCACGCCCCCAGGCCGAGGACTCCCAGGGTCAGGGCGGCGGCCGAGGCGGCTATCTTCCAATTCGCGAAGGTCATGGTCTTCAGCGCTCCTTCCATCAGATGGATCGCCGGGGCGGACGCGGCCCCGGCGGGGATCGGGCCGGCCGCGATCCCGATCGCGGCCCGGGTCGTCGCTTCGATCAAGGCGGCCGGCGCCCGGCCGGGCCCGAGGGGCGCGGCGAGGGCGGCGAGGTGGTGGGACACCCCCCGGCGTTCGAGCCGGCCGCGCAACAGATCGCGGGCGCGGGCCAGGCGGCCCCGGATCGCCCCTTCGGTGGCCCGGAGGGAACGGGCCGCGGTGTCGTAGGTCATCCCTTCGAGGTAGCAGAGGACGACCGGGTCGCGATACCGGGCGGGCAGGCGGCCGATCTCCTCGTGGAGGATCGCGTGGTCTTCCGCCGGGGTCGGCCCGGGTCCGGGGTCGGCCCGGGCTGGGGACCGTTCGGCGAGGCGCGCGGGCTCGGCCCTCCGGCGGGCGGCGTCGAGCCGGGCCCGGGCGGCGACCTTGCGGGCGACCCCGTACAGCCAGGTCCCCAGCGAGTCCCGCCGCCGGATCGAGCCGGCCTTGCGGGCCAGGACCAGGAACGTCGCTTGATAAGCGTCCTCGGTGTCCTGCCGGTCGCGGAGGGCCCACCGGCAGACCCCCAGGACCATCGGCCCGTGCCGGACGACCAGCGCCCCGAACGCTTCCTCGGCCGCCGGCCCGGGCCCGCCGAGGAAGCGGTCGAGCAGCTCGCCGTCGGTCAAGGTCCCCGCCGCGCCCAGGTCGAACAGCGCCTGGACGTGGCGGATCGCGGATTCGCTCGATCGGCTGGCCATCGGTCCCCCTCGCTCCGCGTCTCGATGCGCCCCACCCGGGAAGAGTGCGGCCAACCGGCCCCCCCTCACGGATTTCTTGCCCAAAATCGATCCCGGGTCCCGGACCGGGTGTCCCCCTCGAATCCGGAGATGGGTCCCTGATCCGTGGGCGGCGGAGGCCGAGAGGCCGGCACCCGGGGGCGAGGTCGCCGCCCACGAGCCCGGGGATGGCTCCTCGCGAGGTCGCGAGCCGAGCAATCTTGGAAACAGGCGGATAATGCCCCCCGAACAAAGCGATTGTATCGGGCGAGGGGCCCGATCGTCGGGCCGGCCCGGGCGAGCCGCCCGAATCCAGCGGGATCGAGGTCGACATGCTTCGCGACGGAACGAACCCATCTCGCCATCGCCCGGCGCGCGTTCGCGACGGAACGAACCCATTCCGCGAGCATCCGGCGCGCGTTCGCGACGGAACGAACCCATCATGCGATCATCCGGCGCGACGGAACGAACCCATTGATTTTCCGCCCGGCAAGCACCGGGATCGAGGGCGATATGCTCCCGGACCCATCGGCGACCGGGGAACTTTTCGCCGGCCCGGCGAGGGATTATGATGGAAAGGTGGCGGCCACTGGGCGGGCCAATCCCGGCCAACCCGCCGGATTGCCCCCGTCCCCGATCGGAACTTTCCTCCATGCCCATGCTTGCCGGCGACCGGGTCCGGGTGGTCGACTCCCACACCGGGGGCGAGCCGACCCGCGTCGTCGTCTCGGGCGGGCCGGACCTGGGCCGGGGGGATCTGGCATCGCGGCGGGCGATCTTCCGCGACCGCTTCGACGACTTCCGATCGGCCGTCTGCAACGAGCCCCGGGGGTCCGACGCGATGGTGGGGGCCCTGCTTTGCGAGCCGGTCGACCCGTCGTGCGCGGCGGGGGTGATCTTCTTCAACAATGTCGGCATGCTCAACATGTGCGGGCATGGGACGATCGGCCTGCTGGTCACCCTGGCGTACCTGGGCCGGGTTGGGCCGGGGACGCACCGGATCGAGACGGCGGTGGGGGTGGTCGAGGCCACGCTCGGGGGCCCCAACGAGGTGGCCCTCCGGAACGTCGCGAGCTACCGGGCGGCCCGGGGGGTGACGGTCGACGTCGACGGGCACGGCCCGGTGACCGGCGACGTCGCCTGGGGCGGCAACTGGTTCTTCCTGGTCGACGACCACGGCCAGGCCTTGACGCTGGCCAACCTGGAGCGGCTGATCGCCTTCGCCTGGGAGGTCCGCCGGGGGCTGGTCGCCCGGGGGATCGCCGGCGACGACGGCGGCGAGATCGACCACGTCGAGCTGTCCGGCCCGTCCCCCTCGGGCCTGGCCGACGGCCGGAACTTCGTCCTCTGCCCGGGCAAGGCCTACGACCGCTCCCCGTGCGGGACCGGCACCAGCGCCAAGCTCGCGTGCCTGGCCGCCGACGGCAAGCTCGCCCCGGGGCGGTTCTGGCGGCAAGAAAGCCTGATCGGCAGCGTGTTCGACGGGTCGTATGTCCCCGATGGCGACCACCGCCGGGTCATCCCCACGATCCGCGGGACGGCCTACGTCACCGCCGAGGCGTCGCTGATCTTCGACCCGCTCGACCCGTTCCGAGCGGGGATTCGCCCATGAACGGCGGGCGGGCCCTGGTCGTCGGCGCGGGGATCGTCGGGGCCGCGTGCGCCCGGGCCCTGGCCCGCGACGGTTGGCGAGTCGTCGTCCTCGGGTCCGGCCCGGTCGGCGGCGGGGCGACGGCCGCCGGCATGGGGCACGTCGTCGCGATGGACGATTCCGAGGCCCAGTTCGCCCTCTGCCGCTACTCGCGCGGCCTCTGGGACGCCCTGGAAGCCGGGCTGCCCGCCGGCGTCGAGTACCGCCACTGCGGGACGCTCTGGGTCGCCGCCGACGACGAGGAGATGGCCGAGGTCGAGAAGAAGGCCCGGTTCTTCGCCGATCGCGACGTCCCGGCCGAGATCCTCGGGGCCCGCCGCCTCGCCGAGTCCGAGCCCAACCTCCGCCCCGGCCTGCTCGGCGGCCTCCGGATTCCCGGCGATTCGGTGATCTATCCCCCCTGCGCCGCCGCCGCCCTGCTCGACGAGGCCGGGCGGTCCGGGGCGGTGGTCCGGCTGGGGCCGCCGGCCGTCGAGGTCGGGGGCGGGCGGGTCCGCCTGGCCGACGGGTCGCGGTTCGAGGCCGATTTCGTGGTCAACGCCGCCGGCGTGGGGGCGGCCCGGCTCACCCCCGGCCTGCCGATCCGCCCCCGGAAAGGGCACCTGGTCATCACCGACCGCCACCCCGGGTTCGCGACCCATCAAATTTTAGAATTAGGATATCTCAAGAGCGCCCACGGGTCGGACGACGACTCGGTCGCCTTCAACGTCCAGCCCCGCGCGACCGGGCAACTCTTGATCGGCTCGTCCCGGCAATACGGCGTCGAGGATTCGGCCGTCGAGCCGGCGATGATCCGGCGGATGATCGACCGGGCCGTGCTCTACATGCCCGGCCTGGCCCGGCTCTCGGCCATCCGCGCCTGGACCGGCTTCCGGGCCGCCGCCCCCGACTCGCTGCCGATCATCGGCCCCCACCCCGACGACCCCCGCCTCATCCTCGCCGCCGGCCACGAAGGGTTGGGGATCACCACCTCGCTCGGGACCGCCGAGCTGATCGCCGACCACGCGGCCGGCCGCCCCCCGGCCATCCCGGCGGCCCCCTACCTGCCGGCGCGGTTCCTGGTGACGGCCGGGGCGGACGCGGGATCGGAAATGATTCATGGCTGATGGTTGATGCGTCCGAAGGCACGCCACCATCCCCACACCTCTCATCACCCATCACCCATCACCCATCATCCATCACCCATGAACCATCGCTCATACCCCCTGCCTGATGACACTTTCTTGATCTCCATCGATGGCCAGCCGTGCCGGGTGGCGGCCGGCATGTCGGTCGCGGCGGCGGTGATGGTGGCGCGGGCCCCGGGATTCCGCCGGTCGGTGACGGGCCGGCCGCGCGGCCCGGTCTGCGGGATGGGGATCTGCTTCGAGTGCCGGGCGACGGTGGACGGCCTGCCCCAGCGGACGACCTGCCAGACGCCTTGCCGGCCGGGGATGGAGGTAGTGACCGATGGCTTGGCCTGAGTCGCGCCGCGAGTTCGACGTCCTGGTCGTTGGCGCCGGTCCGGCGGGCTTGGCGGCGACGGTCTGCGCCTCGGGGGGCGGCCGGCGGGTGGGCCTGGTCGACGACAACCCCGACCTCGGCGGCCAGATCTGGCGGAACGAGCGGGCCCGGCCGACGAGCCCCGAGGCCGCCGCCTGGTTCGGCCGGGCCGCCGAGGCCACCTTCGAAGCCCTGGCCGGGACCCGGGTCGTGGACGTCGCCGGCCCGGGGGCGTTGCTCGCCGAGGCGTCGGGCCGGCCGGTCGAGCTGGGGTATCGGGCGCTGGTCCTGGCGACCGGGGCCCGCGAGCTGTTCTTGCCGTTCCCGGGCTGGACCCTGCCCAACGTGATGGGGGCGGGCGGGCTGCAAGCGCTGGTGAAGTCGGGCCTGCCGATCGCGGGCAAGGCGGTGGTGGTGGCCGGGTCGGGGCCGCTCCTGCTGGCGGTGGCGGCGGCGTTCCGCAAGCAAGGGGCGACGATCCCCGTGATCGCCGAGCAGGCCCCGCTGGCGAAGCTGGCCCGGTTCGGCCTGGGGCTCTGGTCCGAGCCGGGCAAGGTGGCCCAGGCCTTGGGGCTCCGGCACGACCTCGGGGGCGTCCCGTACCGATCGGGGTCCTGGCCGGTCGCGGCGACCGGCGACGACGCCGTCCGGTCGGTCGTGCTCACCGACGGCCGGGCCCGATGGCGGGTCCCGTGCGATTACCTGGCCTGCGGCTTCGGCCTGGTGCCCAACCTCGAACTGCCGGCCCTCCTCGGCTGCGCCCTGGGGCCCGGCCTCACCCGGGTCGACCCGTGGCAAGAGACCAGCGTGCCGGGCGTCTTCTGCGCCGGCGAGGCGACCGGGATCGGCGGGCTCGACGCGGCGTTGCTCGAAGGGCAGGTCGCCGGGTTCGCCGCCGCCGGCCGGCTCGACCGGGCCCGGGCCCTGGTCCCGGCTCGCGACCGCGCCCGGGGCTTCGCCCTCGACCTGGCCCGCGCCTTCGCCCTCCGCGACGAACTCCGCCGATTGGCCACGCCCGAGACGATCGTCTGCCGGTGCGAGGACGTCACCGCCGGGGCCCTGGCCGGGCGCCCATCGTGGGTCGACGCCAAGCTCCAGACCCGGTGCGGGATGGGCCCCTGCCAGGGGCGAATCTGCGGGACCGCCGCCGCGTTCCTCCACGGATGGGAAAGTCGGACCGTCCGCCCGCCGATCTTTCCCACCGCCGTCGCCACCCTGGCCGACGCCCTCGGCCCGGGGACTCCCGGCCCCTGTTCGAGGGGAGAAATGGTTGATGTCTCAATGGGTGATGGGTGATCGGCCGGGCGCGAATCGGGGCGAGCCCTGGAGTCAGCCATCACCCATCAGCCATCATTCATACTCATCGCTCATCGTCACGACCTCGAATCGGAGGCGGGGAGCCCATCAACCCGGCCCGCCCGGGTGGTAGGCGCGGACGACCTCCAGGATCGCGGCGTGGAGCGGCCCGTTGGAGGCCAGGAGGCTGGTCTTCGCCAGGGGCAGGGGCTCGCCCCGGGCGGTAGTGACGGTCCCTCCGGCTTCTTCGACGAAGAGGCGGCCGGCGGCGAAGTCCCAGGGGGACAGCTCGTACTCGAAGTAGGCCCCGTAGCGGCCGAGGCCGACCATGCACAGGTCGAGCGACGCGGTCCCGAACCGGCGAATCCCGTGGATCTGCCGGCGCTTGAGGTCGCCGATGGCCGCCAGGGTCGCCTCCATCATCGCGCCGCGGTCGTAATAGAAGCCGACGCCGACGATCACCTCGTCGAGCCGGTTCGCCTCCTCGACGGCGACCTTGCGGCCGTCGTGGTACGCCCCCTGGCCCCTGGCGGCGGTGTGCCACTCCTCGCGGATCGGGTTGTAGACCACGCCGCATTGGGCCTCGCCCGCGTGGTAGTAGGCGACCGAGACGGCGAAGTGGGGGATCTTGTGCGCGAAGTTGTTGGTCCCGTCGATCGGGTCGACGACCCAGAGGTGCTCGGCGGTGACGTCGCCCTGGTACGCCTCCTCGCCGAGGATCGCGTGCGAGGGGAAGGCCCGCTTGATGACGGCGGCGATGGCGTGCTCGGCCTCGACGTCGGCGTCGGAGACGAGGTTGGCGACGTCCTTGCTCCGCATCGTCACCCCGTCGCGGAAGTACCGCGCGGCGATCGCCCCGCCGGCGCGGGCGGCTTCCTCGGCGATGGTCTGCTCGGGCGTCATCATGACCGGGCCCTTCCTCGTCCCGTCGAGCCCCCCGGTGCGCGAGCCTCGGGGCTTCGGCCGACCGGGACATTATGGGGGTAAGCGCTTCAACCGCCAAGGACGCGGAGGCCGGAAAGCGGGGGGGACGAGAACATCACCGCGGGAAAAGTGGCCAGAAAGCGGCGTTTCCGGCCCCCTCTCCCGGGGAACGAGGGGGGGCGGATTTCAGAAGCTTGAATATGGAGTCGAGTCGATGTGACATCCTCGCCGCCGGTTCTGGCCTTGGCGCCCCGGGCGGGTTGGGGGTCCAATCTCCGGGACCGATGGCCGCGAAGGACCCCGGATGAGCCCCCCTTATGATAACCCCGCGCGCGATCCTCTTCGACCTCGACGGGACCTTGATCGACTCCCTGGCCGACATCGCCGAGGCGGCGGACGTCACCCTGGCCCGCGAAGGGTTCCCGGGCCATTCCCACGACGCCTACCGCCGGTTCATCGGCGACGGCGTGGCCAGCCTCTACCGCCTGGCCTTGCCGCCGGGCCGGGTCGACGAGGCGCTGGTCGCCCGCTGCGTGACCAAGCACCGCGAGGCGTATGAGACGTCGTGGAACGTCCGGACGGAGCTTTACGACGGCGTCTCGGGAATGCTCGACGCCCTGGTCGACCAGGGGGTCGCGCTGGCGGTCTTGTCGAACAAGCCGGACGACTTCACCCGGCGGTGCGCCGAGTTCTACCTGTCGCGATGGCCGTTCCGGGTCGTCGTCGGCCAGCGCGAGGGGGTCCCGCGCAAGCCCGACCCGGCGTCGGCGGTCGAGATCGCCGGTCGGCTGGGCTTCGGGCCGGGCGAATGCCTGTTCGTGGGGGATTCGGGCGTCGACATCCAGGCCGGGCTCCGGGCCGGGATGTTCCCCGTCGGCGTCTCGTGGGGGTTCAAGGCCGTGGAAGAACTCCGGGACGCCGGGGCCGGGGCCATCATCGCCCATCCGTCGGAACTGCTCGGCCTCCTCGACGGCGACCGGCCCCGTTGACGGCGCCCCTACAATCGGGCGTCTCCCCCCGCCGGGACCCGCCCGAAACCCCGCTCGCGAGCCTCCCGAATGCTTGATGCCACGATCGACGCCCCCGCGACCGCGACCGCGTCCGCCGGGGCGACCCGGACCGACGGGGCCTTGGCCCTGCTCTGCGTGGCCCAGTTGATGCTGGTCCTCGATTTCTCGATCGTCAACGTCGCCCTGCCGTCGATGAAGCTGGCCCTGGGGTTCAGCGACTCGGGCCTCCAGTGGGTCATCAGCGCCTATGCCTTGACCTTCGGCGGGTTCCTGATGCTCGGCGGGCGGGCGGCCGACCTGTTCGGGCGGCGGCGGGTGTTCGTGGCGGGCCTGGCGCTGTTCTCGGTCGCGTCGCTGGCCGGCGGGTTCGCCCGGACGGCCTGGGTCCTGGTGGCGAGCCGGGCGCTGCAAGGGGTCGGCGGGGCGATCGTCTCGCCGGCCGCGCTGTCGCTCCTGACCACGACGTTCCCCGAGGGGCCCGAGCGGAACCGGGCGATGGGCTGGTTCGGCACGATGAGCACGGTGGGGTTCGCCGTGGGGATGATGCTCGGCGGGCTGTTGACCGGCTCGGTGGGCTGGGAATGGGTCATGTTCATCAACGTGCCCATCGGCCTGGGCGTGATCCTGCTGGCGCCTCGGGCCCTGCCCGCCGGTCGAGGGGCGGCGCCGGCCGTCGGGTTCGACCTGTTGGGGGCGGCCCTGATCACCGGGGCGTCGGCGGCGCTGGTGTACGCCCTGTCGGACGCCGATCGGGCGGGGTGGGGTTCGCTGCAGACGCTCGGGCTCCTGGCGGTCGCGGGGTCCGGCCTGGCGGCGTTCGTGGCGGTCGAGGGGCGGGTCGGACATCCGTTGATCCCCCTGAGGATCTTCCGGAAGCGCGACCTGGTGGGGGCGAACCTCGTCGGCTTCTTCCTGGCGGCGGCGATCCCGGCGATGATCTACCTCCTGACCCTCCACATGCAGGGGGGCCTGGGCTATTCGCCGCTGACGACGGGCCTGGCGTTCTTGCCGCACGCGGCCGTGGCGATCGTGGCGGCCCGGGTGGTCCCCCGGGTGGTCGACCGCTTCGGGCCCCGGCCGATCATGGCGTGGGGGGCGGCGATCTTCGGCGGCTCGGTCCTGCTCCTGACGGCCCTGACCCCGGGCGGCGCTTATGCGTCGCAGCTCTTGCCGGCCCTGGCGATCACGCCGGTCGGCATCCTCTTCGGGTTCATCGCCAGCATGATCCAGGCGACCTCGGGGATGCCCGACGAGGAGCAAGGGCTGGCCTCGGGCCTGCTGGCGACCTCGCAGCAGATCGGCCAGGCCCTGGGGCTGGCGGTGATCCTCAACGTCGTCACCCGGGGCCACTCCCGGGGCCTCCGGGCCGGCCTGGGCGAGGCGACGGCCCACGTCCTCGGCTACCGCGACGGCTTCCTCGTCGAGGCCGGGTTCGCCGCCCTGGCCCTAGCCGTGGCGCTCCTGGTCGTCCGCAAGTCGTCCCGGGCGGCTTTGGGAAGCGGCGGGCCGGTCGTCGCGGTCCATTGAGCGGATTCGGAGGCGGGTCGGGCATCAGGGCCCCGGGAGGTCGCGGAGCTTGACGCTGAAGTCGCGCTCGCGGGTGGCGACCGTCCGGCCGTCGGGGGAGAAGACGGGGTAGATGGCGGTGGCGAGCCGGGGGGTACGTCGGGCGGTGGCGAGGTCGATGACGACCATCTCGGTCCCCCGGTCTTCGCCCTGGCGCGAGCCGCCCAGCGTGGACATCAGGCCGTCGCGGAGCTGGCCGATCGGCGAACTGGGCCCGTTATACCAGCCGCTGGAGGCCAGGGACCGGCCGTCGGTCGAGAACTGGACGTGGGTGGAAGCGTAGCCGGAGGAGTGGGCCGGGAGCGTCCGGAGGAGGCGGCGGCCGGGGACGTCCCAAAGGTCGATCGCCCCGTCCCGGCGGCCGACGGCCAGGGTCCGGCCGTCCTGGGAGAAGCCGGCCCCACGGCCGACGACCCCGATCCAGGTCGGATTGAGGAGCCCGCCGAGCGAGCGGTCGGTTTCCAGGTCCCAGAGTTGCGCGGCGCTCGAATTGAACGGGATGTAGGCCAGGGTCCGGCCGTCGGGCGAGACGGTCCGGTCGCACCCGCTGGTCGGGGCGGTGATCGCCCGGGTCGCCGTCCGCCGGCCCGTCGCCACGTCCCAGGTGATGACCTCTTTCAGGAAGTTCGAGTCGCCCACGGCCGCGCGGAGGGTCCGGCCGTCGGGATCGAAACCGAAATGGTAAGTCGCCGGATGCTCGGTTTCGAGCGTGGCCCCGGCCCGGCCGGTGGCGGTGTCGATCAGGACAATCTGGTTCGGTCGCGGGTGGGCGAAGAGCGCCAGGGCATAGACCCGGCCGTCGGGCGAGAAGGCGCCCTGGATCGCGTTCCAGCCCGTCTTGATCGCCCAGGTTTCGCCTTGCCGGCCGGTCCGGGCGTCCCAGGACGTGACGCCCGCCTCGCCCGAGGTGAAGAATTTCCGGCCGTCGGGGGCGAACCCCAACGGCCAGGTGTCGCGCGGGGTCTTGAGCGTGGCCCGGGGCGGCCAGGGGTCCGCCCTCCCGAAGGTGAGCCAGGCCCCGGCCAGGAGGGCCAGCGCCGCGACCATCAGGGCCGCCCGGGTCCGGAGGCGGAGGGCCCGCCAGCGGCGGAAGCCCGTCCCGACGAGCGATCGGCCGAGGGTCGCGGCTTTCATGGTCGGGTCTCCTCGTGGGGCGTTGCCGGCTCGAACCGGGCGGCGAAGCCTCGGGGGATCATGACCCCGAAGAAGTAGGCCTGGCGGTAGGGTTGATCCGGGTCGATGGCGACGCGGACGGTGTGTACACTTCGCGGAGAAGAACGGCTTCGTCAACGCTTGCAGCCGGGCCTTACCCGTCGAGTTCGCGGTCCCAGAGTGGCCCCCGGCGGCTCGTCGCGATTGGGGGACAGAACCACCGCCCGGCCTTCGCCACCGCGACCAAGTGGGCTACCGTCACCGGAAACCGGCCTTGGTCCAGCATCCATTCGGGCTTATCGAGCAACCAGAACAAGTTGAACCCTTCCGGCCCGAAGTGCTTGTGAAAGTCCAGGCCCGCCAGGTCGACGGCGAACTGCTCCGCAAAATCCATGAGAAAGTCGGATGCATCGTCGCCGGTCATGCCCAGGTCTTCCTCCAGTCGGGAGTGCTCGTGGATTCGTTCCGGTCGCATGCCCCATTCCTCTGCCAGAAGCGCGATGATCCGGCCTTGGAGGTCGGTCATGGGGCGACCCCCGATCGGGGCGTTGCCGGCTCGAACCGGGCGGCGAAGCCTCGGGGGATCATGACCCCGAAGAAGTAGGCCTGGCGGTAGGGTTGATCCGGGTCGATGGCGACGCGGAAGTCTTTGGTCAGGACGGCGAGGGCGACTTTCATATAGGTCATGGCGAAGGGCATGCCGACGCACGTCTGGTTTCCCTGGCCGAAGGGGAAGAAGTGGGGGCCGGCGATCGGTCCGGCGGGCTTCGCCGGGTCGAGCCAGCGGCCGGGGTCGAAGCGGTCGGGGTCGGGCCAGTGGTCGGGCGAGCGGTTGATGAGCCAGTTGGTGAGGACTAGGGTCGTGTCGGGGGGCAGGGTGTGGCCGCCCAGCTCGACGGGGCGGGCGGTGGTGACGTTCCGGGCCATCAGCGGGACCGCCGCGAGGGTCCGGAGCGACTCGCGGACGGTCGCCTCCAAGCGAGGGGCGGCGCCCAGGGCGGCCGGGTCGAGGTCGGGCGCGGCGAGGTCGAGGTGTTCGAGGTCGGCGCGGAGCCGGGCCGCCTCGTCGGGGTCGCGGGCCAGGAGGTAGAGGGCGGTCGTCAGGCAACTGCTGACCGAGTACACGCCGCCGTAGAAGGCGTTGGCCAGGAGGTCGCGGAGGTCGGCGTGATCGAGGGGCGAGCCGTGGCGGAGGGTGACGGCCAGGAGGTCGCGGCGGGACGGGTCAGGATCGCGGCGGGCCCGCTCGATCAGGGCGTCGAACCGGCCGTACCAGCGGCGGCGGTCGCGGTAGAACAGCGGGCAGAGCGGCGGCAGGAGGGACAACGGCGTCCGCATCCGGCGGTCGCCCACCTTGCCGAGGGCGACGAACTGGGCATACGCCTCGTCGCCCAGCGGGTCGCCCCAGACGGCGACGGCGAAGGCGTCGAACGCGACCCGCTGGAGGCCGTCGTGGAGGTCGGCGCCCGGGGCGGGATCGGCCGAGGCGAGGCGGCGGGCGCCGGCGCGGACGGAGTCGCGGAGGGTGGGGACGATCCCATCGAGCCAGCCGTCGGCCGCCGGCCCGGCGCACGGATGATTGGCCCGGCGGCGGGCCCAGTCGGGGCCGTTGGCGATGAACAGGCAGCGCCGGGTGATGACGGGCTCCAGGGCCTGGCGGGGGGCGTCTTTGTAGTAATCCACCGAGTCGGCCCGGAAGACCCGGGCGATCAGGTCGGGGTCGTTGAGCACGACCACCGGCTTGCCGCCGATCCACGCCAGCGCCATCCCGCCGTGGGCCCGGCCGTAGCCGGCCAGAACTTCCCAAGGCCGCTTGCCCAGGAAGTCGAGGGCATTGCCGAACGGGAACCTCGGGGTCGGCCCCGGGATGCCCGCCAGAGCGGCCACCTTCCGACGATGGATCAGGCGGAATAGCCGTGCCGGCAAGGTATTCATCCGGGTCGTGGGTCGTGGGTCGTGGGTCGTGGGTCGTGGGTCGTGGGTCGTGGGTCGTGGGTCGTGGGTCGTGGAGCGTGGGTCGTGGGTCGTGGGTCGTGGAGCGTGGGTCGTGGGTCGTGGGTCGTGGGTCGTGGAGCGTGGAGCGTGGAGCGTGGGTCGTGGGAGATCGCCAAAAAGTGTGTTAAGCGGCCCCAAATCCCACGATCATGTTGTTGACCATCAATTCCGCCGACGACTCCCTGGCTTTACTACCCACTGACCACTACCCACCACCCACGCCACACCACCCACGAGCTTCAGATGTTGATGCTCTGGGGGATTCCGGCCGGGACGAGGAATTCGTAGGGGCGGCGGTGGTGGTTCCGCTCGTCGATCTTGGCCCCGATGGCCTGGATCTCGTCGCGGAAGCGGCGGAGGGGTTCGGCGACGCGGGGGTCTCGGAAGCGGCCCTCGCCGTATTCGCCGAGGGTGGTGTAGCGGATCGAGCCGAGCAGGGCGCCGAGGCCCATCTGGAGGTTGGCGTGGTGGAGCGGGGGGAGCATGGCCAGGTAGTCGGCTTGGGTCGAGACGCCCTTCTCGGTCGGCGCCGGGGCGTAGCAGGCCAGGGGCATGTTGGGGACGTAGCTCATCAGGTCATATTGGGGGAAGTTCACCGCGGCATGCTGGACGCTCGCCGTGTAGACGATCAGCGTGGCGGCGTCGATCAGGTATTCGCGGGTGCAAGTCGCCCCGCGCTTGCCGATCCCGGGGACCCGGCCGCCGTCGACGGAGACGAGTTCGGCGAACCAGGCGGCCAGCTCGGGGTCTTCCTGGACGTCGGCGTCGGATCGGTAATACAAGGCCAGGTAGTCGGCCACCCAGCGGCGAATGGCGTCCCAGAACAGCAAGGCGTCGTCGCGATACGGGTAGTTGGCCAGGAGGTGGGGGTCGTCCACCCCCCGGGCCTGGAACGTGGCGGGCAGCATCACCTCGTCGAACGGATAAGACTGGACCCCCTTGACGGTCAGGTGGCGGGTCGAGTCGATCGTCCCGCCGAGCAGCTCGTCGACCGGCCCCCGGTCGTCGACGAGGTAGCCCTTGGCCATGTTGTTGATCGCCAGGGTCCCCTCGAAGTGGGGCCGGAGCAGGACGCCGAGCGGGTGGTTGGCGGCGAGCTGGCGCTGGGTGGCGATGGCGAACGGCTCGACGAACAGGTGGGTCCGGCCCAGGTGGGTGACGGCCTCGTGGCAGTTCCCGTCGGCCACCTTGACCACCGTCTTGGCGATCATCCAGCCGTGGCCGTCGGCCGGCGTGAAGATCGGGTTGCTCGGCCCGGGCGCCTGCTGGCACTGGATGGCCACCGGCATCAATAATCGGGATGTCTTGCGCGACACCAACAGGCAGAGCGGGGCGTAGACGTACTTCTGGATGTCGGGATAGTCGCTGTTCTCGATGTCGCCGAGGATCGCGTAATCGAGGAGGTAGAGCCGCCCTTCGCGGCGGGCGGCCTCCAGGGTGTCGCCGCCCTCGGGGACGGCCTGGGCGAAGTGGTGCTCGGTGACGGGGAAGCGATCGTCGAGGGCGTCGAGCCGGCGGAGCAGGACCGGGTTGGGGCCGGCGACCCGCATCTCGGCGAAGACGCGGTCCTCGTTGTAGTCGCGGTGGATCGGCGGCAGGCCGATCGAGCGGAACATCGCGGCGTAGCTTTCCAGGCTCTGGGCCGGCCCGTGGACGACGTTGGCCCGGACCGACTCCTTGATGATGTGGACCAGCGCCCGGACCTCGCCGGAGGCCCGGTCGACGAACTCGCGGAAGATCCCGTGCTTGGCGTGGGTCTCGTCGCGGCGCCGGGGGTCGCCGTCGTTCTCGGCGTGGTTGATGAGCACCTGCAGCGCCCTCTCGCCCACGCTGACCATCCAGGCCCACGACGGTTCCTCCCAGCTCGGCAGCCGCTCGACCATCGCCAGGGGGTTCAGATAGGTGTGGTTGTAGCAGTAATGGGCGCGCATCTCAGAGGGGATCTGGAAATCTGAACAATCTGGCTAAAATCTTCGCCAGCCGGTCTCATGAAGGCTGGCGTTGATGAATCTGCCCTTCTCACCCCTGGAGATTCACCCCGACGATGCCACGCAGCG
>JAABUQ010001059.1_pt1 | contig 61945 bp, 65 predicted proteins | sample 5560001 | NCBI WGS metagenome assembly JAABUQ01 (sample SAMN10711888, study PRJNA513371) | rock metagenome | isolation source: Antarctica rocks | place: Antarctica: Victoria Land, Finger Mt nord | collected 2015-12-18
AGGGGAGGGATGGGAGGGAGGGGAGGGGTGTTACGGAGGGAAGGGGCGGTGCGGAGGGAAGAGGTGGTGCGGAGGGAGTTGAGGGGGGGCAAGGGAGGGGAAATGGAGATGAGGATGGGGTTGGGGCGGGTGGAAGGGGAAAGGTGGGGAAGTGGACGGCGAGGGGGGGGAGGTGGAGGCGGGAGGAGGAGTAGGTGGGTTGAGGATGTTGAGGTCTACGCCGGTATTGACGAATCAAGACTTTTTGACGTGTATGATATGATAGAGCTTATGATATGATAGAGATTACGACACGATAGAGATACAACAACAAACTTAGAAACAGGTATAGAATCACTCAAGCAATATCATCTTCCACATCTAGCTCTCATGCGATCTAGACTGCGCCGCGGACATGACCTTTTCAATTCTTCCCCCCATGGCAAATCTGCTTTTTCTACCCTTATCTTTCCGTCAAGACCCGCATACCTATCCCCTCCCACCCCTCCCACCCCACCCCCCTCATCACTCCTCGAGCCCTGTACCCGGCAACGCAGCCCTAGCAACTCATCGAATAGCTATACACCACAGCTCTGAAGTATGTGAATGCCTCTCTTTAACGCTTTTTTACGCCCGAGTACGATAAGCCATCGCAGGGTTGCAGCACCGCTGTCCCACTGCTGACCGGGGCTGAGAAAGTATAGTCGAAGCGTCTTGGTGCTTTGTGCATGATAGCTGGACTCGGCGTGCGGAGTAGGATTTCTGAAATGGTGTTGTTGGAGTGAGTAGGATGGGCTGAGCTAATGACCGCAGGGGAAGGGAGGGTAGCGAATAAGCGTGAGGGCTGGTATCGTAGCGAACGCGAGCTACAACGTACAGCCTCGGCCCATGGCATTCTAAAGACGGAATCCATCAGTGCCGGACCGATCGTGCAACCGGCTCCCTCGCAGCCGTCGGAAATCCAACAAGATCGAACCTCGGCTCTTCCATTCCGCCTCATTCTTTCACATGCCCGGCAGCGACACCTCCCGCCCAGCTGCCCACCACCTCTCGCAATCGAGCTTCCACTCCGTCCTCCCTCCAGAAATGGCCCGCGCCGGCGATCTCGACACCCTGGAACAGAGAGCCTTCCTTGGACGCTAGCATGTGGTTCCATTTCCGGAGCTTGCGGACCGAGGTGAAGAAGTCAACGTCGCCGTAGACAGCCAGTGTGGGGTTTTTGACTAGTCTGTCCTCCTCTTCTTCCTCGGCTGCTCTGGGCGCTTTGGGGTTGTGGATGCGGGGGCGGGAGAACATGGTTGCGAAGCTGGATACTGGTGGTAGGAGTGGGGAGATGAGGAGATAGTGCGTTTTCACTACCGGAACGTAATTGCCCTGATCGTCGTCAGGTACATGATGAGCACCGGACTCCTCGCTACTATTGGTATGATGCCGTAGCCCCAGTCTTCTAGCCGAGCGATCCACACCTCGCCGCACGGCGTCCATGCTCCGTCTTGAATCGCGGCTTGCGCGTCTGCTGGGGTTTTCGTCGCCGCCGACTGCTATGGACGTGGTATGGGCGTGCGCGTGGAGTCGATCATCGGAGTGGAGGGGTTTCTGTTTGTGGTTTCGTGCCGCTTCTGCTTCGGCGTGCGCTTCGGCGTTTTTGCTCCATTGGGTTGCTAGGCTGCGGGCTCGCAGGATGATTCCGGACTCGCAGGTGCCTGCTTTGGGATTGGTGAAGCGGGATTGGATGGCTTCTGTGCAGGGAAGATGGCTAGCTATGAGGGAGCCGTAGGAATATCCCCCTAGTATCAGTGTGATTGGGACTTCGTGGTCTTCGAAGGGATTTGGCACGGTTAGGGGCTCTGAGTGTGGTGAGGATGGGGTGACAGGGCTCTTAACCGGTGAACGGTATCTGATTCTTTTGAGGAGGCTTGAGACGTAGTTGACAAGGAACCCTGCGAATGAAATGTAGTCTAAGAGCTCGCCCTTGCCCGTCCATGTGGTAGAACCCTTTGACGTGTCGCCCGCGCCGCTACACTTGGGCTCAGTCGAAGAGTTGATAGCCTCATTAGGAGTCTTCCTCACCGAAAATTGAAAGTTCCAACTATAAAGCCCTGCTCCAATATCTCATGAACAAGGCTCAGAACATTCATGTCATCGAAGCACCCGCCCATAGGAGGGTATGGGTGGGCAACAACTGCCCCTCGAGGGCGCCATGCTGGTTGATCACTGGCCGGATCAAGCACCGAGTCTGGAGGATTGTATACGCGACATTCAAGATTAATGTCATCGTACAACGAAGGTATTGTGAAAGTGAAGCTGGGCGCTACCATGGCTCCTGGCCAGTGGTGGAGCTGCGAACAGAGACTTCACCCTCTTCGCAAGCTTTGGAAAAACACGAGTTGGAAACAAAGGCATTGCTGCTTGACCAATACTGGTGCTCTGGTCGGCCTTAGGTGGTCGGAAGTTACAAGTTCCATGAATCGATATGGTTTTTTTCAGACTCGCTTCTAATAGACCGTAATATTTATTGTAATAGAATACGCCACCTCACACATCTCCTTAGAAAGGAATAAGCCTTCAACGCCGATTGATCCTCATTTTTGCCCCCGTGGTAGTCGCTGATGCAATTCTAACGCGAGTCTCGACCTTCCAAGCAAGCCAGTATTTTCAGGCGACAAGTGATCCGCGCCAAGACTTCGGTAAGGTACAGTAAGTCCACTGGACCTCAACCCTGAGAGCGTCATGGAAAGGTCCATAACCTGTCGCAAGCAAATCCGCAATCGATTTGTCTCCCGCAGCTAGCATATGGTCCTACAGAGCAGCGACCATGATTCGTCGTTGATACTGTCCACGAATCGCCCGAGACCGTGCCATGACGTCTGCAAGGGGTGGAACGCGTTAGCAATGACCTTTCGGAGAGTTGACGAAGACTTTACCGGAATTCGAGGACATCGTTACTATGGCGGTACGATACAAGATGGTCCCCAAGGCCCACAAGCGGCCATTCGCATGAGTATGTGCCACAGAACCCCGTAACCATGATGTCTTTGTTCTCAATAACGGCTCGGATCATTATTGACTCTTCGTTGACACACTTGCTCTGCCATATGTGTATGCCGCAGGAGCCACTGGCCACCGTGGAAAGTTTTAGCTGTGTGTTCGCAATGCCGGAGACGTTTGTGCTGGGAAAAGGAGGAAAGGGGTTGTCGGCAAGAGTGATGTTGCTGGGTATTGGTTGAATGCCAGCAACAGCAGTAGCGGCGACGGCAAGGATGAACAAGAAGTGTGCAGATAACATGTTAATATATTGAACGCGAGTGGATTGGTAGGTCTTGGGGGGTAAAGGTCGTTGGTGGTGATCCAGCACGGGCCAGCTCGCAATTTAATACCTGCAAAATAGGTTTGTCTTCTTGCCCAACGCTCGAAGGATTAAGTTCCTACCCGAAGGTATGATATCGGCTGTGCAGATGACACTAGGTTGACTGCGTGATTTGGAATATGTTGGCTATAGGAGATTTCAATTGCTCTATCTACCTAGGAATACAGGCTCATCTATATACTCGGCTGATCAATCTAGGCCCTATAGATAATGAGGCATTTAGTGGAGCTGATATGCCCTGAGCATAGCCCTTGTTGTTCGGCATACAGCCTGGCTGACAGTGATCCAGGATTGCGATACGCTAGACCTGATTTGGCTTAGTGCTGCTGGAGAGACTGCCCCAGCCATTCTCCAACTGTTGAGAATAAGATTCTAAAGATGTGATCACTCCCTAGAATTACTTATTCAATTATATAATCCAACACTCTCCCTTAATTGGATAAGTGATTATTCGGAATATTGGCTTTGCTACTCCAAATATTCGCCCATTGACGGGATCGAACACGCAACCTTTTTTTAGGCTAAACCCTTCATAGGCTTTTACGCGAGGATAGATAGCAATTTAGCCTTGCAACATTGGAAGCGCAGACGCTAACCGGGCTCATAACCTGTTGAGAATAAGATTCTAAAGATGTGATCACTCCCTAGAATTACTTATTCAATTATATAATCCAACACCAACAGAATAAGAGTCACTGCTGGGGCAGAAGGCACGCCTAATAAGGGGAAGGATGGCAGAATTCAACCTGACCCTAGGGCTTAGGATTCGTTGTTAGACATGGATGCCACAATGCTGTCATAGTGCAGCTCGAAACGGCGCCCTGAGAACGTGATCAACAGCTAACGTCTCTACCTTGACGTTGTCAGAAGGCTTGCGAGTTGCAAGCCAAACAAGCCAACGGCCAACGAGCTGCGGCGGAGTAATTGAATATGCGTGCGCCTTTCTGCAACGAACAAACATGACTATTGGCACTAGGGTGTTAATATGCCAAAGTTTTGTCCACGTCCTCGCCTCTTGGACCCGTGATGGAGACTCGTAGGTCCAGACACGTAGAGTTGTCAACCTAAGAATATGCGGTGCAGTGGGGCTCCATGAGCCAAATTTAATGCTTATGTGAGACAAGAAAACAATCCATGGTTTAACTTTTGACGGCAACTGTATTAGAAAAATGCTTGAAGTACCTAGGACAAAGCGAGTACAATAACAGTTGGAGTTTCAAGTTTATAAGTGCAGTCCAACCCGATGCTTCAATGCGATGTAGAGCCAACATCAAAAACCATGTCTGACAGATAATCATCAATTATGTAACACCTGATATATATTATAACTGCGAAATATGTGAAAAGACCTGGTGGATTTTGGGGTCAACGTAGAACAGGCATGATCGAATCCTGTATCGACATTTTAAATTGTTTGCTCCCTCGTATAGGCGCCTTACTCACATTTCTTTGAAAGGTGTGAGGTGTCAGCTTATTAATGCAGAAGGGAGATTAAAGAGATCAATGGTGCAGAGATGGTTTCGCGGGTTCGCAGCGTGACTCTCGCCGTCATGTCCGACGGGATTATTCAGATTTGTTGGCCGTTGGCGGCGTCGGCAATGATGTCTACGACGCGGCATGCCCTGTTAGCTGGGGCATTGTCGAGGACGAAAGATCCGGCTTGTTGGTTCAACCTATCCATCAGCTGTGTGATTGTTTCAGGCCTCAAGGCGTCCAACGTAAGATCCTAAATAAGAGTACCGAGGTACAGGGCTATAGCGGCTCAGGCCTCAAGTTTGCAAAAATTGTATATCGCAGGCGCATAGTGGACACATTCGGATGCAAAGGTCCTGGATGGTGTCAGCTGTAATGGGCCCCATTTTCCCCTTAATCCTATTTTGCTTTCTCTAAGGTTATTTGGACCCTTAATTATACTACCAAAATACTATTATTATACCACCTATTCTCCACTTTATCAGGCGAAGCAATTGGTATAAAACAGTGCCAGGAACACTTATTTGCCACCTACTTAGGACCTCATAATCATACATATTAGGGTGCTATGCACCATTTTTTATCAATCGGACGACTTAGCCCTGAGTGCATCTGACAGATGGACTTACATTGATGATGAAAGAGTTGTCTAGAAGGAGCGGCAAGCTGGCGCAAACCCAATTTCGCGTCAAGTTGCCATGCCCTATGATGGAGGGAAGGAATCCCGAAGGATCATTGTTTATTACGACTTCGAGCAATCGAGCACCCTCCAGGTGGGAAGGGGGAAGGGAAGAGAGCGTTTGGGGGGAACAACTCTATCAAATCAAGGCCTCAATGTACCCTCCCCCCTCTGAGACTCCCAGGCAATTCTCAAGAACACATCTCCACCCAAATTTATTCCCCTTCAAATTCCCGCACCTCTTATCCTTCCCCACCTCCAATAGCACGTTCGAGTACTTGACCTCCAAATCCGCACTTCCCCAAGTCGAACACCACTGCAGCCCCGGATGAACCTCCAGGACCCACGGCAAGAAGCTGAAGAACACCTGATGATTCTGGTTGCCGCAGTCGACATCCTGGACTGAAATGTTTTGATGCTCGCCATGGATGTCAATCTCGCCGTATCTGCACCAGCCAAACATCAGTATGTTGAGACAGGTAGTGGGACGGGACTTGAGGTAAGAGAATCGTGGAACTCACAGCCCGTCGATAGGCTGCATTGATTTTGATGATGGTAAAGGGGAGATCTTACATGCCCAGGTCGTCGCGTGTGTTTGTGATGGTGAAGGAGAAGGAGCCACTGGGGATTTGGCCCATGCCGTCAGACCAGATAGTAGTTGTTGCCTGAGCAAGTAGAGCACTAGCTGTGATCAGGGTGGAGGTGAGACGCATGGCTGTCGAGTGGGTCTTCTTATAGGCGAATAGAAAGGGGGAGTTGAACGGATGAGAGTTTGATGATATACAAAGAATTGAACTTATGTCGACTAATTGAGAACACTGTGAAAGCCGCAAGTGCTACATACCGAGAACACATCATTACTCGGGCACGCAAGCTCTGTCACATGTCCTCTGGGTCTCACACGCCAACGTCGAAGAAAGATCGAGAAAGAACGCAATGGTAATGCACGTGCAGACATGAGTGCCTCTATGGAAGCGTACGAACCATAAGTGATAGACTCGGAAGAGACTGTCGTGCTTCGTGAATGCTTTTCCCTTGCGAAAAAGAACCAGGCTTCAAAAACAACACCGAAAACTTCTCCATACACACTATCCAGAGCTGCATGATTCATCATCAAAATATCGCCTTGGTCAAGGTGCTCATCCTAGTAGACTTGATATTTTCCATTTAATTTTCAACAGACCATAAGAACACCGGTAAGCGAAGATGTGGACTCACACGTGATGTGTTGAGTCTTACAATTCGTTGGCAAAAGGTAATCAGCATCGTCGCCGATTCAGGCGTTATGGACAAGGTTCTAATTGAAGTAAAGTTGGCGATTAATACGATGATATTGGTTATTGAGAAGTTTTGCTCCAGAAACAATAAGGACCGGGTTGCTGTGGTCACAAGCATTGTTGGTAGCAGATTGCGGAAACCTAATCCTGCGAAAACAAACATCCGAGCCACCCCTTCTCGAATGCAAACAAGAATACCTTATACCGTAAAACCGCACTTTATTAAGTCGTTCTCTATCGCATCCACCGTAACAAAACAATGCTTACTCATCATAAAACCGAGCAAATAAGGGACCTCTCAGCTTTCTTTGCAGTGCTACCATTCCAATCTGAGGGGAGAATCATGGATTAATCTCGATCAAGGCGCCATTGATCAAACCCACCCCTGTAAGCCGCGGTGACCTGTTGTGCCGTTCAAAGACGTCGTGTAGTACCAGTGCCAGATCGTTTTGGTAAGCACAGCTCTTTCATCACACTTTGCCACGCTCCATTGTTCTCAACCGTCATGATATCATATGCTTCTACCGGATCCAAGTTGTATGGCTCCCAAAGCAGAGGTGGATAGTGGTCGACTTCCTGCAGAATGGGATCAGCAATATGTCATTGAGCCCAATTCTGAGAGTATTTCCTGAGATGTGCCCAATACTCGTTAGTAAAAGCACCTTGGATGTTTGACTTGAATGCTGTTTAACTCGTGGTTTCGCTATATTCTGGTGGAAAGGCAATATAAGTGTATGGAATGGCCCGGGGATGATGGTCTCTCATGGCTCAAGCTGTTCGTGAGGTGTTATCTTTGAAGAGGAGACGATGGTGTAAATCGGGTGGTACTGTACAATAATTTCGCAATATTGCTGTAGAAGTTGAGTCAATTGGACTTGGGGTAATTGTCATATCGCGTGGTAAAGAAGTGATGTGGGTACAGACCACAAAGTAGATGAAGGGAAAATGATAACTGCTTGCCTTGTCTACATTGCAAAAGATTGAGATCAAGTAGAAGTACATGGGCAGGGTACAAGTAGCCTTTTTGGTCCCAGCCTTTCTGCTTTAGCGTACCAGTAGATGGTATGACAGTATGACTGTGAACAAGCAGAACAATGTCACAGTCAATGGCCCCCAAAAGTTGTAAGCCCGCACCAGTAATTTCGAAATCATAGCAGAGCAGAGCAGAGCCGGCACAGAGCGACAGGTGTTGTTCAAAGCATTGTACCCACCCATCGTGTTTGGAAACAATCTGCAGACTCCGAGCTTCCGTAAAAGGTTGTCAAGAATCCAACCCTTCTGATGACCCTTGAAATCCCGGCGTGGGATGGAAATCACACGACCTATACAGTGTACCTTATAATAAAGCAAGAGGATGCTAGTAGACGTGCTGGCCTAGCGATACAAGTCCGATTTGGACGTGGGTCAAGGGTTCACTCGGACGCGAGTATCACCGCCATTGCCGTCAAATGACTCGGGGGCTCGGCTTTAAAGCCAAGCGAATGATTTACATTAGTTGCGCATGATCTCTATGGCGTGGGGCCGGTGGTTGACAAAGAAGCATTGTGCGAGCCCGCCACGTTGTAATGTCATATCAAAGAAGGGACAAAAGGCGGGATGAAAGTACTGTGGAAGGCTATAAACTGATCACAAAGAGCCTGGAAGCACGAGTCAGCAATTTCTGGTGGGGAAAGAACTGAATCAGTCTATGGAGAATTCGGAGTTACTCGATGTTACTAAGTGACCTCGCCCAAACGGAAAAGTACCAAAACAGTGCTAAAGACGCATGCACGTGACAACGAATTCCCATACTACTCGTCCCAAGTTTTGAAGAAATATGCTTTTCACGACTGCTCCCTCACTCCGATCATCGCTGCCTCCATCACATTGTTCTAGTCATGTAGCCTTTGTGTTCTCTTCCACCGACTATGTCCTTCTCCCAAAGGGTCTCAATCGCCAGTGTATAGGCAGCCTCGTTAAACGACAATCGTGACATTCGGTGCCAGGAACGAAAATTGTAATGCGTGTGGCATCGTTCGAAGTCCGAAAATGTCACTCCTACCAATGACGAGTCTACTCAGCAGTCTAAACCTCAAACATGTCGAAGACTCGTCTCGCCCAAAATCTACTGGGAAGCCGCAGCAACAGCAGAGAACTTTGGACTCCAGGAGTTCCTTGGCCAATTTGATCCAATTCGCGCGGAACCCTCTTCAACAAGTCGAAGCTGTCGAGAACTGGTATGATGGGTCGAACAAAGAGGAGAGAGTGCGAAAGCAGCAAGTCGAGGACAGAAAGCAATTATTATACATAAAGATGCGGACGGTCAGAGTTTGCGCTTTACATGATCAGTATCTCCGGTACTGACGGACAGCTCTAGGCAACCAACCATGCAGACTGGGAAGCAGCAGCAATAGAAGTCGATGAACTCGATGGCAATAACGAATGGAAGTACGTTTTCGAGTCTGCCGATTACGATGCAGGTCTTGTCGAGGCACGACTCAAGCAATTGGATGAAGCTCGCATTAGCTGTGACATTGGACGCATGCTTTTCTTAATTCGGACATCCCTGAACCGAGATCTGGGAGATATGGGAAACCTGCGCCTATACAAGCATTCACATGTTGGTACGAAAGACCTGGTTGAAAGATACATCACCTCGGCCTTGGAAACGCTGGAGGCGCTGCTTGAAGTATCCGCGAAAGCCAAATGCGATGGGATGGAGTCAAAGTATATCCTCGAACAGGTGCTTTCCTCACGACAAGCTTTTGGGAGAAGCGCATTGCTGCTATCTGGTGGAGCTACATTTGGGATGAGCCACATTGGAGTGCTCAAAGCGCTACATGAAGCCCGGCTATTGCCCAGAATCATATCGGGTGCGTCTGCCGGGAGCATTGTGTCTTCTGTGATCTGTACAAGAAGTGACGAAGACGTTCCGCATGTACTCGCCACCTTCTGCGAAGGCGACCTCGCGGTATTCGAAGAGGAAGGCAATGAGGATGGCCTTTTACGGAAAGCAGCACGCTTCCTGAAACACGGTGCACTATACGATATCGCTCATCTCACGCGAGTGATGAAGAACCTACTGGGTGACTTGACATTTCAAGAGGCTTACAACCGTACTCGGAAAATTTTGAATATCTGCGTCTCCAGTGCAAGTCTATACGAATTGCCGAGGCTTCTCAACTACATCACAGCGCCCAACGTGCTTATCTGGTCAGCGGTTGCTGCATCCTGCTCTGTGCCCTTTGTATACACAGCCGCATCACTCCTGGCTAAAGATCCAAGAACAGGAGACGCGGTGCACTGGAATCCTTCTCCACAACGGTGGATCGATGGCTCCGTGGACAACGATATTCCTATGACCCGACTGGCCGAGATGTTCAACGTCAATCACTTCATTGTTTCCCAGGTCAATCCGCACGTCATCCCCTTCCTCATCAGAGAGGAAGGTGTGGTTGCCAAAGAGGCCCAACAGTCAACATCCTCCCTACAGCCCGGTCCGACGTGGCTCGACAGTCTCTCACAACTTGCTAAAGGCGAAGCTTTACACCGAATAAACACCATGGCTGAGCTAGGCTTTTTCCCAAACCTTTTGACTAAGACAATCTCAGTCTTGAGCCAGAAATACTCCGGCGACATTACTATATTGCCTGAAATCTCCTACGTCGACTTTCCTCGTATGCTTTCGAATCCTACCCCGGACTTCATGTCCCAAGCTATGCTTTCCGGTGAAAGAGCCACCTGGCCAAAGATCAGCATAATCAAGAACCATTGCGCCATCGAGCTGGCCCTCGACGACGCGGTACAGAGGTTTCGAACGAGAGTCGTCTTCAGCCCCAGCGAAGTCGAGCTCCGCCTGAACACAAACGCAAGCAAAGAATCAGCCGCCCACAAAGCCGTCAAAAGAAGCACCAACAAACGGCGCCCTCTATCCCAAAACAGTAACCCTGACCCCTCAACCACCACATCCCCCACCAACCACACAACCCACCCCAAATCAGGCCGCCTAACCCCCTCACTCCGCCACAAGAAGTCCCGAAGCATAAACACCGTCCTCGCCGAACCCTCCGCCTCCATGCTCACCCCCTCCCCCTCCCCAACACCCCCTTCCTCCCTGCACTCCAAACCCCCCCACGACATCACCGCCTCCTCGGCCAACGAAGACGAAGAAGACGCCGACGCCGAAACCTCCAACCTCCCCACCTCCTCCTCCTCCACCTCCCTCTCCTGCTCCTCCCCAAACGAAGAACCCCACCAAGGGAAATGGCACAGCTCGCTATTCGGCTCGCGCTCCGGCCCCGCGACCCCCACCCCCTTCGGCGCGCACTCCTCCACCCTCCCCACGAACCCAAAACCCGGCTCCTCGATCCCCAAACCCGCCAGCTCGGCCTTCAGAATGACCCCCTCGGCAGCCTCCCCGGCCACCGCAGGCTCCTCAAAATACAAACTCCTCTTCCAGCACCGCCCGCAAGGCCAACACAGTACGCACAACCCGGCTACCCACCCCACGTCCACCCTTTTGGGCAAACGGCGGGCCCCCTCCCCCAGACCCAGAAATACTGCCCCACTGGACAAAGAAAAAGAGGGCACCACGTCAGGGAAGCGGGCGTGGGGTTCCCCCCCTCCTCCTCCTCCTCAGCCGGCAGCGGGCGCGAGTAGCAGGGCCGATGGCGGCACGACGGGCCGGGGTGCGAAGAAGTGGGGGTTGGAGCTCGATATACCTGCTTCGGCAAAGGGGCTGGTGGGGAGGGGGAAGAAGAGGGAGTGAGTGTACTGGGTTTTCGAGTGTTGGAAGGATATGGGGCATGATGCGCTTGATGAAATGGATGCTCTAACCCGCGACGAAGAAGGGGAAGCCGGGGGGGGGGGGATATACCCTTGAAGTAGCTTCGTATAGATAGAAAGATCTTTTACAACATCCCCCCGCGCACCTGCCGCGTAGCCGAGTAGGAGATGTAAACATATAGCTGTGCTCGCTGGGATGCTCAAAGGCGATTCGTACGTGTATCAAACATCTAGGTATCTTCACGAATCCCCGAAAGGATGTAAGGTATGCAAGCCCCTCACCCCTCCTCGTGCGAAACCAGCAACTCAGGCCCCGGCCCCTCGTCCTCGTCTTCCGTCTCCGCACGCCCAACGCCTGGCGTCGCGTCTGCTAACCCTAGAATATCCCCCTCGTCTGTCCCCCCCTCCCCCTCCCTCTCACCCCTCCCATCAACCTCTTCCCCGCCCGCCGACCCATCACCATGTCCCGCTCCTTCCACCCCCTCACCTCCTTCCCCTGCCGAGGCGCCAGCCCTCGCAGCCTCCACCACCCCCTCCAGGACCCCCCTCCCCTGAATCAGCGCCTCCAGCTCAGCCCCAACGCAATAAACCAACAATTTCCACCCCCTCCCCTCCGCCACATCGAGCGCCTTCTCCAATTGCCCCTCCGCGGCCCGCAAGCGGTGCAGTACCGTTTCCATCCCCGCTGCCGTCCCAGCATCATCCCCCAACGCAGGGTGTCCTTGTCGTAACTTCCGTGTTTCTATCTTTAGGGACGTCTCGACGGCGTTGACCTCGGCGAGCACATCCTCCCAGACGCGTTGACCTTCTTCGAGCGCTGATCGCTCGTCCGAGACAGCGTCTGCGCGCGCGGAGAGCGCGTTCTGCTCGTCGGCGTACTGCTCCCGTACTAGCTCCAGCGTGCGGCGTTGCGCGGGGAGCGCCCAAATGCCCTCTGCACGCAGGGAGCGCTGGGAAGGGAGATTGGGGTTTGTGGGTATGGGCGGTCGGGCGAGGAATTCTTTGGCTTCTTTCTCTGCTAGGGAGAGGGCGTGCGTGTAGGAGGAGAGTTTGGCTGCGGTGGTGTTTTCTAGGGCTTGGATTTGGGAGAGGAGGAGGTGGTGGCGGGCGCGCATTTCGTAGAGGCGGGTTTCGAGGGAGTGGATTGAGGTTGCAAGGGTTTGGGATTCGGATTTTAGATTTGAAAGGTGGGAGGTGGTGGGGGAGGAGGCGATGGTGTCGATTTGGGATTGCAGTCCCGTGGTTTTTTGGGTGAGGTTGGTGAGGTGGTTGAGGATGTTCTCGCGGTGGGTGATTTCGGAGGAGAGGAGGTCGGTTTCGTTGGATTTGAGGGCGGAGAGGGAGGAGATGGTGCGGGTGATGCCTTTTCGTGCGCTGCGGAGGTTGGGTTTTCGGGTGAAGGGTTGTCGGACTGGTATTACTTCTCTTGGCCTCGAGTAGGAGCGGGATAGAGGGTCAGATGTTGTGGTTGTAGGGGTTCGGCTTCCGGTCGAGGAGTCCGAGCCTTGAGGGGCGCCGGTCAGGCCAGCTAGTAGGCCATCGCTTTGGGCGTCGAGGAGGTACTGTAGGTGTGACTGGAGATGTGACTCTTGCCGGGAGAGGGCGAGCAGGGGCTCGGATTGCGGGATCTGCTTGGGGGAAGCCATCTTGGGCCGTTGGAGAGGTTGCTGTGCGTCCGGGCTTGCGGGGGCTGTTTGATAGGGAGTAGGAGTCCGGGACGCATGGAGTGGAAGGAGGGGGATGTCTGCATTCGTGGAAAAGCGATTGAAGAGGCCGCTTAGAGACATTGTATGTGGTCAGTCGTAGAAAGTAAGAGGATGTGGGTAAGGCAGAGCTGGACGCTTGGAATGTCAATACTCACCAGTCATGCTGCTGAGGAGCTAGGCAATGGCAGCTGAGCCAGGCTCCAAGCCAGCCTCGAGAAGAGCTGTGGCTTCTTTGAGTTCATTTGGCGATGCGTGGCGAGAGTGACAAGAAAAGTGTCGCGTGATCGATTTCGAGTCACGAAACAAAATAATCTACTATAGTGCAAGTACGAGCACCTTCGAAAGTGGTCCCTGTCGATTGAAACCCCTCGTTCGACTGTTCAATGAAGAAATGATTCATCGGGCTCACTTCATGCTCTAAGGTATTGACAGCACACGGCTTTTTACATAGACATCATGCATCTATGATCTCCGTTTCTTCTTGAAGCCCAAGCCATGGCTGTTCAGACGCCGAACTCCTCGCTCAAGATGCTTCCCCGCTCGCGATAGATTCATAAAAAGTCAAGGTCTCGCCCAATTACAGATGCAGGATAGTTACAGTGACACCCCCCAGATGCCCCTTCCTCCACTTACTCCGAGCCAGTCGCTCCCCTGGCTTGTCAAACCGCTCTGAGGTGCCCAGCTGAGATTCCCCACTTCGTAGTCGCATTGCCAGCTTGCCACTGGGCCTTGAGAGCTTGCAGGTGCCAGATTCGTTGAAGATTGCTGGCTTCCGTTACTCGGGGCTAGAGTAGAGTTGCTCTGGTTCAAGAGGTCCCAGATCAGAACGAGAGAGTCATCTCCGCCGGATGCCAGGGTGCCTCGTCGAGATGGCGACCATTCAATACAATTGATCCCAGCTGCGTGCCCTTTGAGCTCGAGTAGCGCTTGGCCTGGTTGCCGTACATCCAGTATCCTTATACTGTTCGAATCTTGTGAGAAAGTCGCAAGGAGATGTGCGTCATGTGGGGAAGCTGAAGAAAGTCAGGACATGTCCCACCGGACAGAAAGGTGGTTTCCCGTGGCCTCACCTGCTAATCTGAGAAGTGGTGGAGCGTAGGACATGGTTTGCTGAGCTGTTGTAGGGCTCATGTTTCCCGGACTCGCAGCTGTTCAAGGTTTTTGTTAGCAATATGGACATTCCCATGAACTGATGGAAGCTACTGACACTTGTCGTTGTTCTTTTCTGAAGGCTCGTAGATGATGGTGCTGTGCTCGAGACTTCGGAGATCAAACATCCGTACGCTTCCGTCGGCGCCGCAACTCACGAACACATCCACGCTTTGCGCACAGAACCGTACGTCAAAGACCTCTTTATCATGTGCAATCAATTGTGTCTTGGCGGTGAGGGTCGGTATGTCCCATATCGTACATGTTGTATCGATGCTAGAGGTTATGATCAAACTTGGGGAAAGTGTATTCCAATCGAGTGAGGTGAGCGGAGCAGTATGTTCGGGTGATTTGGAATTGGATAGTAGAGCAAGGGGTGTCAGCTTTTCGAATTGTTGCGGAGCGCTGTTCACTGAGCGGGATATCGAATTGCTAGGATTGTGGGATGATTTTTCAGGTTCAGACCACAGTCGTAAATGATCGCCGGATGTGGCCAGCAAATTGGTCGACTGCTTTTGCGAAGATGCAGGCTCCCATAGGATCCTTGTGACCGGATATGAATGGGTGGCTTCGGCAGTCTTGACATAATCAAGGCCATATTGAAGAGCGTCGGGCTCGCCATCTAGATCTGGTTCAGGTATGACTTTCGTATCGAGTATTTGGATCTAGAGGACATGTTAGTATAGTCAAGATTGGTAGGGAGACCTGCTGGCTCGTACAAAGTTGTGGCCGTCTTCAACGTAACTGCCAATCGCCATCTTTCCAGCCGAGTCGCCCATCTTCTGGTGCGGTACAGGCCATTTGCACCAATCAAAAGAGTAGACTGCCCATGGTGCCAAGTAGTTACTGTTTGTAGGAAAAGCTGGAAAGCCATCGTTGGAGTATGGGTTTCCACTTTGAGGTCCCTCTAATGCACCAGACTCTCCAAGTGGCCGGATATCTGCTAGGCCGAGGGGCGAGTACGCAGAGTCACCTCCTTGGTTTGTTTGAGAGGATGTGTATCTGTGATTTGGGGTGGTCGCGTACTTGGCGCTTTCAGGTGTACTACCAAAGGAAGCATACTTTAGTTGTTCGAGACCCACAGGACTTGATCGGGAGTAGCTGTGGGCATGATTTGCAGTGCAAGGTTGTGAGGATGATGCATTGGAATGGCTTGGAGTTTGGACTTGTGGTAGTGTAGGAATTGTTGAAGGCGCAGTGATGGAAGCCGAAGCACCTGGTCGTCCTGGCTGTAGAGCTCCTGGAAGAGCTGATCCTGTAGACTGAGATGCATGATGACCCCCCTCAGGCATGGATTGCTGCATGTTGCCCCCAGACGCTGGCGGTCCTGGGTATTCGTGGGAGGTATGGTATGAGTGATGGCGGGGCAACTCTCTACTTTCGGAGCTCATGGCGGTGTTTGTTAGGGGAATGTGCAATTCCTCAGGTCTTCTGCCGTATGTCTGGGTCCGACGAGGAGTCTCAAACCCTTGATCCACGTTCAGTCTTCCAAACGACGCGCCCAGGTCAGTCAAGCTAGGGTTTGCAGACTGACCTGATGGACCTCCGGCACGCGATGCCAAAGTGTTTGGAGAGGGAAGATATGCGTTGTCGTGAGCGGGCGCATTAGATGCAGGGTCTGCGGTATTTGGTCAAGATAGGAGGCTTCTTCAACATCTCATGGATACTAACTTTCGTAATGAGCACCTGTGAAATCTGTCATGTCATCCGCTTGCCCTGACGCCGAATGATGGTGGCTGTGGAAAGGCATTGCGCTACCCACAAAGCTTGAAAAGCTCCAACGTGAGCAGTCCAGGAGCGATAATGATGGGATCCATCGGGCTTGAGAGATCAGGGGAACTTGATGACTGGTCGGTCCATGACGAACATAGGTACCGTTTCTTTTGCTTGCGACCTCCTCAATCTTTGGTGATGCTTCAAGAAATGGAAACCTGCAATGACCTTCAAGGCGGCTCTAACGGGCTAAGCGCGTCATCTCTTTCTTTCGTCACATTGCAATTGCCCTTCTTGCACTGTCACACAATCCCCTCCTCCTCCCTATCATCGCTACAGGTAGAACACAGGCATGGAGTGACAGCTATACAATCACTGACCAAGCACGAGTCCCTGCCTGATCGATGATTTGTTGGCCATTGTAGTGGCTCAGAATGACTGACGCTCACACACATACACCTCTATGGCTGCTCCTACTTCCGCGGCCACCCACAGAGGTAACGCTGAACACTTTGAGGATATCATATGGCCCAGGCCTTACCCGAGCCTTGAGAGATGCATCGGGTATCTCACGGAACTCTGATGGCGATGTACAATTGGACATTGCTGTGGCCTCCGATGCCATTCAAAAGTTTCATTACTCAACACTGCAGAATCTATATGGTCTAATGTACAAGCTGATATGTATTATATGCACCGAAGAATCAATTGATTTACAATATGGCAATGACGTTGATGCGCGCGTAATTGTATTCCCCTATTACCAGCATCGACACGACACTCACAATGCAGGTTGGGGGATTAGTCTGCAGAGCTTGGCTCTCCTCAACAGGCCTTGGACTACAATATGCTCCCTCGAAAGCGAGAATGGCGAAGAGATGCTCCAATTGTTCCTTCGAACGAGGACAGCATCCAATCAAGAGCACGAAAAATCTTTTGAGGTCGTTAGGCTACCAGGTGGTCTCAGCATCAGATCCGACACCAGGCCAGACGGGGGAGCGGCTGCAACTCAAGCTAAGGCTTCGGATCAATTCACTTCTGTGGCCGTAGGAGGTACTTTCGATCATCTTCATGCTGGCCATAAGCTACTCCTCACAATGACGGCGCTGCTTCTCCAGCCTCATGGCGAGTCTCGGTTGCAAAATGAGAGGATCTTGACGGTTGGCATTACCGGCGATGTACTACTCCAGAAGAAGAAGTACCGGGAGGACTTGGAAGGTTGGGATCAGCGACAATCTCGTGTGCAGAATTTCCTGCTTAGCATACTGGGAATGATCTCGCCAAACCAGATCCTGCAACACACTCAGGACATCCCAGGCTCCAAATCACAGGGCAGAGAAATTCACAACGAGCTTCAATCGGGATTGAAAATTAAATGCGTTGAGATCTTCGATCCGTGCGGCCCGACCATTACAGACCCTGCTATCAAAGCGCTCGTCGTTTCGACAGAGACTAGAGCTGGGGGTAAGGCTGTCAATGACACAAGGGAAGAAAAAGACTGGCCTGCATTGGAAGTGTTCGAGGTTGATGTGCTCAATGCAAAAGAAGATGAGAGCGAGGAAGCGAAGCACCGACAGGCATCGTTTGAAGGCAAGATTTCCAGCACTGGAATTCGCTTAAAAATACACCAAAAACGCAACAGCTCAACTGGCACGACCTAATGCAGAGAGACTGCATGCTGAGTATCCACTCTTGCGTGATTTTGGCGGGCACCAAGGGTTCGAATAGCATTCGTGCAGGGACCTCGTAAGCCTTCACCGCATCTGTTGAGTTCCGGTCACTGCAGCAAAGCGGTGCAGCAAGAGCGGTGCAGGAAAGGCCTGCGAGGATGTAATCATCCGAGCGTCCAAAGCGCCTGTCATGTTGCTCTAGCAGTATTGCGGTTAGATCCGCCTGCAGCCTTTACCAATCAACCTTGACAATACACTCCGGGCGTTCTGTACGCAGAACCTATTCTAGAACGGTCTTCAAGGTTGGCGAACGAGAATCTTGCTGTTTATGACCGTCAACGGAAACTCCGCTCTGACACATCCTACTAGAGCGAGAGTGCGAAAGGAGACGCTCGGCAGAATCTAAGTGCCTCATGCAGGATCGTTGCTAGCCTGGTTACTCCACTTGTGTGGCTTCCCGTTGGACTCTCTCCTCTTCTGCCGCTGTTCTCCAATCACTTCCAGAGGCTCCTCCTTTCTTCATCAAGAGAGAGGGTGATCCCGCCCCTAATCAGTCATGTGACTTCGCTGGCTTAAGCGATTGGTGTCAGGGCACTTGTCGATACCGAGGTGCAGCTTGGGTCTCTACCTATCTTCGTCATGCGGTACTTTTAGCCCTACTGAGTGGTGTGCATGGAGTCCGGTCCCTTCAGCCAGACCCCCTACACTTCAATTAGTATTTACGCTGGCATAATCGGCATCTACCAGACCGCCCTTTTCTTCCATTCACTATGCTGTCAGATCGCGATGCGGAACTTCCGGTCACCCTCAGTACAAGTGAATGTCTGATATGGCAACAATTCACATGCTATCCAACGAGATCTTGAAAGACATTCTAGACTTTATCGACTCGGAACCTCAGAGGCCTATCGCCGTTGATCGACGAGATCATTTGTCGGTGGAAAGCTTTCGGGCTCCAAGTCCACCATTACCACGAACCGCGCATGATATTGGAAACTTCAGATTATCGTCCCGAAGATTCTCAGAACTCGGTGTTCCGTATCAATTTACTAGAGTCTCGCTCCGATTCTCCGACTCTGGCTTCCGACGACTGGATGAGATTTGCAGCAACGAGCATCTAAGTCGGCATACAAGAAAATTCAGCTACTTGGTCCCACCATTCTACGGAAGTGGTGAGCACTCGATCGATTTCCAATGAGCAAGGACTGATTCTCACAGCATCACGGCGCGTTGCGAATGGGAACAACGTTTCTCTGCCCATTGAATTGAACGCGCAATATACAAAGAACATCAAAAAGAAGGCATGCGACCAAAAGCGGATATTGGATTCCGGGCAGGATGTCCGCATACTTAGGAAGGCAATGTGTGCTTTCACATCGCTTCAGCATGTCCAGATATTGAGACTTATCGAACCGCTTGAGATCGAGGTCCCGAAGCCATTCCTGAACCTGGAATGGTCTCCAGCCTGCTCCCATGCTACAAAAACAATGGGCGAAGCTCTTTTGGTGGCTTCGTCACCTTTCAGTGGCTTCTCGGGATCAATGATCAACCCCCAAAGCGTCCTTGTCGTTCAGGAAAAGATTCCCGATACATTGTCATCACTAGCTTCGCGTTTGACGTGCCTCGAGCTCCACTTTGATGGCGGGCCGGAGTTGATGACAAGCCTGATGGAACTTTCGAGTCTTGCGAGGAATGTATTCCTCGCCGCCACCAACTTACAGGCACTTCATGTTGGCTTTCCCGCTCGAGCACCATTGGACCTAAGACTGAAGGACATGCTGCATAACGTGTGCTGGAAAAATCTCCGAGCTTTCGGCGTCCAAGCCTGGCGACTCCAAGCCGACGAAATCACTGACGTTGTGAGGCGTCACAAGCAAACCCTGAGAGGGCTACGACTGCGCGATGTGCAGCTCAAGGACGGTAGCAGATGGAAGGATGTTCTATCCGTATTACGCACCGAGATGAAGCAACTCGAGTGGGTGAGCCTGAGAAGAATCGATTACGCTGCCCATTTCGATGATCTGTGGGGTGGGAGTATGGAAGTTGGAGATGATCTCCCTGCCATCGACAGCGACAGCGACATCGACGATGAGGAACCAGAAGTCCCGATGCACTTCAGCGGCGGAGAAGGCGATACAAGCGAGGACGAGGATCCAAGGGAGGACAGCGATGAAGAAGTAGGGCAAGGCACCGATGCTGACGACTTCAACTTCTTGGCCGATACCCCCGTCTCGCTGCCTTTCTGCACTTGCGCCGATAGCTCGTGGCCCACCAGCGCAGAGGATCTTGGTGATAACGGCAAATCGGTCACGTATCAGCAAAGCAAGATGTGGGAGAGGTGGGTCTGCGGGAAATGCCCGGAACATACTTGAAGCAAATCAAGTTCAAGATATACCGGTTCGACCGCCAGTACTGTATGTTCAGGGACAGTCAACCCGTTCAACTCCACGGCAACAGTAATCAGCGTGCGCGATACTTCTTCAACTGACGGCAATTCCTTTCCCCGATGCCCTTCTCCGCCTCCTCAGAATACTCAATCCATTCTGCCCTTCGGATGGTGGTACCCTCCACCGGTCTAAACTTCCGCCGAGCAACAGCTTCCAGCTTATTGGAGGACTGTTCTGCAAGGCCATTTGTACAAAAGATTGGATCAGAAATCCATAGACTAGTTACCTCCATCCAGCTCTTCTACATGGGCAAAAACATGGGGAAATGCCCCTCTCGAGGCAGGCAAAGACTTTCGAGAGCGAGATATACAAATATAGTGTCGTTAAGGGAGATGGGTAGTGCGTCGTAACCAGAAGCACCTGCAACGCAAAGGCATTCCGTATGATCGGATGGTGCTATTTCCCCTCCCCCAGTGCAAAAGCAATTCCTGTCTATCGTGGTCCTGAGCTTGGAATCAAATCCCCAATATTAGAAGACGCTGTGATATCTCTATGTAGCTATCTTACACCTCCTCGAGCCTATCTCAAGCAACCCCCCCTCCCACAGCCCCTGCAGCACGCTCTCCCTCCTCCCACACCCCACAACCCTCAACCCAAGCACCCATCTAACAGCACAACTAGAATTTCAACCTCCTCCCCACCACTCACTCGCCCGCCCCTTCATTCTCAGAATGATACTCAAACTCCCCAGGCAAATCCGCATCCTCCTCCCCCTCCCCCCCTTCATCAACCGCAGTCAACACCCCCGCCGCCTCCGCCACCCCAGCTCCAGCCCCCACAGCCACAGCCTCAGCCTCAGCCGGAGCATCCCGCTCCTGTTCCAGCGGCGCGCCCGGCGCAGCCGCAGCCTTGGTGGGGGGCTTGCGCTTCAGCTCGAGGAGGTGCTTTGGCTCGGAGGGGCGGGTGTCGTGGAGGAGGATGACGCCACCCGTGGGTTTTTTCACCGGCTGGTAGCGGGGTTCGGGGAAGGTGATGTATTTGAGCTGAGCGGGGAGGACGCGGAACATGTTCTCGAGGAGGTAGCCGGGCTTTTCGCGGTCGAGTCTGCGTTTTGAGGAGGTGGAGTCGTCGGGTTTTTTGTCTTCGGAGGAGGGAGGGTCTTTGGGGTCTTCGGTTTTGATGGCGGAGTCGTCGGTGTCCATTTTGTCGGTGTTCTTTTCACTGGTCGGGTTCGGGACTGTGGGGGTTTGGTCGATATCCATGCTCTCGCGGCGTTGCTGTTTTTCTTTTTTCTGGGCGCGGCGTTTGGCTTGCGCTGTGGTGGATAGGACGGCGGTTTTGACCTTCTCAGGGGCGTCTTCGGTTTTGGTCTCTTGCTCGGGAGGGTAATCGAAGAGGGAGGGGCGGGTAGCCGAGTGGAATTTGAAGGAGGGGATTTCGAGGCCCGGGTCGAGGCCAATGACTGAGGTGGGGGTGAAGCTGAGAGAGAGGAAGTGCGTTAGGGGGAACCAGTACCAGTACTGGGTGAAGACGGCCATGCCGACAACGCCGGCCATGTTCAGGTTGCCCGTCTGGGTTTGCAGGCTGATGGTGCAATTGCGGCCACCAGCGTCGATGATGCCGAGTGAAATTGCGCTGCCAAATTTGGTCATGGCATCTTCGTGTCGGTCGCCGATTGCTTTCTGAAGTGTCTTTCGGATTGTACCGACCTTGGGGTTCATGGCTTCGTTTTGCTGGATCATGATCATGGAGAGGGCGATGAGCGCTCCTTGACGGACAAAGTCTGTAGGATCCTTGATCATTGGCTCCAGCAAGTCGATAGCTTCATCCAAACCAGTACCTGCGCACGATATACCAAGAGCCATTGCTGCACCGTATCGAACATGTGGGTTGTAAGACTCTGATAGTAGCTCGACCATTCGGGGTACACTCTTCGGCTTCCGGAAGAGTATAAAGCCCAAACTCATAACAGCATACCTCCGCACATCATCACTCACATCGCTGACGGCCACGTGTAGGAGCTTGCGGACCGCTTTGTTGCTACCGGTACCGCAGTACGCAAGGGCAAGGGTCTGGATGCCGCCGTATCGGAGGATTGGATCCGGATCTTCCAGAAGGCCATTGACCAATTCATCTGCTCCTTCTTGTCGATTGTACATGATGAGAGCCATACCAAGCCCGAGACCGCGAACAATCTTCTCGTGTTGGGTGTCGTGTGCGTATTGGATCATGCTTTCGAGAGCTTTGATGTTGCCTGTGCCAAGCATGATCAAACCCATGGCAATGCCGACTGCTTCGCCATTGAGAGCGGAATCGGTGTATAGGACACTCTTGAGATCCTCGTAAATGCCTTCATCTCCCGTCGCCATGCCAGCCACACCAAGACCAAGGGCGCCTCCATGTTGCACAACCTCCTCAGTGGCATTCTTGAAGTGCTCACGAATAGAATGCAATGCATCCGTCTCATGATTGGCATATATGAGGCCCATTGCGTACAGAGCACCTCCTTGGCTGTAAAGTGAGCTTGGGTTTGCCCCAGCAGCCGTATTCTTGGGAAGGTATGGTGAGAGAAGTTTTTGGCCGTTCCCGAGATTCCCACGATGTATTACCCCAAGAGCAGCGGTGGCTGTAAATTTTGACCAATTCACGGCTTTTCCAAGCCAGTCCAGATTGTCACGGAAGAAATTGTCGTTCAAAGTCCCTGCATGCATGAAGCCACATGACAGTGTCACAGCGGTATGGAAAATCGAGTTTCTGGCTTCCAGGCTGTCCTTGAGCTTCTTCAGTATTGCCATATCGGCATGATTGTTTCGATGTAAGAATTCTAGGTTTAGTGCAATAGATTTTGTCCCGTCCAGTATCTCGCCAATAGATTCGAAGGCTCTCCGTGCTTCCACACTCAAAGGCTCCGATTTTGGTTCCGAACTGTTCGCGGATGTATCTGCCGTAGCAGCCTCTCCGTTTGATTCCTGGAGAAGCGGCTGGGTCTCTTGAGCGTTTTCATCCTTGTCCTCGTCCATTTTTTCAGCACCATCTGCAGGGCGAGGAGTCGAAGTTTCTGGATCCTTGGGTAGACCTTCCCGGACCTTTCTCAAGAAGTCTTGAGAGCTATTATCGTAGAGATCGAACGCAATCTGGTAGGCTTCAGCCAGACGTTTTGGGCCACCGGTCTCGACTAGGTCGGTCAACAACTTGGAAGCCATTGAGAATTCGTCTAGATATACAATGCATTTTGCAATCGAGAAGACATCCGGCGAGGGAACGTCGCGGAGTAGACTCAAGATGAGTCGGAGCAGCTAGATAAGCATAATTGATAAGCACTGAGGAATATGATCGAGGAAAGTAAGCTCACCTCCTGGCGTAAACCTCGCTCCTGGACAACATCCATGCATATCTCCAACAGGTATTCCAGGAGTAATTCTGCTTGCCCTGGCCCACTTTGGGCTGCCTTGCCATCCTTCTTTTCGTCCTCATTCGCTCGCAGTATTGCTCGCCGCAGGACATCGAAGTTTCGAGCTTCCACGGCTATCCCAACGACCTGCCGGTAACGCTTCTCTCGAAAACATCGTTCGAACAACTGGTCGATTATCTTCTGAAGTGGAGCGAGAATTCCACGTTGTTGTGCCAGTGACGGTTGCACAGTTCCCGGAATAGGCACGTTGCCACCTTGTAACGATGGATCGAAAGTGGTTGAACTGTCTTGGCGGGAGAGAAGAGACTTTGAAGGTAGGGTGGCTTGTGAAAAGGGCATTGTTGGAGATGCAAGGCTTGCCGAGGTGCTTGAAGCACCATTCGTTGTGGAAGGAAAGGCTGTATTGAGCTGCGTTGGTGGTTGGGTGGAGTCGTTCGAAGGCGCCGTGTCAGATAAAGCGATATAGGTATCGACACATTTCGAGATGATGGTGTCCTCGAATTCTCCTTGGTGGTCTATGTTGAAAAGCTTGCCGGCGCCCAAGGCGAACATCATGCTCTCGTTGTATTCCTGCAGATTGTAGTAGACCTTGGCCGCGACCAAAGCAGCCAGCTCTCGCTCGGGAAATTGAGGATCTTCATACAGAGCCTCCACTTCTCCAACTGACTCGACAACTTCAGTCCACAAGGAGTCGATTTCTTCGTTGAGCTTCCTCAGGGCGAAAATCTGGAGCTCGGGATCTGGTTCGGACAAGAAGCCCACCACTCCCACGGCAGAGGTCAAGCCGACCATGATGAGTCGCTGTCAAGAAGGACAACCAGGAGCCAGCATGCAGTGTTGGCGCTCGAACAAGCGTTGGGTTGACGGTCAGTTGTACGGGCAACAAAATTGGCCCCGATGTCGAGGGTGAGACGGCTAGATGCTGAGGAATGCAGAGACAGTCTTCCAGGAGGAGCGTGTTGTAGGATACGGTCAGGACAGCGTATTAGAGAAATGAGAATGATAGGAATATGAGAGATATAGTGAGATGAAGCTGTGAAATGGTGTAGGAGGCATTCATTTGCTCACGTCCATCATCCCGGCCTTGGCATTTCTGGTCGCGCTAAAATTGGGCGAGAGGCGACTCACACCATGCGATAGTTAGTTAGGAGATAGATTGCACTTCATATTCAGTAACTTAGCACCTTCAAAACATGCACACTACGGTACATATCCTTGACCAGCATGCGGATACCTTTGCATACCATCCTACTTGAGAAATGACCTTCCCCACAGCTGCCACCTACCTTCAATTTGGGCTTGAGATGACGGAAGAGGAAGAAAGGAAGAAGTGCTCAACCAGAAGACAGCACTTGTGTATTTTCTTACACAGCATCTAACCAGGCCCCCAACAACATCCGTGTAGTGACTAGGGCCATTCGTGTCATCATATGCTCTCTGGCCGGTCGCATCTGGACTGGAGAGAACGTGGAAGAGCAGCCTGAACGTACGCGGCCGAAAACACTCCCATGCGCTTTGACAACTATCCGCATCCGTCAATCATCTACACAAGGAAGTGGCCTTTGGGAGCCGGTATTACATGGGAATTCTAGGCTTGTCTGGCAGTGAACTCAACTGGTACCGAAGGACGGAGGAAGAATTTCGGAACAGAGAGCGAGGTGTTCGCAGATTCCAACAATGGATATAAGTAAAATCATCGATACGGCGGACACACGCCCCACCCATACACCTTCAGCAATATTTCCTCCCAGGAAAGAGCATCGGTCCATTCGAAATGATCCTTCGGCTCTATCCAGCATCCAGACACCAACATACGATGGGCCCCACGATATCAGGCACCGACAGCCTTCACCTCTTCAGACTCCAGGCTACCATGACTCGCGAGTTCAACATAACTCTTCACACAGCTCTAACCAATCACCATATCATCATACGCACAGCTCCAGCCTTAATGGTGTACGATATCCCTCCCCTCAGCACTATCAGAATCTGTCTAATGGACATCTCTCGTTGCAACGGGAGGATCGCTCGTCCTCGAGCACTGCCAACTACCATGCCTCAGACCAAATGACGCCTATAGCTCACACACCTACAGGGAGTACTCCGGGCAGCGCCAGTGCGTACTCCAACTGGCCGCGACCGACATCTTCGCATTCCATCCAGACACCAAACTCCGCACATCAGCCGACAAGCTTCTTCCGAGGCTCCCCTCAGGCATCGCACTCCCAGGTGAAGTCTTGGTCGCAGTCTCATTCCATGCCTCAGTACCCTTCGCAGCCGAGTACTCCTTTGGGGCCACCTCTTACTCGTTCTAGACCCAGCTTGGAGATGTCTCAACCTTCACCAGGATCCTATAGCCACAGCAGAAGCTTTTCAGGAGGATTCATTGGTCAACAGCAAATTCAAACTCCTTCAGCGATAGCGCCTGAGTCACCATCAGGATATGGGTCAACACATAGGCAACCCAACGTTCGCCAAGATACCGATTTTCGCGAACGTGAGTTGAGTCTCAGTGTCAGTCCTAAAACTAGGATAGAAAGTCTGCCGACTACTAATTCACTTGGAATGGTTGCAAACAATGGCAGTGGTCCTCGTGAACAAGTTAGACGCCTGGGTGAAAGATTTGGTGATGAGGTGATGACGAGCGTGGATTCAAGTGAACAAAGAATAAGGCCACCTCCACGGCATTCAAACTCAGTCGGCATTCACGGCTTGCTTAATACTGCTCCTTCGCGAGGAAATTCAGACTCAACGAAAAGCCTTTCACAGAACTACGAACACCACAACACGCTGCACCGGGACTCATCAAATGGTGAAATACACACGGAAAACCTTGATATCGACCGATCAACCACACAAGGGCGAGCAAATGTTAGTCCAAAATCAAACAGACCTCGGTTTCAACAACCTTCGCCGTTGAACCCCGGATCTGCTCACCGTTTGTCTTTACCAAGTCAAACCCCAACACCTCCTGCATCTGGTCACCAAAGCTTTAACACAGCACCGCCTTTAGTATCTAACGTCGAGATACCCACTAGCGGTATAGATACCATGGTGACACCAGTTGCAAAAGCCAATGGCACACCCTCTAAGCTACCGTCAGAGCATCCTAAGCAAGATGGACTTTCGGTTAATGAAGCTCTCAAGTCTCGAGACGCAGAAATGGCTCAAATATCAGGACCGGTACCCTCTCAATCTTCTCAACCAGCAAAAAAAAAGCAGCGCCTTGAAGAAAAAGTGCATCCAACCAAATTGCAAACATTTGGCAAAATCGAGAATGGACTGGGATCAACATCATCGGAAGCACCTGTACAACAATTAAAGAAGAAGCCTCCACGCCTGCCAACCCCCATCTTTGCTCAGTCTGTAAGAAACGTGGACCAGAATAGGAAGACAACGCCAGCCAAACGACAGCCACCAGCAAGCCAAGTCACACCGACTCCTACCTCTCTCCAACCTGCAGTTCAACAGCAGCCAAGCGGCCATGCCCAAGTTAATGGAGCATTACTGCCTGCAATCCAGCCAGACATAGTTAACGGTGGATTAGGGCCATGGGAGCCAAGTATACTGAACATTATACCTGCTGAAGAGCTGGTCAGAGTAGTTTCAGACTTCTTATTCAACGAGGTCGTCCTGAGAAAAGATGTCGGTGTTGGTCCGGCTGGAGGCCTGGCAAATCAGGGTGCTGTACTCGAGATTGAAGCGAAAATAGGGCGACTAATTGACAAATCTACAATGGACCGACTTCGACTACCCGTGATGACCGAATGTGTAGTTAGCCAGGCAGATCCCAACCTACGGATCAGTTTCGAGAGTTCTATGACAGAGGTAAGATACCAATCACCTGCTACAACCCATTAACCCTTTCTTAATATAGCATAGGCTCAACACCGCACTCTCAATGGCTTCCTCAATAAAGCCCTCATAGCCACCCAACCGGTCAAGCCCACCGCTCAAGTCCCCAACCCTCCCCCAAACAGCCGCATTCAAATGAATTACAAGCACACTCGCGAAACAGACACCTTCTACGACCTTTCCCAAGCCGGCCAACTCTCCCTCCCTTCCTCGATAACCTCCAACTTTAAGACCCGCCAAGCAAATAAAAGCAAAGTCCGCATCACGCACGATCAAAAGACCGGCCAAGAACTGGCAAAGATTGTTAAAGCCCGTGTCGCGGACATCGACGTCTACAGCCCACGCACCCCCTTCGATTGGCGCGTGAGCGTGAACGTGGAAATGGATTTTAGGGGGGATTTGAGAGATTTAGTGGAGCCGGATCGGAGAGAGGGGAAGAATAAGGCAGATCGAAACAAGGATCGTATGAGTTATAAGCATTTGGCGTATCAGGTTGATTTGACGCAGGTTACGCCTGCTGATGTGAGTCTCCACCCTTTTCAAAATCTCACGAGGCAGAGAGCAGAGCTGATGTAAGGATGCAGGCAACAGCCAAAACAGAAAAAGAACACGAGCTCGAAATCGAGGTTTCCTCGGAAGAAGTCCGCAGGCAGGGCTTGCGTGCTCAGAGTGGCGAGCCCAATGGTTACGAAGAACTCGTGCGGGGTTTCGTGGACAACGTTAGGGTGCTGGCTAGGAATTGCCAGTGAAAGACGGGATTCCGAGCTCGGTCTTGATCGCTTGGGGAGGGTTCCCGGGCTTCTAGCCAAAACCATCAGCGTCGTCTGCATTACTGGTAGAGGCTTCTCGCGCTTGGTTATTGTGGGTCCATGTGGGTGGCTTTGATTGTATATACTTGACTGCAAACTTACATATGATACCCCGCTACGATGCAAGCACATTATTGATTCCGATTGAGGATTTTCTACTACACCATCGATTGCCTTACACACTCGAACATTGACTCTGCCTTAATAATAAGGTCAAGAAGCTCCAGCCCAAAATCACATCTCAAAAGTCACGAAGAAAGACTACAAGGGAACTTTTCTGCAAGGTCTCCAATTATCGGCTTGTCTACGGATATTTGACGATCCAGTGTCCAATATCCTTCCTCGCAAACATCGAGCTAGCGATCTCTAACCTCTCCGGCGAGTGCTGGGTCCCTTAGGTTTCCCCACTGATGCACCCGTACTCGACCCCATGTCCGCAACCATCTTCCCTGGTTTTTCGCCCAGCTCGGCGGCGTGGGAGGCTGTGGAGGGGGAATTCCAGTAGTAGATCTAAGGAAGCGAGGCGTCAGAAATAGGTGAGAGGGTTGAAGGAGGACAGCTGTTAGAAATGTGGAGGGCGAGGAGAGTGGGAGTGAAAGGGGAGCACCCATACCATCTGCCCAGCCAACACTGCATTAAGCACGAACCCCGCCACGAACCCATACAGAATCAACGGATCATCCACCTCCTGCACCGTCGTAAAAATCCGCGAGAGCGATCCCACCAGGTAATTGAACACCGCAAACGCGCTCAGTACCCCCGTCCCCCCCTCCCTCCACACCATCAGCACTTGCGGCAATTTACTCCCCGCGCCCACCACCCCCGCCGCCGCCTGCGCCCACTTCAACATCCCCCCATCCACAATCTTCGAATCCTGCAGCGCCCACCCCGCCGCCACCAACGCGCCCACAAACCCCGCCGAGCCGAGCGTGTTTCCCGAGTAGCGCAGCACCAGCAGGCAAATCACCACATTCTGCACCGCAATCAGCGCCGTCTCGCCGTACGTACTGAACGGAAAGCCATTCCTTGCACTATACGCAAGCGTCGTAACAAGCGAAGCCGTTTCGAGGGCGTAGCTCAGGAAGCTGACCCCCGCGGCGGATTGGGAGGTGAGGAGCTTGAGGATCTGAGGAATTTTGACGACGGCGGAGCCGGCGACGATGGCGATGCCGAGGGTTTTGGAGAGGGCGAGGGTGAGGCAGGGGGGGTTGTAGGGGTTTAGGTGCAGGATTAGGGTTGTGTAGCAGTGAGGGCCGAGGAGGGAGAGGCCGAGGTTGCGGAAGGGGGGGGGAAGGGAGGCGGTGTAGGGTTGGAGGGTGGAGTTTAGGGCGTCCATTTTGGGAAGCTGGGGAGGTTGTGAGGCTGTGATGGTGCTTCGGGCTTTGTTGATGGGCTTCGTCGAGGACAGGCTGGATTCATTCCCGAGTCTCCTCCGGTCTCCAGCGCCGGGTACCAGTAGAGGGTGGTGCTAGGGAATCTTAAGTGGGCGCTGGATATATTTTTTTCGATCCACACAGTGGGAAATAGGCCGGGTCCCAGTCGAAAGTCAGTGTCAAAAGAGTACTTGAAGCAGCCAGTCCTCCGTCATGATGTTCCCTGCTATTGTTTCTCTCTTTCTCTCTTTCTTCCACCTTTTGGTCCCTTGATTTTGGACGTTGATTTGGAAGTCCCTTAACGTGGAAAGCCGGTTTGGATACAATCCCCCACAATGGCGACGCCGGAAATAAATCTTCCTCCCACAGAAGCGGTAGACGACCCATGCTCTGAACCCGGCAAATCGTCCCAACCCCCACAAATTGATTTGACAGATCTAACGCCCATCGTCTACCGCTACTTAACCTTTGAGACAGACGAGCCATTCCCAACCAGCCTGGGCCCAACGAAAGATGGGTCACCGGCGCCAGAGCCCCCGGACTTACGGAATTATGTTTCCCCCTTCACCTGGCCTGAGTCACGAAAGACCTTTACAACATGGCTTTCTTGTGCTATTACTGTTGTTACGGCCTATACGGCTGGGAGCTACAGTCCCCCTTCTGCTCAGATGTCGGAATACTGGAATGTCAGTCAGGTAGCCATCTATGTTGGGATTACTACTTTCACGACGGGTTTTGCCATTGCACCTATGATCCTTGCCCCTTTTTCGGAGATTAATGGACGGAAACCTGTGTTTGTTGCCACAGGGATTCTTCTCGTTGTATGCCAGCTTTGCTGTGCTGTTACTCGCTCGTACCCTGGAATGTTGGTCGCCCGGTTCTTTGCCGGGGTAGGTGGAAGCACATTCTCTACTATGGTCGGAGGCGTTGTTTCCGATATCTACCACACACAAGGTGAACGGCTCATGAAAGTGTGCGGAACGTGTTCTCATTTTCATGCAGATAGAAACACTCCAATGGCTCTCTTCTCGGGTGCTGCTCTCTTTGGGACAGGTCTCGGCCCATTGATTTCTGGCTTTATAGCCCAGCACGTGTCATGGCGCTGGGTCTTCTATGTACAAACGATCGACTGTGGTCTTCTCATTGTGGCCGTCATCCTGTTCTTCAAAGAGACCCGGGGGAGCGTCTTATTGAGCAGAAGGGCGAGTCTCCTAAACCAGTGGTACGAAGCGCGGGAAAATGTCGGTCTGGTAGGCTTCGATGTTGATACCGAAGGCGGAGAAAAAATGCAAAGTCAGAGGATTAGATGGAAAGTAAGATCTGATGAAGACAGGGAGACTTTGATCAAAATGATAAGTATATCTGTCCATCGCCCATTTCGTACGAGACAATCATTCTTCGAAGTTAGCAATGCTAACATTATTCAGATTTGCTCCTGACAGAGCCTGTTGTATTTTTCTTCTCGCTATGGGTAGCTTTTAGCTGGGCAGTTCTGTATCTGACTTTCTCATCTATCCCGCTTGTGTTTGGCACCAATCATAATTTCAACATACAGCAAAATGGGGCGGTCTTTGCAGGTAAGTTGAATACCAAAGAGTCAGAGAGCCACTGCTCATGTTCAGCAGCAATGTGCGTCGGATCAATTCTGGCCACTCTTCTTTCTGTATATCAGGAGAAGCTTGCTAGACGCTACGGAAAGCTCTCCTCAACACCGGAAGGTCGTCTCTACTTCAGCTGCGTCGAGAGCGCTCTCATGCCAATAGGCCTCTTTTGGTTTGGATGGAGCTCATTCCCTTCGATTCATTGGATTGTACCAACCCTAGCAATTGGGTGCGCAACGATGGGTATTTTCTCGATATATCTCGCTGTACGTTGCTTCTCCACAGTCAAATGCCCCAAATGCATTCATGAATGAGAATCGAAATACTCTTTTGAGTCTAGAGGTTCGGAGCCTCCACCGAACAAAGCTAACTCGACAGTTCTACAGGTGTTCAACTTCCTCGCTGATACCTATCATCGCTACGCGAGCTCGGCCCTAGCAGCTCAATCATTCTGCAGGAACATGCTCGGAGGAGTCTTCCCATTGATCACAATTGCCATGTTCACTCGCCTGAGTTTTGCAGGAGCGTCGAGTCTCCTTGGAGGCGTCGGAGCTGTGCTTACACTTGTCCCGTGGATCCTGGTCTTTAATGGACCCAAAATCCGTGCCAGAAGTAAATTTGCCAGTGTGAGTTGTTCAAAACTCAAGACCTTATGCAAAGGGGATGCTCACAATATCTTTTAGGAAATTATGGAGTGAGAAACCCCTATCACAGATACTTGATCTTCCTTAAAATTCTCTACGCTGTTTAAGGCCGACTTCGCAATCATCTATTGTTCTGCCAGAAGTACGAAGTATGTATCTTCATTTATTCCTGCAAGCTATGACAGATCAGGAAGCTGGACCCGTAATGCTCAAGCCGTGAAGAAAGCTGCGAGGCTTGCATCATCGGAACAGACACTTAAGACACTAAGATCAAAGCTGTGATATTCTTTCGCCATCGAAATGATAACAACAATCTATTGAAATCTCCGGCTCCAGTCATACACTAGCAATTGGTCAAAGTCTTAGGTGACTAACTGAATCAGAAATAATTCGGCAAACAACCCCGAAAATCGGAGTACTCGGACTCCGTGCTAGCACCTACAAACCACGCAGATTGTTTGTGTCACCTCGTAGAATTGCCATCAACATCGGCATGTCTTCGGATCTCTTCCTCGACCTTACGACCCCAAACGGCCTCAAGTACAAGCAACCAATGGGTCTCTTCATAAACAATGAATTTGTCAAGTCTACATCTACTGAGAAGATTGCAAATATCAATGCTACATACGGCTGCGCCACCATCTTCTTAAGTGGAATCTACAGTTGACAAACCTCAAGGGACGAGAAGGAAATAGCCTCTGTGTACTCCGCCTCTGCGCAAGATGTAGACACAGCAGTTGCAGCGGCTCGAAAAGCTTCGAAGGCTCCATCATGGCGGGATTTACCTTCCACGGGACGGGGTAACCTGATGCTCACTCTAGCTTCACTTCTCGACAAGCATGCGGAGACCATCGCTACCTTAGAAACGTGGGACAACGGCAAATCCTACAGCGTCGCCTCGAGTGAGGATGTGGCCGAAGTTTCTGGAACTCTGCGGTACTACGGTGGTTACGCTGACAAGATCCATGGTCAAGTCATCAATACAAGCCCAGATAATTTGGCATGCACCCTTAGTGAGCCAGTTGGAGTGTGCGGCCAAGTCATTCCGTTTAATTTTCCCCTTGCAATGGCGGCACGGAAGCTTGGGCGAGCATTGGCATGTGGGAATACGGTTGTTTTCAAGGCCGCTGAGTAGACGCCTTTGAGCATTCTCTATTTTGCTCAATTGATCAAAGAAGCCGGTTTTCCTCCCGAAAATGTCAACATCCTGAATGGTCGTGCGCCAGAAGGAGGCGCAGCAATTGCCAGCACCTCGACATTGACAAGATTGCCTTTACCGGCTCAACGGCTACAGCTCGGCAGATCATGAAGATGGCGAGCGTCAATCTTAAAAACATCACTCTGGAGACTGGCGGTATGAGTCCGTTGATCGTTTTCGCAGATGCCGACCTCGATGAAGCCGTCAAATGGAGCCATGCAGGCATCATATCAAACATGGGCCAAATCTGCACTGCCGCTTCTCGCATCCTCGTTGAAGAAAGCATATACGACAAATTCCTCGGCCTCTTTAAAGACCAAGTCAAAGAAGTCAGCAAAATCGGCGATCCCTTTAAGTACAACACCTTCCAGGGCCCTCAAGTTACCCAAGCACAGTACGAAAAGGTGCTCGCTTACATCGAATCCCGTAAATCGGAGGGCGCTACCTTGGCCACGGGTAGCGAAGCGTATAAAGACGTCGGCGGAAAAGGTTTCTTCATTGCTCCCACCGTCTTCACCAACGTAAAGGACAACATGAAAATCTACTGCGAGGAGATCTTCGGGCCCTTTGTCGTCATAGCATCATTCAAGACCGAGGAAGAGGCTATCGATGGCGCGAATGATACGATCTATGGACTCGGGAGCGCTGTCTTCACTGAAAACCTGACGAAAGCCCATCGCGTGGCGAGGCGGATCGAGGCGGGGATGGTTTGGACCAGCAGCAGCCAGGATTCCGACTACCGGATACCCTTCGGCGGAGTAAAACAGAGCGGGGTCGGGTCAGTATTTTACACTCTGCTTGACTCCACCGAATTATTGCTAACAGGCGCAGGCGTGAATTGGGTGACGAGGGGCTGCATGCCTATACCGTCGCGAAGAGTGTGTACGTCAACCTGGGCACGAGACTGTAAGGGAACGAGTAGTACGCGGGCACGGTAGTGCAAGGTCGTATAGCATCTCTTCATAGACCCATAAAACCCTTCCCTATCCTCAAATCATTCAAAACCCCACTCCACAGCCCTTAAGCCGCCCACCTCTAATCCTCCAACTCCCCCCCTACCGCCACAGAATGATGTTTCTCCCACTCGACCCCATCGCTCGGCGTAACCCTCACCCTCCCCACCTTCTCCCTTCCCAAACACCGGAAATTGATATTATACCCCTGCGGATCGCTTCTTGGCACCGTCAACGGGCTGATGCCGCACGTCTTGCAGAAATAGTGCTGCGCGGTGTGCGTGTTGAAGGTGTAGGTCGCGAGGTTCTCTTTGCCGGTGAGGGAGACAAGGAAAGGGGCGGGGAGGGGGAGGGAGAGGAACCCTGTAGGTTTGGGGGGGCGGGTGGTCAATAGTCATAAATCAATAAAATTTGTATCCATTATAGAGGGCGATGCAGGAGAAAGGAGAGGGTGGAAGTGGGGAATTTGAGCGAAGTGTTGGGGGGGAAAATGGGTGGGCGCGTACCCTTAGCATAGCAGATGGAGCAATTGCACTCGCCCACGTCGTCGAAGTCGGGGGGGTGCAGGATGGAGAAGGTGATTTTGCCGCAGTGGCATTGGCCGTGGTGGAGGACTGCTTCGTCTTTGGTCATCACTGCTGGTTGATCTGATCGATGGTGGATTTTTCTCGGTTTCTCGGAGGCTAGAGCTGCGCTGTCTGCTGCTCGGATGAATAGAGACCTACTACTGTACCTATATTGAAAACCCGAGGGTTTGAACTCCTCCCTCGTTACCGGTCCACCGGTACAGCGCTAGCGTTACATTCTACGTATTGCGGGTACTGTATCACAGTCAGAACGGGCTTCCCGCACCTCCCCTCTCACATCCCCCCTCCCGCCGATTCCACCTCCCTTCGCGGCCGTCAGAATCAAGCTGGACTAGCCTCCCGCTGGGGCGGGGGATTCCCTTTAGTGGAAGGCTAGTCCAGCTTACATGTCCTGGCTCCCATGAATTTCCCTGCTACTCCCCTTCCCCCTCCCCCACTCCTCCATCCCCTTCACTTCAACCTCTACAATGCCCCCCCAACCCCCCAATCCCTTCACACTCCCCCCTTCCTACCCCCCAGCAGACGCCCAAATCTCTCACCCCCACAGTCTGCACTACTGGTCCGCCATCCCCGCAACCATCAACGGCATGCTAGGCGGGTATCCCCAACTCTCCGCCACAGACCTCAAGGGCTCCGCCGCCTTCCTCGCGAAACTGCGGCGGTTGCACCCGCACCCTTCTTCTCACTATCCTGGGCGAGGAAGTTGGGGGGATGATGGAGGGCCGAGGGGGGGGAGGAGGAGGAGGAGGAGAATTCAGTGGGATTTTGAGCAGGGGCGTAGACTGCGGGACGGGGATCGGGCGCGTAACAGCCGGGTTTCTGAGCTCGGTATGCGAAGTCGTGGACGCAGTCGAGCCGATCGAAAGCTTTGCCGCCAAAGCCCGTGTGGCGGATATGAAAGGGCCGGGACGGGTGGGGGAGGTGTATGTGGTTGGGTTGCAGGATTGGGTACCGGAGGGGAGGTACGATGTTATTTGGGCTCAGTGGTGTTTGGGGTATTTGAGGGATGGGCAGGTAGTGGAGTTTTTGAGGCGGTGTAAGGGGGTGTTGGGGGAGGGGGGATGGGTTGTGGTTAAGGAGAATGTGGTTGGGCAGGGAGGGGATTGTTTTGATGAGGGGGATAGGAGTGTTACGAGGTCGGAGGAGAAGTGGAGGATGTTGTTTAGGGAGGCGGGGTTGAGGGTTGTGAGGGGGGAGTGGCAGAGGGGGTTTCCCAGGGGGATTTATGGGGTGAGGATGTGGGGGTTGAGAGGGGCGTGATGGGTTGGGTTGAGGGTTCTGAGGGTAGGGAAATGGCGACTGAGACCAGGGTGTGTTGCAAAGGAAACTCCTTCTTGGGATGGCTTGTCGAAACCACAGCCGTCAACCTTGTGCCATGATCCGCTCTGCGAGACTACTCACTCTCTCGACATGGGGCTGAGATATCCATCCACCCCCGTCGACAAGGTCCCAGACCGACGGGCTACCACCCTTAATCCATCGATAGGATGCTCACCATTCCAATGGAATGCCGTGCAGTCAGGTGATCCGCCAGATGACCCAATAGCCAGTCGTTCGTCCTCTCGAGATCATTAGCCCGCCATCTGCGGTTTGTGTTGTGCTGACGCAGCTGCCACATCCTCCATATCGACTAAACCCATGATGAAGTCCCACTCCTTCTTCGTCACTTTTGAAACACTCAACCGAGACTGTTTCAAAGTCTGCAGGTGCTCCAATACGCCCCCGTCCCGCGCGTAAATTTGGAGTTCCTTCAACTTGATCATTTCAGGGAATTTCTGCCGGAATTCGACGTGCACGACACACCATTTGGGCTTCTCGCGGTCGGACTTTGTGTCGTAGTAGGGATGTTCGGGGTCGAAGGCGGACTCTACCGTTTTGTCAGAGCTAACGTGCAGGGTTCAAAGAAAAAGATCTTACCGTCGACAGAGTGCTCTCGAACGATCTCCATGGTGCCAACGATACCGGGGACTTTGCAATTCGAATGGTAGAAGAAGGCCATGTCACCTTTCATCATGGTCCTCATGTTATTGCGTGCTGTATGTAAGTCTGAGTTAGCTTATCTGCTGCACCACAAAAAGGCCTGATGTCCCTACCAACAGCATTGCGCACACCTAGAGCCTATCAGTCGCTGACTACATTCGACACTTTGGACTAAGAGACTTACCGTCCCATGCCTCATGCTCAGTGGCAGCTTTCAAATCATCGATGGAGAATTTCACATCTTTCCCCTTCTCGATTCGCGACTCCGGCTCGGCTTTCATAAGCCAGTAGGAAGGCTCGTGAGGATCAACATCCTCGTGCTCGGCCGCTCCTTGGCTATGTTTCTTCTTGACAGAGACATTGATCGAGAGAAGATTAGATTGGTTGCCGCCCTTTGAATCATCTTTACCGTTGTCTTCACCTTCATTGTTCCCATTACTTGCAGGTTTTGAAGTCTTTGCTCGCTTCGAATTCCCCTTCACTGCTTCAGGAACAGGTTTCTTGGTTGATGCAGTCGCTGGTTTCTTAACAGCCACCCCCTCCTTGCTTTTGTTGTCTCTAGCTGGCGTCTCATTCACCGAGCTCCTAGTCGATCGTGAAGGCTCAGCCGCAACTGCCACCGTGTTGCTCGAGCGCCTTGGCCTTGAAGAGGATGACGTCTCAGCAGCTTTCTTAGGCCGACCTTTCTTAGCAGCAGGGGACTGAACCTCTTCCATACTGCTCGCCTTACGTTTGGGAGCCATGTTAGTATATGGGGGGTTGATTGGGGTAAAAGAGCTTGGGCTTGCGTTGAGGAAGAGGATGTTTGCTGCAGAGAGCATTTTAAGGTCGTCGGGTAACCGCGCTAGCCGAGAGCCGGGTAAGTGAAGTCTTGCTAGGTTCTTCACTCGCTGTGTGATGTATCGGATCTCTTCACTTGGGTGGTGAGGAAGGTTTCACTTATGCTCATCTTCTTGTCTAAATGACATCTCTTGCAGGCAAGTAGTGAATGCCCCTGGCTCAAGCATGTATCATTGTCCCTCGACTACAGCTCGCCTTCCGGAATGGAGGAAGTCCAAAAGACAGCCATTGAAAGGTTTGGTGTGTAGAAATTCTGTTTTCGTATCAATTCGTACGTGTATGCTCCCAAAAAAGCCTATTCACGCTACATCTATGCATCTATGCATCAAAGGTATCCTCCAAGTCCGCACCCGTGCCTGCCCACAAAAATTGTCCAGATGTCATATGCCTCCGCAAACAGCCACAGTAATCACAGCCGCCAGAACCAAAGAGAATGGATCATTCTGTCCATTCCTTGTAGCGCCACTCTTCTTCCCTCCTCCAGCCACAGGCGCCAGCTTGAACGGCGGCTCGTACGGCGCTGGTGCTGTACTATTGATCGTCCCATCCCAGCAGAATTTTTGGAAACACCGAACGCAGACGTCCGGAACCTTCGTCTTGGTCCTCTCCAGACTCCTACTCAAGATCGCGCAGCCAACGCACGAGGGCCACGTGCTATCGACTGTTCCATTCCCCATCGTGGCGACTTCATAGCCATTTTGTAGAACAGCGTCTCGTACCGTCGTATTGTAGGTATCGGTGAAGGTGGAGATGTTGGATTGGTATACATAGGGGGCATTGGGGAGATAGACTACCAACGGGGTAGGTGTGGACGTGTTTGAGCTCTTGCAGCCGAAGAACGTGGGGCGATTATTCAAACCTAGGTTTATGAAGGTGTTGTTGTCCGGGACGGCGGGGAAGGAGGTCCCATTTGCGATGGAACCGAGGGAGTGGTTCACGGCACGCTCGTAGGTTGCGATGATGGAGGCGCCGTTTGGCCAGAAGGTGGGCGTGTCTGCTGAGCTGTCCACTGCGAAGATGACGTCCACGGCGCGCTGAGGTTGGATCAGGGGATGAAAAGGAATGTTTTGCAAATCCTCGCCGCCGTCAACCAGAGAGAGCCGCTCAGACTGAGCGTTCAGAGAGGTGGAATTGTGATAACCGTAGAATGGATTGGGGGTGTAGTCAGCGATATCATTGTTTGTTTCGTTGAATTTACCGAGGATCCCGTTGATGAAAGTCTTCGCGAGAGAAGGGAGGGAGGTGCTATTGACGGAGGTGAGGAATGAATTGAAAAGGGAAGAGGATGTTCCCATTACGAAACCGGCATTATCGAAGCCGCGGACACATTTCTCAGAGTTGGGAAGGGTGCCACCCGTGAAATTGGAACCCAGGAATTCTAATGGCACAAAGCCATATGTTGTTGGATCCCAGCTTCCGAGTTCAAACGGGTTGAATTCATAGACGGTGGTGTTAGAAGGGATGAGAGTTTCACCGGGGGCGCGGCCATCACTGACTAGTATTGGCATTGGCGCATCGGCATTGGCGAAGCTATCCTGTACTTGTATTGAAGACCACGTGTAGGATGGTCCGCCGTCACTGGCATTCACCAGTTGGTAGGACAATGCCCGACCCCAGTAGTCTGTGATCGAGGTCTCAAATCCGGCATCCGATTTTTTTCCGACTTCATTATTAATGTTATCAAAGTACTGAGCGGTTGAGAAGGTCTGGATCCCACCCATCGCTGGCCCCTGGAAGATAGAATTACCAAATTTCCACACTGAGCTGGAGTTGTCGTTGTTTTGTAGACCGGAGATGGTTGTAAAGTTGTTGACATAGATACTGCCAACTAACCAGCCTCCCCCAGATAATCCAGAAAGATACGTCGAGGATTGCAGTAGGCCACCAAGATGCCCAACCGCCGTGGAGTTGTTTTCCCGACTATCGAACGCTTGGATGATGCCCCCCCCGTTCAGGGTAGCCCGGTAGCCACCCCCACTCACAGCAATAGCAATATTGGGTAAGGCGGTAATGTTTTGAGCATGACTCGTGATGTATGAGGCAGTATCAAGGCCTGCAATGTTCAACCTCCCCAACAAATCCCGCATAGGGCCAAGAGTGTTTTTTCTCCGTTGCTCGAGCCATGAAGTTTCGTTGCGAGATAGAGCGGAAGCATCTCTTACAGACGGGCGATCGGGCAGGCAATCTCCAGCTTGTGGGCTGTAGCCATTCGGTGCATTCGGAAATGCGCGGGTTTCGAGGGATGATGCTAGATGTTGGTTAGCCTTTGCGTGCTTTAGGGGTTGAGTACGTTCATACAGGAAACAGTTGCAGCAAGCATCAGCAAGACTGCGAGGTCAGTAGAAGATGAAGAGTAGACCCTCATTTGCGTAGAAAGACCACACGAATGAAAGGTGCTATAAGGATAAGGGTCAGACAGCAAACGACTGAGGATGTAAACAAAAACTGGTGAGGCGATGTGGGCAACGAGAAATTTATCCGGTTTTGATTTTACACCAAGACGACGTCACAACAACAACTTATGTACAGACATGGACCATGGAACATGGTTTATGGCCAGTATGACCAACCGAACCCGACAGGAAGGAGTATCTCTCTGGTTAGATAAGTGCATGCGGAGTGGTCGGCTGCCAGAAAATTACATGTGATATACACGGGCCTTAGCCACACGCCACACCATTCCGTCGACGCCTGAGGCTGTGACAGGAAGATCTTCTCAATTTTCTCTTGTTGTTGCATTGCCTCCATCTAGTAGCTACGTATCTGCTATACATAACATTCATAAGGCTATGCAGGCGTAATTTCGTCCGTCTGAGGTAAGCAGGTTGAGCAAAGTCGGGTTCCACATTCAAACATAAATCGACGCCCTCTCTCATGAGCGAAGAAAAGCATGCATGGGACGACCGCGAAGGTATTGCATGATTGGAAGATGATACCGGTTCTTCTCAAGGTGGCCTTGCTAATTGAGTGCTGGATACATTATGTGCATGAAAGAAAGCTCATTCTTTCTAAAGTCTCGTTCTATTCCTATACAGATGCAAGATTCTTCGCGTGACAACTGCCATGGCTGATGTCCTACATCGTCAGTGCCACTACTCTTGTTTTTAGATTCATGAGCATTTTTTTCTCAATTCTGCTGCATACCGAGACAGATATCATTCATTACAGCTATGTGTTAGATCAAGTAATTGGCTGTTTCAATATATGTATGACTCTCTGGTACTCTTCCAGCAAGCCAGTATCATTTCGCTGCTCTCTCGACATCCTGGAATCATTTCTCGTTCCACCAATAAACCGAAACTCTTCTCGCGTAATCTATGCATGAGCTCGTCAACTCGGTATTCGAAAGGCGAACTCTCAATGTTGTTTCAAATTTACCAGCACCCGCTAGCAGTTGACTCGCCGTTCCTCGTTGCCTTCGAAATACAAGTTGACACCTCTAAGGGACTACAAGATCTGCTCTTGTCCATGTTTCTTGAGGTAGTATTACGATACTGTTTCTAGATGTCCCTAAGGATGAGTATTGAGTAATGAAAGGAACGCCTCTGGACCACCTCAGGTAGATCCAGGTCTACGTCTGCCTTGATTGGACGTCGTTTAGGGTTTCATTTGACGTTCCCGGACCTCATCACTTAGGAGACGGCCGTACGACTTCATTGACGTCTAGTCCGGCGAGAAGTGGCTGCTGTCAGGCGTCCAAGCCCCGCATCGCCGATGCCTTTCTTTACTTCACATCAACTTCCACCAATCACTTCACTTAATGAAAAGTCTTCCAAATTGCCGGTACCAGCCTTTCCATGACGCCACGACTCTCCCAGATGCTTGGTTGAGCCGGGACCCCCACAGGGTGCTAGACCCAGCGTGGGGGAGAAACAATGTCCGTATAGGGCTCGGGGAAAGCCTGCAATAGGTCAAATTAGAACGTGGACGACGTTATGAAGCCATCTAAAACGCCATGCAGGATCAATAGACGAGGAAAGCGAACGCCCGACTCCCTGCTACGGTATGCCTAAGCGAGAAACAAGGGGTTGCCGATTTTGGCATCGTTCGGAGAATTTTGACATCGTTCACTCACAGATTGTCCGCCATGCAGGAGGCTGCATGGAGGCTGCATGTAGCGCGACCCAGGTTTTGTTGAGAAAGACAAAATGTATACGTACAGACTGCACAACAGTTTCAGCAACTATTGGGACCGTCTCGCAAGTAATCACATCGCCTGATCTGGCACGCTTATTGGAAACCTCACCTGCAAATGGAATGCCAATTTAATCCTCATCGCCGATTTCACACACTCTCTCTCTCTTTCTCCAACATTCCACCCGTCATAAAACGAAATAGAAACATCAAATCCCCATTATCAAGGCCTCCCCCACGCACCCCCACGCTGAACCACCGATCCCCCAAACCCACCAAAGGATAGAAAGCGGCCTCGCTCCCCGCCAGCAGCCTCGCCCCACTCCGACCCAATCCGCACCGCTGCATACCCGTCCCTCCCCAACCTCCACAAAAGCGCGTAAGCAACCAGCGATTGGCCCAAACGAATCAGCAGCTCACGGCCGCGTGAACGGAAAGCCAAGAAGAAAGAGCCATGGATTCCCAGTTCCACGGGAACAGCACACGCTTGACACCCACACCACCTCTCTCTCGAAAGCGGAATGCTACGTTGCAGGTCCCGATGTTCTCGCTGCAGATGGCACGTACCACCCATCAGCTAGGAAAATGCATGAGCGAGCAGGGATGGTCGATCGGATTGAATTGCGCCATTCACCCTGCAGCTGACACAAATGCAGGGGTGACAGTTCCGTTCCCTGCGTCCTGCGGTACCGAGGGCTCGGTATTCCTATTCGTGCTCTCCGTTTTCCGATTTGGCTCTCGTTGTGCTACAGATACTGTGCTTCGAGGGGAAAAGGGATCGTGCGGTGTATACGGTACAGGAACCCTACTAATTAGCGTAAGCAATGAACAGATTGTCCCGAATTTCCCAGCGAATTAACACCCGCAGGACGTGCGTCTCCCCTGACATCACGAATCGAATCCCAAACCCCCCAACCAGCGCATCATCGCCATAACAGGTTAACAGCGCACCCACTCGACCCCATCCCATTTCCCCCTTTCAGCCAAAATCCCGCGCCCCCCAAGGCGGTGAGCCAGAACCCTACCAAAACCCCTCATCCCTCCTGCCCAACCCCAAAGAATTCCAAATCTCAAATCCCAATTCCATAATCCTAAAACATGAGCCCCCCCAACCCACCCCAAAAACCCAATGCGCTGTCAAACCCCCCCCCACAAAACATCACACCACCCCCTCTCCCTACCAGTCAGCCCCATCAGACTATCTAATCTCACCCCGTGACCCTTCCCCCATGCAGGTAATACCGCAATGCCCCCTTCCTGCATAGCTCGCACACAAACCAACTCCACACCCCCTTCGCTTCTGCACAATGGCGATTGTGACATGTGCCGGGCCCGCACGCAGGTGGGTGCCGACGCCGTATGCAGGTAAAATTGTGAGTGCGGGGTTGGAGTAAGTGAGTTGGGTTGGGTTAAGGGGGCTTTGGGGTGGGTGGGGGAGGGTTTGGGAGTTTGGGCAGAAAGGGGGGGGGAGCTGCTATGGTTTGGGGAGTGCGCTGGGGGTTTGGCTCTATGCGTGTCATTCTTGCTGTCACGTCTAGCTGGGCGCGTGATAAGCGATGGTTGAAGTGTGTTTTGGTAGTGGTTGTCAAGATAAGGGGTTTACGATTTTTTCGGGGTGTGAGGATTGCCCTCTGCGAGAGTATGGATTCTTTTGCTCAAGTGTGCTTTGAAATATACCCTTTTTTTGTCCTTTCTCGCAGCGCGCCCTTGTTTTAGACCTTCCACGCCAGCTTTGACGCACCGTCTATGTTTTGTACTCAGCGCAACCCATGTAGATACAGTTCCAATTTATCACCTCCTCCCATTCTAATGTGTACTTGTAACAATCGTTCTGTGAATCAATATTTAAAACTTTTGGCAGACAACCCAGAGAAAGTGTGGTTTTCGGACCGTTGACCGCCGAGCCAGGCAAAAGCTCACACCCATCGCCGGGGTGGCCGTGTTCCCCATACGACTGACACTGTTGCACGCTCGAAACGCTGACAAAATGCCGACCGGGGGGTATCTCGAAATGGGAAGGGACAAAGGAAAGGGTTTGCTCGCTAAAGCGCTCGAGGAATCAATTTATATTTGCGTCTTGTTTGACCGTGTGAAGACACAAGTCACACGTTGCAACCCACACGCCAGATGATTAAGCGTTTGCTGTAGTTTATCGTGGTGCGGAAGGATCGAAAGTGCCTGCGCTGGGAGGGAAGGACCCCGGAGGATAGGGCCCTTGGTGGCGCATCCTGTTCTGCACTGCCTGGAGGTGCTCCGAGGGCATACGGTCGAGAGATGGCAAGGGCGGAGGTGGCTCGGCCTGTGGAGGCGGCCCTTGAGCGGGCACGTAGGCACTTGTTCGTCGCCGTGTCTTCCTGCCCTCGTTCCGTGCTCCCAGCTCGGGTTCTTGGTGCTGCGCCAGCGCAGCGCCTCCAAGAGAGACATGACGTCTTCGACCCGGGGTGGGCGGTCGAGGTGGAAGCGGGATTCGGTGGCGGTGGATCACATCGTTGAGGAAATCCCTCTCACGTTGATAGTGCTCTTTCTCTTCCGTCATCTCGCGCACCTGCGCCTCCAATTTCGCAATGTTGGTCGACGTTTCTTGCTCCTTTTCTTTTCGCCGTTGTCGAAAGCGGTGGGAAGCGGTGGCATTGCGCTTACGTTTCTCGTCAGCGACTTTAGACGCAGCTTGCACGTCAACAGGTACCTGAATGGGACCTTGGTCTGTTTCGAGCGTCATCATCTGATATTGATTCTGCCCCGTCGCGCCTGAAGTGCCCACATCGAACGCCTTTTTGTCGAACGGCGTTGGTGGCATCGAAGATGCAGGGCCCGAAGTGCCGAAAGGTGCAGAAAAGAAGGACGTTGGTTGACCGGTAGGGGCCATGGGAATAGTACTGGATGGAGGGGCGTCCCTGCCTCGGGTATACGATGAGTATTGCGAGCTGGGGCTCATGCTTTGAGATGCAGGCGTTTGACTCCCAACTCCGACGCTTTCAGTACGATTCCTGAAATTCTGCATTAGGGGAAGAGCAGACGCCTCCTGGCCAAATTGGTGACGTGGAGGCGAGCGAGCTGGCGGCATGGAAGACATGTATGCGTTTTGTGACGCAGGATTCATGTCGGATTCCCGAACTTGATCTTGGGGATGGTCTCGAGGTAGCACGAACGGTGATTGTTTGGCGTCGATCGTGGCGGGAGGGAACCCAGATACATTCGCGTGCAGAGTGTAGGATGTAGGCGATGTGGGTGCCATATTCCGTCCCGCTGGCTGTGGGTATGCATTCATCAAAGGAGGCGTTATAGTAGGCAGCGTCACGTTCCCGGCCGAAAGCCTAGTTACGGAGGTTGTGGGTACGGACGGCGTTGCTGATCGAGAAATGAGCCGCATGGGCGCACCTCGTGGAGAATCGTCCACATGGTCAAGGCTGCTTTGACGGCTGTGGGTGCCTGAGGTGTCTTCGCCTGCAGGATTGAGCAAGTTTTGGACACCGATGGGGCGGGAACTTCTCTGGTCTGGAGGAGTAGAAGACGGCGGGGGTGTTGGCCGCATCGAGACATTCTGCGTCGTTTGAGCCCTTGGGACGCCATCAAGCGGTGCTCTAGACAGTTTGCTGGACTGAATGGGAGGCAGAGTCCTGGATTGCAATGACGAGGCACTGTTCTGTCTTTCATCACGTGGAGGACTGTTTGACAGTGGGGAATTTGTAGGCCCCTGCGACATAGATGCCTCCTCCGCGGCGTGATGACTCTCTCGAGTCTCGTGGCATCGATGGTGTTCGTCTGCTTTTGGGCGGAAGCAGGCCGAGGGCTTCGGGTTATACTGCTGTTGGCGCCAACCCTCTCCAATCCACGAAAAGAATTGAAAGTTAGGAATCTTTCGTTCAAGCTCTGGATGTGAGTAGGGCCCCGGAAATTGTGGCAGATGTGCCGCTTGTGCGATGGACACGGTGGCAGCCAGGTTGGCGGTTATCCTGGGACGAATAGAGTCCCAGCATTCAAAGGGTGGTGCTCCTCGGCGGTGTGGAATTTTTATACAAGGAGATGAAGATCACAAGCAAGCATAGAGCTATGCTTGCGTCATTGGCAGAGCAAGGTAAACAACGAGAATAAATATGGGGCAAGTGGAAGGAAGTAAGGCAGGATGTAGTGAATGCAGTCAGAACTGGAGAGGTGCAAGGGCAGGCAATAAGTTATTTGTGTTACACATGCCAGGTAAGCGGTGAGGCTAGACAGCTCGTGCTGTCACTGCAGCCTGCACATCACCTTCACTGGGATAGGATTTGACCAGTAAGCTAAGTAACACCTGACGCCATGCCCAAAGAGTCGGGATGGCTCACAATTCCAGGCTGCGTCGCAGCTTGCATGTAGCACGCCGCGGAAGGCTCGGGGGAGATACGGAAGCGCTACTAAGTCTTCTGCACCATAGGTCATAGTTTTGAGCCCGGACAGACCCAAATTAATCCAAGGATGCCATCGAAACCGGTGGGCCAATCAACAGTGGGTGTCGCTTTACTTTTTTAGATCGCGTGTTTCCGAAAGGCCAAGGTTGAAGACGCAAGAGGAGCATAGGCTTGACCGTCTTGACGGCGTCTTGACTCCTGACTGGGAAGCGTCTGCAAAATTGGTGCGAACATGATAACGGCCACGCGATCCCAGACCACTTCGTTGGGCGGACGCTATATTCTTCTTATTTTCGTCGGGACGGTGCCTCGCAACAAGCCCAGAACCCTTGCCCTGGTACCAACATCCAACATCTTGGGGCCCCCGGGGCTAGGTGCTCTGCGCGACCCTGATCCACGGAGACAGAGTCGAAAACGGAAACAATGACGGGTTAAGATGCGACGTTCACTTGCGTCTGCGTGTCCGTACAGTCACAGAGGCGCGATACTTGGCTTTCAGGTGGCCTCGCTCGAAACAGTAAAATACCGGTGAACGAGAGATGCTGAAGCCTCGAGCCCAACGACTACGATACTTAGGGGAATTTAGGCTTTACGGATGCTGTTCCCCCCTAACCTGAATGTAGGGCTACCTAAAGTCTCTGCATGCCTACTGTAACAACCACGTTTTCCGCTGTGCTGTGCAGTGTCGATCGCAAAGCTTTCGCGCCAGTAAGTCGTAACTGGATTAGGGAGGTGAACGTCAGCAAGTACATGGCCAGGGCCGGATACGCAAGCACCGTGATAGAACTAGGAAGTAGATACGACCTTACTCGAAATTGACTTGTTATCATGTCACCTTTCGTACGTAATAATATGAATCTCTCGAGGCCGCTTTCGCGCAGGGTAGAGAAAGGCAACTACACCATTTTCACTACCACAGAAAGGCTCCCTGCCTGGCTGTGTTCTACTAAGCGCTATGGCGTTGATATCAAAGCCAGTTGCCGGTCGCCGAAAAGTGCTGAAACACCTCAGCTGCAACCAGTGCAAGGTGAATGGGTTTGTCTGGACGTGGCTGGTGATGGTGAGCCTCGGATTGGAAATCTGGGGAGCATGAGCTTGGCCGTAGTGCGAGACCCTAAGGCACGTTAAAGCAGACTCCGGGCCCGAAAGCGACGACTAAGAGTGAGCCGATCTTCGGTTGAAGATGAGTAAGATACCAGATTAACCTATCCAGAGTAGATCTCTCCCAATCTTGACGTCTCACAGGCCATGAGAGCGATGGGTTGCCAGCCATCCGAATATTGCTCCTGTTGGAATTCCTGCTTCCCTAACAAATTCGTATCCACTCTATTGAGTATCGACCTTGCGTTTTGGGGATCCAACGGTCAAGCCTTGTTGTAACCACGCACTGTCAGATCTGATCTAGCTTGGATGATCTGCTCCATTTGCGCACCAATCGAAGGCCATCGTACTGAAATTATTTCAGTAAGATCTGGGCAATAGTAACGACCAGGGATGGCAGTCAATCATGAAGCATGTCCGCGAGAGGTCAGACCTCAGGGTTTGGCATCATGCATTCGATGTATGGGCATTAGTGAAGGAATCCTTTCGCCGACCAATACGAGTACTTCTCACCGTGCGCGAAATGAAGTTTGAAATGTCGGTCTTCCCCCTATCACAATATATCTATACCCCAAACTCAACCGATGCTGAATCCTTTGAGGCTACGGTAGGGGTCTTGCTGGCTCTGGTGGCTTGCCAAGTGATCCGAGCAATCAGTTGCGCTACTCTAGTGGGAGTGTCTCTCCTGAGATTGCTGTTGTTGTTTGGTCGAGATCGTTGAGCGCGGCCCCTGGAGCGCCTCCTGCAAATCCGGAACTTCCGATCTGCCAATGATCCTATCTTCAATGACAGGCGAAAGGCTTGCTCTAGCCTTCATCAAGGTTTGCTTACGAGCGAGCCATGCCATCAGGCATCCTCGTCACCTCGTGGCGTCCATGCCTACACTAGTCTCGGACTCGGACCATCACTTCAGCTCGGTACTCAATTCTTGGGGTCTCTTTCTCACCGTTTCACGACCGCTTCGAGAACGTGTCGATCGATCTCCACGGACGAGATTGCAGGAAGTGTACGCGTGACCATCAATCTCAGTAATTCGTCGCGTGAAGACCTGAACTCCCGTTTATTATGGTGACAAACACCGAGGTTTACACATCCAGTGTCTGATGTCTTGCTCACGTTTTGCATTTCTCGTAGTTTAACACTGGAAAGAAAGCTTGCAAGAAAACCCTTGGGGAACTCTCCTAGGCTCCGAAGCCGAGGAGCAGAACAAGGAAGAACCAACCATTCATCTTTTGCGCTTTGCATCATCCATGACCCTGAATTTGGTGTACCGAAATAGGCAATTACGATCTACAGAGCCATACGAGCCCATAAAATTCTAGTCAGAACCTTGCGAAATTTCCCCGAACCAGGCGGCTTATTAGTCTTGAGCCTCCTAAAAATGTCCACTATCTCGGTACTTCAGGCTGTCCAAATGAAGTGAAACAAGCCCAAATTAGCTTCTACTCCGTACGAATCTTTGCATTGACTTCCAAGCCTCCCTATTGTTACGCTACGTTAACCTCCTCTGACATCTGAAATGATGCACATCCATCCCTTGGACGCCAACATGCACACGAAACAAACTCCCACCCAACTCCACAGAAGCAGGATATTTCTCGGGCTCCTCTTCTTCCGCTGATGTAACAAAAAGCTCTTCTCCCACAAACACAGGACAAGTTATCCACCTCGTTGGCATGGCAACCTCCCCCATCAGCCTACCCTCTGGTGAGACTTTGAGCACTTTCCCTCCTTCGCAAACAGCAATCCAAAGACAACCGTTGACATCCTGAGCGAAGCCGTCGGGTACGCCCTCATCCTCAACATGAAAGAAGACCTCCCGGTTGGAAATGCTACCAGTAGCGCTGTCGAACTCGTACTGGAAGACATTCTTCGTAGGCGAGTCCGTGAAGTACATGATCTTGCCATCAAGACTCCTGTAATGGGATTGGTGTCAGCATTGACATTCACAAGTGCCGAAGAGATCAGAAGAGCAGTTTGTGCTTCCCACACATTTCCCCATACTCAAGAAACACGACAACGAGGTATTGACTGCGAGCGGAGTAACACTGACCACCCCATCCCATTCGGGATGGTAACACCCTCAATCATCCGATGCAGACTCATATCAGGATCAAGCCGAAAAACAACTCCCTCCGCCGCAGGCTCCTTCACTTTCGGATCGTTCATCGTCCCAGCCCAAAACCGCCCTTGGGGGTCGACGCAGCCGTCGTTGAAACGCATCCTACATTCCACTGGGCATCAGCCATGAACACGAGCGTCCGAAGGGAACCGGTTTCTACATACCTCTCACTCTTCCCCGCCCCATCCCCCTCCGTCCAGACCCTATTAACATACTCCAATTTCTTCGTCCCGCGGTCCATGAACGCAAACCCATCTCTAGCACCCACAATAAATCTCTCCCTATCCCCCTCAACATCCGCGGTTATGCTGAAAAGAAACCCCATTAACCCCTTCCACTCGGGAACAGTGCCCAAAGTCATTTACCCACCTGACAGGCGCCCCCAGATCAAATGACTGCAAAGAAGAGGGTCCCCTGTTCAAATCAAGGGTGTGTAGCCTTTCCTGCACAATATCCACGAAACGAAGCGAATGCGTTTCTTTTTCGTAAAAGGGCGCTTCGCCTAGTCCGCACGACATTTTGACATATGGCTGTTTGGAATCCTCAGCGCGTGTCTTAGTGCTGGGGGAGTTAGGAATGTAAACCTCTTTGACCTCCCATTTTTGTAAGTCTGGCATCGTGGGTTTTGGCGTAGATACGCTAACACGATTGTAATGCCTCTAGAAAAGGCTTTGTGGGGAAGGATGGCTCTGGTCATAGGGTGGTTGAGAGAGGTAGCCTCGTCGCCGAGTGTTACAGCGGTAATGACGTAGTAAGCCTTAATGGGACCGAAAAAATCAGAGTATATACATGCACACATGCCACTACCCATCTTACCGGTGCATCCTTTGAACCACAAGTCTGCCCTCTCTGACAGAATCCATTCCAAAGGATAGCATTGAAGGCACTCTGAATGTCACAAAACGCCCAAACACTGTACTTGTAACCCCCAATCACCACCACTTAACCACCCTTATTTCCTCCCCCTAGCAATCAACCTCTCCTCCAACTCCCCCACGGCCCTCCCCCAACCCGCAGCCGCAGTCCTACTCTCCAAAAACTCTCCTATCTTCTGCTCATTCAGCCCCTCGCCATACACAACCCTGGCGCTCGACTTAACACCCATTCCCAACCCAGCCACACCCTCTCCACTCCTGACTCTCACCTCGAAGCACACTTCCACTTTCGTCCGCATGGCCCTTAGCAGAATGATGGCGCGCACGGCCATGACCTCGTCGGCTGTAATGGTCGGCTCGGCGATATAGCGCACGCCCAACTTCCTCGCCTCTTCGGCGATGCTGCAGGCGACCTTCCAGCTCTCGCTCACGAACGCGAGTAAGTCTTTCACTTTCGTGCTCGATTGTTGGAGGCATTGCAGCTGCGCGCGCATGATTTGGATGAAGAAGCGTTTCTCTGTTGTCAGAGGCTCCGGATGGCGCTCGTGGGCGTCGGCGATGTAGGAAAGGCTAATGGGAGCGCTTTCTGTGTCACTTGTTGTTTTCATTTCGGAGTCGTTGGGGAGGAAGGCGCTCGGGGTGAAGAGCAGTGAGAGGGTGCGAGCGTAGTTCATACTGATTGCTGGGCCGGCGGTGGAGGTGATGGTCCAGCCGTGGGCCGACTCGAGGCCGGTCACTTTATCTATTGCGTCGTGTAAGTGAGATGGCTTGGGAAGTAAGAAAAACTGAGGGACTGGGACGGTACCTTGTAGTACGGCGACTTCTGCGACACTCCATCCTCGGCAGTCTTGTCGAACCTTCTCTGCCTCTTTGATCTCTTCGACGCATTCTTGCTTTCGGGTCAGGACGTCCTCGAGGCTGTCTTCTCGCTCACGCAGGCGATCTTGTAATTCAGAAACCAAGTTCTGTTTGGCCTCAAGGTCACTCTGGATGACTACTAGGCTATCTCTGGCATCTTTCAACTCGTCTTGATCACAATCCGCCAATTCATTGGCTTGGGCTTGTGCAATATGAACTTGACTCTCCAGCTTGTCATGCTCCTCAACAAGACCTGGTAGGACTGGATTGAGAAGCTGCTCCTGCTGCGTAAGAGATCGGTCGTCCTCCTCCATACCTTCACCAACTGTGACAAGGCCTTCTTTGAGCCCATCAAGCAACTTCATGCGCCATTCGTACCACATGGCTTTGCTCAAGAGCCTTGCATTCGTCTTTACATTCTTGAATTGATTGTCCATGATGGGCTTAACATCCGGAGGCGCTGACATGTACTCTCGGAATAAGGGCGGGTTGTCTTCATAAGTGGCAACTTCAATCTCTTTGGCAACTTTCCGGCCTTCGGATATGTAGCTCTTGAGTTCGCGGCAAGACTAGACTCCGAGTCAGCAGTGCCCGTAGCAGCGCACAGGCATGGGGTGTTTTCACATGTTGATAGAGCTCTAACATAGGCACGGTGCAGGACCCTGCAACGACGCAGCTCTCCAACTCGTTAGCTGCGTCGTCTTCCTCTGCACCACTGGCGTTAGGATTTTCTTTCTTCGCACTCTGCTCGAGCATTGCGGTGGGAGCAATAGTGTGCCTTCTCTTCGTGGTAGTCAACTCCATGAACCGAATGCTCGTCATGTTTAAGAAATCCTGTAGCTGGATCCGATCTTCTTCATCCGCCAGCTCTGCAACGCCATCGGTTCCTTCAAGCTTCTCCTCGAACGAGCGGATGTTGCTAGGACTCTGGTTTTCCGCGTCCTTGAATCGTGGCTGGTCTTTTGGAGTTGTATTGCCCTTCGAGGGAGACAAGTTTCCAGACGGTGTGCTGGGCCGAGCATTGCCTGCTGCCTCAGCAAGGCTGAGTCTTGTAGATCTAGTGACCCGACCAGTGGTAGCAGCTTGGGATGGGGGTACTGGAAGCTTGACTTTCTTGACAGGACTCTCCTCTCTACTTCTCAGGCGTTTCGGTGTAGCATCCTCGTTATCGTCCTCATCAAGCTCCGCGGGCCTCTTGCCAAGCAGACCCTTTGCAGCACCTACATGCAAGCTCTTGCGGCCTCTCAGCTTGTTCTTCTGAGGGGTGAGGCTTTCGATCAGGTCTTTGAGATTTGCTGTGACCTCCTTTTCTTCGCCAAAATCTTGTGAGTCGGCTTCCTTCTCCATGATTCCACGACCACTCTCCCTACGTTGATCTTCTTCCCGTTCGTGCTCAACCTCTTGTTCCATGACCCGAGGGTCTTCGAATCGGACACCCCCAGGAATTTTGCTCTGGGCCACGAAAGCCTTTGCGTCATCGCCAATCGATCCCCGGCGGTCAAGTAGCGCAGTGACCCGTGGCGAACCAAGACCTTCTCGGTCAATCCCGAGACCAGACGACCTCCTTCTATGAGGCTTCAAGACAATACTCGGGGTTGTTGCGCCAGTTGTCGCATCTTTACGAAACAAAGCATTGTTAAGCGGCCTATCTGGCGTCGCGTCCTCACCACGTTTCTTCTCATTTCTGATCTCCGTCTTGAACAGTTTCTTCGGTGAAGATGTTCTCATCGTGACATTTTTAGAGGGCGGTGTCTTTTCTGGGATTGTGGGATGAGTTGGCTGGGGCGTCAATTGCTTAGACGGTGTACTTGGTTTCTTGGTTGGTGTGGGGTGGCGTGATTTGGGTGTTGTTGACTGCCTTGTTGCTGCACCCTTCCTGGCGCTACCACGTGTTTGCAAGGCCGCAATGCTAGGGCTACCGGTTTCTGATGCCGTCGTTGCTTGATACGTGTGCGCTGGGAGAGGTCGCTCGTCAGTCACCCCTGCACCTATAGGTTTCTGACCCGGACCGTGATGATATGGCGAGGCAGACAGTTGGCCTGCATCTGCCTCCAGCTCCATTAACGCTTTTGCTTCGGCCTTATCCGCAGTGCTCAGCCGCTCTGGAAGAATTGCTCCCACAGCGGTTGTTATGTCCATTTCCATGGTCTGATCCTCTGAGGGCTCGGTGCGCTCCGTAATGGAAGGCAAAAGAATACCTCCTGCAGCAAAAGTCATGTCCATGGTCATATCCATTTCCTCGTCGCCGTTACTCGATCCTTCACTTTTGCGGCGACTGGCATCCTGATATGGCTCTGCGCTCTTACCGTTCGGCTGGACAACTCCACCAACGACAGATGTGAATTCCATGGTCAATTCTTCGTCGTCTTCGTTGGCAGAGTCGCCGTTATGTTCGCGCTGCTCTTGCTGAATGCCACCAACAGCTGTCGTAAGGTCCATTGTTTCGTCACCTCCAAGATTTGAGCCATCACCAGAAGACCGTCGCCTTGCAACACTGCTTCTCCGCTTCCCAGTGATTGACTTCCTTGGTCTACGTTTGGGCGATATTTGAGTTCCCTCGGCAGCTGGCAGAATCCCACCAACAGCTTCAGTCATATTCATTGTCTCGCCAGCCTCTTCCTTGCCATTGTCTCTCATGTTCGCTTTGAAAGCTGGTGAGAAGGGATTGATGTTTTCCTGATCGAGAAGAGCACTAGGATCGCCCGCGGTCGACACGGCCTGCTTTTCCTTTTCCATCCAGGGCTTGAAAGCTGCTGTATTTTCTTCATCTGCCAATTCCATCGTAATATCGCCATGTTCATCGTAGTCAATACCCTGAGTTCCTGCCTGATGTGAAGCTTGCTGAAGAGCTGCTTCAAGTCTTCCACTAGATCCGGTGCTATTCTCTCCAGTAGACTGGAGAGTGTTGTCATCTCCATCTATGTTGGTCACAGTTTCTTCCTCGATCATGTCCTTACCGTCAGAATCGGAGGAGTCGCTTCCTTCGTCCGCGGTTTCGAAAGCTTGAGTTCCTGTATCATCAGACGTTCCACTTGCAGGGCTTGACGAAAACTCATTGGGGTCATTGAAGTTCATGGGAGGGATACCCGAGCTTCGGCGCCGCTTTTTCTGATGTAGATCGCGTTGATGTGCTGGAGAGGCAGCCACTTGCAGCTCCTCGGCTTTTTCGGGGGGCGTAGATGGTGGCTCGGAAGCGTCTGAAGATGGCACGAGCGATCCCGCGTTCGCTGTAAGGCCTGAGGCCCGCCGAGTGGAGTTTGTCGAAGCTGAAGATGTAGTAGAGTCTTCCGGTAACTCGACGACGTTCCAAGTGTGAAGAGTAGCCTCTGGGGCGAACGAGACTCTACGGTTCGCTGCGAGGAAGAATTAGTCAACTTGTTGCCCCCATATTTGCGTAATAAATACCCAAAGACTTTCTCCTCGCATCCTTGTGAGCCAGCGTCTCCTGTCGTTCTCGCTCTTTGGCCACAGCCTGTTGTTCCTCCTCCGTTCGCACCGCAACGCGCGTTGGGGATCGAGAGGGAGACTGATCTCTGGTCTGTACCTTGGAAGGGCTTTGGAATGGATTGGGGAGGTCTTCTGAGCCAGAGACTGCTTTGCTAGGAGATTTGCTCGCTGAAGGCTTTCTGGGGGACTTTTCTGGAGTCTTGCGCCCTGGCGATTTGGCCGGTGATGGAATCTTTGACACATTTCGCGGAGGAATGGCTTTTGGAGGGCAAAGAGGAACACTCGGCTTCAGAATTGATTTGACTTGAGGAAGTATGGACTGCGCACCATCTTAGCTTTACATAATCCGGTTTCAAGTGACCGTATCTCACCTCTCGCTTGTTGCCAGTGCTTTCCTTGAGCGCATCTAATCCTCCAGGACCTATACTCTTGCTTCGGGACTTCTTCGCGGTCCGCTTGTCATGGGCCGTCAGGTTGGACATTCCCGCCGAGTCCATTGTAGCATTTTCCTTGTCCCCACCCACTTCTGGTGAAGGTAGGTGGGCAAGAGACTTGCGCGCTTGGCGCATACGTGGAGCTCCAGTACCATGAGTATCCGCCATCTTGAGATACTCAGCAGTCGAACGGCAGCTGTTGTTAGTAGCTATTCAAAGCATTGCTCAAATGATAGGACTTATTGTGACCGCGATGTAAACAAAGGCGGAATTTTAGCGGTCTCCATGGGGCTTAGCGCAGTTGCTGAAGTTAGCGAAGTCTTGGCTCCCACACATGCCTTTCAAAATCTTCAATTGCGCTTCATCACTCGACTCAGAGCAACACCGCAATAATGGCGACCGAATTAACAGTCCAGTCGGAGCGCGCCTTTCAGAAGCAACCCCACATCTTTGTCAACCAGAAGAGCAAGCGAACAAAGAGCACGAAAGTTGGGAAGGGTGGCCGAAGATGGTACAAAGACGTTGGCTTGGGCTTCAGGACACCAAAGACTGCGATTGAGGGCACATATATCGGTAAGACAGATGGTTGTTACGGCGTATGCTGGGGTTTAAAGGAGGCTGTGGTCTGACTGTTGGGTCTACAGACAAGAAATGCCCCTTCACCGGCGAAGTCTCAATCCGCGGCCGTATCCTCACAGGCACAGTCGTCTCTACCAAAATGCACAGAACCCTCGTTATTCGCCGCGAATACCTACATTTTGTCCCCAAATACTCGAGATACGAAAAGCGTCACAAGAATCTCGCAGCACATGTTTCGCCCGCGTTCCGTGTGGAGGATGGTGATCAGGTTACGGTTGGGCAATGCAGGCCTTTGAGCAAGACGGTATGTGCTTTGGAGGTCTTTCTCTGTTATCCCTTTGCTGACTTTGAGGTATCAGGTTCGATTCAATGTTCTCCGTGTTCTTCCCAGGACTGGCAAGGCGGTGAAGGGGTTCTCGAAATTCTAGGGGTGGAAAATGTGGCTTAGCGGGCATGCAAACAGCGTGGGCGGACATCGACGCGAAGGCGTCCCTTCGCACCACGAAAATTAGTCACAGCAATCAATCCTGAAACGTTCAGAATACAAATTCACTTGCTTCACTATGTACAAGCGGCTCCATAAGAAGAAGTGGACTCATGTCCGACAGGAGATTGCTAGTGACAAATATCGGCGACGAAATTGCTCAGCTGTTGAGGTTCTCGACGCATGACACGCTGACTTGTGTAGGCGAAAAAGTTGCCCGAACACGGACTTCCTCTTTACATATTCTTAATCATCCAAGCTCCTTCTCGCTGGATACCTCACAGCCCAGAAGCACAGTACCATCACCTTCTGATCCGTGTTTCGATGCCACTCGACTTATCCGTGGCATCAGTACAAAGGTTGCGGAGATCTGACTCTTGGTCTCCGGCGAGACGTTCCTTACAGATACACATTTCTTCGACATAGCCAGCCCGTTGAATCAGCCATCTCAGCCCAGTCTTCACATGCCCGTCCAACTTGTATCCACCATAGTGCTATCACCGTATTCGAGGTCCATGTAGTCGTTGCACTGTCTCCATACTGTGCTGTGTATATCGCCCATCTTCATGCAACCTTCTTGTTCTTCATCAACGTCATCTGCAAGGTGGAAGGCAGGGGGGAGATCATATGCAAGAAGAGTAGCTTCTTCGTGCGTTGAGTCTTGGCTCTGATCAGTCAACGTGCCTTCGCGTCCAGGTCCCGCCGTTGGAGTTGAAGTTGCAATCAAGTTGACTGTCGAGGCATGATCCGAACCATTTTGGGTCTTATATGTTTCTGTATTGTCGCTATTACCAAGATCATCGTAGCTTATCTCCATGGCGATGTCTCCGGTATCGTCGAACGAGTTCGCTAAGGCAGCCTCCTCCATATCTTGCACGAAGTTTGCGATATAGTCGTCATCAGCAATCGAAACAATATTGTCAGGGAGTGTAAGCATAACTTCGTTGCTTCTGTAGCCAAAAGTAACGCCAGCACAAAAGGCTTTGTTGTCTTGCCACTTTTCATGCTTGGGCTTGGAAAAGTTCCAATCTTCTATGATCGTGGTCACTCCAATTTCCAGGTAGACTCTGGGAAGACCAAGGGTTCGAATTAGTTGGCCAACGGCTGAACCAGCCATGAAGGTCAACTGCATTCTGTTCTTGTTTATTTCCGACCTAGGAAACCATGCTCGCCATGACTTGCAAATGACTTCGAGCTGAAAGGGATCCGGGTTCCCGGGAATGCTGGGATGGCTATTGATCAATGCAGTGACAGGTATTGCTAAAGACGTAAAGGTTAGCAGTGGCAAGGTAATGGTACCACAGGGACATACTTGAGATAATAACGTTCTTTTTCAATTCGCCCCAAGCAAGGTACTAACGTTCATTAATAAGCTGAAAGTAAAATTATAATAGTGGAGGGGACACTGCCCACCTCTCCTTTAGCATCGTAATGCACCCCTGTGGACTTCACATCAAGAGAACCTGCTACGTAGATAGAACCGACCTCATTGGCTCTTGTCAGATCGATTATCGAAAGGAATCCAGAGTCCTTATGGCGTGAAGCTCTCATAATCGCTCTTATAGGGTTTTTCGTTATTGAAACAAAGGAGGTTGGACCTGACTTGTCGGCACTGATATGCCTAAGCAAATCACTTCGAAAAGCTTGACTGTTTGTGCTTGGCGCAGGCGTGACGTGTTGCTTGTTCACAAATACCCCAGCCCGAAATCCATTGACGGAATTGAGGCCTTGGCTCTTGCAAGTATACCCTCGAAAAACGAGCTTCGGTAGTTCTGAACTAGACACGGATGCTTGCGTTGTACTTCGATCTTTGTTGGAAATAGAAGAAAATAGAAGTCTCTCTTTGGAGAAGGTGCCTCCGATCGGTGGCTTGGGAAGATACGATGGCGAGTGGACATATCGATTGGATAATCGTTCAGACCTTGGTGGCGTTTCTAGACCTGTGGCTACCCGGTCGGAAGGTGTCGTGGGCGTCGTGGCTGTTGGTGCAGGAGCCGTAGCAGACACCAGAACATCAAGAATAGTGGCTTCTTTGTAGGATATAACGGGCAATTCTGATCTTAGTTCTCTTGGAACCGCTTTCGATCCCTTCCTCACAAGCCGCATTCCCAATCTTGATGCCGTAGCCTCAAGCGACGATTTCACAGACTCGGCAGACTCTGGCGAAAGAAGAGAAGCCTCTACCATTTTTGAGATATCCTTTGTGTGGTACACAGACTTTCGACATCTCATCCAATCATGCTGTCCCTTCAAGATCGTTTCACTCAGGCCATGCCAATTATTTTCCGCAGTTTGAAAGTGAGCATTGAATACCGGAACGACGCTATTCCAGCCATCGTCGTACGACTCGACTAAAATTCTCAATGCAATTCTTTCTTGTGTAGTCCAGATATGGCGGGGAGAGGCTTTGCTCAAAGGGCCTTGGCGTAGGGGGGGATCATCGGTCGTAAGGCCCACGATCTCGACGTTGACAATGGGTGAGGCATTCATGTTTTCAATGAGGCTTGAATGACACCATAGTATAATCGAGACTTGTCAGAAGTCTAAGAGCGACTTGAACGAGATGCAACAGAAGATTTGTCGATGAGGAAAGACACAAGAAATAATGGGTGAGACGTTGAGGTTGTTGATATAAGTGAAGTGAGACCCGCGACTGTAATGAATGGGGTAGAAGTATCAAGTCATGCTTGGCAGCAATGTACGATATGAGTTCTACCACACCTTTCTGCAGATGCTGCCTGGGACAGCGTCAGGTACTGGATGCGTACGGTATGCTCTTCTGAGGTGCAGCCCGATGTCGTACATGTATAGCTCCCGAATCTTCACCTTTTATTTGACTATGTGCAAATGAAGCCTGCATACTGGGTACCCGCAGTAACCGGCTTTGACCTAGGCATACTGACCGTGGCCTTCGGTCGGCGTCCAAGGCCTGTACCATCTGTGTCCGCATGTTCTTCCTGGACAGGAGTAAGTCCAGGAGTTGCCAAGAAGCTCCAGATCTCGCGAGCTTGTTTACAAAGATGATTGCGTGTCTGGGTCGTTCTACGCCAATGCCATGCATCAGAAAAGAGCACAGCGAGGGAACGAGGCCTTGGTCTGAACGAATTCCTGTCTGTGAGGAATGCCAAATGTGATTCAAGTTTCGACATCCCAGTACGCGATCTCAATGTGACGAAAGAAGAACTTGCGTTCGGAATAGAGCATGGTGCAAAGAGGGCGAGAATTTACATCTTTGGCTTACTTTCATGTTGTGCGAATCGAAAGGACCGCTATCGCTAGAGGAGAAAACAGATAGCAACCCAAGAGGAGAGGGTATAGAGTCGTCGGAGTTATGCATTTGCTACCCGTCAATTTCTCCGAAGTGTTTCTCCGCCCCAGATATGTCATGGGAGTTTTGTTAGAGTCGGAAATGCTCATTGTGGTGGTTTTTTGAGAACAGGACAGGAGAAGAAAATAGACGAGGCGCTCGAGGCCACACGGCAAAAGAGAATACAACAGGCTAGCCTGAAGGGACTTAGCCGGGCAGGTCTGAGGTACGTACATACCTATGTACCTGAGTACCACCGCTCTGTCTGTGAGACTGCTGGTTTCCAATAGCCTTTCTTAGGTACCCTTATCCAGGACTGTGATGAAATGACAAAGCGAGATGCAGAACCAGACATCGCCGGAGGAATAGCTTGAGAACTTTGTCATCCGGCTCTCAGAACAAACCAGATCTCCGGATGCCCACATTGACTCGGCCCTAAGATACACTACACCATGCCGAGCGATGCAAAGGTGTTTCGAGCAGTGGGGCGAGTGTTCCTGGCAATTTGTTCTAAGAATACAAAACATAATTAGCAACCATAACGCGCCCTTCCTGAATGTCTGGCATTAAACAGCGTGGGCCGATGCGGCGTGGGCCCGCCTGCAAGGTGGGCGGACCGGACCACGATCCTTTCAGGTATGCATAGTCAGCATTCATGAAGTTTCATGGACACATCGAGAGCTGCATTGGGAATCAGTCAGCCATGGCGGTCTTACGGCTTTCGGCGTTATTCTGAGCTGGATTGGGCTTTCGTCCCAATATCAAGCCGTGATCGGAAGATCACTTCCCATCTCCGTAAAAAAGACTTGATAGTGTCGAGATCGTGGAGGACAAAGACATTCCTTTCCGGCAATTGAAGACGCTTTTGGACATTCTATTATCTCTGTTCATTATGCCATCGATATTGCTTCAGTGTTGACGAGCATACGCCTCCTGCATTGGCGCTGAAACCCGCCCCCGCTCGTTTAAGCATTGTCAGCGAGCAGCCTCACATGATATTTTGAATCATGATAAACCAAGAAAAGCTAAATGTAGTAAGTCAGGGCCAGGTCGAAAAGGGAGGTGGTAGTCCAAGGCATAGTACTACAAATAACGGCCGTCCATCCTACCGTGCTAGAAGGTGCCCATTCCCTAGTCATTGATATCGCGTTGACATTCGAGTTTCTCCTCTACGCTCCTTTTTTAGAATATGCATTTAGCAATTGTTCTTCTCAGTCTTGCTGTTGTGACTGCCGGCAGGCACACAGGCAAGCCTACTTCCACTTCGTCACTGGCGCCAGGTGCAAGTGCCACTAATGGTGCTGCCTATACCCCCTCAAACTCTTCCAGAGCATCAGGATGCTTTCCTTTTCGGGGCACGCTGCCATCTAGTGGTGCTCCAAGTGTCTCTCGCTCTCAATGGTGGTGCTCCCAGGAGCAGATGTACGGGTTCATGGGTTTCTCTTACCCACTCGAGGTACCTGATTGCAGCGACTCGACCAACAGCTACGACAAAATTAGTGCCGACTTTGCAAAGATGAAGAAAGACGTTGGTGCATCAATGGTGCGGGTGTATGCGCCAGAATGCCGTCAGGCGAGCGTGTGGGAGAATTTACTCAAAGCAGGGGTTACTAATAACATGGGAGTTATTGTTCAGGTTTGGTGGGGATTTGACAGTGTAAGTACTCATTGAGCGACTTTGGCTTATGTTAGGTCGTTAATCCTAATGGGATTGTAGGACCAGGATCTCTGGAAGCAAACCGAGTCATCAATCTACAGCGTCATGGACAACCCCGAGTCCAAAGCCATTGCCCCTTATGTCTTCCACAGCGCCGAATTCGGCTCTGAGCCGATTGGAGATGGAGTCGACGGCAGCAACTTTATCAGTGATCTAAAGTCGTTCCGTTCCAAGATGAATGGGTATGGCGTTCCTGTTGCAATTTCGGAAGACTGGGATCGTCCAGGAACCATGAGCGACCACAGCGGCACTGCTCTAGGAAGCACAGGTCAGCAAGTCAAAGCAAACAGCGATATGGTACACGGCCACGCCGTAAGTAACCTTCTGTGCCTCTCTTCTTTGATTGTCCGTTGATGGTAGCTTCGATGCCAGATGCCTTTCTACCACAACAAGAACGAAGCAGGATCGTGGCCTTACATCGAGACCCAAATCAAATTCTACAGAACGGTGGTCGGATTGCCAGCTTTGATTTCAGAGGTATTTCTCCCTGCCTGTTCCCTCGCAACCTCAATGCTTACACTGATCCTGGACAGTCCCAATGGGCATGGGGAAACGGGGGCGACCATGGCAGCGGAGTTGGCGATGTGGGAACCCAGCAGTATAGCGCCTATTGGCACTCGTTCGACGACAATTGTGATGTTTTCAAACAATACCAGACTGGCTGGTTCATTCACGCTTGGGCTCAGGAATCCACCTTTGACATGCTAAAGGACGATGGGTCTTATGCAACTCCTGCGTGGAAGCCAAAGAGGTGCTGAGCATCACGAGAAGGGGAAAGTGGGACAGGTCGCTCTATTCCTTGCTCTATCTGATCCTGTGTATTAAATCCTCGAGGTGCAAGAAACTTTTGTAAATCAAATACAAACTGCTAGATGGCAGCCCATTTCAAGATGTCCCCATGTATTTGTTCGTGGTGGGTTTATATAATTGAGACAACGGGCGGCGTTAGATTTCAAGAATTTTACACCTGATTGCATTACGGTTGGCGGTTCCGCAATTTGGATTTCCCCCACCACCAACACCACGAAAAAGCTGATTACCCGATTGGGCTTAGCGTAGAAAATTTGAAAAATTTGAAAACATAGTAAA
>JAABUQ010001060.1_pt1 | contig 61875 bp, 25 predicted proteins | sample 5560001 | NCBI WGS metagenome assembly JAABUQ01 (sample SAMN10711888, study PRJNA513371) | rock metagenome | isolation source: Antarctica rocks | place: Antarctica: Victoria Land, Finger Mt nord | collected 2015-12-18
ACGTTCGATGCAATCGTTACAACAAATTGATTAATTAAATCGCGAAAACAACAATAATATCAATTATTACTATTGCTTTTATCTTGAATCTCTCACATATAATAAGATACGTATAATCGAAAGCACGCAAAATTATCTATAATTACTATTATCTACTTCTTGTACGCGTCGATTATTGTTACGATAATTGTTATATTACAATTACGAAAAACGTATTTTAAAATATCGCAAAAAAGTCTTGAAACGCTATGCGTATAAGTTTAGAAAAGCTAGAAAAAAATTATACACGCGTATATTACACAAGTAAAAGATCGAAAATTTTTGTCGCACATAAATTGATTGCGTTGAAATTACGTGTTTTAATTGATCGCAATTGTTTCTTATCTTAACTATGTACATATTCAATTGCGCATTTGAAGTTAAACAATAAGAAATTTCGTTTACTTTAATAAACGATAATAAGAACGTTCAATTTTGTCGAAAACAACGTCTTCGCTACGTTTTAAACTAAAAGCGCTACGTATGTAAATATATAAAAAAGAGTTAGCATTAAGTTTAAATATTAAGATTATATAAACATAAATACGAGTATTACGCATTAAGAAACAATCTTTACATAATTGCAATTTATAAAGAAAACTTATACGTAAGTTCTTGAAGCTCTCGTTCTTAGTGTGCACGAATTTAAGAATTTGAAACTATTGAACGATATACAAGATTTTCTTTTGTAAATTATAAATTAACACGATCTTTACAATTCTTGTAAAGAATTTCTTTGTATTATAAATATTACAATAGTAACATAAAATATTAAAGCGACGTAACTTGAATTTGAAAATTTAATCGCGCAACACATATAAGACTCGCATAGATTCCTAGAAGTCTTAAATCAAGTAAAAATTAAAAAAATTAAAAAATAAAAAAAAATTAAAATTAATATATTTAAGTCTATCTTTAATAGTATTTTACAAAATTAAAATTGTTAAAAATTAAAAGTATTTTTAACGTAACTTGTTTTCTTTGCATTTATAGCAATCTTTTATATTTAATCTTTGTTATCTTTATTGTTTTTAAAAATATAATAAAATAAATTAATACAAATATCGAGAGAATTCGTATAAATCTAATTATTAATCGACTAAAAGATAAGTATTCTTTAATAAACTTCTATTTATAAATTATTTGTAATATAATAAAACTTAACACAATTAAAATGTTTCTTAAAAAGTATCTTAATATTTTAAATCTTATAATATTTTTTTTTCTTTAAAATAACTTTTGTAGTAAAATGCATAAGTTAATATCTTGTTTTAATCTCTTTATTTCTTAGAATCGAAGTCTTCTTTATTTTATATATTAAGTATATTGTTTAATATACTTTGTAATTAACAAATATTAACTTCTCTTATATAATATATTTGTAAGTATTGCATATTAAATTTCAAGTCTCGAATATATTACAACAACTTATTAAAGTGCAAGTTAATAATAAATGCTTTTATACTAAAGAAAGATGTAAAGACTAAAAAGCTTTTAAATTAAAGTTAATTAAATATTCTTATTAAGATAATTAAAATTATAAAGATAGATTTAAATTTATAGCAAGTTACAATAATTATTTTATATAAGTTACTTTATAATCTTAAGTTTAACAAACAAATATTTAAATGCGTCTATTGTTAAAGTAATATTAACTAAATAAATTACTATATTATTTATGCGAAAACAAGAATCGAACGCGTAATTAGTTAAGAACAAAAAGTTAAGAAAAACTTTATTACTAAAATATTTAAGACAATAAGTACAATAAAGAGTCGAAGAAGCAAGAATATTAATAAAATTAAAAATACAACAAATGTATCTATCGATTTATAAGAGAAGTTAGAAATCTAAGAAAGATAAAAGTTAATTTAAAATAAAATAAATATATTATTTTTAACTTAAATAGTAATAATCGACTTTATTAATTATATTTAATATTAATACTTTAAGCTTTCTTTATTTACAATATAATTGTAGATAAGATCTAATATTGAATATTACGTTTTAAATATATTTATAAGATAGATTATATTATTAAAATTATATTAAATTAGCAAAAAGAAGTTCGAATACAATTTAGCAAAATAATTCTAAAAATTAGATATTAAAGCTTTATTGCTTAGATAATAGCTTTAACAATAAGAAACGCAATTTCTTTAATATTTAAAATTAATCTTTTTCAATTTTAAAGAGATTTATATTTATAACGCGTTTTTTAAAATTTAAATATACAATCTTCGAGTATTTATAAACACTTAGATTTATATATTGTCTTAATAATTCTAGTTAAGTTCTTTAAAAAGTCTAAATTTGCTACTTAAATTAATATTATCTTATAAATATTTCTTATTTATAATTAAGATTTAAGTCAAATTTAAGTCAAATTTTAACTAATTTAATTTCGACTATTTATTTTGTATTTTAGCGTATTAAAGTATTCTTGTAAATATATTTTTGTCTTAATTTGTTATTTAAATATTCTCTATAACTTAATTTCTTAATATCTAATATTTATTTCGAAGTCTTTACTATTTGCGCTAACCCTAAGAAGACTTATAATAAATAACAAGTTTCTTAATATTGTTACTTTGCTAATATTTGACGTCTTGCAACAAGTTAATATTTAAATTGTAAATTGCTATTTTTGCGCTAACTCTAATACGTATATTATTTTGTCTTAATAAGTTTACAATTATTTAATTATAATTTTAATATTTATAGTCTATTTGTACTTTTCTTATTATTATATTTCTTAAAACATTATTTATTAACAACTTATTATAATATTACTTGTAATAATTTTCGACTTTGTTAACAAAAATAATATATATATTTAGATTAAAATATTTATTAAGCAAGTCTTTTTTTTATTTTATAAGTATATTGTTAAGCAGTCTTTTACTTAAGTATTAAAGCTTGTTTAACAAGACAATATTCTTTTAAAGTTTAAAAAAATAATATTTTTTAAAAATAATATTTAAATTAAAGTGCATAAACTTTGTTTGTATTTTGCAACAAAAATCTTAGAATCTTACAAAAATTCTTAAATACTTTATATTTATTAAATGTCTTAATAAAAATACAATTATTTATATTGATAACTTCAATATTAAAGTTGTAATAAAAGAAAAGTTTGCAAAAAGAATAAAAAGATAAAATTACAATATTAATCTTTGAAAACATTGTTTGTTAATAGATTTCTTTTTTGCTTCTTTTAGATCTTTCTTTGTCTTATTTTTTTTCTTTATTTTGTTCTCTTTTTATTAGTTTGTTTTTAAGTTTGTGTTAAACAAGTTCGCAATTAATTGCATTTTACTAGCGTAATTGTTAGATCGAATTTCAATTCGATCGAGTTGACTCGCTCAATTCTAATTCTAAGATTAGACAAATTTCCTAATTTAACAAGATAAGGCGAACGAAGAATGTACGTCAAGTGTTCAACTCGACTTATTCGATTACGTAACGTTATGTAATGCGCTAATTATATGCGATTAACGTGAACTCTATCCTAGTTCAATCGAGTTAGCGCATAGATAAGATAAGATAAGATAAGCGAATGCTAACGCGATGAAGTTAACTTAAGTTCTTGACATTGATTCGACGAAATTCAACTTTGAGATCGAATTCGCGTCTTGATCTTGACTCAATTCTACGAAATTCAAGAGAGTAAATCGAATTGAGAAAAAAGTGTTCGATTCGATCCAACGATTACACTACATTTTACTTCGAATAAAATTATTTATACTCTTATATAAGCTTAGAACTAAATAGCTCTTTACAATTATATCTAGAATTTGCTTACAATTTAGCAACTTTTATTTAAGCTCTCTTTAAGTTTAACTTCGAACGCGCAATATTTTTTGCAATAAAGTTAATTAAGTTTTAAGATATTATATATTAAATAATTTTATTACTTTATTTAAGAATAACAATTTGCGTAACAAGATTGTTACAATTAATATATATATCGAAATTATATTAAAGTTTAATATTAATTACAAGACAATACAAGTAAATTAATTTCTTGCTCTTGTATTATAATCTATTTAAAAAATAAAAAAAGCGCAAAAATATTTAATCGATATTAATTTTAAAAATAATTTATTCGATTTTTTTTCTTTTAACGTCTTTGAATTAACGAAAATTTTGTTATATTGTTTAGCAAAATTGTCGCAAAAAACTAGTAAAGCTAATTAGTATATTAGTATATTCTTTTTATTTTATATCTTTAAGACTAATATTGTATTACTCTAGACTAAAAGTTATTTATCGCTAAATTTTTGAATCTTTAAACACTAAACAATTAACAATTATTTTGTCTCTATTTAAAAAAGTTAAGCAAAAAATATATTAAGAAATATTGTTAACAATATCTTAAATAATCGAAACAACAATTAATTTAAGCTCAAAACTACAATTAAAATTTATAAAAAAGAAATAGAATTTATTTTTGTTATTACGCTAGATACAAAGTAAAAGAACAAAAATATTAAGAAGATTAAAAAAGATAAGAATAATAAAGCGCAAAACAAAGATTTATATATCGAGTTAAAATATTACTTCTTTGCTTGCGTATTAAGTTTAACTTAATTACTAGAATTAAAACAATATAAGTTTGTTAACTCTATAAATATTTTGTCGACAATATATAAGAGTACGCTACATATTTTACAGAATTAATTTTTGCAAAAATCGATAAAAAAGTTATATAATTATTGTTAAATATATTGTTGCTTATTTGCAAGACTACATACAAATATATAACAAGACATTGTTATATTGACGCACTTAAAACAAGACTACGTAATATATAGAATTGCAATTTAAAGAGACATTAATTTGTAAGAATTTTGAAAGAGAACTCTTAAAAAGAAAACTCTATACAATGCTAAGTTGTTATTACGATAGCTTAATATTAATAATGTTTTTATTAATTATTAAGAATTAATATTACAATTGTCTTCTTCTTTTGAATTTTAATTCTTAGAATTAATATATTATAGCAATATTTTGTTTGGGCAATTACGTTAATCTTTTATCGAGTTCTTTTTAAAATTTTCTAAGATATAATTAAATAATAAGCAATATTTTATATCTTTATATGCAACGCATTTTCTAATCTATATATTCTTTTATTAGAATTGCAAGATATCTATAAAAGAGATTTTTTAATTTCTTTTTTTATCTTTCTTAGATATTGGAGAGAGAGTTAAGAAGCAACAATAATTTCTTTTGTATATTATTGCGAGACGCTATATTGCTTGTTAGAAGCATCTTATTGTGTATTAACTTTAAATTAACAAACAAAGAAATCTTTTATTTTTTTATTTTAAAACGCAAATATACTTTTAATCGCTATATTGTTGCGCTATTATTGCAACAAATATTTAACAATAATATATTGCAATTTATTTAAATTTTATAAATTCTAAGTTTAGCTTAACTTATTATTTAAATAAATTATTTCGATTTTTTTTTATTAAATTCAATTAAGTTAGCGCAATTAATTTGCAAGTAATATTTATTAATAGTATTATTATAATTTCTTTTTTTCTATGTTACTTTTCGATTTATAATTAATAAATAAATGCGACGTTCTCTAGATTATTCTAATGCAAACAACAATATTGCGCATAAATCTCGCATTTAATATAAGTTTTCTTAGTTATTCTAACGTATTGTAGCTTCTTTTCGATAGAAATAATTGTATGTGAGACTATGTACGAACGTGTAACAAGACGTCGCTACATCGACGCACACAAGATGAAATTACATAACATGTAGAACTATAATTTAGAGAGACATTAATTCGTGAGAATTCTAAAAGGAAATTCTTAGAAAGAAAACTTTGCACGACGTTAAGTCGCTACTATAAGAACTTAACATTAACGTGTTTATTAGATTATTAACTGCTAGCATTACAATTGTTCTCTCTTTTAAAATTTTAATTTTTAAAATGTGTATTTGACGTCGCGATTGCGTTACGACTTTACTTTCTTTACGATGTTAATAATTCTTCAAACGTTACAATAACAATGCTTTACTTTTTTACTTTTTGTAAACGCATACTTTTGCGAAGTGTGCGACAATAATTTACTTCAATTTATTGTTATATAAAAGAAGAAGAAAGTTTAAATTGTCGAAAAAATCTTTTTATAGACTTTTTTTATTCTTTTGATAAATGTCGTTTATCGCGTTGAGTTTGCGCATTTATCTTAATTATCTAGTTGTATCTATAAAAAGACTTTTTGCATTTTTTTTCTTTATCTTTGTTTAACATTTTATGTAAAAGAAATCAAGCAACGATCTTAATTTTTCTCGTATACTATTGTGAGACGTTTTGTTCTCTTTAATAGAGTTTTATTGTAAGTTAATTATATGTTAACAAGCGAAAAGACATTTAAGTTCTTAGCAAAAATATTTAATTTTATTTTTGTTATTGTATTGTTATTTTGATGTTATAACAACGCAACAACATTCGACGTTATTAATCTTAAAATTTCTTTTTTTGTGTTATTTATTATTTTGATAAATCGATCGAAATTTCTTTGTTTTATTTAATTCGATTAGTGTTGTTAACGCGTTAATAATATTTATTTACAATCTTCGATTTTTTCTTTTTTTTGTATATTAATTTCTATGATAAAACGATAAATAATTGCAAACGTCTCTTTTGTTGCTCGTACTATTATCGACAATAATACGCGCAATAAGACAAATTCAAATAAACATTCTTAGACTTTTTTTGCATTCGTCGATAACTTGAGATAATATTGTTATATTTAACGCTTTGTAAATCGCAACTTAGCTAGTATAAGCATTATTATATGCGAATGCTTCGACTTCGCTACGTATAAAACTAACGATATAACATTTTATTACAAATATATTTTTGTCGAATTTTCTTGTTCGCCTCTTCGTTACTTTTCGCAAGCTCTTTTGTTCTTTTTGTTTTTGTTGTCTTTTTCGTTTTAAGAAGAAGCTCGATTATATTGTAAGCATTTGCTTTTGATTTTTTATAATTGCTTACGTTCTTAATGTCGCAAGACGAAAAATTGTCGTTGCGATTATTATGTTAAAAAACGCAAAACTATACGTTTTATTTTTTGATTATATATTTGATTTACAATTTAGTGCGTTGAGATCTCTTAACAATTTGTCAAATAAATTAACATTTTGCTAATTTTTTGCGTTCGTGTTTTCGATAGTAAGAATATCGAAGTTAATTAATTTAAGTTTGCTTCGCGAGTTCGACGCTATTTACAATCTATATACGCATAAATTAGACAAAACAACTTAACTTTACGTTTAAATTAAAAGAATTTATTAATTTATATTGATGCGAACTTATAACGTCTTTGTGAAATTTAGCAAGAAATGTTAAATATAATGCGTTATTACGTTAATCTTGATGCTCTTTAGAAAAGCTAAATAAAAACGAAGAGTTTAAGTTTAACTTAATTGTTGCGAAAGACAACATTGCTTTTGATAAGAAAACGTCGTAGATTTTGCGTAATTCGAAGAACTTATTAAAAACAATATTATTTGTTTTGTTTTTAATTTTTAAGTCGAACTTTTATGAAAAAGAGCGACGTAAATGTCTAGACAAAACTTTTCTCGTATATTATAAGTTGTTTTTATAACTTATATAACTTAAACTTTCTTGTAATACAAATTGCATATTAATAAGATTAACAATCGAAATAAATTGCTTTTAAAATAAGAAATGCAATTGCTAATTTGTAAGAAGTTTAACAAGTCTATTATATTGCGAATCTTATTATGTTAAGCTTTCGTCGCATTATTAGCGCTTAAATCTTTATTAAATTGCTTAATTGCTTCAAAAGCTTCAAGATATGTTGCTTCTTCAATTTATTAAGTCGATTTAACAATTTTTTAGACGACGAATATTAATTTAATTACGTGTTTTATTAACGTTGCATCTTCGCACCTTTTATAGATAATAACAAAAAAAATAAAGATAAAAGTAATAAATTATCGAAGAGAGACAAGACAATTAATTAATGTAATTTATTCGCATTGTATAGCATGTATGCGAAGATCTTTATTAGTAAAGTAAAGTAAGAAAAGCAATTAGATAGAAGTAAGAAAAACAATTAGACTTAAGCGCATTTTATACAACTTTCTTATAACTTTCTAATACTTTAATAGATTTATTAAGAGAGCATCAATTTAATTTAGACGTTATTTGCGTTATTTCTTCGCTTTAATTGCGCAATTTTATACTATTTATTAACGTTATTAATTTTTGTCGAAGTCTCTTTTGCGAACGCGAAGCTTTAACTTTCTTATTTTTAATATTCTTTTGTTAAGACATTTTTTCGTTTTGTATTTTTTGAGTTTTTGTTGCGCATGCGCTAAGTAATTTCTTGAAATTTAATTGTTTTTTATACAATAAAAATTGTTTTTATTAAACAAAATATTATAATTTGTAATATTTTTGTTTGTTATTAAAAATATTTTCGACTTTTTATTTTTAATTTTTGTTAACAAATATTATGTTCTTCCATACGATTATATTCGCATTTCGATAATACGATTTTAACAATAAAACGTAAAAAATAAAATAAATTTGCTACTTTTTAAGAAAATGAAAACAATACGTTTGTCTCTTAATAATATTTTTAACTTCGAATAACTTTATAAATTTGTAAAATAGTTTTTTCTTTAAATAAACATTTAAGAGACTTTTTGTTAAGAATATAATTTATTGCTTATTTAATACTTTTTTAAAATAATTATTTTATTGTAATTGCGAACTTGCGTTTGTTGTGCGAATTAAAAACGATCTACAAGTCGATCTTGTTTGTTTTACAAAAATTAAACTCGTTTTTAAACAATTAAAACGTCAAGATAATCTTTGTTATTTTAATTGAATTTGAAATTTGCGACGATATTAAATATTGTTTTAAAGAGCAACAACTCGATAAATGTATACAAAACACTATTGTACATATATTAAGTTAAAGCTAGAAGCGAGCTTCAATTATTTTGTTTATGATTGCAATAGCATTGCAAATAGTGTTTCAATATTTAATTTTGTTGTTCGATTTAATTATTAGTTTAAGAATAAAAAATTGTACTTAACTTTCGTTTAATGCGAATGCGATAATATATCGCAAATTAATAGCTATTAATAAAAAGGAATTTTTAATTAAAAACGATTTTTCGAATTATGTAATTCTTGAAATCAAAGTGCACTAACATAAATGTTTGTGTAAAGACGAAAATAAGCTTTTTAAATACTATTATAACGTTCTTGTTAAATACAAAAGACTTATTTTGTTTTTTTACTTATTGTCTTTTAGTAACTTTATTAATGCTTAAGTAATTTTTGCATAATATTGAACAAATATTTTATAGAAGTTTGCAAACTCTAAAAACACTTAAAGCTTATAAAAAGTAATTAATTTAAATTACATTGTAATAAAGTTTATATAACGCGAGTTTATTAATATATCGTAATTGCTTATAATGTATTTTAAAAATTTAATCAAGATTATTATAAAGAAATATTTTGATAACTTGATATAAAATTTATACAATCGCAAGCGTTCAAGAATTTGACAAATATAATTCTAGTACTTTTCTTGTGTCTTTAAGTAGATTAAGATATTGTTAAGATATATTACACAAATGTGATTAATTAACTCTCGCAATACTTTATTGATTTAAGATTAAAAAATAATTAATGCATTTGCTAATTCAAATAACATTATCGCATATTTGAAATAATTGTATCGTGTTTAAAAAGCGATATTTTATTTATTATTTAAACCAATGCGAATTTACTAATAAACGTTCTTAAGATTTAGCTTTGTAAAGTAGACAACGTCAATTAAACAATCTAGCGTCTCTTCGATCAAAAATAGAGAATATTTGTTCTTAATAATTATAACATTAAGATTACGATAGTTAATACATAATCTTAAGTTGTTATCGCTTTATAATACGAACAACATCGACGCATTAACAAGATAAATAAATTTTTAAATTTTGTCTAACGTCAAATTTTTTAAAAGATATTCTTGTAAAATACTTAATTCTTTTTTGAAAAAAAAGTATAGTAATTTGTAAAGAGACTTTTTACTTAATAGTAAATCAATATTATAATTCTCTTTCTTATAATTAGAAAGAATAAATGCGTTCTTTGAGTCAAAAACGTTATTATAGTTCTTAATATTTCGCATCTTCTTAAGAACGTTGCGCAATTAAGATTTTTCGTTCGCATTAAAATTATAACAAATAAGAGCAAATATAAAGACCAATTTCTTAAGCTTTAAGAAATCTTTCAAGAATTCTAGCACAATTATCTTTTTAATAATTTAATAGCGTCAAATTAACGTATATTAATTGACATATAAGTTTGTCTTTATTATCTAGAAAAAATCAATAATAATATTGTGTACAACGTCGTCGAAGACGTAGAAGATCTATTTCGAGATATATTTACATTTATTGTTATTGCAAATCTTGATTTTTGCGATATAAGATTTTGTAAATTAAGTTTTTTAAGTCGTAAATGCTTTCGTTTCAATAACAAGACATTGAATTTTTTCGAAATATTATAACTTTATTAGTCGATCGCTAATGCAATTGACGTAAGCGTCTTTATTAAGAAGATTTTTTTGTTTGTGTTACTTTGTGTCAACAAATATTAACAACTTTACAAAAAGTATCTTTGTTTTGTACTTTTAACTTACAATTGCGATTACGATTGTTGCAAACTTATTTAGTTTTTCAACTTATTAAAGACTTTCTTAATAATAAATTGCGACGAAAGCGCATTTTGAGCGTTTGTTGCGAAGCTTAATCAAGAGTTTTCTATTATATTTACTTGCGTTTTCTTAGAAGATTTAAGACAATTTCTTGCAATATGTTTTTTCTTCTCGCAATTATAGTAGATGCGTTTATTTCGCGCAATATTGTTAACTCTTCTTAAGTTACGAAAAGAAAATTTACTTGTGCTTTTTTAACAACTTGCTATTGCAAAGACGTTGCGAGTTTTATTTGTTAATACAATCTTTTTTTATTTTTAATTGTAAGAAATTTCTTTCTTGTTGCAAGATTTAAAGAACAATTCTTTTTTAAAGATTTTATTTAGTATTTCGAATCTTAAGAATATTGTGCTCTTTATGCGTTGCGCTAGCGCGACAAACGTGCTTCTTGTCTTAAGAATTTAAATTACGTTGTTAATTTTTTTTTAAAGATCTTTTCTTAGTTTATGCAAAAGATAATTACGTCGTTAACGTTCAATTTATTTGTCGAACTTCGCTTCGAACGTTTCAAAATATGTTACGAAGTCGTTAACGCTTTGCGACGATTGTTATTTAACGTTCTTATATTTTTGAAAGAAAGCAAGACGATAATTCTTTAAGTTCTTAATAAAATTAATTAAGTACTTAATAAATTGCTTTTAATTTTATTTTTTAATTTTGTTCTTATTTTTGTTCTTGTAATTCTCTTATTGCGACGCAAACGCATCGCGAAGAAATTGTTAAGCTTAACAAATCTTTATAAGTTTTTTTGAAAATTACTCTTTATTAACTTCGAAAGAGTTTTTAGTACTTCAAGTTTAATTTTTTTATTTCTTAAAGTTCTTTTTATAATATAAATATAAATTAATTGATTTTATAAATCGTGCAAAGCGTTACTTTTTAAGCGTCGATTTGTCGTTTTTGTTGTTAAAATTGTTTTCGAGAAAGCGACGCGAACTAGACGTCTTAATTTCGGAGTAACAAAAAGATTTTTCACGATATTTATTTTTTTGCTTAAGTAATATAAAAATCTCGTTTTATTTAAAGTTTACGTCTCTTTGTTTATTTCTTGACGAATAGCTTTTTATAATTAATATCTTTATCGAACAATAACAATAACATAGCGTTGTTATTTTGCGAAGATTCTTCTTATAATGTAATCTTGAAATTCGTAATTGACGCAAGTTAGATTCTCACATTGCTTTCGTTCTTCGATCGCTAAAACGTTATAATATTGTCGTTATTGTTTAGATTTCGTCTTGTATTGCGTGTTGTATTAATTATCTTATCGAACAATTGCTTTTATAAATTGAAACAAATTAATATTGTAAAATTGTGTATAAACGTATAATAAGACGTCGCTACATTAACGCACACAAAACAAGATTACATAATATGTAGAACTATAATTTAAAGAGACATTAATTCGTGAGAATTTTAGAAAAGCATTCTTAGAGAGAAAACTTTGCACGACGTCAAGTCGCTATTACAAGAACTTAACCCTAACGTATTTATTAGATTATTGATCGCTAACATTATATTGTAAGTTTTTATTAATTTTTTGTTATTATAGTATCAAATCAATTATATAAGCAATGCTTTAACAAGATCTTGCTATAAATAAAATTAATAAAAATAGCAATATTAATCGAAATAATTTTCTTTATTTTTTTTGTTCGCGCGTAAGCGCAATATTTTTTTCTTTTTTACTTCTATTGTTTGCAATATCTTGTTTGCATTAACAAAAGTATTAATTATTAAATATATTTTTAACTTTTGTGTGCTTTGCGATTTACATAATATGCAATATATTAAGCAAAAGAATATTTGCTATAAATATTGCACTTTAAAGCGCAAGATTGTAAGTTATTTATATACTCTTATATTTAATTTAACTTATTAGTATATTCTTATTGTTATTCGATATATTAATTAAGTTAATATTTTGTTAAAGTTTAATATACGTATCTTCGATAAAAACAATGCTAAGATCGATTAAATTGCGTGTGCTTCGCAAATGCGACGCTATCTTACTATATTATATATATAATAACAACAAAACAAATTAATTTTGTGTTTAATTTATAAGAATCTTCTAGTTAATATTAAATATTAAGTTAGATTATTTATACAATATTTAGCAAAAAATATTTAACATAATACATTATAAAACAAATTTCGATACTTTTTCTTTAAAGAAATTAGACAAGAATAATAAATTTGTGTTTAATAATATTGTTGCAAATAACAAATTTAAAAATTTGTAAATTTTGTGTAATTTAATAACTTTATTAAGAACAATACTATTTGTCTTGTTTTTGCTAATTAAGTTTCTCTAAAAAAGAGCAACGTAAATGTTTAGACAAAACTCTTTTTATATAATATAATTGTTTCGACGATTTATATATTTATTTCGAATATATTGAATTGCTTGTTATTAAACAAGAGTATTTAAAATAAGCAATTTTTTTGTTTAATAATATAAAAGCTAACAATTAGAAGATCGAATTTTATTTATATTTTCTCGCGAATATTATATTTTTGCAACTCTTGTATAGAATTTATACTCGAAAGATTATTGTTTAAAATATATTTTTATTATATTTAAAACAATAAAATTAATTGCGTTTTAAAAGATTGCGTTTCTTTTTTTTGCTATTAATAATTTATTTTTGCAATATTTGTATATTATTGAAGACAATTAAGCAACAACGATTAAAGAATTAATTAAGAAAGATACGCATAATTAATTGTAAATAAAATATTAAATCTTGTATTAAATAACACGCATATAAGAATTCTTTATCGATAAAAATTAAGTAACAAAAACAATTAAATTTAAGTATATTTTATATTGTATTTCTATAACTCTTAATATTCAATTAACTTATTAAGAGAATTATAATATTATTTATATATATTACTTGTATTATTGTTGTGTCTTAAATATATATAACAATATTAAATCTTACTTTTTATTATTAAAATTTCTTTTGCGAATATAAAATTCTAATTTTCTTATTTTCGCAATTAATTTTTCGAGAGATTTACGCATATTGTATTTCTTGAACTTTTGTCTTATATTTGCAAGATAGTTTCTTAATATTTAATTATCTTTATATAATAAAAACTCTTTTTATTGAACAAGATATTACAACTTATTATATCTTAATTTATAATTAAAATTATCTTTTATTTCTTATTTTTTATTCTTGTTAATTAATATTATATTTTTCGAGACAACAATATTTGAGTTACAATAATATAATTTTAGTAATAAAATATAAAAGACTAAATAAATATATTATTTAATAAAAAGACGCAAGCAATACATTTGCAAAATAATAGTATTTTTAATTTCGAACAATTTTGTAAACTTGTATAACAATTTCTTCTTTAAACAAATATCTAAAAAAGTTTTGATAAAGAATATAATTTTGTTATCGACTTAATATCTTTTTAAAGTAATCTTTTTATTGTAATCTTAAGTTTGTGTTTGTTGCGCAATTTGTAGATAATTTATTAATTAATTGCGTTTGTTTTACAAAGATTAAATTTACTCTTAAGTAATAAAAATATTTAAATAATTTTTGTTGTTCTAATTGAATCGAAAATTTGCAACAAATTTAAATATTAATTCGAAAAATAATATTTTAGTTAATATATACAATGCGCTATTATAAGTATATTAGATTAAAGCTGGTAGCAAATCTAAATTATCTTGTTTATAATTGCAATAGTAACGCAAATAGTATTTTAACATTTAATTTTGTTTTTCCATTTACTTGTTAATTTAAGAGTAAAAAGCGATACGTAACTTTTATTTAATGCGTATACAACAATATATTGCGAATTAATAGTTACTAATAAAGAGTAAGTTATAATCGAAAACAATTTTACGAACTTTAAAATAGACAAGCAATATTTTTTTAAAGAAAATATTAATTAGATCTTTTGTCAATTATATAAATTTGACAAAAATATATAGAGATATTTTGAAGTATCAATTAATTACTATTAGAATTGCGTTAAATATATTATTTTTGCAACAACTAGCAAGCAACTTTGTTATAAAATTTATTAAGATTTTAATTTATAGTTAAGCAAGAATAAAAAGCAATATTAATTTCTTGTAGAAACAATAATACAAAGTCTTATTTTGTTAACAAACGTTGCAATCTTTAATATATATATTAATATTTGCGATTATCTTTAATTAATAGAACTTTTTGCTTATAAAAATATATATCTTTTTGATTTTAAAATATTTTGTTAAAGTGTTATTATAGTGCAAAGGTAATAGCTCGCTCTTTAGTAATATCTTGTTAAAAACTAGAATAATATAAAAAAAGAATACTATTTTTTTGTAAATTGATTAGTCTTTTTTCGCGCAAATTTAACTTAAGATTTGCAATATTAATTATTTTTTAATTTTGAGCGCTATAGAGTTCTTTCTTTGTAGCTTTTCTATTTTAAATAACAACAAAAATAAGAAAGTTTTTAAGTTGTTTTTTTGTTATACGCAATGCAAACGTTGTTGCGACGCAATTGTTAAGTTATTGCACTTTAAATTATATTTGCAATTTCTTTCTCTTCAAATTTACTAATTGTACTTTCTCTATTTAAAGTATTTTTATTAAAAAGTTCGATATTAAAAAAAAATTCAATCTTTGATACTCGAATCTCGAGTTTGTTCTTATTGCGTAACAGTAGTATTTAGCAAACGTCTCTTATAAGTATTAATATTATCTTAATATCAATAATAATAATGTTCTTTAGTTTATTCTAAAGTATAAATAGACAATATTATTATTTGATTTTCTTTTGTAATTAAGATATCGAGAGAGTTTATTAATTAAATTTGTTTTTTTCGTGCAATATTTAATCTTGAGGTTGTATTTTGCTAACAAAAATATCTATTAAAATTAACAACAATTTAGCGTTAGTATCTTTATAAAATATTGTAAATTATTGTAATTTGTTAATACAATAAATGAGTAATAATTACTCTTTAGATAGTGTCAATATTGCTTAAAGTTAATAATAATAACAAGCAACTTTTAATTATAAATCTTGTATTAAGTTTTCGCGAAAATTATCTTTCTTAAATAGAATGTTATCGAGTGCTATATTGTTTAATCAACTTTCTCTATAAAATAAACTAATTATAATAGAATTGTTGCAATTGTAAATTTCGAAGCGTTTGTTTTAATGCGAATGTAATTTTTTAAATTAAAGTAAATTAGCATAGATATTTGTGTAAAGATTATAATAAGCTTTCGAAAAGCTAGAATAGCATTCCTGTTAAATACAAAAAAAATCTTTTGTTTGTCTTGCTTATTACTTTTTAGAAGCTTTGTTAAAGTTTAAATAATCTTTGTATAATATTTTATAAATTGTCGATAAAAGTTTGCAAAATTCAAAAATACTTAAAGCTTGCGTAGAATAATAAATTAAAATTATATCTTAATAAAGTTGATTTGTTGTAAATTTATTAATATATTATAATTGCTTATAATATATTTTAGAAATTTAATTAAAATTGTTATAAAAGAATATTTGAATAGCTTTGCGTAAAGCTTGTAGAAGCGTAATTTATTAAGTACTTAATATACGCAATCTTAATATTTCTTTTGTATCTTAAAGTAGATTAAAATGTTATTAAGATAGATTATACAAAGATAATTTATTAAATTTCTTAAAACTTTGTTAATTAAAGTTTAGAAGATAGTTAATACGTTTATTAGTTTAAACAATATTATTGCGTACTTAAAGTATTTATATTGTGTTCGAAAGATTGTCTTTTACTTATTGTTTTAACAAATTCAAATTTAATAGTAAATGTTCTTTAAATTTAATTTTGTAAAGTATGTAACGTCTATTAAACAATTTAGCGTCTTCTTTATAAGAGAAAGAAAACATCGATTCTTAATTGTAATTGTATTAAGATTGCAATAATTAATATATAATTCTAGATTTTTATTGCTCTTTAATATAAACAATATTAATATTTTAATCTAATTAATTGATTTGCACATTTTATCTAAAATTAAGTTCTTTAAAAGATAATTATATAGAATAATTCGAACAAAATATATAATAAATTATAAGACAATTTTTTTTCAAAAAGCAAATCGATTTTATAATCTTTCTCTTTATGCTTAGAAAAAGTAAATGCATTTTTTAAATTAAAGATATTGTCGTAATTCTAAATATTCTTAAGTATAGCGCATATTATCAATATTTTGTCGATATTAAAATTGCAACAAATTAGAGCAAATATCGAAATTTATTTCTTAAATGTTAAAAAATTCTTTAAGAACTTAACAATAATAATATTCTTTATAACTTAATAATATTAAATTAATATATACTAGTTAACGTAAAAATTAACTTTTATTATTTAAAAAAGATTGACAATAATGTTATATACAATTTTATTAAATATATAGAAAACTTGTCTTAATATATATTTTTGTCTTTTATTGTTGCAAATCTATATTTTTGCAATATAGAATTTTATAGATCGAGTCTTCTAAATTGTAAAAGCTTTTGCTTTAATTACAAGTTGCTTAATCTTCTTTAAATATTATATCTTTGCAAAACATTTGTTAATATAATTAATATAAATACTTCTATTAAGAAGATGTTTTTGTTTGTGTTATTTTTTGTTAACAAATATTAATAGCTTTGCAAAAAGAATTTTTATTTTGTATTTTTAATTCGCAATTGCAATTACAATTCTTGCAAGTTTATTTAATTTTTTAAATTGTTAAAAATCTCTTTGAATAAAAAAATATAATAACGACACTTTTAGAATATTTGTTTCAAAGCTCTTTTAAAAGTTATTAATTGTATTAACTTGCAAGTTATTTTTAACAAATCTAGAATATTTTTTTTAAATATATTTTTTCTTGTTACAATTATAATAGATATATTTCTCTTGCATATTCGAATTAACTTTATTAAAGTTATGCAAAGAAAATCTTGTTGTATTTTCTTAACAACTTTTTGTTGTTAAGACGTCGCAAATCTTAATTGTTAATATAATTTTCTTTAATTTACAATTATACAAATTCTTCTTAAAGTTATTGCGTAATTTCGAGAATAATTTTCGATTCGAAATTTTGTTTTTAATATTGAATTAAAAGAGTAAAGCGCTCTTTATACGTTATATTAACGCAATAAGAGAGTTTCTTATCCCGAGAATTTGAGCTATATTGTTAATTTTTTTGAATTTTTCTTCTTAGATGATACAAGAAATAATTACGTTATTAATGTTTAATATATTTGTTAAAATTTGTCTTTAATATCTTAATATAAATTACGAAATTATTAATGCTTTAAAATTAGATATCGAAAAAAATTAAATTAAGATTATTTAGCAACATAACGCGCAAGCAAAGATTGAAATTAGAAAAAAGCGAAAGTTTGCGAAAATCGATATTATACTATCTCATTATACATGAAGAGACAAGAGAGAAGATCTTATTAACAATAACGCTTACAATTTATCTCGATTGTTAGAATCAAATAGATGTAATCGACGCAACGTCGACGAGTAACTAGAGCGTTTTTAATGCGTCTCAACGCGACTTATTACAAATTACGACAAAGATTATCGCGAAAATAATAAAGATCAAGAAGCTCTATAAATCTAAAAAAAAAACGCGTTCAAAATAATTTCGATAACAACGTTAATTAAGTAATGCATTTTTGTCAAGAAACTTACGCGTAAATTTAACGAACTTTTTGCGAAAAATAATCGAATTAACATAATTTTCGTATTAAAGAAATTAAAGAAAACGATAAATCTACTAGAAAAAATAAAAAAAGTTAAGAAAGACATACAAGATGTAAACACATAAGCGAACATAATATAAAATTCGTCATTAGTTGCATAAACAACAATTAAAATAAATATCGAACAAACACTCTTAAAGCGATAATTAACTAAAAAGATAAAATTAATAACGTAAATCAAAAAAAAGAAAGAGACGAAAAAAATACACAAGATAAACGCAACGAAGATAATTGCATTGACGTGCGACTTAAACATCGTTAATACATTAAGTGCGCAAAAAAATATATAGAAAATAAAATGTTTTAAGAAAATAATAGTCTTTAGAGTTGATAGCGAATGCAATAAAAAAAATTTAAAATCGAGTAATTTCTAAATTAAGAACGTATTTATCGCGACAATTTTACGTCGTAAATGCGCAAAAATAATAATATATAACGTTAAAGTAAAGAATATGCTCAAAAATATAAAGAAAAAAAGAACAAAAATAATAAAAAAGTTATGCAAGATTATGTATTAAGAATTAAAGATTAATAAGATAACTTAATTTACGAAAAAGAGCGACAAGAAAAAATACGTCTTTATTGTAATGTAAGTAAATTGCGCGAAAACAACAAACAAATTAATGTAATTTAATGTAATTTATAAATTAAATATTAAGATAATAAAATATTATAATACAAGTTGCAAGATAAAACAATATATAAATTGTCAAGAGTATAATTACTTAATATACGAATGTAAGAACGAACAACAATGCGCTTATTGTGCGCGAGATTATCGCTTCAATTAATGCTCGCATTAATTAAATTTATTAAAATAAAAATGCGATGTTTGCAAAGATACTTACAAAGTATTCGATTTCAAATGCTCTAAAAAATAGAACGAAAAACTAAAAATAAAAAAGACAACGAAAACAAAGTTATTGTAATACGTCGTTAGAACGACAAGTATAAACAAAATGACAATTATCTTAATAATTCTTAACAACGCAACGACGTTCAATTAGATGTCAAAGAAGAGAACAAAATGCAAAACAACAACGATTAATTGCTTAACGCACACAAGTCATATGCAAAACACTCTTGTAATAATAAGAAAGAGCGTATTTTAATAATTAATTAAGAAAAAACTTTTTAACGAATTATTAAATAACTAGTTTATTCTAATAAAACAAGATAACGACGAATTAATAAAAACATTGTTATAGAATATATCTTTTACGCAAGAGATGCAAAATATAATAGATATTGACATCGAGAATTACACGAAGCAACTTTCATAAAAACATAAAACGAGGTTAAAATATTACAATATAACGTTTACAAATTAAAAAATAAAAAAATAATCACATTGCTTTAAGAGAATAAAATACAAAATTACAATACATTAGTAATACAAAAGTTGTGACGACATTACGTTAGAACGAAGATATATAACTCGAGACGCGCAAACTTTACGTTCGTAAATAACGACGAAAGAACATGCTTCTACGCTAACAAACGCATTAATAGCAATAGCTAGCATAGCATATAACATTTCAAAGATGTAAAAATAATAACGCTACAATTATGTTTCGACAATAACGACACAAAACATAATCTTATTAACGTTTATAACGTTTATAACTCGCTTTTAAATAATTATAACAAGATAATCGATAAAAGTAATCTCTTAGCAATAAAGCTAGCTTTGCGCATGCAAGACGAAAGTATTATTGTAAAAAAATTCAATTTGCATTATTTCTTTTGAGCGAGTTCTTTTTATCTTAGACAACATTTATTTTTGAAGAATTTGCTAAATATAATGCACGCAATCAACGCAATGCTAGCTCTTTTTTGAAGAATTATAATAAGAAATTATTAAAACGCTCAAATTACGATCGATTTATTGTTCGTTATAAGAGAAGTAACAAATCGATTAATATATTGCGATATAAACGAGAAGATAAAAAACTTATTTGATAATTTTTCGATAGAAACGATGTTAAATCTTCGAACGTGAAAGAAATTTTAACGTCGCTTTAGACAAAATTGAAAAGCTATAAACTTAAAAAAGTTTAACGACATATTAAGAGATCTATTACTCAAATTAATATTGAACAATCTAATAGAAAAAGACGACATCAATAAATACACAACAAAGTTGCTTGATGCTTTAAAAAATTATCGAAGATTTTATCTTGTAAGCAAGATTATACAAGAAAGTCAAACTTAAATAAATAACAAAATGTACGAAAATAATAATTAAAGAAATTAGAAGACTACGTTAATAATGTCGCAATTCTAACGAATAAGCAACGTATATTCGAATATGCGATAAGAAGAGCAAGATTCTAAGAAAACACAAACGAGACAAATTTCGCAAACAAATAAAAATTTCGAAAAATATTATTAAGAGTTTCTTTAAAGTAATAAAGTAAGTTAGAAATGCGACGATAAGAATGTTAATTAAGTTTACTATATTATTATTACGAATTAATACAAACATTGCGAAAACAATAAAGAACAAAATTAAAATAATATTTTGATCTTATTTTTCTTTTTTGTCTACAATTCTAGTAAACGACTTGAACGAATTCTTTTATTTAATCTTTATAGAAGATAACGAGAAATGTCGAAGCGCAAAGTAATAAGAGTAATGCACAAGATAACTTCTAACACAATATTAGAAATTAACAATGTAATTATTCGTACGTTGCGACAATTAATTCGTATCGTCTTATCTTAAATAAGATTTCTATTTAATAGATGCATTAAAAAAGAGATGCAATTGTCTTATTTTAAAAAGACGATTACAATAATGTTGCGCAAATCAAGAAAAAAAAACTACTTTAAGTCGTTATTCTTTAAATTTATCGCATTATTGAATACATTAAATAAAATATTAGAGTCGATAATATTAAAGCGTCTTTGTTACGTCGTAAAGATGCACAATATTCTATTAAGCACACAAATAAGAGTTAGAAGACAACGCTTAATCGACACAATATTGCAATTAATTACGAAAAAGATTTATATAATATAAAGCGATCAAAAGAAGAAAGTAATATTTCTATTTAATCTTAATACATTAAACGCATTCGACAATATATCGCACATTCGATTGCTTTATAATATAAAGAAGAGACGAGTTTCTACTTGTTTGCTTAAATAAATAGAGAATTTTCTAAAGAAACGTCGCATTATCTTAATTATAAATAACTATACAATAAAGAAGCGCAATGCGAACGTAAATATATCGCAAAATTCTTCTTTTTTTTTAATCTTATATTTATTTTACAACGCGAATTTATTAAAAATGTGCAATAATATTAAATTGCGAATTAACGTTACAAATTTCGTAAACGACATTAATATATTAACGTATAAGAAATTGATCGAACGTAATTGTAAAATGCTAAGTTAAATATACGACAAATGCGAGCAAGAAGTACGAAGATATAAGTTCAAATTCGCAAAAAAGAAGCATAAATTAATTTATTTTTCGCAAATTTTAAAGAGATTCGATATAAGCGTCGATATAACGCTAACAAGATACGAGATAATTGTTAAATCGAATATTAAAGTATTGAGAGTTCAACTAGATTTAAAGCTAAGATAAAAAGTTTATTTGCGTCAAGTAAATATTAAGCTAATAATTAGACACAAAAGAACGTCAATAATAGAAAGTTCAATATTTAATATTTCGTTAAAAACAAATAAACGCAAGTACAACGTTATTAAAAAGTCAATAATAGTTTACAATATTGTCGCATAATATACGTCTAAATATATTAAAAATTTAAGAAAAGAAATTATTTCGAGATTGCGATCAATATAAAATCGTACGCTTTAACGCATTACGAATATTTACAAAACGACGTCTACGAAAGTTTTATAAATTAAAATTAACGTATCTTTTATTAATATGCATCTCGAAAAGCTAGTATAAAGATCAATAGCTATTATAAATGTACAAAAGTCGAACAAGATAATAGACGCAACAATATTGCGCATATGCAACGACTTAATATTAAAAAGAGAACAAAAATCAAAACTTAAAATAATATTTTTGCAACTTAAGAAAAAATAAATGCGAACAAAATTCGAATTAACGATAACATCGCAATAGCAATTTTATATAATTGTTCTATAAGTAAAATTTTCTAAAATAATTATTGCGTATAGCAAGAAAATAATTAAGAAAAAAGACAACGTGAACAAGTTTAATCAATATTAAAGAACGTACTTCGATAAGAACGATCGCAATAAAGACATTATTGTTGTTTTAATAGAAGCAAATTAAAGAATTAAGAAGCAATTAAAAGACGTCAAGATAACGCTTACGTATTACGACGAACTCGAGAAATTTACAAGAATAATCGAAAAATTGACGAAGCATTGCGAGACGTTTACTAACTTGCGAAAACAAATTTACAAAATATATTTCGACAATCAAGTTTTATTAAAAATTATTATAAGAAAGATAAGATCAACATTAAATTAGATACGTTTTAGAAAAATGCAAAAAGCATATAATGCGATGCGACGTCGCGACGTCGTATTAAAACTTTATTAGATTCTAGAACATAAAGATATAAAAAATAACAAAATTTTAAACGAAGTTGTTAACGAGACGCACAAGCAACGTTTATCTTTTGCGAATCAAATGTTAGACAAACTTGTCGTCAAAAAGACGCTTATTTAGAACAAAATTCGAAAATAATAATAATTAAGATAATTAAAAGACAAGAACGACGCAAAGTATTGCAAGCTTACATTTAGAGTTATGCATAAATATATGCAATTACACATTAATTGTTTTAAATTGCATAGTATACTTCTAATATAACTAAAAACAAACAAAATTAACTTTAATTAATTTTTGTATAAACGACAAATGCTTAAGATTACAATAAGAACTTGCGATTGCAATTAAAGACGCATAACGATTAAGTATATTCTATTGATTTGTTTTAAATAACGACAAAAAAGAACACAAATGTAACAAGAGATTAATATTACAAATTTATAACAATTGCTAGACAAGATTAGATTTGTCGTCGCAACGATGCGCATAATTTTAACTATCAAATTATTGTGTCAATTTTAGACAACGACATTGTTAACGATGCTTAAGTCTCTCTTAAATTTATAGAGTTCTCGTTTAAAGAATTTTCTTGTATTACGAATATTACGATATAGAAGACGAAGACGCAACGTCGTTATAACGACTTGTTACAAGCGAAATAACGATTGCGAATTCTAATTAATTATAATTAAACAAATAGACGCTAATGTTGTTCGTTTATTCGTAATTGATTAGATTCAAAAATCGTAAAAGTATATAATTCTCGCATAGATTCTTAGGAATGTTGAATCAAGTATAAATTAAAAAAAAACTGTAAGATTAACTTTGTTTGATTTTCTCGTACTTGCAAGAGAAGAGAAAACAATAATTTTTCGAATTCTTAATAAAATTAATTAGATATTGTGCGAATTGTTTTTAATTTTACTATTTTATTTTATTTGTTCGCTTATTTTTATAGTCTTTTTATTGCGTTGTTAATATATTGCATAGATATTATTAAGTTTAACAAATCTTTAAGTTCTTTGTCGAGAATTAATCTTTATTAATTTCGAAAAAGTTTATTGTACTTTAAGTCTAATTCTTTTATTCTTTAAAGTTCTTTTTGTAGTAGAAATTTAATTAAGTCGATCTTATAAAACAATCGAAGCGCTATCTCTTTAATATTGATTTGCTAATTTTGTTATTAAAATAATCTTTGCGTAAATAACGCGAATTTGTTGCTTTAATCTTGTTCTTATAAAGCAACTCTAAAAAAAGTTTATTTCTTGCTTAAGCAATACGAAGCTTTTGCTTTGTCTAAAGTTTAAACTTCTTTGTTTTCTTTTCGATTAAAAGCTTTTTGTAATTGATATCTTTATCAAATTGCAACAACTTTGTAACGTTGTTATTTTACAAAATTTCTTCTTGTAATATAATATAAATTTTTGTAATATTATTAAAAAAAAATTGATTATTTGCACTTTTGTTGTTACAAGAACGCTAAAATGTTGTTTATCTTTTATTTATCTTTTAGTTTTATTTTGTATTGCGTATCGAATTAATTATCTTATCGAACAATCACTTATAAAGATTGAGTCAAATTAATATTGTAAAATTGTATACAAATATATAATAAGACGTTGTTATATTAACGCACTTAAGATAAGATTACATAATATGTAGAATTGCAATTTAGAGAAACATTAATTTGTAAGAATTTTGAAAGAAAATTCTTAGAAAGAAAACTCTGCACAATATTAAGTTGTTACTATAATAACTTGATACTAATAATGTGTTTGTTAATTATTGAAGACTAATATTACAATATCTTTATTAGCAATATTCGATTATCTAATTTATAACTAGAGCATATATAAGTATTTAAGATCTTTATAACGTTTTTGTTAAAAACAAAATAAATTTGAAGAAAATGATATATATATATTAGCTAGTTGAAATAGAGATACTAGTTTATTAAGAACTTTCTTTTTACTTTATAGTCGCAAGATCTTTGCGTTACTAGTAAGTACTTTTGTTAATTGTAATACAAAAATCAAATTATCTAATATCTCTTGCTTGCTTTGCTCTAGCAACTTTTTGTTAAGCAACAATATTAGCTTATTCTAAAATATAAAAGCTAAATTAATTAATATCTTTTATTTACTTTGCGCTAGCAAATCTTTGTTAAACAATAATATTAATTTGTTTTGCAATATTAATAGCAATCTTGTATTTTACAACAAAATCTCTTTATAATTAAAACGTCTTAACAATTTATTTGTCAAATTTTTCTTGTTTAAGCAATAAAAGATTTTAAAGTTATGAGTAATTAATTTAAGCGCTTAACAAATTTGTCTTAAGTTTAGCTTCTTTTAATCTATAAATCTTCTAAGATTATTATAATCTAATTATATATCGATAAAATAAATACTATTTCCTAGATAGTATTTTTATTGCTTAAAAGCAACTACAACAACTAGCAATTTCTAATTATATATCTTATTAATTTGCTTTATTAAAATTATCTTTTGCAATTAAAATATTATCGAGCGTTAAGTTTTGTTGTTGTCTTGTTAACTTAGAATGCTTGCAATTGCAAAGTTAAATATGTCAATCTTTACTTTACTTTTCTTGTTCGAATTGTAGTAACAAAGTAGTAAAGTTAATATAAAAATGTCGCAAAGCTAATAAAACGCTTGCTTTGCTTTATTCGATTAAACAAAAGAATTAAATTTCTTGCTATTCTTACTTTCTTTTAATAGATTAATAAGAGAGACAACTTTTTTCAAATAATAATATATAAAGTATCTATAAAAGTTTACGAAGTTTAAGAATATTTAAAGCTTACAATAAGTTTTTAATTTAAATTACTTCTTACTTATTTTTATTTTTTTTAAATTTATCTATATATCTTTTAAGAACATAATAAAGTCTAGAAATTTAATTTTTGTAATATTAGACTTATATTTCTTTAGATTAATATATAATAAATATTTGCAAAGACATTCTAGCATCTATCTAATATAACATTAATGCTTTGTTATATTATTGCTATATACTAGTATATTATTTATATAAATTACACAAGTTATATTAATTAACTTTTGCAATATTTTATTAATATAGATCTAGAAAGTTGCGAATACATTTGCTAATTCAAATAGTATAACTTGATACTCGAAATATCTATAGCGTGTACAAAATATCTTCTTTTATTTATTATTGCGTTTAATGAGCCGGTAATAGTAGACGTTCTTTAAATTCAAGATAATCAAGCGTTTTGCTTTGTATAAATAATCTAGCGTTTCTATAATTAAAGACAATAAATAACGATTCTTAATAGTAATTTTATTAAGATTTCTATAGTCGACGCATAGACATAATCTATTGTTCGATTTTAATACAAATAGAATAGAGACGTTTATAGATAAAACTAAATACTTAATCTAGTCTTTAACGAACGTATTATCGAGATACTGTCGAAGTATTGTTAGCTTGTTTTGTAAAAGATTATAAAGAGATATAAAAGATAGTTCTTTGTTGTTCTAAAGCTTAATAACATAATTTTCTCTTTCTAATTCTAATAGAATTTTAGTCAATTTATAATTATAGACATCTTTTAGATTTCTTAACTTTCTAGAGATTTTAGACTTTATTAGTTTTTTGTTTAACGTCTTCGTAACGTTAACGCAAACAATAGTATAAACTATACTATGCTTAACAAAATCTAAGACAGATTGCTTAAGATTAATTATCTTTAATTTGTTACTTGCGATCTTAAATTGCTAGCTTTTTATCTTTTAATTAATTAATATATCTTGTTTAACTAGCATTAACATATTTAATATAAGATTAGAACTTATATATTTAATTAAGTAGAATAAGATAGTGTATTCTCGATATTAATCTTACAAGTTAATTAGATAATAAATCAACATATAGATGTTATAGCAATAACAATTATTGCTATTAAAAATAGTGTAATCGTTAAATTGAATCGAACATATTTTTTTCTATTTAATTCGAGAATTCGAATAGACTTCTTTGTTTAACTCGAAGCTAAATTAATTAATTACGCTACGCAAACTAGTTTAAATCGAGTAATTTTTTTTTTGTTTAGAAACACGCTAAATTCTCTATAGAACAACGTAATTTTAATAAAATATGTATAAAATACAAGAAAGTTATAGATTTTTTAAAATTTAAGATTTTTTAAAGTTAAGCTTCTCGAGCCCGATTACTTAGCGATTCTCTCGCGAAATCGAGTCTAGCGTGATCGTTGGGTCGAATTTCAACTCGATCGAGTTAACTCGCCCAACTTTGACTCTAAGATATTTTAATTGATACAAATCTATCGATAGACTTAAGAGCAAATTTGTTAATAAAGTATATTGCAATAAAGAAAAGACAACAATTAGCAAAGTTATAAATAAGTATATTCGATTAAAAACTTTGCTTAAAAATATTCTTTCTTTAATATTTATAAAAGTATATTAATTAATATCTTGCATTAATTGTTAAAAGAAATAATCGAATTAAATTTAATTAATTAAATAGACAATATAATTGAAATAAAATCGCGAATTAATAACAAATTTAAGAAAAGATACTTTAAGAAAAGAAAAAGAACATTATTAAAGTTAGAGACAACAATTTTTTTTTTTTTTTTTTTTTTTATACTCGATTTAACACTTTTAAAGATCTATGCGAGATTATATGTTTTGATCAAATTCTAATCAATCACGATTTAACGAGCAATTTGACGCTTGTCTCTTAAATCGTAATTAATTAATTCAATAATCTTATTATTTCTTGCGCAATTGCGCTTCTTTCGTCTATATCGTAATATTTATATACAAAGAAATTCTTTATTAAAATGTAAAGATTGTGTTGATTTATTATTTATAAAAAGAAAATCTTATATATTGTTCGACAATCTTAAATTTACAAAACTCGTACATATTAAGAACGAGAGCTTCAAGAATTTACGTATAAGTTCTCTTTGTAAATTGCGATTATATAAAGATTGTTTCTTGATGCGTAGTACTCGTATTTGTGTTTATATAATTTTAATATTTAAACTTAATGTTAACTCTTTTTCGTATACTTATATACGTAGCGCTTTTAATTTGAGACGTAACGAAGACGTTGCTTTCGACAAAATTGAATGTTCTTGTTATCGTTTATTAAGATAAATAAAATTTCTTATTATTTAATTTCGAATGCGAAATTGAGCGTATACATAATTAAGATAAAAAACAATTGCAATTAACTAGAACACGTAATCTTAACGCAATCAATTTATGTACAATAGAAACTTTTGATTTTTTGTTTGTGTAATATACGCGTATACAACTTTTTCTAGCTTTTCTAAGTTTATACGCATAGCGCTTCGAGACTTTTTTGCGATATTTTAAAACACGTTTTTCGTAATCGTAATATAACGATTATTGTAACAACAATCAACGCATACAAGAAATAAATAATAAGAATTATAAATAATCTTGCGCACTTTCGATTATACATATCTTATTATACGTAAGAGATTCGAGATAATAGTAAAAGTAATAATTGATATTATTGTTGTCTTCGCGATTTGATCGATCGATTTATTGTAACGATTGCATCGAACGCTTGCGAACGTCTTGTTTATCAATATTAAGAAGATTTAATTTTGTCGAATATCGCAATATTAATAGATTTGTAATTAGCATCACGTATAAATAGTTCTCTCGCTAGCTCACAATTTAATTTAATTAAACTTATTGTCGAGTTTCTCTCTTTTCGAATCTTAAGAATTTTAACAATTTTACTAATATAATATAATAAAACAAGTTCGAATACAAAAGCTTTCTTTGTTAGATAATATCTATAATTGCTTCTCTAATTAAAAAAGAAGTGTTAGAAGTTATATTGTATATTAAGATTATAGTAGATTTTGTTATTATTTCTTAATATGCTTTTTACAACAAAAATACTATAAGTTATTTAAATTATTAATTAGACGTAGTTAATAGGACAAAGAGTATATTAATTGCATCTATTTAAAAAGATATTAATTTTAACTTTTCTAAAATATATATATTAACTTACTATTTTTATTATATTGGAAAATTCAATACTTTAATTGCAATTATATCGATTGTTAATAAAGCAATTTATATCGATAATATTAAAAGGTCTTTCGAGCAAATTAACAAATATATTAACTTCGAGAAACAAGTGCTTTGTTACAATACTAAAACAAATTAATATATTAACAATTAATAATATTCGACAATATATGCGAAATTAATCTTTGACTTAAGTAGATTACAATAAAGAGATAAGTACTAATTGTATAACTAGAGTTAAAGAAATTTGCGCACTTAACTAAAAGTTAAGTTAAGTAAAGAGTCTTAAAACTCAAAGAACTAAAGAAAATTCGAAATTGTATATATTGATTTTTGTTGCTATATAGCACGCTAATATGCTCGATTTATTAAATATATTAACAATATTTGTACAATAAGAGCGCGCGAGAATTAAAGAAGATTCTCTCGAGCAAAATCTATTTATTGCTTAAGAGAATAATCTGTTTTAAATACATTCGCATTTGTTCTACTCGGATAATTCTTACTAGTGCTACTAACAACGCTTGAAAAAGTAGACTTTTGTTAAAATTTAAATATCTTTGAATAAACTAGTCCAAACCAGGTAATTTTAACTAATTTTCAAAATTTATAGTGTAATCTAATTTTGTTACGAAAAATGTTATAAATAGTTTTTATATTACTCGATTTAGACTAGTTTAATTCTTAGAAATTTAAATTAAATTAACAAACTTCAAGCTTATCTAAATCGAGTAATATAAAGACTATTTATAGCATTTTTCGTAATAAAATTAGATTACACTACAAATTTTGAAAATTAGTTAAAATTACCTGGTTTGAACTAGTTTATTCAAAGATATTTAAATTTTAACAAAAGTTTACTTTTTCAAGCATTGTTAATAGTATTAATAAGAAATATTCGAGCAGAACAAATGCAAATATAACTAATTATTTATTAATAATTTATAGAGCAATTTGTACTTAAAGAAAACTTGAAAAGAAAGCAAACAATCTTAATCGATTAATAGACAAATTTTGTCGCTATATCTTTGATTAATAGAGCAAGAAACAATTATGCAAAGATTTTGTATAAATTTAAGAGTACAAACTAGATATATTTAATAGAATAAAATGTTAATATTTATGAAGTAAACAATTAATTAAATAGCTATAGCTTATTTTTACAATAAGAGATATAAATTGAAGAAAAATTAATAGCAAAGAAATATTGATAATGTTACGAATTGCTATAACGCATAAGATCTGCCCAACACTCTTGCTTAATTAGATCTAGCGTCGATATCAGGATCGTCATGTTGATCGATTTGCTCATATATGTGCCTTCGACAACTAGATAGATAGTTAGAAAATCACTTTACTTATTACATTATACATTTGATTTAGTAATTTCTAACAATTGATAACTTTAATCAAGTTAACAATGTCTATCTTCTATCGATAGATCTGCATTTGTTGCAATTGAGACAACATTAACGTCGACAAAGCTCATTTCGCCTACTATATCGTCTACTAATAAGCAAGACATTTAGAAAGAGAAAAATCTTATTAATAGACTCTAAATTTATCGCACTTGTTATTAACGACAATCTTTCTATAAGTTTTGCAATCGTTGTCAAATTGAACAAATCTATCTTCGCCTTCTTTTTCTTTTTCTCTCTCTTATACGAATCGATGTCCTTGTTATCTATTAAGAAAGACATAAGACAATTACTTGATGCTATAAAAAATATACAGACAATAGAATTAATAGAGCAACAATTGAAAATTATACAAGCTTGTTATAAGGTCTTAGAAATATAGAGCAATCGTTTGAACAACTTCGTCAAACAAGACTTTTAGAATATGACATTCAAATTAGATATCGTCGTTCTTATTCGATTAATAAACAATTAATCGATTGAAATAAAGAGTATGTATGAGACATTAAATAGCAAGATAGATGCAAAGAATGCATTCGTGCAATCAAATGTCTCAAATTTGATAAAACAAGAATTTAAAACGCTAGAAATGTCGTCGGAGAAAGCATTGCAAACAACTTATTTTATATTGCGAAATTTGTAGAATTTCTCTTAGAAATTGATCTTTTCTTATTGTTAATTCTTGTCGTTAAATGTTTCTCGCAAATAATTACAAGATTATGCAAATAATAATCACGAACAAGAACAAGATAGAAGCAATCGCTTCAATATAGAAGATAATAGAGAACATAATAAGAGTTGTTTACAAGAATTTGTCTCTTATGCTAACGAACGACCATTTATCTCTTATCTTGCAATCGTACTATTGACATCTAATTCGAAATTAACATATCTACAAGACACTTTAATTGTCACAATCAAACAAGAGTCGTTTAGATTATTAAAAATAGAATATTTCTATCTCGATTTGTTAGAAAACACACACGCAGCAAAGAACTACATAGTATTTAAAAAAGACGTTTTCTATTGCGACATTTACATGTTTACGCAGCAGATTAGACGTATAGCAACTACTAAGAAGATAAACGAGCAATTGCATCTTTGCTTACGAGAATCTATGATAATTTAATTTACGAGTTAGTTAGAATATTTACAGTAGAGACTTAGTCAATCAAACGAGTTCTACATAACTTTAATTAACAAATATAAGATATTTATCTTTAAGATATGTGATAGGTTATAGATAGAGCACTATATTATGTAGAATACGCGCAAAGAACGTTCGATAAATAACTACATTCAAGCAATTATTCGATATAAAACATTATATAATATTGTTAACTTTGTAGCACTTACTTACGCTTGAAAGAATCTAGATAACGAGCTACGTCGTAAAGTTAGACGATCTACTAGACACATCAATTCAAACGAGTTTGTAGAGACACTAAAGAACATTATCGAGTACTATAATAGTATTACTAGGACGAACAATGCAATTATTATTAGAAAAGACGATAGAATTTTGTTCGTCTTCTTTGACAAAGTCTTTAATACTAATTGATTCGACAAAAAGAAGATAACATTTCAACAAGATATCAAAGTTACAAAACAATGTCTACTATCGTAGCAATATTAGCAAGCATCTATCTTATTGTCGCAAACAAAAGAATATTAGAGCAATAAATATTAGCGTGATCGTTGGGTTAAATTTCAATTCGATCGAGTTAACTTGCTCAACTTTGACTCTAGAGTCAAGCAAATTTCCTAGCCTAACAAGATGAAGCGAACGAAGAATGCGCGTCAAATGTTCAATTCAATCTATTCGATTATATGACATCACGTAACGCGCTAACTCAATTGAGCTAGCGCAGGATTCACGCTAATCGCATATAATTAGCGTGAATCTTTGCGCTAGTCTAATCGAATTAGCGCGTAGATAAGATAAGATAAAATAAGCGAATGCTAATGCGACAAAATTAGCTTAAATTCTTGACATTAACTCGACGAAACTCAATTCTAGAATTAGATTCGCGCCTTAACTTTGACTCAACTCTACGAGATCTAAGAGAATAAATTAAGTTAAGAAAAAAGTGTTCGACCTAATCCAACGATCACACTAATAAATATCAAGAAAATAATCAAGACTATTTAGAAAATCTATTGCGTCAATATTAGACTTTATCTTCTAATTAGAAACTTCTTACAAATTAAACAAAAACACGTTTCTATACTATTGTTGCAACTACAAAAGACGTTTTCAATATCTATATTATTGACGAAGACGACAAGATCTACTACTTCTTGTTAATAGATAATAAATATAACATTACGAATGCTCAATTTGACAAGATCGTAATTAATTTTTATAATTAGACAGGTATTAAGAAAGACTTTAATGATACTTATATTGTACGTCACAATATGTCACTCTATTCGTGCAATATCTGTTAGATTATCTATTTAGAAAATTACAAAAGACTTAACAATTACATGTTTGACTATTATTAAATAGATATTCGTTTTGATCAAAGCAAGAAACGCAAACGATATGTCAATTAAATAGAACATGCGATCTTAAACGTCTATAAAATCAAGATATCGCCTAATAAATACGCGATCTTTAAAGAAAAGTTGTTTCAAAACAATAATAATTAAGAACAAATAGTTGTTTGTGCAAATACTAAATTAGGCACTAGCTTTATAAACAAATTCTTATTGTTTAAAGACAATCTATATAAACATTTAGACATCGTTCTATCTATTATTGTACAAGACATTGTTAACGAAAAGATAGTCGACAAACAAATACATTTGTCTATTTATATTATAGACGCGAACAACGTTATTCTAGAAGCACGTCCCTATGTTATTAAGAACATTAAGACAAACATAATATTAAACAATAACATTCTAGATATGTCTTAAAACAAAATTAGTCTTTATTTGTATAACAAACAAATGCAAATCGATTACATTTAGATTTCTATTAAATTTACGTTATCAAAAGTATCGTTAATAAACTTTTATATTATCGTCGTTATTATCTCTATTATTTTAAAGTTATGTTTTAAAACAATTAGCAAGAAGATTATTAAGTAGACAAAGTCAATAAAATTTGTTATAGAAATCAATTAGGAAAAACGCGTCAATATTATTAAAATCGACGTATTTTTGCAACTCTCTTCGACTATCTTATAAACGCAACAAATGTATCAATTAAAGAATTATAGAATGCTTCGCTTCGTAGAATCGAATGTCAAAAAGATAAGTTTTAGATTTATCTCTAAAATTGACCTAGAAAAGATATCGAAGACATCTAAATAATATTGTTATGCTTTCTTTTTTGCAAATTATTGTCGTTATTTAAATCGCATCAAATCGATAATATCTTGTTGTCGTTGTCTTAATTAATTATAACAATAATCTTGATTGTTCTTGTAGTCGTTATCTCAAACATTTTCAAAAGAGATAGACACATATATCTTTGTTTAACATGCATAGCAGAGACGCTTCAACATTATAGACGCTCTATATTCCGATTTACTGCATGTTTGTATACGAAGTTAAATCTTACGTTTGTTATGTCAATAACATAATTACAAGAACGCGATCTTTTTTCGAAAAAGATAAGTAACTATTACGAATTGCTATAACGCATAAGATTTGCCCAACACTCCTGCCTAATTAGATCTAGCGTCGACATTAGAATCGTCGTGTTGATCGATTTGCTTATATATGTGTCTCCAACAATTAGATAGATAGTTAGAAAATTACTTTTTCTATTATATTATGCATTTGATCTAGTGATTTCTAATAGATAAAATATATAGAAGTATTTATAGAGATACTAGGAATGCAAAACAATAATATTATTAAGATTGCTTATAATATAGTCGAAGTAAAGCAATAATTACTTAATACAACAACGCAATTACAATAATTAATTAATTAATATTGTTATAGATTGTTAAGTATATTACGCAATATTTATATAATGTTAGATTTTGAATGCAATTCAAACGTAAGCTATATTAACAACTACATTAATTAAGATCAATATAAGACGCTCTATAATTAGAATTTTTAAATAAAGAAAAGTTAACAAATAATTCGAATTAAGTAATACTTCGAGAAGGTATAAAGAACAAATAAATTAAATAGCTAGAATATAAAGCGTTTTATATATGCAAGATATATATAATATATTAAGATTACTTAGTTAATATATTATTTATTTAAAGTTAATAGCTTTGCAAAGTTGCTACAAAATATAAAGAAATAAGACAACTTAAATCTTGTTAACTCGAACTTAACTTAAGTTTGTCTTTAAATAGATTTAATATTTCGAAATTAATCTAAGATGTTACAAGCAAAAGATATAAAAAGATCGATATTTCGATTTAGAGAATTAAAATTTATTTTGTTGACATAGTACAAAAAGAAAGATTAACAAAGAAAGATACTTAAATTAAAACAAAATAAGTCTATAGAATCTATAGATGCAAAATTATTTCAAAATTTGGAAAATTTGTAGAAAAATAAAAAATGTTTAATACAAATATATAGAATATTATATAAAATAAAATATATAATAAACTATATAATTACAATTAATTTATTGTATTAATATTTTCTCTAAACTACAAAAAATAAATATTTAGTCAAAATCTAGCAAAAATCTAAAAAATAAAAATTAGTAGATAAAAATTGTCTTATTTTAAAGATTAAACTAGTTTAAAACAAAACAAATATTGTAATATATATAGATAAATTTAGATTACAAACTAGAGTTTTTAAAAAGATATTTTAATTATTAAAGTATATTAAAATAGAAGTTTATTTTCTATAGAAACTAAATTTAACAAACAATTATAATTAGAATCTAGAGAAATATACAATTGTATTAAATACAAAATAATAAATATATAATAATAGTATTGATAGTTTTAATCTATTGACAATTAAAAAAATTAAATAATATTAATATCTAGATTTTTATTAATAATTAATTAATATTAAAGAAATTGCAAAATATAAAAAGTTAAAGTTTTGTAGAAATTTAAGATTAAATTAAAGTAAATTAGATAATATAGAATATAAGATATATATTATATAGATTTTAATTAAAACAAATGTTATTAGAAACAAAAAAGTAAATAAACTAACAAAAAAAGTAGCAAAAATAATAAAATTAATATTTATAGATTTTATAATTACAATTTTGCATATTAGAAAATTAGAAACAAAAGAACAAAAAAATGTTAATTAATAAAATAGTAGAAAGTTAACAAATACAAATATTATATTAGATATATTCTAGAATTATTAGATATTAAAAATTAAAGAAAAGAATCTCTAAAAAGTATTAATAAACTTATATTTGCAACTTTTATATAAATAAAGCTAGAATACAAATATTTTTGTCAATATTTAATTAAATAAGAAAATATAAATAGTTTTAGATATAGAAGCATATACAAAGAATTGTAGATATTAAAATATATAATATTAAATTGCAAATATTATTGTAACAAATAGAGTTTAATAAAAAGAATATTAAATTTAAAGTTTTAACTATAAAAATTCTATTTTCGACTTAGAAAAATATAACTTTTTCTACAAAGTATCTAAAAAAGATTAAAGTAGCAACAAGTAAGTAGATTTTAAAAATAGCAAAAAAAATTCAAGAAGAGACAAAAGAATTTAAAGTTTTTTTGAAGACTTTTAATTATATGCTAGCAAACATTAAAATCGATTAATATACTATATATAGTTATAGTAAAGAGATAGTCAGAATTACGTAATTTACTAGTTCAATATATATAGACTATATAGTACTATAGTCTAAGACTGCATGCACTCAATAAACAAGAGAGAGAAAAATCTATCTAATTGTTAGTAGATATAATTATATAAAGCAGAACAACAAAATCAAGCATAGAAGTACTAATACTAAAGATAAGAGATACTCTTCTATCTTCTACACAAGATACGAGACTGTTAGAGTTCTTAATATTAATACAAAGATTCGCTATATTAGGTTGTAATGTTATTGTAAGCAGCATGTTAAGTTGCTAAGTAGAGAGATAGATCCAATATAAGATCAGCGTAAGACTTTGCTATGCTAAGGCAAAAGATAACGCAAATCCTTCAATCTTGTTCGTTTACAATTCAGGGGTAAAGCATCGAAGTATGACAGCCTAAGAGGTGCGTGTTCTTAATTCTGTGCCGCATTGTGAAATTGATAACACAACTTTCCTTTCGAGGTTCAGATATGTAGTCGCTGAAATTGCCTGCCTGTAATGCTGAAGAAGTTCGACCGATTTTCGGATTATGTAGCGGAGAATATGCCGTCTATTCCCATGGTGTTCTACGACTTCGCGCTCAAGAATGTTCCCCGTTAGTCCTCCGGCCACCACGCCAAAATTTCTTAGCAAAATAACATGGATCTTCTTATTGGAGTAGTGGACCTATCAATCTGGCCAACAGTACAATGGGCGCTTCCAACCGTCTCGAAAGATACTTTATACATGCGCTTCGCAAGTCGGCTATCTGGGTTGCGCAATACAAGCGAAAGTTGACGAGAATTTATGGAGGTTTGGCCCGTGATTGTTATAATCTTCTTCCTGTTTGTTTGCCGGTGCACAAATTGATTCCGGTTCTTTCTTATTCAATATGTCTTACTCTCATGTATGGCCGCTTCTGGCTTTCCTCTTTCACACTGTTGGTCTAGGTTTTGCTGCTTCGGTCACTGTTAGGCCTGTTTTGCCTGCGGAAACCGCAGCGTCAGTACTCCTTGAACCAGCTCTCCAGATCAACTATTCGATCCCGATCAATCTTATCCGTAGGCACGTAGCAACCTCGTTGAGTCCTCTATGCTATAGCCAGTCTCTGTGCTGACAGACACTAGCAGTCTCACTGCTCGTCCAGAGACCTATGCCGTTCCTGAGACTTCTACCATACTCCGCATTGCGTGGCATTACGGCAAGCTTCCTCAACCTGAATTTGACGAGGTTATCCTCCGTGCCTTGAATACGGTGGTTGGGATAGTCATTGATAAGCCCAGCGGCGACTCTCCTGTCGATGGAGACAAAATTACCTTCCGGTCCCCGAGTTGTCATCTCAGAGTGACTTCAGAAACCCGCTATTCGTTGACTTATGGTACTCTAGCGACTTCGCTAAGAGGAATTGGTGTTATTATGGGAAGATGGGGACCCACGCCGGCGGATATTCTCATCTATGAAAACCAGACACTCGTGGCGAGGGTTTCTATCGAGTTCAGCAGAGGATGATGGTAGTCCGTATAGAAACTTCCGGTATGGTTAACCTAGATCGTAGAACTAGATATGTCGCAATCTCACTAGGCTGGCCTCAATATGATTGATTCATCTCAGGCGCGTGCTGGCCTGCTATATGCATCCTGCAAAATGTGGAATCGTGTCTGTAAAGTAGTGTTCGCAGGAGGTCTACCATGCGAGTCACGTTGGAAGATCTTTCAACCTCAACAATGGTGATCTCTAGCTCGGTCGAGCTCACTGCCTTTCAAGCGCTTCCAGAAGCTACGCCATTGGCCATCCGTTCGAACATGGTCGCGTTGTACTTCTTGTCAATCGGGTGCGATTCGTGGATATGAGACTTTACATAGTCCCTTTTGAGGTTTAGGTTTCGGTAGGTCCAGCACAGATCACGAGTAAAAGAGCTTCTCCTTCTGACATTCGCTTTGGCACTCAGGAACTAGCTTTAAGCCAATCATTTGTGAGATATAGAATCTTCTAGTTCCTTGGGTCTTTTCAATAGTTTGTAAGCTTCTAGAAGACCCTTTCGCGGCTCTTGGTCATTGGAATTAGGTTCAGCATCCAATTCATATCTCAGACCTCATCCAACATTTGGGACACAGCAACTCGCGAAAGTGTGAGCATTGGAAGCGACTGTGGGGAGACAAAGTTGCTCAAGGTACCTTTCGAAGAATTTTGAACACACACCAGATGAGGATAGGGCTCTTGCGGTTTTGGGCGTTTCAGTCTAGGTTTAAATGCTGTATAGGTACCGTACCGACGAGAGTAAAGGGAGGGCTGAAATCCTAAAAGAGAACCCTACTCAGCCGAGAACAGAGAGATGGTTATGAAAATTACGAGAACAGGGAGAGCGGCTCGACCGGTGTAAAAGAGCAAATCTCTTCAAGAAAGATAGAAGCCTAGAAGATAATTTAAGGGCCTGGTCCGCCTGTTTCAGCCTTGGTGATTGAAAGAGCCCAACAGAGTGGGCTGATTGTTTTAACTTCCCTGCCGTTTCGGCCTCGATCTACATGTCTGACAGGATTTGTACTGATTTGGTTTTATGCTATTCTAGAGCCTGGGATTTCATGAGTCCTCGTCAGAGTATTTCGGAAATGCTGCTGATTCGCAGCTTGGTCTAGTGACCAATTGGTGATCCGTGACGTGTCCACACAGTGCTCATCCTTAGGAATACTTGTTTGGACCGTTCTTTGATCGTGGTTTTCCATTACTGTCGGCACTCTTCGGTCCTCACCCAACCTCCACGGCTTACCCTTCCACAACAGAACGGTCTCACTCTCCATCCCCTCTTTCTCCCCAGCCATATGCTCCAGCCCCGCCGCCATGCCTTGGGCGCCTAGCTCACTAACCCTCTGGTTCCACAGCAACTGCCTCACCCTCCCACCCTTGTGGCCCACGTCCTCAACCATGATCCACACGACCGGCATTCCACTTCTTCTCACCGCCTTCCTCACCCCTTTGGTAGCTGGTCTCTTCGCGCACAAGACCCCTATAGTTCCACTGCCGCGCCACCCCTCAGGCGCCCCGGCAGCGGCGCCTTCGAGCTCTCTAACCGTCATAGGCGACACTTTAGCTGCGAGAGCTTTGCATTGGACAAGGACTCGGAGAGGATAGGGTAGTGTGGGAAGCTTCCACATGCCAAGGAGGTCGATGCCGGCGTCGGAAGGGCCGCCAACGCGGGTTAGAGAAAAAGAAAGGCGGATGAGGGTTGAAGCGCAGAGGTACTCATAGTGAGTCCCAATATAAATTGCACTCTTCGGTGAGAGGCCTGTCGTACCAGCGTAAGCCAGGAATGATGGGAGATCATGGTGGGCAGGAGCTTGAGAGCTGATGGGAGCGCGGTGCCGAATTTGTCTCTGCCGCCGGTGGTGCGGCCGAAGGAATTTTTGGATCCAGGTACGAGGTATCATGAGTGGGAGCGTTGGAGCCGCATTTTGAGATGAATCCTGAGCCCGACCTCTTGGATCATATCATGACGCTAGCGCACCATAAGAGCAACAGCTTTTCGAATTATGGCATTTTCGCTAGGGCAGACGTGACTTAGGTTGGTTCAGATCATGTTGTAGCCCTAGCCTAGACCTGGCTTCCATGGTGAAGACAATGCGTGCAATATATAAGCGAAATCACATATGGCCTCTTGACCGTACGGTAAAACAGTTGAAAGACGACCGAGACAACACTCTTAGCAAAACCTGTATATTCATGGTACGCATGGGATGCCCATAGTAGAATATCATGATCGTATGCAACGATAGCTTCATGGCTACAGTCTATCCGAGACCGTTGGTAAGGAAGAACCAGCGCGATCTAACTTAACGCCACCGATGCTAGATGTTTGAAAGCCACAGATGCACATGGACCATCTTCTCAAGCCTCCCTGCTTCCATCTCGAAGTGCCCTCCTCGCTTTTTGTTTCTTTACATAGTCATATCTCACGCTCCACAAACTGAGACCGACCCCTATCAAAGCAGCCCCGAAAGTCATCCAGTACGCGGTGTTATAGCAGAATCGCCCATCAGGACATTCTCTCCGTCCATTAGGGAGAATGACTGAATGAGAATCATAGATCCGGCCTTTTGAAGTTCAATCAGTTTCGAGGAACAGCACTCTTGTGGACCAGTTCCAAACATACCATAGAGCAGATTGAAGATGTTACCGAATACAATCGGCGCCAGCGTCATGCAACCCCAATTCTGACTGAGCCCATTAACGCCAAAACACTCCGCTACTAGCGAGGGATACACCCCGAACAGAAAGCCATACGCCACTGAAGCTACGAATCAGTAGTGGTCAAGGATCAGTTGTGAGTCTTGTGCCTTACGTCCTGTCAAGCCAGAGAGAAAGCCAAGGACATGCGGATTCTCGATCCGCACTCCACAGATCTGCGCAACAGTAAACAAGCAGCTGGAGAAGACTAAACACCAGAAACGGCTCGCATGGAATCTCTTCACGATAACGTCAGAGCCGATACCTTTGACGGCCATTAGAATTGACCGTTACTTCCGTGAGAACCCAGGACCTACCACTTAGAAGTCGACCACAAAAGCTCATGAACGACAGTATCGACACATGCATCAACTGTCTTTCCTGGATGAATTTTGAGGATGCACTATCGTCGTAATGGTTCCATAATGCTCTCGCCTACTCTAATAGTCAGCCTTGGGCGAGCTAATACCGCGTATGGAAGCCCATTACATCATTCCCAATATTACTGGCCGCTTGTTAGCGATTGCAATCGCGTCACAAAATAAAGCAAGCAATACTCACTTGATTGTCATGAGGCCAATCCCTGTTAGCAGACCGAGCAGTAACCACAATTGCCAGAATTGGACGTGTGGAAGCATAGCTATATTTCGAATATCTACTTGAGGTGAGTCATGACCAGTTGCAGTTTTAACATTTTGACTGGGTATGTCTCCAGGAGAAGACGAAGAAGCCTTGGATATCAACGACGACGTCTCATCAAGATCCTTTAGATCCGAATTTGAGCCGCTGTTGTGCGATGAAGAGCTTCGGGCGTTATCTGGCAGCGTACCTGGCTCCTCAGAGTGATGTCCAGCGCTGTAATGACTGTCTTTTGACTTGGTGCGATTGAGCGGATTGGACTCCCTTCTCTCATCCGCAGGCACAGCAGAGTACGAGGACTTATGGGGAACCACCCGTAGGAAGGATATAGAGCAATAGCAAAGACCGAATGTGCCTGCAGAACACAGAATGAGGTAATCAGAGGTATTATCTGGGAACGCAATGAATGAGACCGTCGTAAAGAAGAAAGCGCCAAGCCCGAACGCAGATAAGGGGAAGGCCGTCGCGGTTCCTCGATGGTTTGGCCAGTTCAGCGCCGCTGAAGTAGTGAGTACAGATACATGCAAAGAAGTGCCGGCGACCTTACAAGTCTTAATTGAACCAGAGAAAGCAGCGGCCCCTCCAATGCCGGTCAGAAAGGTAGCGAAGCATAACCACGGTAGGGCAATGGAGCCAGGACCGCCGTCGTAAGCTGGGATCAAGGTCACCATTTATAAGGAACCTCAAACTTTCATGGTGTACCTCTTTGCAGGATTAGATATCCCGATCCAAGAGACAGGCCACCCAGTAGTACTCCTGGCCGTGGCCCCTTCGAATCAACCAAAAGCCCAACTGGTATACCGGCAATATACATGCCTTGAGAGTATAATAAGTATTGGCCCATGAAGAGAGAACCTGCTAAATACCGAGGTTTCCAGACGTCCCCTGGCATTTCTTAGCTGCGTTGCGTGAAGGAAGGTAAGTCTGGACAAAGCCGACGTACGATGAGGTTGCTTTTAGTAGAGGAGAGCTTCATTTTCAAAGCAAAATCGGGTGCCCACGCGCTGTATGCATACTAAAGCCGGATAAGCCCAGGGCGCAGGTAATCGTCGCTGGGCATGACCGACATTTGTACCGCAAGCCAATGCGATAACTGTTGCAGCGATGACTGACACCACCCGCGTCCTCCTCACGGATCTTTCGGACATCCTGCCCCCTAGACGCCCCCACAGCGCAACTGTTGTGCAGCTTATATAGACAGCATTGGGTCCATCATATGCCAGTGGCCTTAGTCCGAATTGTGCCAATCCTCAGCTCTTGAAGGTCGTCCCTTAGCTGAATACGCAGGTGCCCCAAAGTCTAATCACCTTTTTGTCTTTCTGGTGCTCGATGCCATTAACATGCCAAATGACATGTGTGACACTTATGGCTGTTTGCGCCTGCTTCTCGAAGTGATCAGATGTGAAGGAGCCCGGGCCCACCGGGCCACCAGGCTGGAATTTCTAAAACGCTCACGCAAGGCGATTTGACGGAAAGGGTCGCGATGCTTTGTCTATGGGCCCGGAATGTTTGGATTGTCCAAGGTATTGTTGTGTAGATGTTGGTTTGTGACGGGAACAGGTAAAGACTTAGGTGCTTTACATTACTTTATATTCTCTAGCTAGCGAAAGGGAAGCGGCAACATGGGCTTGGCACAGCGGCAACTTATCCACCTCTCCGCATTGCTGTCGACCATCATCGAGCATCATCTCTAAAGTAGGAGCAGTAGGTACTGGACTGCTTTACCACTCATAACGACGCTGGTTGCATCATGGGTGCATTACTATCACTGCCACTATTGGCTCTGCCTAGTGTGGGCACTGTACGTAGACCTCACCGTCTTGCCCAGCTTTGACTGACAGGTCCATAGCTGGCGACCATGGGCGCAAGTTGCTGTGGAGCGGCTACATGCTCAGCAGTGTGCTCTGCCTGCGGAGTATTCCAGTCCAGGTAAGTCGAGATGAGGAATTTCCTGCAGTAGCTCAAAAGGCGCTGACTGGTGCTCAGCATGGCTACACGCATTGCCTACGCCATCATCCTGCTTCTCAATTCGATAATATCATGGCTAATGCTCACGCCATGGGCCATGAAGAAACTCGAAGGCCTGACTCTGGATTACATGAATATTACCTGCCAAGGAAAGCAGTGCTATGGCTATGTGGCCGTCCAAAGGGTTAACTTCGCGCTTGGGCTTTTCCACTTCTGTCTCGCCTTCCTACTGCTCGGTGTCAAATCATCTCGAGATGGCCGTGCTGCGCTACAAAATGGATATTGGGGACCTAAGGTTTTGATCTGGTTGGTCTTCGTGGTTATCACGTTCCTTATCCCAGAGACATTCTTTCAGGTCTGGGGCCAATACTTTGCGCTGATCGGTGCCATGCTTTTCGTTTTGCTCGGGCTTATACTCCTGGTCGACCTCGCACACACGTGGGCCGAGTATTGTCTTGAGAAGATAGAGAACTACGACTCCCGAGTATGGCGAACTCTCCTTATCGGGTCTACGTTGGGCATGTACACGGCCTCATTCGCCATGATCATCATCATGTACATCTTCTTCGCCAACAGCGGCTGCGCTATGAACCAAGCCGCCATCACAGTATGTTGGTTTGTATAGAGTCGCGAAAATCTCTGTATACTAACATCAGACAGGTGAATCTGATAATCCTCCTCGTCATCTCCTTCGTCTCGGTCCATCCCGTTGTCCAAGAGTATAATCCTCAAGCCGGCCTCGCTCAATCAGCCATGGTCGCCATCTACTGCACCTACCTCACCATGTCCGCTGTCAGCATGGAACCCGATGACAAGCACTGTAACCCCTTGATTCGCGCTCGCGGCACCCGCACAGCCTCGATCGTCATCGGCGCCATTGTTACTATGCTCACCATCGCTTATACCACCACTCGCGCTGCAACCCAAGGCATCGCTCTCAACTCATCCAGCACCCACAACTACTCCAAGCTCGGCGACGAGGAACCTGAACACGGCCTTGTCGATCAACAGCCTGACACATCCCGCCGACAAATGCGCGCCGAAGCCCTACGCGCAGCTGTAGAAGCAGGTTCGCTTCCGGCGAATGCGCTCGACGACGATGACGACAGCGAAGACGACGATGATGGCAAGGGAGGTAAAGACGACGAAAGGGGTGGTACGCAGTACAATTATTCGCTATTTCATATGATTTTCCTGCTGGCGACGTGTTGGGTGGCGACACTGTTGACACAGAACATTGACTACGACTCCGATGTGAATTTTGCGCCGGTGGGCCGGACGTACTGGGCTAGCTGGGTAAAGATTGTGAGTGCGTGGGTCTGTTACGCGATTTATACATGGAGCCTGGTGGCTCCGGTGGTGATGCCGGGCAGATTTGGTCATTAGTGCTCAGAGAAGGGGCATGGGCGGTGATGGTTGGATAGCCCTATATGGGTGCCAAAAGGTTGGCGTTCAGGGATGCCTAGATATTTGTGCGATAGCCATTAGCTATTGATTGTCATTGTTCGCTACGTCTTCTACCCCTATTGTGATACCCCTCAATCGGTGATCCCAAGCTTTCTCGCGTCTGCTCGGTGGAAAACGCCGAGACATGATATAAAGCTAGACCTGTTCGACCTGTAATAGTAATCGTACATTAGCCGCCAGAAGACGGGCGTATTAGGTTTTACAATTAACTTTTGATGGTACATGAACCGTAAGATGAACGCAAGGAGAATCGTGACTGCTAGAATTACAGGAAGCAAAGCCAATCTGGGCAATGCAAAAGTAACAGAATGAAAATCGTCTGTGGCGGAAAAGCAGAAGCGGAGGAGGAGGTCCACCTAAGTCATGAATGGTTGTGGGGGATCCGGATACTCTGACGCTTCAGAGAGCCGCGGCCTCTTGGTGCGTGGGCCCGGTCCACCTCGTAACTCATCGACCTCATGTTCGAGCTCTTCCACATGGCGCTTGAGTTCAATCTCCGTTTGCTGCCATTGATGCTGCTTCATCCTCTGCTGCTCAAGCTCGTTGCTGTAGAGGCCATTGATCACCTCTAATTCGCTCACGCGAGTCTTGAGTGTATTGTAAGCCTGGTGGAGCTCCTCGTATGTCTTTGGCGGTTCGAGATGGCGGTCGTTCAGGGATGACACCGAGCTTGGTGACGGCTGTCGTAGGTTAAGTGATGGTAATGAGGGCGATCCATGGAAATCGTGGATCGACAGGGATACACCATCGAACATATGCTGGGGAGCGATGTTCGAGGGTTGCTGAACTGCCGGCGTGACTGTGCGGGAGACGGGCGAGTTGGAATGATTCGAATCGCCAGATGAAGTTTTTTGTGATGTTCGACGGTTGCTGTTCGCCTGATTTGGAGGCGTGTTGGCGTCCGTGTTGTTGGGCGCATATCCGTTACCCTCGAAAAGGGACTGTTCGGCGCCATCAGCAAAGAGTCCAACACTGGAACCTTCCGACTTTATATACCTTTCTCTTCTGGCCCTGCGCAGAACTTTTGACACGATTGCGACTTTTGATCACGTCAGTCTTGAGACTGATCGGTCGAGGGCTGCCGTGCAGCTTGAGGAAGAGGCCGCAGGCGTTGCAGAGAACAGAGCCGATCTCATCCCTCCGCCACAGCGGTGTTGTCGAAGTCTGGCAGTTCTGGCATACGGGCTGTAGGTTGACATTATTATGATCAGTAAAGGTAGCCATGCTCTTGGTCGAGAATATGTGCGTGGATTTGCGGAGCGATAAGGATGGAGAGCGGAGGGGCGCGATAAGGGAAAAGTCATGTGTCGCCGAGGCTGGAGCTGGGAGACAACACCAACGGGAGGTGCGTGTCCAACTCACCGGAATGTTGCCCTGACCTCCACTTGTCGCTGCTGGAGAAGCGGACGCGTATGTCATGCCTTGTCCTGCCATACTATATGCTCTAAACATTCGGCACCGGCACATCAGCTTTACAATTCCCTTCATACGCGTACTCATAGCGGGTCGCGTGTCAGCCGCCATGTGGGACCAACGTACCTGAGCTGAGATGTCGGAGCAGATGCCACCGACGCCAAAGTGCTCAGTGCAGGCAGTGAGGCATTGGACAAGGTACTCTGCTGCTGCTGGTACGTGGAAGCGGTCGGGGCTCGGGAAGTATCTGGGCCTGGCGGAAGCAAGGGCGAAGGCGCCCTCTCGTCTGCCGCTACAGGAGCCTTGTTGGGAGGCGAGAAAGTCCGGACTGGATGCGTAGACGGTGGCCGCAGGGTGGGGTCAAAGGGCGAAGCCCGGTATATCAAGGGCGCCGAAGCTGAAGCCATGTTTGTGGTTAAAAGTGGGTGGAAGTGCGAGTAGGGTGCCGCTGACGGTTAGGACGTGGTGTAGGTTCTCGTCAGTAGAACAATCTTAACCCAGAGATTGATGTCGTGCCAGTAGTGGGGGGTTCAGTAGTGAAAGTTCTGCTCAACGAGAAGTAGAGGGCTCGGTGTTGGGGCGTGAAGCTTTTGGCGCGAGTGTATTATGATAAAGGAATAGCAGATCTATACAACGATGCAACGAGCGGCGATTGAGTAGTATCACAGCAAGTAAGTACAGCAGTAGCAAGTAACAAGTAGCAAGTAGCAAGTATCAAGGATTATCGTGATCGATTGCAGATTATTATCTGGGCCTGATAAGGGGTAGGTATGGGCAGGGGTTCAACGTTGACACTTGGGGCTGAAATTATAACGGGGATCCAATTTCCTTTCACCACCCGCATGGCTATTTATATATGCCCCTTCGTGTTGTGCATATCGAAGTCGATCGTCATTGCCGTTGCTTAGGCTTTGAATGCGTCGAAGAGGTCAAAGCCTCTGCTGAAGTTCTCCAGGTTGGGTTGACATCGCACATCGACCCCCGGTGGGGGTGTTATTACATCACAGCTACTCATGGTAGTAGAAGTGTAGTATCAACTACGCACCTGTTTCGGTTCCACAATTGTCCATCAACATTCACGACATCTTATTACTCCCATTAATTCCTGGCTTCCGCTGTCATGGTGTGACATGACCACCATCAAAGCTCTTGAGGGCCGAACCGTATGATACACTTCGCGACTGGAATTCGTATATTCAATCTCGAGTATGGCTGAGCGTGCATGAATCCAGGTTCATCAAATCCAATCTGGGCAAGTAATCGTCGATCTATGCTCGGTAGTCAAAGAGCTTGTTGAGAACAGCTTGGACGCTGGTGCTACGGCTATAGGTGAATCGAATACTGCAGTGATATGAAGCCGGATATCTGATTGATACCGTAGACATCCGCTTCAAAGGCAACGGGCTTGAGTCTATTGAGGTGCAAGATAATGGTGTCGGCATCTCGAGTGACAATTATGAGACAGTCGGCAAGTCTTTATATGGCTGTGGGGCAATGTTCTCTTCGCTGAATTCAGTGTCCAGCATTGAAGCACTATACGTCGAAACTTGTAAGCTACGACGACCTTACGGCCTTGCAGACGTTTGGCTTCCGTGGCGAGGCATTGTCTTCTCTCTGTGCGCTCTCCAATTTCCACATAGTAACGGCACGTGTCGAAGATGCCCCAAGAGGCACAAAGCTTGATTTCGAAACTTCGGGGAAAATTAAGGCCACGCAAGTCGTCGCGAGTCAGAAGGGGACAACAGTTACCGTCGAGAGCCTTTTTGTGAACCTCCCGGTGCGGAGACGAGAGCTAGAGAAAAATATCAAACGAGAGTATGGCAAGGTTCTTGCTGTCCTCCAGGCGTATGCTTGCATCAGTACAGAAGCAAAACTCTCCGTGAGCAATGTCATGGCGAAGGGGAAGAAGGTCACAGTCTTTGCAACCAAGTCCAACAACAGAACCAGGGAGAACATAGCAAATGTATTCGGCGCGAAAGTGCTGCCTGGACTGCTGACTTTGGATCTTTGCTTCGAGATGCAGCAGTCTGCTAGAACCTCGTTGCAGGAATGGACAACTCACCCGGAGCCAGAGTAGGTACTACTCTCCTCAATCCGAATAAAGGCACTGTAGCTGAGGGGAACTCGAAGAGGCAAACAAGTACGAATCGTCGGCCATGTCTCTCGACCTGTATTTGGTGATGGTCGACAAACCCCAGATCGGCAGATGTTCTTCGTCAATTCCAGGCCTTGTGGATTGCCTCAAGTTGCCAAGATATTCAATGAGGTCTACAAGGGTTTCAACGTATCACAATCGCCTTTCGTATTCGCGAACATCATTTTGGATACGAGTATGGTCTCCAGTCGGGAGCTGTCAATCTGCTAAGAAGTTCTAGATGCTTACGATGTGAACGTTTCTCCGGATAAAAGGAATATCTTGCTGCACGACCAGAACATACTTCTCGACAATTTGAAAGTAAGTCAGGGTAGAATTACACAGATAATCCAATTGCTAACCTACTTAGAGCTCCTTGACGGAATTATTCGAGAAGCAGGACCAAACGGTGCCTCAGACTCAACCGCCGCTACAGAGATTGCCATCATACAAGAAGCTGACTGTTCGCCGAGAGACCTCTACCGCTGCTTCAATGGCCAGTATGAGTGACCAACAAACAAATCCAGGACAGATTGAAGCAAGTAAAGCAGCTGACACCGATGTCCAAGAAAGTTCCGCAGCTACGGGGAATGGGCGGTCGACACCAAATCTCATTGCTGCATTCGCAGGAAGGGAAACTACGGAGCGTGTACATAGATCTGCGCCTGTGATTGCAAATGCACAGGATGGCCATAATGAGCTGTCCAAAGACAGGCAAGCGCTTCTCAGGAAGCTGGGGAAGAGGCCTACTACTGAAGGAGAGCCCGACAACTACGGCTCTGATAGAGATGTAGCCGAGCCTGGTGTCTTGATGGAAGGGCACCCCAACCCGGTCTCGGATTTCAACAAGCGAATAGCGGAACAGCAGGTACTCTCCGATGTTGAGGAGGCTGGGTCGCAAGCTTCAGCTGGCGGTCTACCAGAGGATGATATTCCTGCGACGACAGGTACACCAGCCAAGCCCTCCCCAAGGGTTGTTCAGAATGCATTTGACCGCATGCGTCCAAGGCGCAGTGCCATTGAAGTCGCCGAAGTTACTATTGGAGACACAACCACCACGATGGCTTTGGGCCCTACCAGGTCGAAGCGACAGAAAATTGTACGAAGTCCCAGAGCGTCTGGAGCTTCAAAAACACCGACAATGCAGAGATTTAGTAGCAGCATGCAAAGCTTTGCTGCTCCCGGTGCACAGTCTGGAAAGCCCGATGATAGTCAGACCTTTGATCCGTCAGAGCAGGGCAGTGATAGTGAGGACGATCAGAATCGTGGGACTCCAATTTCTGAAGATGACGATGGGAACCAGGGCTCGAGTCAGAACGCTGAGTCGGCTGTGCTTGAGGCCAATAACGACGGGGAGAGCAGCGAGTCAGAAGACCTAGCGAATAGCACTGAATCTGATAAAGAGTACGTGGATGAACAGGACGAGAAAGCCAGAGCAAGTGCTCGAGTTGCCGCACTCATACGGCAGGCCGAAGAAGCTGCAGCGTTGCCCTCGCAGGATAAAATCAAGCGTGCTTACAACATCTTGAAGGGTAGAGGTCAAAAAGACTCGACGATCCATCTGATACAGCTTGTGGACCAATCCATAGATTGCATCAGTGTGCAAGTGCATGACCTAGAAGCAAGCCTGAAGGCTTCGAGCGATCCGATTTCCCAAACTCAGCCAACTGCTTTACCGGACGACCCATCCCCAGAAGAGGGTCTATCATTAATTGTCTTGAAGGAGGACTTTGCCCGTATGAACATCGTCGGCCAATTTAATCTCGGTTTCATCCTCGCCATACGTCCATCGCGCTGCTCCACCACAACTGACGAACTCTTCATTATCGACCAGCACGCCTCGGACGAAAAGTCAAACTTCGAGCGGCTTCAATCCACGACCATTGTACAAAACCAGCGCCTAGTCCATCCTTACCCGCTCGACCTCACCGCGATTGAAGAAGAAATCATCCTTGAAAATGACTCTGCCTTGCTCAAAAACGGCTTTCTCGTCGATATCGATACCTCAGGCGACATGCCCGTTGGACAACGCTGCAAACTCATCTCCCTTCCCATGAGCCGCGAAGTGACCTTTGATCTTGGCGACCTCGAAGAACTCATTGCTCTACTAGCGGATTCGACCTATTCGGCTCACGCGGCGGTGGAGAACATACCACGGCCGAGCAAAGTAAGGAGAATGTTCGCGATGAGAGCCTGTAGGAGTAGTGTCATGATTGGGAAGAGCTTGAGTCTCACGCAGATGGGGAATCTGGTGAAGAGAATGGGCGAGATCGATAAGCCGTGGAATTGTCCGCACGGGAGACCGACCATGAGGCATGTTCTGGGCTTGAGAGAATGGGAAGGTTGGAAGGAAGGCAGCAGAGGCATGAGTGCAAGCGCTGCTGAGCAAGCTGTCGATGTTGATTGGGCTCGTTGGAAGCAGAGAATGCAAGTAGATGGAAGCCATGAAATACAAAAGGAAAACAGTCCCCAACCAGAGGAAGAGCTGGAAGGCACGGGCGATACTGACGGGGAGGGAGAAGATGAAGACAGACATGAAAGGGGCGGAGAAGAAGACTACGAGGAGGAAAGAGAGGAAGAGAATGAAGGTGAAGCAGAACTGGAGGAAGCGGATGAGGACGATGAGGAAGACCAGGAGAAGGAGGACGGGCTTGGGAATGATTTGAGATCTACCCTCCACGGCCGTTTTGCTCATGGCCATTGACGCATCTGCTTGAGATATTTGCTGTAAAAGTATTCTATTGAAGGAGCAGGGCTTTGACCCAGAATGCATGTCAAGAAGGGAAGAACAATTTACCGTGATGTTCAGTTGGAGGACGATCAGAAAAATGCAGATGCTTGAAGAAGAATCTGCTGTGCATGAAGGAAGAGAAACGCTCTACGGCTCTTCTCGATCCAGTGGATGGAAAGAGATAGTAAAACAACGTGGCAAGAAGCGGATTCGACGGGGGGACCTCCTGAGAATCCTAAAAGGGATTGACCATACACATTAGTGCCAGATCACTCGAATCGATCGGATGTCGGAATAGACAGATCGAGCAGCCCTCTGCGTCACAGTCAACTCCTTCCTCGAGTCTTCTTGCTTTTAAGTTTGGATATCAACAATGATGCAATGTCTGGAGACAATCACTCGCACGTCAAAACCGCCTTACTGCTCACCGCCTATTCGTCGAGTTGTCGGCAGGTCAGGCCGTCAACGGTGAAATTGGAGCCAGCCATTTCGCTTGCACGGACTCGGATTCTCTTGTCACACATAAGCTTCAGGTGCCTCTGTCCGCTAAGGTAGGCGATTTCTGTTATATATTCAGATTCCATTCTTTTGTTCGGTCAAAGACAAGACATAAACATGTGCTCAGTTGCTATCTACAACGTCAAATCCTCAATGTACCTTCAAACACCATCTTCAATCCATTTGTCCAGCTCACCGCTCACTCCTGGCGAACCACTCTCCACCACTCCCGGTTTCATGCACCTTGCCACTGACGCCTCTCATCCTTACACCACCAAGTGATTTTCCATCCTCATCACGCCCTGAACTCACGACTCTCTGTCCTACATATCCCCTTTTCAAACCTTCGTAGTCCCTCAACTTACCCACTCCAAATCCAAGCGAATTTCCTGTTCCTTGCGTCAAGGGCCGCCCCTGCGCAGTCGGTCGACGCTCGGCGTTGGGTGGGGTTGGTGGGTTCAGTTCCAGAGGATTGAAGTTCTCGACATTCCAAGCTGGCACCGACTGAGGGAGGGGCGCATAATCCTTTCTATTCAGCGTGCGAAGATGTTGAAACTCGGCCGCTGGAGAACTAGGTGGGGAAGGATGCGTGATCCAGTTATCATTTGACTTCATCGTTGGCGCCACTGGACGGGGCTGTGTAGACGCTGGACGGGTAGAAGGTGGTCGGGTGGAGGTTGGCCGGGAGAAGTCGGTGTAGACAGACGGAGACATGGTGGGAGCTCGTGGGATGTCAGGGCGAGAGGAACGCGCCGAAGTTGGCTGCTCATAGAAGGACCGTGGTCGGGTTGGGGACTGACGGATGTTAGTTCGTGCGGAGCGGTTTGAGAGCGGTTGCTCATAGAAGGACCGTGGTCTGTTGGCCGATTGAGTCGCATTGACGCGCGAAGAACGCTCAGAGGGAGGTTGGCTGTAAAAAAGTGCTGAGATATCGGTACGAGACTCTCGGGGGCTGAAATACGGACGAGGCGCATTGCTTAGGTCAGGAGTCGACTCCGTCCTAGTATGCATGAATGGGACATTGCGTGTCGTCGACATTAGCGGATCTTCCGCTCCAGGATCCCGCATACTGTTCGTGGTTGTCGCCTGACTGCTACGATTATCGACAATAGAAGACTTGTTACGTTTGTGAGCCCTCGAAGTGAGATTATCTTCGAGGGGATTCGCATCTGGTGGCAAGTTGCTTATCTTTCTGAAGATGATCGTAAGGTAGATGGAGATTACTAGCGAGATGAGGTGCAGGCTTCCTTCGACCACGCTCAAGAGGAATGTTGCATAAAAGATCTTGTAATTTGTGACATCTGTACCGAACAGAGTTTGCCAACGTCCTATGGTATTGCTGGGCTCGATATATTCTGTCCTTGCCGTGATTGCCATGACTACGAAGAAGGGCACGAGTCCGGCATCGACGATAGCTGCGAAGATCATGTAGCTGGCCGAGGATGCTGGGGTACGTGCTTTAGACGAGCGACATAGATGGTAGACAGCGTATACGGTATGCAGAATGGCAACACCCGGCTAACGATAAGTCAGTCAAATCGAAGGTTGCCTCCTTGGGGATGGAACGTACTGCGACTCGAAGTACCCAGCCCACTGTGGTCTCGGTTTTGTTGATGCTGATAACGCAGAACAACATGCCCATCGCTCCAAGGAGCGCGCATACGCGTAGAAAAAGCTGTACCAATCGAACATATTTGACTTTCTGCTTCGTCCGAGGACTCATGGGTTTCCAATTGAGGTTTCCGTATGGACTATGATTGACGTGAGCAAGGTACCTTCAATTGAGCAGTCACACAATGATCACGTACACAACGAAATACGAATCTGGATGCCTATTGAACTCCTTTGCATGGATCAAGGGACCTTCATGCTTCGGTCTCTGCAGCGCCGGAGCCCAGCTCGCTTCCGATGCTGCTCTTGGATTGAAGCCTTTGTCCATTGGACTAGTAAAGGCATATCTAGATGGATGGTCGTAGATGAAAGGGGGCTCGATGCCCATAGCTAGACTGACCGGACGCTGAAATAAACCAAGAGAGATTAGGTAAATGCTTGTGAGTTACAGACCGCGAACATAATGGTGTTCGATGCTAAAGCTGCTTTCGAGGCGCATACATTGGAAGGGCGAAGGCCAAAATAGTATCAGCCTTTGGCCGGGCAACTATCGATAAGGCTTGCTGATAAATGAAGTCATTCTCATCGCCTTGCATCCTCACACTTGGGTCTCTTTATAAACGTCGCTCATGCCTGCGCATTTCACCACATGAAAGGTCCTTGCCTCAATGTGAGGATCTCGAACACATGGTCGCATGCGTTCCAAAAACGATACAGCTACGCGCCTAGGCTATTTACGTCTGCGAGCGATGTTCAACGGCGGCATAATCATCATGTCGTCCGAAATGGCCGGCCTTTTCGCATGGCCGTACTTGGCTCAGGGCCAGCCGGCTTTTACACAGCCTATAAGGTGATGTCTACTATCGAGAATGCTGTGGTAGATATGTATGAACAGCTTCCCGTACCATTCGGGCTTGTTCGGTATGGTGTTGCCCCTGACCATCCTGAAGTGAAGGTACGTCTTCCTCATTCGTTCGCCTAAACACTATTTTGAAATGTGACAATCAATGCAAATCGTGTGCGTTACGGCGCTGACACACCTTCGGCGCCCCTAGAATTGTCAAGACAAGTTCTCAGAAGTCGCTGCCTCTCCGAATTTCAATTTCATCGGAAACATCGACGTCGGCAAAGACCTGCCCCTGGCCTCTTTCCCAGACCACTACAATGGCATAGTCTTCTCATATGGAGCCTCCAGAGATCGAAAGCTTGGCATACCTGGTGAAGAAAGTCTGAAGGGTATTTACTCAGCTCGCGCATTTGTGGGCTGGTACAATGGGCTACCAGAATACGCGGATCTGGCCCCCGACCTGGAAGCTGGCGAAGAGGCTGTGATCATAGGGCAGGGAAACGTTGCCCTGGATATTGCACGTACCCTACTGTGCGATATCGACCGCTTGCGGACGACGGATATGACTGAGCAAGCCGTGGCCACCTTTGCCAAAAGCAGAGTGAAGAGAGTACGGGTTGTGGGCCGAAGGGGGCCGATGCAGGTCAATCCGCTCACCGTAGTATTCAGCAATGGATCTGGGCTAAACCCACGCGTAGGCATCGTTCACCATCAAAGAAGTTCGCGAATTGATGAAGCTGCCCTCTGTCAGCTTCCAACAAATCGGCCCTAACCTGCTCCTTCCTGATCCCAAAGCACTGCCTCGAACCGCCAGACGTCTCACAGAGCTCTTTATCAAAGGCTCTATTACGCCTCACGCGGAAGCGCTAAGGACATGGTCCCTTGATTTCTTTCTTTCTCCAAAGTCATTCAACCCTTCTGAAATTGCACCGGACCGCGTTGCGTCCATGACTTTTGTAAAAAACCAAATTAGGGGAACCAACCCTTTTGATCCCTCAGCACGTGTCTCCGCGACCGAAGAGCAAGTGTCCCTCCCTACCAGTCTTGTTTTTCGCAGTATAGGCTATAGAGCCGAGGCCATACCCGGCATGCACGATGTCGGCATCAGCTTTGATGCCCAAAAAGGCATAATCCCGAATGACGGCAGAGGGCGCATAATTGCCGAGTCCGACGACGGCATAGCGACATTGCCTGGCCTCTATTGCTCGGGATGGGTAAAGCAAGGGCCGACAGGTGTGATTGCGAACACGATGGAGGACGCTTTTGCCACCGCGGAAGCCATTGCTGAGGATTGGGAGATTAAGGCGCCCTTTCTCAAGGGTGGCGACGGCTGGGAAACTCTGAAGAGCGAGGTCAGTTCTACGAAAGTGCGCACTGTCGATTGGGGGGACTGGCAGAGGATAGATGCTGCGGAGAAGAAAGAGGGCGCCCGGCGAAGAAAGGAGCGTGAGAAGTTGACGAGTGTAGAGACAATGCTCGGAGTACTTGACTAGTCTAGATGGCACTGGTGCAAGGCAGAGTAGAGATTGCAACGGCTGCTAATCGTATCTTGGATTTCAAAATACTCTTTCTCGCTTATCCTCCAGAGTCCAAAGTCAAGGTTTCTCATGAAGATTTATGTCAAGCCATCGCTGGCGATATATGCACAAATACTAATATCTACACGTTTACGCCACTTGATTCATGCTACGCATCCACACAAACAGCCTCCAATTACTCCAGCTCCGTCATATAGCTTATACATTCCAGAGCCCATTTCTCGCCCCTTTCGGCAAGCTTGCGCCGCCTAATGCATACCCCGTAACTTTCCTTCAGCAGCGACCGTACACTCCAGCCCCTCCGTATACTCCGTCAATGCAGAATCCCTATTTACGCGTTTTGAAGTACCGTTCGTTGCGTAAAGTCATCCAATCGTGGGAGATTGTACACCGCATTCACAGTTCTTGGTGCCACCTTAACAAGTCGGTCAATCCCCGTGCGTCCCCAACGGTCTCTTGACTCAGATTGGGCATTGACGAAAGCAGCGGCAAGATGGACCATAGTGTCGTACTGGGGATGGCGACGACGTGGCTGAAGGTGTTTGGACTGTTTTCTCTGCGTGTTTTTCCTCATTGTACTGCTGTAGATAGGACCAAGGCGTGCCCAGCCCTCCCAGCCCGGCATCAGTTCCTGTTCGCAAAGCTCGAATGCTTTCAGCCTCTGCCCACCTTGTAGGAGTACGATGATGTACTGGTTCCAGGAGCGCGAATCGAGGACATAGCCACAACGGTGGAGATGGTCGATGGTCTCATCAACCTCAGCGAATCGATGCTGCGCTACAAGAGAATTGACATATAGCCGAAGATGGGTATTTAGGATATAGCGACGGGGGGGAAGCACCCATCCGGGTTCAGAGATAATCGCCTTCTGGCGACAAGCCAGGATCTGAGCCTTTTCGAGTGACAGATGCCAGCATTTACTGACCGTATCATAATCCTGAGCATTCTGACTCGCAACCATTAGAGCGCTGAGCATATTGATTGGAGGACTCGTATCGTCATCCATGTCGACCTGCCGTCGCTTCTCGATGTATCGATCATACATCTCCGTAGCTTTATCCAATGAACGTTCCCGGCCATAGATGTTGACCATATAGGCCATGTACGAAGATTGGAAGGCATCGTCTAGTCGTAGGTTACCTACAAATCTTACCGGCTCACGGGTAGCAAGGTCCATCGGATCCATGTCGGCCAGTGCCTGATCAATGGTCTGTTGCGCACGTTCATGATTTACTTGGTCGTTGTTTTCGGCTGCCTCTGCGCGTTCTTCGACGTCCTTCAATGCAGCGGCTCTGACGATATAATTCTGCGTGCTCATCGTAGGCTTGACCTCGTTCTTTAACATCTCGGAATATAGATTGAAAATCTTGCGATACCACTTCCTACGAAGCCATGAGCTCATAACAAGGCCGTAGTGTAATGCGGTCGGACGAACGCCGGCCTGAGGCATAATCTGCCTCAATATCTGGAAGGCTCCTCGGGTTCTATCCGTGACGACCAAACTCTGCAGTAGTGCCGCGAACGTGGTGCCGTCAGATGGTATTTTGTTCTCACGCATGCGCCTGTGGAGTATTGTCACTTTCTCTAGGTCACCACGTAGCGCATGAGCATTGAGCAGATAATTCCACATCCGCGTTCGAGATCTCTGTGGGACATCCTCCACGGTGTTCAGAGCTTCCTCGACCAGTTTTCCTGCATTGTGAAGGTCGCCATTGTGGATCTGGGCCAGTACCAGACAATCAATCATGCCAATCTCGGTGGAGACACCGAGATCTGCTGATTGCCGTAGGAGCTGTTGAACAGCGTCGAGATCGCCTCGCTTAGCAAACATGGACATCATGTAGATGAAGATCCGCGAATCGGGTTTGATGTTTGAATCAAGAAATTCATTGAACCATTTAGTGGCCTCGTCAACGTCGCCCACACGTGCGTAGGTTGCAACGACAGTCTTCCAGGATTTAAGGTCAGGTTCAAACTTGTAATCCCGGTGCAAACTTTGAAAAATATCCGGCAGATTCTTAGTCTCGCCACGTCGGTTGCAGACATACAAGATCGCGTTCGCTACGTGAGAATTCTCAATGACTGGCACTTTCCCATGATATTCTCGGAGCAAGTCGGCGACGGCAGTTCGATTGCCTTGATGAGCAAATTCAGGTATAATGAATTCAAGGAGATTCGAGGGTATGTCGCCAAAATAAAAACGAAAATCATTGAGCACCATGAAGATCCCCGCGCTGCTGTGAATGGAACAAAGCCGGCGGAGCATAGCGACTACGGTAGCCATAGAGGGAGTGTAATCAGCCAACTCTCGAAGTGCTCGGTAATACTTCAGCGCCAGTGCATCGAATTTTCGAGTCTTGAATGTGAGCACCTGGGAGATAGCAGTCGTATATAGCTGCTTTGAAGGGCCTTGCAATCCAATCGCTTTGTTCATCATTTCTTCGTGTATGTCAACATTCGGATGCAGACGAGCAATGAATCCTGGTTGGTAAGGGCTTGTGGGCCTGTTAATGTCTTTTCCGTCCTCGGTGTAGGGTCTAAAAACGGTCTCGACTTCATCCACGTAGGCTGTCTTCGCATTACCAAGCGACAGAGATTGTGCAGCCAGTTGCAGTGCGAAGCTGCGAGCTGAAGCGACAGCAAGATCTCCTGCCAACTCTTGTATCCGGTATGCAAAATCGAGGGCAGATGATGCCTTCTCCCAAAGGTCAGGCAAGGAAAAGGCATCGACGCTGTCCCATATGTCGAGATTCTCAGAGCTCCATGGGGCCCTTCCCCGCTTATCTAAGTATCCTTGCCACGTCTCGATAGCCACCTGCCAAATGTTCCTTTGAATAGTGTAACGCAATAAGGCTGAAGTCCCAACAGACCCTTGTATCCTGTCCAGAGCTACCTTGTGTAAGCGAACAGCTAGCTCTAGCCTATCAAGTCGCAAAGCTGCAAATACAACGTAGCTGTAGTGTATAGATCTTCTGTCGGAAACGGGTATGGAGTCAAAGACGTCGATAAGCCGCTCTTGGTCAATACTTGCAGTCGATCGGGACAAGCATCGCATCATCCTTACCAGCTGCCGGGGTAGAAGCGGGACGGATAAATCTCCTAGCTCTAGGTAAGTCCGCCATAGAGGTAGATGTTTGGCATTAGGATCGTCGTGCAGTAGGAGTTCGTCAAGCTGCAAGAGTAGAGCCTCTCTTCGGACAACGTCTGTGGAAGAAATCTCTTTGGCAAATCTTTCAATCTGCGTTTCATGCTTTGTCATTTCTGCCTCGAGCGCCGCACTGCCTTGGAACTGGCCGACATCATCGGCGGCGATCGATGCGTACTCACGAGCACGCTGGTGAACCTTTCGAATCCGCTGATGCCTTTTTAGGACTGCTGGATCGGTGATGGCGTATTTTCGGATGAAGGCTAAGGTTCGTGAAGGATAAAGAAAATCAAGAAACCAGGGACCGGCGTTTCCCCTTCCAGCATCTTCTTCATGCTTTGCCTGAGGAAGTTGCAACAGCGAGAGCCACCAGGACGGAAGGTCGATGTCACCAGCTCCATGGGCCCAGAACGCGGAGTGAAGGAGACGATGACTTCGGTATGGCTGGTTTGAGACGGCGCGATGTAGAAGTTGTCCTCCTTTTCCAAGGCATCCTGCCAGCCGCTCTCTCATGCCCCAGCGTATCTCCCTCTAATGGATCCAAGTCGGGCACTGTTCTAGAAAGCATAGGTCATAGATGTGCGCCGAGGAGGTGAATGCTTGATGTCGGGTAAAGTAGCGTTGTGGTTCAAGTCCCGCTTGTCAAAGCACTACCGGTGTTGGGTGGCGCGACTGTGCGAGCTGTCTTACAACAGATTTTATGGGGGGCGTCGGGAGTTGCAAAGTGAGATGCAGACCGTCATCATCGGTATGAGCCTGCATTAGCGGGAAACTTACAGAGGTAAATTACAATCAGTCATCCAGGGTTCCCATCACTCGCATACGGTATTTTGCCATTATGTCTGCTATGGACATTACACATTTCGTCGTTACCCAGCGGGATAAGGCTTTACCTGTTGGGGACTATGGATCCTATCGCACCCAGCTCTCCAGGCGTCTTCTTACGGTGCGACGCAAGCTCGACTTCCAATCGGTCAAGGCCCAGAAATATGCCGCCAAAGCTCCTGTGTCGGTGGAGGACATTAGGAATAATCATGAGTAGGCGGCTCAACAAGTATTCTAGCACAAACGAAAGCTCATAGCTGATAGCTTCGTTCATCTGATACTCCTGACGGCCGAGCGGGCTTGGGCTCAAGCCATGCACATGAAGTCCACTCACTCTGCAGAATCCGGAGGCAAGCCCATAGGTGGGTCTACTAGGCGGCATGTCAATTCTCGGTTGCATAAAGCTGCTGTGTATGCCCAGCACCTCGTTGCACTCCTCGAAGATCAGGGTTCAGGAGCTCAAGCCGACGATGTCCTCGAAGCAAGGGCCTACTATGTCTCGCTAATTGGCGCTGTCGATTTTGAGAAGAGGAATTGGGACGATTGCCTGCGTGCATATTCCGAGGCGAGGTTCATATACGTGACACTGGCGAAATCAGGGAATACAAAGCGTGGGGACACGATGCGGGATCTACTGTCAGCCAACATTGACCCAAGCATACGGTACGCAGCTTACCAGCTGAAGCTCCCGCGGACGACGTCGATCGATGCTATTGTAGCCCGTTATGTGCCGCGCACTGGTAACAAACACTTGAAGCAATCACTGGAATCAAATCCCGATGCTTTGAATGAAGGTCGTGGGGAGCAGAAAGAGGGGACTAGCGCAGGATCCGTGGAGGTGCCAAAGACAATACGCTGGAGATCGCGAGAAGTGAACCTCGAAGATGCTGCCACTGCGCAAGCACTTGCAGCGGTCTCCGCCGCGGAGGTCAAGCTGTCTTCCTTTCTCACCTCAAATCGAGAGTCAGATGCAAAAGCGAAAGCTTCTGCCTACGATGAGGTTCTGATACCGAGCCAAGATGTAGTGGATGCCACCAAGACCGCCATCGACGAGCTTGCTTCCGAGGGTGTTTCCCAAGGTGATCCTCGAATGCAGGCTTTACAGATCACAAGAACGGCGGTGAAATACACCCTGGTAGGGTGGAGAGTTGGCCGTAATCGGGTCCTTTGTGGGGATCAAGACGGCGCACTATTCCCTGCAAGAGCTGTGAAGAAGCCTAGCAAATCGAGCCCAGATGGCAAGCTTAGAGAAGCTCAGGAGGAGAGCATAGGGCGCAAGCTGAACAGGCTAAGGGAGCGTGTAGTCCTCTACGATGCCACGCTCCAAAGCCTCGACTCGATCAAGGAGCTTCCTGGAGTCGCGGCCGATCAGCAACTCCTCCAAGAGCTCGGCACGAAGAGGGCGTATTTCGCGACTTTGAGATGCCTCTCAATTGCTCGTTCATATAGTCTCTCGGCCAAACCGAAGGAAGCGCTTGCTCTCTTCGCACGTGCGCTGGAGATCTGTCCACAAAATCCCTCGATTACATCGGACAACGCAGATACTCAGAAGCCGCCCGGTATCGAAGTGAGTCCCGAGCAAGCGAACTCGCTTCAGACACTCCTGCAAGGCCTTGTTCTCGAGCATCGTGGATTGGTAGAATTGCAAAACCTTCATGCTCAGGCCGCCAAAGAAGATGAGAGCAAATCCAAGCATGCACTTCCGCTAATTGAACGTCTCGACGAGTATCCAGCCAACGGGGCCGACCTCACGAACCTCGTCACGTATCCGCCCAAGCTACAGCCAATACCGGTGAAGCCACTCTTCTTTGACATAGCATGGAACTACCTTGAGTATCCAGGGCGGTCAAAGAAGGTTCAGGACGCTGTCAATGGTCCAATGGACGGCGTAGCAAGCAAATCAGAGCAGAATAAGGATGCAAAGAAGGGATGGTTTAGCTTTGCGAGATCAAATTAAGTTCTATGGCACAGTGAGCTCTATAGCACTACATTCAGAGAGGTGAACCTACTTTTGCTTAGCGACTACCGGTGCTCTCGACCCTTTCGTGATTTTGTTCCATGATGCCCCACACCCAACGTTGACTTTGTACATATATCCGGTAATATCCGCGCTTCCAGATACAACATGCCACAGATAATATAGCCCCATTATCACCCACAATATTCAACATGGCAACCAAGCGCATGCCCACCACTCTCCTCCCCCTTCTCCTCCGGCCCTCCTTCCATCAACCCCCCACCCGCCTCTTCAACCGCATCCCTCTCACCCCTCCCCGCCCCGTGCGCCTCACCCCCACCCTCCCCCTCCACCGCTCCCAAAGCACCTTGACCCCGCCACCCAAATCCTACACCTTC